>OJKW01000155.1_pt1 | contig 66007 bp, 62 predicted proteins | sample 1596591 | NCBI WGS metagenome assembly OJKW01 (sample SAMEA4350166, study PRJEB24818) | metagenome | biome: human; feature: gut; material: faeces | place: Denmark | collected 2013-09 | reverse complement strand
CACATGGGCGCAGCCGGCGGAGTTGGCGATCATCATGCGGTCGCCGAACAGCTGGGTGACCAGCTTAATGTAGGGCGTCTCGCCGCAGCCGGCGCAGGCGCCGGAGAACTCGAACAGGGGCTTTTCGAACTGGCTGCCCTTGACGGTGAGCTTGTTGAAGGGGTTCTTCTTCTCGGGCAGAGCAGCCACGTAGTCCCAGCGAGCGGCCTCGTCCTGCTCCTGCTCCAGCAGGCGCATATCCAGAGCCTTCTCCTTGGCGGGACACACGTTGACGCAGTTGCCGCAGCCGGTGCAGTCGTTGGGGGAAATGGCGATGCGGAACTGATACTCCTTGGCGCCGTTGGCAGGCTTGGTCACATAGCCCTCGGGAGCCGCCGCAGTCTCTTCCGGTGTGGTCAGGATGGGACGGATGCAGCCGTGGGGGCACACAAAGGAGCACTGGTTGCACTGGATGCACTTCTCGGCGTCCCAGTGGGGCACGCGGATGGCAACGCCGCGCTTTTCGTAAGCGGAGGTGCCGGTAGGATACGCGCCGTCCTGCACGGGCAGCAGGCCGCTGACGGGGATGTTGTCGCCCTCCATGCGGTTCACGGGCTCCAGGAAGTTCCTGATGTAGTCGGGCACCTCTCTGGTCTCGGCCGCAGGCGCGTCCACAGCGTCCGCCCAAGACGCGGGCACAGCCACCTCGTGAAGGCCGGTGATGCCCTGATCCACGGCGGCACAGTTCATGGCCACCACATCGTCGCCCTTCTTGCCGTAGGTCACGGCGATGGAATCCTTCAGATACTTGACGGCATCCTGAATGGGGATGATGTCCGCCAGCTTGAAGAACGCGGACTGCATGATCATATTGGTGCGGTTGCCCAGACCCAGATTGCGGGCGATGTCCACAGCGTCGATGGTGTAGAACCGGATGTGGTGCTGCGCCAGATAGCGCTTCATCTCAGCGGGCAGGTTGTGCTCCAGCGCCGCATCGTCCCACATGGTGTTCAGCAGGAATGTGCCGCCGTCCTTCAGACCGGCCAGAACGTCATACTTGCTGACATAGGACTGCTGGGAGCAGGAGATGAAGTCCGCCTTGTCGATCAGATAGGTGGAGCGGATGGGGGTGTCACCAAAGCGCAGATGGGATACGGTGACGCCGCCGGACTTCTTGGAGTCGTAGGCGAAATAAGCCTGCGCATACTTGTCGGTGTTGTCGCCGATGATCTTCACGGCGCTCTTGTTGGCGCCCACGGTGCCGTCGGAGCCCAGACCCCAGAACTTGCAGGCGGTGGTGCCGGCATGGTCGATGGCGATCTCATCCACGGCAGGCAGATTGCTGTCGTACATGTCGTCGATGATGCCCACGGTGAAATGATCCTTGGGACACGCGGCCTTCATGTTCTCAAACACCTGATAGATGTGGTACGGACGAATGTCCTTGCCGCCCACGCCGATACGGCCGCCCACCACCACGGGCTGATGCTCTCTGCCGTAGAACGCGGTCTTGACATCCATGTACAGGGGCTCAGCCTGCGCATTGATCTCCTTGACGCGGTCCAGCGCGGTAATGACCTTCACGGTCTTGGGGATGTATTTGAAGAAGTGCTCCAGAGAGAACGGGCGGTACAGATGCACGGTCAGCAGGCCGACCTTCTCGCCCTTGGCGTTCAGCGCGTCCACCACTTCCTCGATGGTCTGGGTCATGGAGCCGATGGCCACGATCATGCGCTCCGCATCCGGCGCGCCATAGTAGTTGAACAGGTGATAATCCCGTCCGGTGAGCTTGTTGATCTCACCCATGTAGGATTCTACCACATCGGGCAGTTCTTTCCAATACTTATTGATGACCTCGCGCTGCTGGAAGTGGATATCGGCGTTCTGCACGGTGCCGCGGACGCTGGGATGATCGGGATTCATGGCGCTGCGGCGGAAGGCGTTGATGGCGTCCTTGTCTACCAGCTGTGCCAGCTCGTCATACTCCAGCACCTCGATCTTCTGGATCTCGTGGCTGGTGCGGAAGCCGTCAAAGAAGTGCAGGAACGGCACGCGGCCCTTGATGGCGCTCAGGTGTGCCACGGCTGCCATGTCCATGGCCTGCTGCACGCTGGCAGAGGACAGCATGGCAAAGCCGGTGGTACGGATGGTCATCACATCGCTGTGGTCGCAGAAGATGCCCAGACCGTTGGAGGCCACCAGTCGGGAGGCCACATGGAACACGCCGGGCAGCAGCTCGCCTGCGATCTTGAACATATTGGGGATCATCAGCATCAGGCCCTGAGAGGAGGTGTAGGTGCTGGTGAGGGCACCCGCCTGCAGGGAGCCGTGAACGGCGCCGGAAGCGCCGCCCTCGGACTGCATCTCTACCACCTGCACGGTCTCGCCGAAGATATTCTTCTTGCCGGTGGCGGCCCACTCATCAATGTGCTGGGCCATGTCGGAGGAAGGGGTAATGGGGTAGATGGCGGCCACGTCGGTAAAGGCATAGGAAGCGTATGCCGCCGCGGTGTTGCCGTCCATGGATTTCATTCTGCGTTTCGTCATTTCTGCTGCTCCTTTCGATTACTTGCTCTGCTGAGCCAGTTTCTTCTCGATCAGCTTGCCCAGCTTCATCACGCCCTCGCGGATCTTCTCCGGAGAATTGTTGCCGAAGCTCATGCGCATGCAGTTGCGGCCCGCGCCGCTGCCGCCCACGAAGAAGCCCGCGCCGGCCACGAATGCCACGCCCACTTCCGGATCGGTGCTGGACTCCTTCAGCAGCTCCGCGGTGTCAATGTCGCCGGGCAGCTCCACCCAGGTGAACAGGCCGCCGTCGGGGAAGCTGTGCTTGGTGCCCTCGGGGAAATACTTGTCGATGCACTCCAGCATGGCGTCCCGACGCTGGCGGTACAGGTCGCACAGCATCTTGTGGTGTGCGGGATAGTAGCCGCGCTTGAAGAACTCGGCGCACAGCACCTGGGGCAGCATGGAGGTATGGGAGTTGGTGGCGGACTTGGCCTCCGTCAGATAGTGGATGGTCTCCGGCTCCGCCATCACATAGCCCAGGCGCACGCCGGGGGAGAAGATTTTGGAGAAGCTGTTGGCCACCACCACGTTGCCCACGGTGTCGAAGCACTTGATGGGAGGCAGGTCCTCTCCGCTGTATCGAATATCACGGTAGGGGTCGTCCTCCAGCACCAGCACATTGTACTTGGCGGACAGCTCCGCCACCTTCTTCCGGCGTTCCAGGCTCAGAGTCCGGCCGCTGGGATTCTGGAAGGTGGGGATCACGTAAATCATTTTGGGATGGTACTTCTGGATCTTCGCCTCCAGATCGTCCATCTTCATGCCGTCCTCGTCCATGTCCACGCCAATGCACTTGGCCTCGAACATCTCAAAAATCTCCACGGAGTGTACGAAGGTGGGGGATTCTACCAGAATCACGTCGCCCGGGTCAATATAGACCTGGCAGGTCAGGTTGATGCCCTCCAGGCCGCCGGCCACCACCATCACATTGTCAGTGGTACACTTCACACCCTTGGGGAGCAGCAGCTCGTTGACAATGACCTCTTTCATGTCCTTGGTGCCGCTGAGAGGGCCGTACTGCAGAGCCTCCACGCCGCGCTTGTCCTTCCGGATGACCTCATCCGTCAGCTGGCGCAGGATGTCGATGGGCAGGGCCTCCTTTTGATGTATTGGTCTTTATGCTGGGCACCAACGATTTTCAGTCCAATATTCCCGCCGGCAATCCCATCTCCACCGCCCGCGCCGTGCAGTATATGCTGGAAACGGCACGAAAGCTGGGGGTCGACCGTCCCGGCGAGAAGATGAAGATCCTGCTGATCTCTCCGGTAGAGATCACGGAGGATCGCCTGACCTTCAAGGAAAACGATGTGACGGATCAGACCAGCATCGACAACAGCCGCCAGCTGGGCAAGTGCCTGCGCACCGTGGCCGAGCAGCTGGATGTCGAGTTCATCGACGCGGCTCAGTTCATCAAGCCCGGCAAGGTGGACGGCGTCCATCTGGACGAGGAGGGCCACGCCAAAATGAGCGAGCTGGTCTATGAAATGGTACACACCATGCTTTCCTGAAGTTCCCCCTGTTGTAATTGGGCTGTCAGCCCTGTGTTACAAAATTAAATAGAAGAGGAGATCAAGAGAAAATGGAAGAAAAAAATGTCAAACGCTCTAAATTCAGCTCCAACCTCGGCATGATGCTGGCCTGTATCGGCGGCGCTGTCGGCCTGGGCAATGTTTGGGGCTTCCCCTCCAAGCTGGGCCGCGGCGGCGGCTTCTACTTCCTGATCATCTACGTCGTGGTGGCGCTGCTGCTGGGCATTCCCATGACCCTGTCCGAGTACGCGATTGGCCGCAAGATGCGCAAGGGCCCCATCGCAGCCTGGACAGAGCTGAACCGGAAATGGAAGTTCGTCGGTATCCTGAACGCCATCGTCTGCGTAGGCGTTATGGGCTTCTACTGCCTGCTGTTCGGCTGGATCATCAAGTACATGGTGGAATTCGGCATCGCGATCTTTAATCCCGCCAGCACCTTCTGGACCATGGACAGCGCCGAATACTTCTCCATGTTCATCTCCAACCCTGTGGAGCCCCTGGTCTGGACCTTCCTGGGCCTGCTTCTCGCCTATCTCTGCGTCCGCAAGAACATGGCCGGCGGTATCGAGAAGGCCTGCAAGTGGATGATCCCCGCGCTGGTCGTTCTGCTGATCGTTGTGGCCATCCGCGCCTGCACCCTGCCCGGCGCCGAGGCGGGCATCGAGTTCCTGTTCCAGCCCAGCACCGAGAATGTTATGAGCTCCGGCGGCTGGCTCACCGTGTTCGGCATCGCCCTGGCCCAGATGTTCTTCTCCCTGAACGTCGGCTTCGGTACCAACCTGATGTATGGCTCCTATGCCCCTGACGACAGTGACCTGTCCAAGAATGCCCTGCTGGTTCCTCTGGGTGACATGGTCGTCGCTCTGCTGGCCGCTCTGGCCACCATTCCCGCCGCTTTCGCATTTGGCTATTCCCCCTCTGCCGGCGCAGGTATGCTGTTCATCACCATGAAGGCCGTCTTTGAGAGCATGCCCGGCGGTGCCATTTTCGGCTTCCTGTTCTTCGTTGCCGTGTTCTTTGCCGCTATCAGCTCCGTGATCGGTATGACCGCTGCCAACGCCGCCATCCCCTGCGAGCACTGGGGCTGGAGCAACAAGAAGGGCACCCTGCTGGCGCTGGCCGCCAACTTGATCATCGCCATCCCCGTTTCTCTGGGTTACAGCTCCCTCAGCGGCGTGCGCATGCTGAGCTGGATGGGCAAGGATACCGACATTCTGGACTCCATCGACTACCTGTGCGAGAACTGCTTCGCCACTGTGGCAGCCCTGGCTCTGTGCATCTTCGTTGGCTGGATCTGGAAGCCCGCTGCCGTTATCGAGGAGGTAGAAAAGGGCGGCAAGTTCAAGTTCACCTGGAAGAGTATCTTCACCTTCCTCATCCGCTACATCTGCCCCATCATCACGCTCATCGTGGTGCTCAGCTCTATCGGTATTATCTCCCTGTGATTTTTCCGCCTCATCCCCCTTTTTTCTCTGCATTTTCCCGGCGCGAAAAAAGCGGACGCTGTTCAGCAGCGTCCGCTTTTTTCTATGCTTCTTCAGTTTTCTGCTGCACTCAACGGAAGTAGGGCAGCTCTTCGGGATATCGCTGCGCCACATAATCCTGCACCGTCCGCACGAAGATCTTCGTCACGGGGGTCACGTACTCGCTGCGCTGTGTAGCGATACCGATGGTGCGGAACGGCGCGCCCTCGATAGGAAACACGCGGATGTTTCCGCCCAGATAGTCCAGCACCAGCTCCGGCATAATGCTGATGCCCTGTCCGCTTTCCACCATGGCGATAATCAGCGCGTCATCTGCCAACTGGTGCGGATTTTCCATCTCGATATTGTTGGCGGACAGGAAGGCCCGCGCGTCAAAGTCGGATTCCGCGTGCGGCAGGATCAGCGTGTTCTTCCGCAGATCCTCCAGCGTAATATAATCTCCGTTTTCCGCTTCAAAGGACTTCGGCGTAATGCACATCAGTCTGTCATGCAGCAGCGGGTACGCCGGAATGCTGCCAGTGATAGGCACCGATACAAATGCCGCGTCCAGCTCCCCATTTGCCACAGCCGCCTCCAGTCCGGTATAGCTGCCCTGGTGAATATACATCTTGATCTGGGGATACTCCTTCTGCATCCGCAGCATAATGTCAGGCATCCAATTGCAGCCCACGCTGCTGAATACGCCCACGTTCAGGATACCGGTACGTATATCACAGATCCGCACGATCTCCTGCTGCAGCCGCTCCTCCGCCTTCAGCGCATAGCGGACATGGGGGATCAGCTCCTGACCGTATTGGGTCAGCCGCAGGCCATCGCGGTTGCGGACCACCAACTGCATTCCCAGCCGTTCCTCCAGCTTTCGCAGAGAATGGCTCACCGCAGATGGTGTCAGGTGTACGATCTCCGCCGTTTTTGTCAGGCTGTTGGTGCTGGCCACCAAATCAAAAATACGATAACTGATGTCTATCACAAGCATCCTCCTTTCTTACCATTCTGTCGTGCTGTATTCCCCGTGACGGTGGTTACTTTGACAGTGCGGCGCGTTTTTTTCAATACATTATTGTGCAAGATTCAACACGGGTTGAATCTCTTTCATTTTGTTATTGTAGCCTTTTTGCGAGAGCTTGGCAAGTGCGGCGGCACATAAATCTGCACAATTTACGTTTTTTCTCTGTACGGATACCCCCGGCACCGCAGACGCGTATCATGCAGTGTGTGCATGATAGCGTCCGGCACGGGGAACGGGCCGCGACCGGCAGCAGGCATACAAGGGGTGACAAACCCTGCACACTGTGCTATACTACCCACATCACCACCAAGGAGGACGTATCATGCGTATCAACTGGTTCAAGGACGAAAATCACCTGGTCTATATCAACGGCGCGACACAGCTGGCGGAGCTGGAGCGGACGCTGCACTTCCCCGGTCTGGAGGAAGCCGCCAATGAGCTGCGGCAGCATCCCACGGCGGAGGGCTTTACCATCAAGGGCCCCAAGCGCACCAGCGGACGGCTGTTCGTGCCTGATCTGACCTTCGGCGAGCACATCGAGATGGGCGAAAACATCTTCTTCTATATGGGTGAGATGCAGGAGTGCTACGTCATCTACTGGCTGGACGCGCCTGTGGCAAAGTGAGGCGGCATCGCACATGACTTTCCTGCAAAAGCACCACGGGCAAATGTCCGATTCCATGCTGACGGCCTTTTTCATCATCCTATCCGGAGGATTGCAGGACGCCTATACCTATTGCTGCCGCGGCAAGGTGTTCGCCAACGCCCAGACCGGCAACATCGTGCTGCTGAGTACGCATCTATTCGAGGGAGACTGGGGACAGGCGCTGCGCTACTTAGTCCCCGTGCTGGCGTTCCTGCTGGGTATCTACATCGCGGAGTGCGTCCACCGGCACTTCAAGCGGATGGAGAAGGTACACTGGCGGCAGCTCATCATTCTGGCGGAGATCGTGCTGCTGGCGGCGGTGGGCTTCCTGCCGGAGACGCTGAACACCACCGCCAACGCCGTGGTGTCCTTCGTGTGCGCCATGCAGGTGCAGACCTTCCGCAAGGTGCGGGGCCACGCCTACGCCAGCACCATGTGCATTGGCAATATGCGCAGCGGAACGGAGGCGCTGTGCGCCTACTTCCATACGAGGGATAAGGAAATACTCCACAAGGCGCTGACGTATTTCGGCGTGGTGCTGCTGTTCGCGCTGGGCGCGGGTATCGGCAGCATAGCCACCCTCCATTGGGGCGCGGGGACGATCTGGCTGTCCTGCGGGCTGCTGACCGTCAGCTTCCTCATCATGTTCATCCACGACGAGGAACAGAAGCTGAATGCATAAAAAACGGCCCCAACTGCGCTCTCCCTGCCGCAGTTGGGGCCGTTTTTCGAGGTTTCCCTCATGGAAAAGAAAAGTGTGGTTAGTGAAATCATGGCGCTATGATAGCACGGAGGAAAAGACTCGGGGCGCCCATTTCACCGTGTCCCGCCTGCCGGGACACAAGGGGCCGACGTGACAGGCATCTATCTGGCGTCTGCGGCGCACGGTTTCCGCCGGTTGACCAATAAGGCCAAAACTGCTTCGAGGAAAAGAAAAAACCCTCGAAGCCTTGCGGCTTCAAGGGTTTTCCTGTTGGTGCGCGAGGCGGGACTTGAACCCGCACGTGCGTAATGCACACTAGAACCTGAATCTAGCGAGTCTGCCAATTCCACCACTCGCGCGTCACGAACAAGTGTTATTATAGTCATGTCCCCCCCAAATGTCAACCCCTCTTTTCCGTTTTTTTGAAAATCTTTTCTTTAACGATCTTTGTCGACATCTGTCCCCTCCTGCCGCCTTGACCTGAGATAAAAAAGCTGGTATGATAACAGAAAATTGCCAAAGGAGAACGTATGGAAAAACCGCTGACCGCCCGCAAACGGCAGGCACTGGAGATGCGCTCCCGCATCCAGAACGTGGCGCTGGACCTGTTTGACAGGGACGGCTTTGAAAATGTGGCCGTGGAGCAGATCGCGCAGGCCGCCGGCTGCTCCGTGGGCAATATCTATCACTACTTCAAGAGCAAGGATGAGCTTATCATCCAGGTCACCAGTAACGTGGACGCCCAGTACCAGCTGCTGGAGCAGTCGTATCTGGCCGACAACGCCTCCTCCGCCCGCAGCAAGCTGCTGGACTTTGTGGGCAAGTCGCTGGACATCAGTTCCAAAGACCCCGCCCTGTACCGCAGCTTCATCCACGGCCTGAAATATCCGGAGCAGGCCATCCTTCAGGACAATGAGAGCCGTGTCTACTTCCGCGTGCTGCGGGAGCTGATCGCCGCCTGCCAGCAGGAGGGCAGCATCGCCCCTCACCACGACCCCAGCGAGCTGGTGGCCGACCTGGTGGTGATGCACCGCGGCATGCTGTTTGAATGGCGTATCGATGAGCAGAGCTTCGATCCGGTGACCCGCGGCTGCCGGATGGCCCAGGCGCTGCTGGACGGCTGGAAGCAGCCGGAGTAAGGGTTCCCGCGCAACAAACAAAATACCCCCGCGCACCGGTGTGCGCGGGGGTATTTTTATGCTGCGGATAGCTCGATCACTTCATGAAGGTCCCGTCCACCATCTGCTGCAGGTAGGCGTTGTACTTCTCCTGCACATCGGCGGGGACCAGATCGCTGATCTTACCAGAGGACAGGGTGCCGTTCTCCAGTGTACCGTAGACGGTGTTGCCGCCGAAGGTACCGGCCTCGACAGCCTGCATGGAGGCGACGATCATGGCGGAGTTATCGGTGACCTGGGAGCAGATGATGCACTCGTTCTGGCCCAGGATGTCGGCGGGCTGGCCGATGTCGTAGATCTTCACGGAACCGGCAGCGGCGTTGGCAGCATCGATGGCCTCGCGGGCGCCGGAGTCAACGGCGGAGGCGTCGCCGAAGAACACGTCAGCACCCTGGCTGATCAGCTCGGTGGCAAATTCCTTACCCTTGGGGGCATCGGAGAAGGAGTTGGCGTAGGGGACATTCAGCAGCTCGACCGTCTTGCCCTCCTGCTCGGCCACATACTTGGCGGCCTCCTCAAAGCCGGCGATCTTGCCCTTGGTGGTATCCAGCTCCATACCGCCGATGAAGCCCAGCTTGCCGCTCTCGGTCATCAGACCGGCCAGCGCACCGGCGATCCAGCCGATCTGCTGGGCGTTGGGCAGCAGGGAGGACACGTTGCCGTTGACAGCTGCGGCAGGGGTGCTCTCCGCGCCGTTCAGCAGGGCGAAGGCCACGTCGGGATACTCCTCGGCCGCCTGCAGGACGGCGTCGGTGTACTGGTTGCCGGGAGCGTAAATCATGTCATAGCCCAGAGCGCAGTAGGCGGCGATGGAATCGTAGTACTGATCCTGAGAAATGGAGTCGGTGACCTCGTACTGCCAGCCCTGCTTGTCGCAGGCAGCGACCATGGCGTTGTAGCAGGCAGCGCCCCAACCACCGTCGTTGATGCTGGAGTCGCAGATCATAGCGACCTTGTAGACTTTGTCGCCATCGGTGTTGGCATCACCGTTGCCGTCACCGGTATTGCTGTCGCCACCGGCGGGCTTGCTGCCGCAGGCCACCAGGCTCAGGGCCATGACCAGCGCCAGCATCAGCGCAAGAAACTTCTTCATTCTTTTTTCCTCCTAAATAAAATCTTTTATAACAACGCGCTTCCGCGTTATTACCGCATTACCGCTGTTCCTTACGGTATGCCTGGCCGTTGGCCTTGGGGCCGCTCTGACGAGTGCCGATGGCACTCAGCACGATGACGGTGGCCACATAGGGAATCATCTGGAAGAACTGATAGGGGATACCGATGCCGGACACCTGGAGCCGGATCTGCAGCGCGTCGCAGAAGCCGAAGAACAGGCAGGCCAGCAGCACGCCGCCGGCGCTCCAGCGGCCGAAGATGACGGCAGCCAGAGCGATAAAGCCGCGGCCGGCCACAATGCCGTCGGTGTAGGTGCTGGAGTAGCAGGTGGTCAGGTACGCGCCGCCCATACCGGCCAGTGCGCCGCAGATGGCGCAGGCGATGTACTTCACGCCAATGACGTTGATGCCCAGCGTGGCGGCAGCCTGGGGATGCTCACCTACCGCCTTGTAGCTCAGGCCCGCACGGGTGCGGTTGAAAAACACGGACGTGAACACCACCAGCAGGATCGTGAGGTACACCATGGGGCTCTGGTCAAACAGCAGGGGTCCGATGACGGGGATATCCTTCAGCCCGGGGATGGCGACGCTGGGCATGGTGACGATCTGCTTCAGGTCGGAGCCGGTGCCGAAATACACGCGGTAGATGAAGGACGCCAGCGCCGGCGCAAAGATGTTGATCGCCATGCCGTACACTGTATGGTCGGCGCACAGTGTCACCGTGGAGAATGCGTAGATCATGTTGACCAGCAGACCGGCCAGCGCGCCGCACAGCAGGCCCAGCCAGTTGGAGCCGGTGATGTAGCAGGCCAGGAAGCCCACCAGCGCGCCGATGGCAGCCAGGCCCTCCAGACCGATGTTGACCATGCCGGCCCGCTGTCCATACAGCTCGGCCAGGGAGATCAGCAGCAGAGGGATGGCCAGGCGAACGGTGGCCAGAAGCAAACTGGAGATCCAATCCATTACTTGTCACCCGCCTTTCTCTTTCCGGAAAACAGCCGGCTCTTCCAGGACTCGAACTCCGGCAGCTTCGTCAGGGCCATACCGGCCACGGAAAACACGATTACCAGCGCCTGAATGATGTCCGACACACTGGTGGGGACGCCGGTAGCGGCCTGCATGGTGGTGGAGCCCACACGCAGCGCCGCGAAGAACAGCGCCACGATCACCGTTGCGATGGGGTGCAGCTGACCGATCAGCGCCATGGCCACGCCGTCGAAGCCGTAGCCCGCGCCAAAGCCGTTGATGAGGCGGAACTGGGTGCCCAGCAGCTCCGCGCCGCCGCCCAGACCGGCGATGGCGCCGGAGATGATGAAGCTGGTCAGGATATAGCGTTTGACAGGGATTCCGTTAAAGCGGCTGGCTGTCATGTTATAGCCCACCGCCCGCAGCTTGAAGCCGCCGCTGGTCCAGAACAGCACGTAGTACATCACGAGGCCCACCACCAGCGCCAGCACGAAGCCCCAGGTGAAGCGCATGCTGGATATCACGCGGGGCAGCTGCACCAGCTTGGAAACGGCAGGGGTCTGAGGGATGTTCTCATCCCGGATCCAGCTGGTGTAGAGCACGCCCATGAACAGCGTGGCCACATAGTTCAGCATGATGGAGATGATCATCTCGTTCTGGCCGCGGGTGATCTTCAGCACGCCGGGGATGAGGCCCCAGATGCCGCCGGCCAGCGTACCGGCCAGCAGTGCCAGCAGGATTCCCGCAAAGCCGGTGAGGCCGCTGAAATAGGCCGTCAGGAACGCGGCGATGGAGCCCATCAGGAACTGGCCTTCGCCGCCCAGATTGAACACGCCGCACTTGTAGGCGAAGCAGGCGCACAGCGCAGTGAACATCAGGGGCGTGGCTTTGTTCAGCGTGGTGCCGATGTTGGCGCGGGAGCCGAAGGCGCCCTGAAACAGGAATTTCACCGCCGTGAACGGGTCGGCGCCCAGCGCCGCCATGATGATACCGCCGATGAGAAAGGCCAGCAGGATGGACAGCAGCGGGACCGCGAAGCTGCCGAGAGAGCGTTTCAACTTTTCCATGTATGTATCCCCCCTTACTTACCGGTCATGGCAAGGCTGATCTCCTCGATGGGAGGATTCTTGCCGGAATACTCGCCCATGATCTGCCCCTCGAAGCACACCAGGATACGGTCGGACATCTCCAGGATCTCGTCGAAGTCGGCGCTGATGAGCAGGATACCCACGCCGCGGTCACGGGCCGCAATCATCTGGTCGTGGATGAAGCTGGCCGCGCCGATGTCCAGACCACGGGTGGGATGGGTGGCCACCAGCAGCACGGGATCGGACTCAAGCTCGCGGGCCAGAATGACCTTCTGCTGGTTGCCGCCGGACAGGCTGCGCACGTCCTGCTCCACCGAGGTGCAGCGGATATCATACTTCTCCGCCATCTCCTCTGCGTAGCCGACGATAGCCTTCTTCTTCAGGAGCAGTCCTCCGCCGCTGCTGAAAGCGGCGGTGCCGCTGCTTTTCAGCACCAGATTCTCCGCGATGGACATGTCGCCGATGAGGCCCTGCAGGTTGCGGTCCTCCGGCACGTGGGAAACGCCGTCCTCAATGAAGCCATGGGGATCAAAGATAGCCAGCCGCTGGCCGGACAAGGACAGTGTGCCGCTGTCGGGGGAGATGACGCCGGTGATAAGCTGGGCCAGCTGGGTCTGTCCGTTGCCGTCCACACCGGCGATACCCACGATCTCGCCGCGGTGCACCGTCAGGGACATATCGTTCAGTCCGTTATGCTTGGACTCCTTATGATAATCCACATGGGACAGCTCCACCGCGATCTCCGCGTCGGAGCAGTCCTTCTTCTCGTACTGGGAGGCGACCAGTTCGCGGCCGATCATCATGCTGGCCAGCTTCTTGCTGTCGGTGTCGGCACAGTTGACGGTGCCTACCACCTCACCCAGCCGCAGCACGGTGATACGGTCGGAGATGTGCATGACCTCGCGCATCTTGTGGCTGATAAAGATGATGCTCTTGCCCTCGGACACCAGCTTGCGCATGATGGCGAACAGGCCCTCCACCTCGATGTCCGTCAGAGCGGCGGACGGCTCGTCCAAAATCAGCAGTTCCGCGCCGTGATACAGTGCCTTCAGGATCTCGGTGCGCTGCTGCTCGCCCACGGAGATCTCCGTGATGAGCCGATCCAACTGTACGTCCAGACCGTATCTGGCGGACAGCTCCTCGATCTCCTTGCGGCGGGCGGCCCGATCGATAAACAGCCCCTTGGCGTGCTTGTCACCCAGGATAATGTTGTCGAACACCGTCATCGCTTCCACCAGCATGAAGTGCTGGTGTACCATGCCGATGCCCAGCTTCACCGCCTGGCTGGGGGACTCGATGCGGACCTCCTTCCCCTCCAGAAAGATCTTGCCCTCTGTGGGCTGGTACAGACCGATCAGGATATTCATCAGCGTAGACTTGCCCGCGCCGTTTTCGCCCAGCAGCGTCAGCACCTCGCCGCAATTGACGGTCAGGCTGATGTCTTTGTTGGCGTAGAAGCTGCCAAACCGTTTGCTGATATGCTCCATTCTCAGCAACTCACTCAATTTTCCTCACTCCCTGCTTCTCCAAAATTAACGGTATCGCTATTGTATCGCCTATAAAATAATGGGGAAAGTATACCATAGTTTTCTTCTGTTGAAAAGCAGAATTTCCCATTTTCCACATAAATACGATTTCGGTATGCCCTGTGTTTGCGGTTGTTGCACAGACTGCACTCTCCCCCACAGAGCCGCAAAAACCGTTCCCCCGCCGCGGATGCTGTTTTTCACAGTGACCGCGGCGCCTTTTTGTGCGATATGACGAGTTTTCGAAAATATTCAAATCGCTGTTGACTTCCGCCATTGACAGTGCCATAATGTGAATGGTTCATTAAATAATTCGGTGAAATATTCACTGACCACAAATCACATGACCTATATAAGGAGGGTTCCGATGAAGATCTTAGTCATCAACCCCGGCGCCACCTCCACCAAGATCGCGGTGTTCCAGGACGAGGAGCAGCTCTACAAGCTGACCATCGACCACTCCGCGGAGGAGCTGGACCGGTTCGAGCGGGTCATCGACCAGGCGGACTACCGCCGCGAGGCCATTCTCAGCGCCATCACCAGCGCCGGCTACCAGTTGTCGGACTTCGATGCCGTGTGCGGCCGCGGCGGCCTGTACCGCGCCATCCCCTCCGGCACCTACGCCGTCAACGACCGTGTCATGCGCGACGTGGAGGCCGCCCCCTACGGCGAGCACCCCTCCAACTTGGGTGCGTACCTGGCCAAGCAGCTGGGCGACACCGTGGGCATCCCCGCCTTCTTCGTGGACCCCGTCTGCGTGGATGAGATGACCGAGGTGGCCCACTACACCGGCTTTGCCGAGTTCCGCCGTAGGTGCCTGTTCCACGCGCTGAACCACAAGTCTATCGGCCGCAAGGCCGCGCAGCAGCTGGGCCGTACCTATGAGGAGGTAAACCTCATCGTTTGCCACCTGGGCGGCGGCGTCAGCGTGGGCGCCCACCAGCACGGCCGCGTGGTGGACGTGTGCAACGTCAAGGACGAAGGCGCCATGGGTATGGACCGCGGCGGCGGCCTGCCGGTGAACCAGCTCATTGACTACTGCTTCAGCGGCAAGACCCGCGCCGAGGTGAAAAAGACGCTGGGCCGCCGCGCCGGCATGTTCTCCTACCTGGGCACCACGGACTTCCGCGTGGTCTGCGCCAGAATGGCGGAGGGCGACCAGCAGGCCGCCGCGGCCTATGAGGCTCTGGTATATCAGCTGGCCAAGGATATCGGCACCATGGCCGCCGTGCTGCACTTCAACGTGGATGCCATCGTCTACACCGGCGGCATGGCGTATGAGCAGTCCTTCTGCGACGACATCACCGCCTACGTGGGCAGGCTGGCCCCCGTACTCCGCCTCCCCGGCGAGGAGGAGATGCGCTCGCTGGCGGAGGGTGCCCTGCGGGTGCTCCGCGGCCAGCAGGAAGCCGGTCAATATTAAATAAATATTAAATAGGATATATAGAAAGGTGGAAAAAGCTATGAAGCATCTGATGTCCGGCAATGAGGCCACCGCCCGCGGCGTCTACGAGGCCGGTATCAAGGTCTGTTCCGCGTACCCCGGGACGCCCAGCACGGAGATCCTGGAGAACCTGCCCCAGTACGGCAAGGATGTGTACTGTGAGTGGGCCCCCAACGAAAAGGTGGCCGCCGAGGTGGCCTACGGCGCGGCCATGGCCGGTTCCCGCTCCTTCTGCACCATGAAGATGGTAGGTTTGAACGTGGCCGCCGACCCCCTGTTTACCGCCGGCTACATGGGCGTCAACGGCGCTTACATCGTTGTCAGCGCTGATGACCCCTCCTGCCACTCCTCCCAGAACGAGCAGGATAACCGTCTCTATGCCCGGGCCGCCAAGGTCGCTATGGTGGAGCCCAGCGACTCTCAGGAGTGCAAGGATTTTGTGAAGCTGGCCTGCGAGATCTCCGAGGAGTTCGACACCCCTGTGCTGTACCGCACCACTACCCGCGTCTGTCACAGCAAGGGTCTGGTGGAATTCGGCGAGCGCACCGAGCATACCGCTCCCGCCTACCAGCGCAACGTCCGCAAGTTTGTCTGCACCCCCGCCAATGCCTATATGAACCACCCCATTGTGGAGGAGCGTCTGGCCAAGCTGGCGGAGTACGGCTGCACCCGCGCACTGGAGAACGGCCTGAACAAGCTGGAGCTGGGCGACGGCAAGGTGGGCGTCATCACCGCTTCCATCAGCTATCAGTACGCCAAGGAGGTATTCCCCGAGGGCACATCCTTCCTGAAGCTGGGCCTGACCTTCCCCCTGCCCATGGGCCTGATCCGCGACTTCGCCAAGAAAGTGGAGAAGCTGTACGTCATCGAGGAGCTGGAGCCGTTCATGGAGGAGCAGATCAAGGCCGCCGGCATCGACTGCGTGGGCAAGGAGCTCACCGGCAACATGTACGAGCTGAACACCGAGCTGGTGCGTGAGCGGGTGCTGGGCGTGAAACCCAGCTATCAGGTCATCACCGAGGTTCAGGCTGCCAAGCGTCCCCCCGCGCTGTGCCCCGGCTGTCCTCACCGCGGCTTCTTTTACACCCTGTCCAAGAACAAGAACTACGTGGTCACCGGCGACATCGGCTGCTACACTCTGGGCAGCGCCGCGCCCCTGAACTGCATGGACGCCTGCCTCTGCATGGGCGGCGGCTTCACTGTAGGCATGGGCATCGCCAAATCCTTCCAGCGCGAGGGCGTCACCGATAAGGTGGTGTTCGGCGTCATGGGCGACTCCACGTTTTTCCACAGCGGCATGACCGGCGCCGCCGAGATCATCTACAACAACGGCCGCATGATCCCCTGTGTGCTGGATAACCGCATCACCGGCATGACCGGCCACCAGGACAACCCCGGCACCGGCTTCACCCTGATGGGCGAGCCTGCCCCCATGATCCGCGTAGAGGGTGTGCTGGAGGCTTACGGCTTCGCACCCGTGTTCACTGTGGATCCTCAGGATCTGAAGGCCATGAAGCAGACCGTGGACGCCGCAGTGGCCGCCCTCAACGAGGGCAACCACCCCGCCATCGTCACCCGCCGTCCCTGCCTGCTGATCAAGCGGATGAAGCACGAAAACGGCATGTGCGTGGTCAATGCCGACAAATGCAGGAGCTGCAAGAGCTGCCTGAAGGTGGGCTGCCCCGCCATCTCCATGGAGAACGGCAAGGCATTCATCGACCGCACCCAGTGCGTGGGCTGCACCGTCTGTGCCCAGGCGTGTCCCTTCGGCGCTATCGAAAAGGAGGAGAAGTAACATGAGCGATGTGAAAAGCTGCCTGTTGGTAGGCGTAGGCGGTCAGGGCGCTATCCTGATCTCCAAGATCATGTCCAACGGCTTCATGAAGGCCGGCTACGATGTCAAGCAGAGCGAGGTCCACGGCATGGCCCAGCGCGGCGGCAGCGTGTCCACCCAGGTCCGCTGGGGCAGCAAGGTCTACGGCCCCGTGTTTGGCCGCGGCGAGGCCGACATCATGGTGGCCCTGGAGAAGATGGAAGCCGTCCGATACGCGGAGTTCCTGAAGCCCAGCGGCGTGGTCGTCATCAATGACTACGCCATCAAGTCCACCACCATCGCCTCCGGCGCCGAGACGTACCCCGAGGGCTGCATCGAGGCTATGGCCAGGCACTTCAAGACCATCGCGATTCCCGCCAGCGACATCGCTCTGGAGCTGGGCAATCCCAAGTGCATGAACGTGGTGCTGTTCGGCGCCATGTGCGACTCCCTGGGCTGCCCCAATATCGACTGGGAGCAGATCGTGGCGGAGACAGTGCCCGCCAAGGTCAAGGATCTGAACCTTCAGGCGTTCCGCGCCGGCCGCGAAGCCGCCAGCAGAACCGCCGAATAACACGGATACATAAAAGCTCCCCCGACACGGTGTCGGGGGAGCTTTTTATGTATCTGGCCGCTTACTTGTGCAGCAGGGGGCTGAGGGGCTTGTAGATCAGGAAGCACAGCGCCACGTCCAGAAGACCCTTGCACAGGGTGAAGGGGACGTTGAACACCAGCAGGCAGTTGAACAGGGCGTTGCTGGTGGGGATCTGCGCCACCGTGCCCAGAATTTCCTGATACATGCCCACGATGGCCTCCAGCGGCAGGCCGTACAGCACCACATAGGCGGGGTAGACGATGAAATAGTTCAGAGGCAGGCTGATGAGCGCCATGGCGGCGGCGCCGGCCACAGAGCCCCACAGAGCGCCGGAACGGTTCTTGTGCTTCTTGTAGATGATACCGGCGATGAAGGCGAAGGTAGCGCCCAGCAGGAAGTTGGACAGCTCGCCCACGCAGGCGCTGGAGCCGAAGGGCAGGTGCAGCAGGTTCTTCACCAGTTGGATGGCGACACCGTAGACGGGGCCGAGGGAGAACGTGCCAAGCAGGGCGGGCAGGTCGGAGATGTCCAGCTTCACGAACGCGGGCATGATGGGGATGGAGAACTCCACGAACTGGAGGACGGCGGCCACCGCCGCCAGCAGGGCGGCCACGGCGATACGATGGGTCTTTTGCTTCTGAGTCATAAAAAAACACTCCTTTTCGATGATAAACACCCGGAAAATTGCCTTCCAAGGTGTACGCATCAAAAAAGAGCATTACAAAAATGCCATACACGCCTTCTCTCATCCAGACTATACTGTCGGTACCGGAATCACACCGGTTCATGCAGCTCTCGCCGCTCGCGGACTATACCGCCGGTGGGGAATCTCACCCCGCCCCGAAGACAAATATGCGGTTGTTCTCGCGCTCTATAATACACCATGTCCCGCCAAAATGCAACCGCTTTCTGCCAGATTTTTTATTTATTGCTTCGCAGTAACTTTTTATTGTATTTCGATAAATAATGATTGACAAACGATATAACCTGTGGTATGCTGACATCAGAAAGGATGTGTGAGACATGAAGCATATCGCGCATAAAAAGCTGGCCGTCCTGCTGCGCATCGGCCTTGTGATCGCAGCCCTGGTGTGCGGGGCCATCTTTTTCTGGTTCCTGCCTCAGCTGGGCCACGGCATCGCCCTGGCCGACCCTGAGTATGCCTGGGCCTTCTGGCCCTGCCTGATCTTCGCGTGGCTGTTCGCCGTACCGGTATTCTGGGCCATGGCCGCTCTGTGGGCCGTATTCGGCCGCATCGGCCGCGGCGACGCCTTCTGTATGGAGAATGCCCGGGCCATGGCCACTGTGTCCCGCCTGGCATTTTCCGACGCAGTGCTGGTGCCGGTGGGTGTCATCACCTTGGCTCTGCTGGGCGCCGGCTCCCCCGGCATGACGGTCATCGCCATGCCCGCGGGCGTCATGGTCTGCACTCTGGTGGGCGTCATGGCGATGGCCCTGAGCCGTCTGGTAGCCGATGCCGCCCGCCTCCAGGACGAGAGCGATCTGACGGTGTGAGGTGGCAGTATGATCGTATTTCACATTGATATCATGCTGGCCCGCCGCAAAATGAGCCTGACGGAGCTGAGCGAGCGGGTGGGCATCACCATAGCCAACCTGTCCATTCTCAAGACCGGCAAGGCCCGTGCCGTGCGGCTGGACACCCTGAACCGCCTGTGTGCCGCGCTGGACTGCCAGCCCGCCGACCTGATGGAATTTCTGCCGGACCCGCCGGAGGAATGACCGCACCGGCAGTTGCAGTTTCTGCCGCATCGTGCTACAATAAAGAGGATTCCGCCGGACTCACCGGTCTGAAGTAAGGTGGCGAACCGTATGGAGAGCACCTCCCCCGCCCAACTGGATACTGTGTCGCAGCCGGAGGCACCTGCGGCCTCCCGCTATTCGCTGCGCTGGCTCTTTTTCCCACTGGCCCTGCTGTACCATGAACTGCTGCTGCGCGCTTTCGACAGCAGCACTGTCTTTTTCGACGCGGCGCTGGCGCCTACCGCCCTGACTGCGCTGGGTCTGGGCCTGCTCATCAGCCTGCTGGCCAATGCTCTGCCCTGCCGCAGGGTCTCCCGCTGGGCCGCGCTGATCCTGACGCTGCTGTGGACCGTCTGCGTCTGCGTGGAGTATTGCTGCAAGAGCTACTTCAAGTCCTACTTTGCCCTGACGTTCATGGTCACCATGACCGGTCACGTGGTGGGCGACTTCGCCGGCACCATCCCCGATGTGGTGCTGCCCCGCCTGCCCTTCATCCTCCTGGCGCTGGTGCCGCCGGTGCTGGCCATTGTCCTGCGCCGCCGCATCGTACCGGAGGACTCCATGGGCCGCCGCGGCCTGCTGGTGCTGGCGCTGCTGGCCCTGTTGACGCTGGGCGGCGGAGACGCCGTCGGCCGCTTCGGCCCCAGCGCCGCGCTGTTCACCTACGATTTCAACACCAACAGTGCCGTCCCCCGCTTCGGTCTGAACACTGCTCTGCGGCTGGAGCTGACCTACGCCGTCACCGGCGTGCCCACGCCGCCGCCGGAACCCCTGCCGGAGCCTGGCCCGGAACCGGAACCGAAGCCCACGCCCGTGGACTACGGCTACAATATGCTGGACATCGACTTTACCGCGTTAGCCGAGTCCACCGGCGACAGCACGCTGTCTTCGCTGCACCGTTATATGGCCGCCCGTACTCCCTCCCGCCAGAACCAGTATACCGGCATGTTCGCAGGCAAGAACCTGATCCTGCTGACGGCAGAGTCCTTCTCGCCCTGGTTCATCTCTCAGGAGCTGACCCCCACCCTGTACCGCCTGACCCACGAGGGCTTCGTGTTCAGCAACTACTACCAGCCCGGCTGGGGCCAGTCCACCACCGGCGGCGAGTTTGCCGTCCTCACCGGCCTGCTGCCCACATGGGTGGGCGGCGATGTCAGCTTCTGGGCCAGCCGCTATGACTACATGCCGCTGGCGCTGGGCAATCAGTTCCGTGCTCTGGGCTATCAGACACCGGCGTGGCACAACAACACCTATAATTATTATGGCCGCAACGCCACCCACCCCAATCTGGGCTACGACTATGAGGGCATTGGCTCCGGTCTGACTCTGGCCACTCAGGACAGCAGCTGGCCCTACTCCGATCTGGAAATGCTGGAGGCCACGCTGGACAGCTGTGTGGACGCCTACCTCACCACCGGCCAGCCCTTCCACGCCTACTACATGACTGTCAGCGGCCACGGCAGCTATAACTGGGGCCAGTCCATGGCTGCCAAGAACCGCGCCGCAGCGGAGGCCGCCTACCCCAACGCCAGTGCGCCGGTGCAGGCCTACGTAGCCGCCAATCTGGAGCTGGAGGCCGCCCTGACGTATCTGGTGGACCAGCTGGAGGCCCGCGGCATCGCCGACGACACCGTGATCTGTCTCTCCGCCGACCACTACCCCTACGCGCTGGCGGAGACCGGCGTGGATTACTACGCCGAGCTGACGGGCCGTCAGGACTCGGATCTGGACACCTCCCGCTACCGCAACGCGCTGATCCTCTGGTGCGGAGGCATGGACCAGCCCGTCACCGTGGACACGCCCTGCAGCGCCGTGGACATCGTGCCCACCCTCAGCAACCTGTTCGGTCTTCGCTACGACTCCCGCCTGCTGTCCGGCCGCGACATTCTGGCGGATAACTACGACCCTGCCAGCGCCTCCGGCTGCATCCCGCTGGTGGTACTGCCCACTCCCGTGGGCAACAGCTGGGCCACCGCCGCCGGCGTCTACGAGGCCCGCACCGGCACCTTCACCCCCGCCCCCGGCGTCACACCGGAGGAGGGCTACGTGGACGCCGTCAACCGCCTTGTCTCCGCCAAATACACCTACGCGCGGCTCATCATCCAGTACGACTACTACCGCATCGTACTGGGAGAGAATGAATGACGTAAAAAAAGCTGTTCCGTCTCTGACAGAACAGCTTTTTTGTATATGGAAAACCACTCGCCTGCTTCCTCTTCTGACTCAAAGCTGGTGCGCATACCACTCTCCGCCGGTGGGCCGGAACCCCGCGGTTCGGGAGGTCGATGGCATATACCTCAGTGTCTCCGCGTCAGTGGCGCTCCACGTAGTCCCACTCGTCGCCGCTCTCGTACACCAGATGGATGTCCTCCAGATAGGGGGTATCCATGGGGTTGGCCATGGGCGCCGCCTGCTTGTAGCGTTCCAGATTCCGGCGGGACTTCTCCGCCGGCTGGACTGTACCGGCGCCTGCGATGCAGCCGCCCGGGCAGGCCATGCCCTCCAGCAGATAGCCGTTGTACTTGCCGGTGCGGGCGACGCGCAGCATCTTGCGGCACTCGTCCAGGCCCTCCGCCGCTACGGTCTTGACCTCCACCTCGGGACGGATCCGGTGGATGACCTCCTCCACTGCCTTGGCCACGCCGCCGCCGGCGGCGAAGCCCACGCCGGGGGCGGATGCCTCGTAGTGGGCCGCGCTGTCCTCGATCTGGGAGAAGTCGATGCCCTTGGCCTCGAACATGCCCCGCAGCTCCTCAAATGTCAGCACGAAGTCCACATCGCTGCGGACGGAGCGGCGGCTGGCCTCCAGCTTCTTGGCGGCGCAGGGGCCGATAAAGGCGATGCGGCAGTTGGGGTCCTTCTTTTTCAGCAGCCGCGCCGTCAGCACCATGGGCGTCATGGTCATGGAGATGTAGGGTGCGAAGCCCGGGAACTCCTTCTTGGCCATGACAGACCAGGCGGGGCAGCAGGAGGTCGCCATGAACGGCTGCTTCTCCGGCACGTCCCGCAGGAACTCCTCGGCCTCCTCGATGGCGCACAGGTCGGCGCCGATGGCCACCTCCTCCAGAGAAACAAAGCCCAGCATCTTCATGGCCTCGCGGATCTGGCCCGGAGTCACGTTGTCGCCGAACTGACCCCAGAAGGCCGGCGCGATGATGGCCACCACCTTATCGCCCTTGCGGATGGCGTGAATCAGCTGGAACAGCTGGCCCTTGTCCACGATGGCGCCGAAGGGGCAGTTCACCAGACACATGCCGCAGTTCACGCACTTGTCGTAGTCGATGTCCGCCCGTCCGTACTCATCCTGTCCGATGGCGTGCATGCCGCATGCCTCCTGACAGGGGCGGGTGAACTTGATAATGGCCTGATAGGAGCAGGCTTCCTTGCACTTGCCGCATTTGATGCACTTATCCTGGTCGATGACGGCCTGACCCCGCTCCGTGGAGATGGCCCCCTTGGGGCAGGCGTACTGACAGTGCCGCGCCAAACAGCCCTGGCATGCGCTGGTCACCTCGTAGTGGGTGGGCGCGCAGGCATTGCAGGCGTACTTGATGACGTTGATCAGCGGGGGATCGTAGTACTTCGCGGCGATGGCACTCTCCTCCACGCCGTCGGACAGCACCGAGTGCTCCGTCACCGGCCGCAGCGGCAGGCCCATGGCCAGCCGGATGCGCTCACCCACGATGGCCCGCTCCAGAAACACGGACTCCCGCTGCCGCCCCACCTCGCCGGGCACGATCTCATAGGGCAGCTTCTCCATGCGCGTGTAGTCTCCACCCTCATAGGCCAGCTTCGCCACCTCGGCAAAGACCCGCTTGCGGATGTCCGCAACACCGCACTTGATATTTCTCATTCTTTTTTGTCCTCCCAAAATCCACCCTAAAGGGGTTCTATACCAATTGTGTATTATACCTGCTCCCCCCATAAAAAGGCAATATCTTTCGTAAGGAATTTTTTTCACCCTCATAGGTGAATTCTCTTGCAACCTGCACAATCCCCCTATATAAAGCTGCTATTCCCCCATTATATCCGCAAATATTCCGTAAAAAATACACGAAAAATCCGCATTATACTTATAGGAGAAATATTTTTCTCCAGAGTAAAATCGCTGCATGTTTTCTCTTATACACGTCCCCGCAGCGCTTCCTCCAGCTTCCCCAGTGCCTTCTTCTCGATCCGCGATACATAACGACTCGCCTATTGTAAACGATTTGCCCTAAGAAATTGCTTCCAGTTCACGGAAGCGGAATTTGATAATGATTTGTTTGTCTTCGGTCAGTTCTACTCTCTCGATAAGGCTGACCAAGAGTTCCCGACTGGCATAAGCCGATGTGATGAACCTTTGCACCAACTCTCTGGCTCGGTCTTCGGTGCTGACCGGGCTTTCTTTTTGCACTTCCAAGTCCTTCAGCTTTTCCTCAAGTGAGTTGCGCTCCATCTTGATGCGCTGATAAATCCGTTCAAAATCCGACTCAGCAAGGAGGCCAGTCAGCCGATCCATGTACATCTTATCCAGATTGGCAGTCAGGCCGTCGATCTTGCTGTGCAGGGATTGAATCTCGCTATCGTGGCTCTCTGCTTTGCGCACCTCTTCCACAGCAGTAATGGCAATTGGCTGCAGCTGACTCGGATCCAAATAGGCCTCGCAGACCTCCTGTATCTTGGCGACAACGGCGTCCGTCACAGTCTTTTCCTTGATGCTGTGGCACGAACAGACACCGGCTTTGGTGAAGCGCTGATAAGTCCGGCAGACAAAGTACAGCACATCCTCTCCGGCAGCATTTTTGCGATTGAGCACCGCCAGCGGGTAACCACACTCATGGCAGAAGATCATGCCTTTGAGCAGAAAGTCATAGGTTCGGCTTCTGGTGTGCTTGCGGCTGTTGACCAGCATCCGCACCTTGCGGAAGGTCTCTGCGTCGATCAGCGGCTCATGTGTTCCTTCCACGACGACCCAGTTCTTCCGCTCTTGATGCAGGCACTTTTTGGATTTATAGCTGATCTTCACGCTGCGGCCCTGCACCATGTTTCCAATATAGGTCTCGTTTTGCAGCATATCGGAAATCCGCTCGCTGCTCCACAGGCCGGTATAGGGGCCGGGATTGGGCACCGGCAGGCCCGCATAGGTGGCCGGGGTAGGAACTCCCTCTGTATTCAGTTGGGCTGCGATCTGACGGCAGCTCATACCGTCCAGCGCCATGGCAAATATCCGCCGCACCACAGGCGCAACCTCCTCGTCAACGATAATCTTGTTCTTCTCCGAGGGGTGCATCTTGTAGCCGTACATCGGCTTTCCACCGATAAACTGTCCCTTGCGCTGCTTATCCCGCTTGACGGATTTGATCTTCTTGGAGATGTCCTTGGCGTACATATCATTCATGATGGCGCGGAACGGCGTAATATCATTGGCACTGGATTCCACACCGGTGTCGATACCATCTAAAAGCGAAATATACCGTACCCGATGCTCAGGAAAGTATCGCTCCATATAGTGGCCTGTCATAATGTAATCACGCCCTAAACGGGAGAGGTCTTTCGTGATGACCATGTTGACTTTTTTTGCCTCGATGTCCGCCACCATGCGCTGAAACGCAGGACGATCAAAGTTTGTGCCGCTCCAGCCATCGTCAATGTAGGTATCGTAGACCTGTAAGCGGTGCTTTTGTGTAAATTCCTCTAAAAGTGACTTCTGGTTCGTGACGCTCTGCGAAGGGCCTTCGCTCTCATCCTCCTTTGATAATCTGATGTATAATGCCACATGATAATCCATAGGGTTGCTTATCTCTTGATACATACTCTAACCTCATGAGATAAGCGGCCATTCATCCCGTCTATCATACAGGATGCTCCTGTGCGGGCGCAAATTTTCCAAGCTCCCGCTTGAGGAAGGCAGCGAAGGATGAATATAGCAAGTCCCGTATGGACTCCCCATCATTATCGTAAAAACAGCTGATTACCAGTTCCTGTGCTTTCATGGCACACCTCCTTCATCAAAAGCTATGTAATTGCCTGATGAAAAAGCACAGCCACCTCGTTACGGGGTGGCTGTGCTTTTCCTATCAATTTAGCTCAGAGTTGATTCAATGCAGCAGCATGTCGGTATCCTAACCCTGCCGTCTGAGAAAGATTTTTCTGGATCTCTTTCGATGTATGTCCAGCACGCAAGGGTTTTATTCTACGTTCAACATGTCCATTTTCTATGTAAAAATTCGTTGAAGCGAATTTCAGGTCATGCGTCAGCAAGAATTCCAGAATATCTATCAACTTTTCGAAATTTCTGGTGGCAGACTTCAAGGATTCTACGACAAAAATACTTCTGGACGAAGGAGAAAGGCTTCGCAATACCTCAAGCAGTTGGGGGTCCCACACCGCAGAGTATCCGTCGAATACTACTTTGGGGATAAGCCTCTTTTGTTGAAGTTCACCCGCACAGTCGGTTTGAATCTCATCGCAGGCTTCGATTGAAAAAGGAGTATCATATTGAACTTTTGGATAATCAATAATTTTAGCCGAAGTTGTCCCTAATGCCCGCAGAGCCGCCCATGCGGCAGGATGGCGTTCCACGATTTCTTGATAGTAATCATATCCCGAACAGTTCTTCGCCTGTAAGCACATGGAGGAAAAATCCAGGGGATTGAAAAAGCGGATCGCTCCGCTGGTAATTTCCTTCACATCCTGACTGGAGAGGCTGTTCTGCATTCCCGCAGAAACATAATTGTCGCTCTGGATTGTTTCAATCGGGCTATTTCGGAGCGTTACAACTATAAAACATTTCACATCAGCTTTTCCGGCAGGCTCATAAAAAGGGCCTTCTTCTGAGCCTAACAGCAATAATGTTCTCCGAAAGGCAAGATCATCCCAATGTCGCAAAAATGATATCATTTGCAGCTCAACTTTATCTATAATCTGTCTCGCATATGCTGCCGGAACATGAAAATGGTCCAATGTCGGCGCCAGAACATCCTGAAGATATTGCGTTACTTTCGCAACCATAGCTGTCACATCCTTTTATGGGATGCTTTCATTATCCGTCAAGACTCATCAAATTTCAACGGTTTTTCTCTTTGTTGTATAGATATGGTTTTCCGGATAAAGTTTTCTTTTCAGCAGGCAGCGGGTGCTGTCTGCTGCCTATCTTCATTTGTTGAATATGTTCCTTCAAAAAACACGCATGTATCGGAGGAATAAACCTCATTTGACTCTCTGGGAAGTAGTCTCGCGTTTCTGCGATAACAATGCTCGATCTACTATTTTGCAACCCACGCAAAAACCGCAAAAGCACATCATCGGGATGTTCATAATCCAATTGCCCAACGTGGAAAAAGACTTGCTCCAGCTCAAAGCCATACGCATTCGCGTATTGAGATAATTGTGTGTATTGCCTGCCCAATTCCCATTCGACTGCTGCATTGGGTTCCTGTTCATCTGTGTGACAAAATAGCACTGCTGCGTTCATTTCACTTCACCTTCTCTCAAATCATTATCATGCCATATACGGCGAGCGAATATGCGCGATATTGGACTGTTGCATTTTTTCAGAAAGTCGCATTTCTAAAAATCAAATATGCAGCTCATCCAGTATCTCTTGAAAATCGGTTAGAAACTCTCCCACAAACTTATGCTTATCCAAGTCAGTCTTTATGCCGCTGTAAAACTCTTGCGGCAGAGTTAATCCAGATGTTTGAAAGAGCGCGCAGATTATATCAAATGCTTGAGCGGTATGGCCGCAGCGAAATAATACTGTCAACATTTGCAGCAGGACATCCATCTTTTCAATGCTTTGATATTCTGCAAATAGCCTGCTAATCAATGGAAGTGTCAACGCACCAGACAAGTCGTTGATTGATGGGGTAAATCTGTCATTCATATTATTCTGTTTCTCCTTTGCGTATTTAACTTTCTATTATAAAAAGGGAGTGATCCCTTATTGATTTCTACTTATTGATTAGAATGACTCAGATAATGTATGTATCGCTATTTCCCAACGGGATTTTGCCACCTGCTGGTTGTATCTATCGAGCGTCCGCCTCCTAAGCGGATGCTCTTGGGTTCGATTACACGAAATGGTGCCATAATTTTGATAGAATTCTTCCTCAAACCGTTCCGTATTTTTACGACGATTTGCATCCAGTATGTGGCCATAGATCTCGGTGATCATGTCTGCTTGCGAGTGGCCCGAATCTCCCTGCACCGCCTTAATGTCCCCGCCTGTCAGAACCAACTTATAGGTGATACTGCTATGACGTAAACTGTGGAAGGTCACTCTGGGGAGATTGCATTTATCCAGAAGCCTTTGAAAATGTTTCGTAAGAACACCGCCTTGCAGCGGTCGGTTATCTTCATAAGCGAAAATCAGCCTCGGCAATTCACCGATGGCTGATTTTTTCTGCTCATTTTGCCATTCAAGCAGGGAGCACTTTAACGACGGTGGAAAATAGACGACACGATTGCTTGATTCGGTCTTGGGTGATTTTAGAACGAGAACCGTTCTGCTGTGCGCGTCCGTTGGAAATATGTGCAAAACATCTCGCGCATCTAACGCCAGCATTGCGTCCTGACTGACCCTGCACAATGCCTTGCTGATCTGCAATGAATTCTGTTCCCAGTTAATGTCATCCCATGTCAACGCCAATAATTCACCTCTGCGAAGTGTGCACACGAAAGACAGTTCAATCGCTAACCGCAGCCACGGCACATTGCAATGGGACAAAAGGAGTTGGATCTGCTCTGGGGATAGGAATACCAGTGGTGTTGCCTTGGCTTTGGGGAGTACCGCTTTGTGAAATGGGTTGCGATCCACATATTCCCACAGAACTGCCTGCTCAAAAGCGCTATGCAGCAGCTTATGTACGCTTTTCACTGTACTGGCAGAGACAGTCTGTCCCTCATATTTGTGATATGCCCCGCAGTATCGTGGTTCGTTTTGAAATTTCATATAAAGTTTGGATACCAGTCGTGGTGTCAGCTCATCCAAGCGAATGCTGCCAAAGTAGGGATTGATATAATTCCGAATCAATCCCTGGGTGGATGTGTACATGGACAGTGACCATTTTGCTCTGCCATATAACCAGACATATTCCTGAATGAGCTGTCCTACTGTCTGCGGGCGATGTGCCAGTTCCTTCTTTACCTGCTGGTACTGCTCGACCATATATTTCCGGTGCAGCGCATCTTTTTCCGTGCGAAAACTCTCCCACTTCTGTTTTCGGATACCGTTTTCCTTTGTGTAGTAAACCACGCTGTGACTGCCGCCTCGCTGAACAATTGATGCCATAGTGATTCCTCCTTTGTTTTTGGTGTGCGAAATAAGAATAACATCACTCAAATCACGGTAAATCATGATTGATGAAATGAGTGATGTTTGATATAATAATATAGACAAGTTTTTACATGAGGTGTCAGGATGCGGAACAAAAAACCTCCTTTTGAAATCACAAATGCGATGATCGACCATGTTGCTGAGATTGCGGAACTGGTTGGGCGGCTGACCTCTACGAATCAGCTTTCAGCCAACCCTACTTTGCGGCGCACCAATCGCATCCGGACAATTCATGGCTCCTTGGCCATCGAGCAGAATACACTGACTCTGGAGCAGGTCACCGCCGTTCTCAACGGCAAACAGGTTCTGGCTCCGCCTAAAGATATTGCAGAGGTCAAAAACGCTTATAAGATCTATGAGCGATTGGAGGAGCTTGATCCCTACTCTGTGGATGATCTGCTGACCGCTCATAGCATCATGACACGCGGTCTGGTGGATGAGTCCGGTGTGTTCCGTTCCAAGCCCGTTGGCGTCGTAGATCAGGAGGGGCATGTCCTGCATTTTGGCATTCTGCCGCAGTATGTCCCGGATCTGGTCATGGAGCTGCTGGACTGGGTCAAGAGCAGCGATGTGCATATGCTGATCCGCAGCTGTGTGTTCCATTATGAGTTTGAACTGATTCATCCATTTGCCGATGGTAATGGCCGTGTGGGCCGCCTGTGGCATACACTGCTGCTTTCTAAATGGAACCCGGCCTTCGCATGGTTGCCAGTGGAATCGATGATTCATGCCCGCCAGCCGGAATACTATGCGGCAATCAACGCATCTAACGATGCCGGAGAGTCTACGGAATTTATTGAGTTCATGCTCGCAGCCATCAAAGCATCGCTCATTGACGCAATCAACACGAGTGATGAGATGAGCGATGGGCCGATGGGTAAGGCGACGATGCGCTGGAAGCAGATTGAGAAGTTCTTAGAAGCGCATGAGTTTATTATGAATGCGGATGTCCGAGCACTGTTTGATGTGTCTTCCGCTACGGCAAACCGGATTCTTGCTGACTTAGTGACACGAAACACCCTTGTTAAGTGTCGCATAAATGGACATTGGGCATATAAGTCAAGCATAGAAACTCTCTAATAATTTTTATAAACCACCTACCCACTCACTTGCCACAATCCATTAGAAAAACAGACCGGAAAGGCTTGGTTTCATTATGGCAGAAAAGATAGACAAAAACGAATATGTTGATAACAGCAAGGTATTTTTTGATTTTTTGCTGCATACCCACCAATGGTCAAATATTACCCCTGTCGAATATGCTAAATGGTTATCAAACTTCAATGATATTCCAGATGGCCAATATATCGCATGTAGACTATTAAATCGGTTTCTATACTACTCAGACAAAGATATCAAAAAGCTACTCGTTGATGCAATAAACGATGTCTATAGTCAGCAAGTAGTACTTCCACTACAACTTAGCAAAGATTTTTCGTCGCTACCGAGCGAAAACGAGTACGAGATCAACGAAGCAATTAAGCGAACTCTTTTTATCCCTCTAACACCATGGGGGGACCCAGGTGCTAGCGGATTATATATCATGCGATGCATCCATAATTATTACAAGCCCCGTGTGCAATCTTGCCATGTGTCCGAGGTCATCGATTCAATGAGTGCACCATATGACAGAATAGTCATAGTCGATGACTTTGTTGGAAGCGGTGAACAGTTTGCAGACTTTTGGGAAACTGCAGAAATCAAGGATGGAACCCTCCTTAGAGACTGGTGCTGTTCACACCAAATACAAGCAAATTACTTGGCATTGATTGGTTACGAAAAGACTTTAACAGAACTCGAATCTCGTTTTAGCGACATAAACATTTCTTTTGCAGAAGTGTTGGATGAATCCCATCGCATATTTACATCGAACCACCTTTGCTGGGAAGATGCCGAAGAGCAGCAAACTGTTCGAACTCTCCTCGAAACCGAATTATCTAAATATGGGATCAGGCTTATGGGCTTCCATGATTTGGATTTTGCTGTAGCTGTTCACGACACAATTCCAGACTGGTCACTACCTATGTTATACAAGAATATAAATGGTTGGAACATGCTAATTGAAAGGAAGGATTCTTATGAGTGAATTGAATCCCTTTGCCGTTAATCGCGCAGAGTATATGCGAGACCTTTGGAAATACTATGTTCCACTTAAAGAGTTGGATTTAGAGACATCTAAAGCATTAGTTATTGAAGGTGGACGTGGAACTGGAAAATCCACAGTATTTTTATGCAATTGTTGGAGAAATCAACTAGCCGCAGCAGAAAACGATCCCGCTAAAACAATTGATAGCTTTTTAAATAAAAAATCTGTAGGCTTGTATTACAAAGTCGATGGAGCATTCCTAAGTGCTATGGATACAAACAGCAGAGCTTTGCAAGAGAGTACGGGAATTTTTAATACTTATTTATCCGTAGAGCTGTGTAAAGAACTATTTTCGTATTTTGCCGCAATATCTACTCGCAAAAATATCATTGGAGACGTGGAGTATCAAAAAATCCAAAAAGCTTACAATCGTTCTGTGAGAACTACTCCCGCCAATAATCTATTATGCTTTGAAGACTTAATTGACGACTGCGACAATATTCTGAATGCAATCGAAGACTGTATCAACTATGGTGAGCAAATCGCGGATTCATTGATTTTTCGCATTACTTCTGCGGGGTCAATATTTAAATCGGTAGTAGAGGAAATCTTAAAATTAGCACATTTTTCTGATGTTACCTTCCGCGTGTTTATTGATGAATTCGAATCACTATGTGAATGGCAACAAAAACAAGTAAATACTCTAATCAAACAAAGCAACAGCTATTTAATATACAACATATGTATGAAGATCAATGGCTTTAAAACATATGAAACAAATAGCGTCAATGAGATAATACAGCCGACGCATGACTACAAATATTTTAAATTTGAAAATCTGCTTGAGACCGCAGAATATAAAAACACTTTAAAATCAATTTGCGAGAAGCGCTTTACAATGTTTTTTGATCAATTAGAACAAAGACCAGAGTGCTCTACCGACATTGAATTCTATTTGGGTAATTATAGTATTGATTGCGAATTAGCTCGATTTGAGAATCGGACACTCAAGTTTAAAGAATCGTTGGAACGCATAATTTGGACTCTAAGCAAAGACGAAGAAGAATTTCAGTATTATTATGATACCCTATGTAATGAAGCCCCTTTACTCAACGCCCGTATGCACCAAGCCTTGTTGCTCCGTTCTTCTAATTATCGCCCTACTTTGAGCGAGCTCACTTCCTGTTTTTTAGATTGGAAATACAACCGTAAGACTCCCAAAAAGAAAAAATACGATGAATGGTTACATACTACAAAAACAGGTATAGTTTTTCTGCTTGCCAAAGAATCCGGTTTGGAAAAATGGTATTACGGCTTTGATACATATGTAATGCTATCCTCTGGAATTGTGAGATATTTTTTGGAATTATGTGAACAAGCTTTTAATTTTGCAATAATGAACGGTTTTGGGTGGGAACAACCAAGTCCTTTATCCCCCGAAATACAAACAAAAGCAGCCCGATTTGTTAGCCGCTACAAAGTCGAAGAAACCAGCTCTTTCCCATTATATGGCTCTAATCTCAGAATTTTTATTCAGTGCCTTGGACAGATCTTTAAAGAACTTCATAGAAATGAACGCTTAACATTAGGTGAACCCGAGCCAAATCATTTTACAATGGATGCTTTAGACTCGTTAGACCATCGCGATGTGTTGGATTGCGCAATTACTTGCTCCGCGCTTCAGGAGTTACCGCAAACAAAGGGAAAAGAAGCATTAAACACCCATGTTTTAGACTATCACCTCAACAAAATATACACACCATATTTTGAAATTTCCTATTTCAAAAAAAGGAAAATTGTTTTTACAAATTCTCAAATATCTGATCTACTTTCCGGAGACAAATCCAAAGCAGAGCAAGTTACAAAAGCATATCTTGATAGATATTGGGCCAGGAAAAATACAATTCCGGAAAGCAAGGATCTTTCGCAACAAACAACACTGTTTTAAGGTGATCGGCTGATGAAAAGTAGAGAAGAATATAAATTCGAGGATGTGGCAAACTTTTTGCACCAAAACCTTACCTTAATTATTAGAGGTTCCAAATGTTCTGAGGATCGCGCACATTACATTTACGACTGTTTCAAAGAAACAGCTACACCCATCATGTCTATAGACTATGATTTAGCGACAAAAATTTACTCTGTTTTTTATACGGTCGGTGGAATAACGACCACAAAAAGGGTTCAATTTTCGAACGTCCCTCATGTATTAGAGAGCATGCCTGCTATTTCTTTTAAAAACGTTTTGGTCGATATAACCAGCCTGCAGCATTCTGTTATCATGTTCATTATTAACATCTTATTGACTAAAATCAGAGTCGCTCGTTTGTTTCTCTCATACGTTAAACCGCTTGAGTATCTTAATCGAACACCATATGGAAAATATGAATTCTATTCCAAGACTTTCCCTGCAGCGATGATCCCCGGAATGGCTGCCCGAAACAAGTCAAACGAGGTAATCGTTCCTTTCCTTGGCTTCGATGGTGATCGACTAAACAATATACTTGAGGGAATGGATTATGACGAAGTATGCCCAATTATTGGATTTCCCTCCGATAATCCATACTGGCAATTTGAATCCTTGAGAAATTGCATGTTGGTTCTTAAGCATACTGCATCTGAACAAAAAATACGGAAATGCAAAGCCAACAGTGTTTTTGATGCATTGCAGACTTTAGATGGAATTCTAACCGACCATCCCTCACGGAATTTTGTGCTTATTCCGTTAGGAACTAGACCTCATTCTGCTGCATGTGCCATTTTTGCGTCTAGATGCCAAAATGTGCGAATTATTTATGATTATGCACAAGAACGCCCAGTATGTTCTCGTGGTGTACGTTCCGCAACAATCTATAATGTTTCACAATACCTTATTTAGTGGTGGTTTATGAGCAAATATAATTATTACACACCTATTGAACTAGCCGCCCTGTTACTAGAATTGATTCCTCAAAAGGCTTCTATCAGTAGTGCTATCGATATCTGTTGCGGATCATGGAATCTACTTGCTGCCGCGAAGAGGCATTATCCTGAAGTCAAAATTACAGGTGTTGATATTGATCCTGCTGCACACGCTCATTGCATTGAAGGAGCAACATTTGTGTGTGATGATGGTAGATCTTTTGCTAACCGTCAAGAAAAGGCAAAACAGACGTATGATCTCGTCTTATCAAATCCCCCTTTTGGCCCGCTCTCAAAAAAGAAGAAAAAATATAGGAAAGCAGGGAATGTTTTTACCACAAGCAAACGATATGAAGCAGAACTGCTATGGGCGAATTTAAAATTGATGCACACAGACAGTTTTCTGATAATTATTCTTCCATCAACGTATATGAATGGTTCTAGCTATATTGAATGCCGAAAATGGCTAGCGCGCAATTACAATATACATGCAATCGTAAAGCTCCCTTCAAATACTTTTGAAAAGGCAACATTAAATACAGTGGCAATTATCCTTCAAAAAGTAGAGCCGTGTGCTACCTATGTATATAATACCGCAACAAGCGTGTATCAAGCTCACTACGACTCAAAATGGAGCATCAAACTATCCTTTTCTATTACACTGAGAAGAATCCTTGATGGTACATGGGATAACAACTCATACACTTTAGCAGAAGATCAACACTTGCAAATATACCGTGGAAACATTTCCAGCAAGTATTTCTCAAAAACAGGGGATGTTATTCTCCATTGTTCCAGCACCTTTGTAAACAACAGCTGGATGCCAGGGCTTCGGTACTGTACTGGAACCAAAGCATCTCAAAGAAAATACCTCAATCATGGAGATATAGTTATTAATCGAATTGGTCGCTGTGCAGGATACTGGAGCGTATATACGGGTATGCAGAAGTTGATTTCTGATTGCCTAATTGTCGTAAAAGAACCTTCTGATGCAACTATAGAAGCACTTAGAAATCATAGCGAAAACGGTAGGCTACAAATACCTTTACGAGGAGTTTCAACTCCTTATATCACAATAGATGATGTTAGATCATTGCTTCTAAATAATTGATGAATGGCCGCTTATTCTCCTAAATTTCTCACCACTTACAATAATGGCGGCGCTACCCTTAACATGTCCGATGCCCGGAAACCATTGCAAATCAAGGCTTTCCGGGCTTCACTTACATTAGCTCCCGCGGGATACATAGCTCCGGCTGATGCCGTACAGAGCCGCCACCTGCTTCTGGGTCTGGGGCAGTCGTCCGTCCAGTCCGTAGCGCCGCCGGATGATGTCGGCCTCCCGCTCCGTCAGCACCTCCGCCACCAGCCGCCGGATGAGCTTGCGGTTCTCCTTGTCCTGCAGCTCCTCCAGCATGGTGTCCTCCTCGCCCACCACATCGCTGAGGTACAGGGCATCTCCCTCCGGCCCCGTCTCGATGGTGTCCGACAGCGACACCTCCCCCTGCAGCTTCCGCTGCGCCCGGAAGTGCATCAGTATCTCATTCGCTATCCTCTCCTAACGGATACATAGGTTGCTCAACAGGGGGCAAATCTGCCTCTCCATCCTCCGCAAAGAGGTAAACATAGGCGTTTTTGCCGTCCCACACCACCTTTTTGACGATGGTCCGCAGCAGGCGGCGTTTTTCCTCCAGCGTGGCAGAATCCACCGCGCTGGCGAAGGATTCGATCATTTCCTGATGGAAGGCAAACTCCTGATGGAGCATTCGGCTCTGTTCAGTCAGGGCTTCCAACTCGGCAAGGCGCAGCTGCTGGGTCTCGCTCTCCTGATGGAGCGCGTCGATCTGCTCCATGACGTACTTCGCGGAGGTGTCGCTGGCAACGGACAGGGATTCCACCAGCCGTTTGATGCGTTCTTCCGTCTCAGCGTGTTTCTCCCGGAGCAGCGCCAGCTCTGCATCGTAGCCCTCCTTGCTGCCGCTGATGACCTTCTTGGTCTGCGCCAGCAGCCGGGTAAGGGTCTCCTTGTCGGCGGACAGCTTACGAATTTCTTCGATGATTTTAGCGTCCAGCGTGTTGCCGTTGCAGTTTTTCATGGCGCAGACCGTGCCGTGGCTGCGCTCCTTGGTGGAGCACATGTAGGTGTAGATCAGCTCGCCCTCCACATTTTTGCGGTTTGTCAGCTTCGGGCGCATGTAATCGTCGCATTCGCCGCAGCGCAGCAGCCCGGACAGCAGCGCCACGTTGCTGCGGGGTCTGCGGTAGCTCTTGGATTTGTTGACATCCAGCATGGCCTGCACCCGCACCCAATCGCTGCCCGCGACGATGCCGGGGTGCTTGCCCACCGCCACGATCCATTCCTCCATGGGACGGATCTGGTTTGCTTTGCCGGGGCGCTGGAGGGTACGGTTATACGCCATGATGCCGTGCTCGCCATCAAATTCCGAACGCTCGGCAAACAGGTCAACATTGTTTTCTTTCAGATACTGATACGCCGTCTCGTCGGCGATCATGTAAACCGGGTTCGTGAGAATGCCCCGGATGGCAAAGCGGGTGAACTGCTTGCCGCGCTTCGTGACGCAGCGGTGCTCCAGCAGGTACTGGTCGGTCTTGCTGAGAGAGCCGGTCTCCATGAACACGGAGAAGATCGTCTTGACCAGCTGGATTTCCTCCGGAATGGGTTTGAGCTTGCAGGCTTTCTTCACCTTGCCGTCCACCGTCACGCTGGATAGGCTTTCCGAGGCGTAGCCCGTGGGCGTTGTGCCGCCTAACCAGCGCCCGGTCTTGGACAGCTCATGCATATTGTCCCGGATGCGCTCGGCGATGGTCTCCCGCTCCAGCTGGGAGAACACGGACGCAATGTACATCATGGCGCGGCCCATGGGCGAGGACGTGTCAAACTGCTCGCGGATGGAGATGAAGTCGATGTGCCGGTCGCCCAAATCCTCGATGAGCTTGGCAAAGTCGCCGATGTTGCGGCTGATACGGTCGAGGCGGTAGACCACGATGGCGGCAAAGGCGATCTTCTGGGAGTCCTTCATCATTTTCTTGAACTGCGGGCGCTCCAGATTGCCGCCGGAAAAGCCCTCGTCCTCGTAGACCAGCACGTTTTCCGCCGCTTCCTCGCCAAAGTGCATGGCGATGTACTGACGGCAAAGCTCGATCTGATTCTCGATGCTCTCGCCCTTGCCGGTGAATTTGGACTTACGGGAGTAGATGACGTATTGCTTCGCCTGCGGCTTGCCCTTCATTTTCATAACGGCACCTCACGTCGTTTCGTAAGCTTGATAGAGAACACGGCCGAAGCCTTGCATCTCCAGCGAGGCGATGATAAAATTCCACCTTGTTCATTATTATCGCAAAAGCAAATAATGTTTGCGCAAAATTTTCGTTCTTAACAGAGACTTTAACTCTTTTGTACTATGATGGCAGCAGAAAACAGGAAGGGTGATGAAAATTGAACCACGGAAAAAAGGCAGCGCAAGTCACGCTGCTGCTGGCGGGAGCCGCCATGCTGTGCTTCGGCGTCTGGCGGGGTGAGGCGGCGTCGGTACTGAGCAAGGCCATCAAATTATGTCTGGAGTGTGTGGGCATTGGGTAAGAAGTTTTCAAATGTATCACAGGCCCTGTCCCGCCTTCGAGGCTGGATACAGGCGGGGGCAGCCCTATTGACCAACCTGCACCTGCCGAATTTCCTCAAGGGCGGACTGTATCAGGGCGCGGGGAAAACCGTCTGTGTGCCAGGGCTGAACTGCTATTCCTGTCCGGCGGCTTCCGGCGCCTGCCCCATCGGAGCGTTTCAGGCAGTGGTAGGCTCGTCCAAATTCAGCTTTTCCTATTACATCACAGGTTTTCTCATTCTGCTGGGAGTTCTGCTGGGGCGCTTTATTTGCGGCTTTCTGTGTCCCTTCGGCTGGTTTCAGGAGCTGCTGCATAAGATCCCCACGAAGAAGCTCTCCACAAAGAAGCTGAAGCCCCTGACATACCTGAAGTACGCCGTTCTGCTGGTAATGGTCTTTCTGCTGCCGGCATTCCTTGTGAACGACGTGGGCATGGGCGACCCCTTCTTCTGCAAGTACCTCTGCCCCCAGGGCGTGCTGGAGGGTGCCATTCCGCTGTCCCTTGCCAATTCCGGCATCCGGGCGGCGCTGGGCAGCCTGTTTACCTGGAAATTCAGTATTCTGCTGGCAGTGATCGTACTGAGTATCGTATTTTACCGGCCCTTCTGCAAGTGGCTGTGCCCGCTGGGTGCGTTTTACGCGCTGTTCAACAGGGTGTCTCTGTTCCAGATGAAGGTAGACAGGAGCAAATGCGTCTCCTGCGGGAAATGCGCCAAGGCCTGCAAAATGGATGTGGACGTGACAAAGACGCCCAACCATACCGAGTGCATCCGTTGCGGGATGTGCGTCCGCGCCTGTCCCACCAGTGCCGTCAGCTTCCGCTACGGCTTTGGAGACGGTAAAAAAGAACCTGCAAATGAAATAAAAACGGAGGAAACAAAATGAACGCAAAGAAAATCATCACACTGCTGCTGGCGCTGGTGCTGGCCGCCGGTACGGTCGCCTGCGGCGCGAAGCAAGCGGAGGGGAATGAGGACACGGACAAGGAGCCGCAGACCGCCGAGGAGGCGGCAGCGCTGTACGATGAGCTGATGGCACAGGAGAACGCCATCCAGGCAGAGAACACCGAGCTGTGGGAGAAGCTCTTTCTGTCCGCCGACAAGGGCATGGCCACGACGGAGAACGGCAAAAACTACGGCGAATTTCTGCTGAGCACCATTGAAGCCTCCAAGGAGCAGTTCACCGACGAGGAGTACGAGCTGCTGAAGGAAAAAGCCACGGAAATCAAAAATATCGAGGACCGGCTGGCTGCATTGGAGGAAAAATTCCCCAGCTTGTCCGGGACGCCCGCAGAGGATGGCGGCACGAGCGTACCGGCGGGCAGCGACATGACCACGCCGCCCGATGACGGCAGCACCGCACAGAAGTTCCCCGCCTTTACCGGCAAGGATCTGGACGGAAACGATGTGGACAGCAGCACTCTGTTTTCCGGCAACGCCGTCACCGTTGTGAATTTTTGGTTTACCACCTGCAATCCCTGCGTAGGAGAGCTTGGTGAGTTGGATGCGCTGAACAAGGAGCTTGCGGAGAAGGGCGGCGCCCTCATCGGCGTCAACACCTTCACGCTGGACGGCGATGAGTCAGCGATCGCGGAGGCGAAGGATGTGCTTGCCAAGAAGGGCGCGACCTATCAGAACGTGTATTTTGCTTCCGATGGAGAGGCAGGCAAGTTCACCGCCAGCATCTTTGCATACCCCACCACCTATGTGGTTGACCGCAACGGCAATATCGTGGGCGATCCCATCGTGGGTGCTGTTACGGAAAAGAATCAGGCGGAGGCACTGCAGGCCCAAATCGACAAGGCGCTGGCCGCCGATAGGGGCTGACAAACAAAGGTATCTCCGCAAGGAGGAATATGCGCCATAAGGCGGCGGACATCACCTGTCCGCCGCCTTATGGCTATTTAAGATGAAGTGTTTGCAGATCGGTCTCAGACGAACTGCGTATCGATCAATCAGCCGTTTTTACGCTTGATGACCAGCGCGGTTCCGGTCAGCGACAGCAGGGCGCTTACGCCGTACAACGCCATGCCGGCGTCAAAGGTCTTGGGAGAGGAAGTCGGCTTCTCATCAGGGGTAGTATGAGAGGAGCCGCTGCGGGTATAAATATTCTCAAAGGTCATCTTGCCTACCGCATTGGCATTGTTGATCGCATCATAAAGATCCCCATTGTCTGTTGTCTCCATCTTGGCGGGGAAGATTTCCCCTTCGGAGCTCACAAACCACACCGCATTGGAATACGTCCATTTCGGAAGGCCATCGTTCACCTCACGGACGTAGAAGCCCTCGCTGACAAACTCACTGACCTTCCCCGCCGGGCCGCTGATGATCAGCTTGCCGTCATAGTCGCCCGCACCGTTAGTGGTGACGGTAGCGGTGTACTTCACATCCGTGTATTTAAATATATAGCATAAAACGCCGCCCGCCGCAACTCTTTCCTGCCGGACGGGAAAGGAAGCGGAGGACGCTCCTGAGAGCGTCCTCCCGCAGCAGGCCCGTCAAGATATCCTTTATGGCAGCGGGAGGCTCGCTCCTTACGCAGGAGGCGGGGCATCATGACGCAGAGGCAAACTCATAGCTCACCCTTTTCCTTCCGCGCCATAAGCCAGACTGCCATGTCCCGCAAAGTCTCCCCCATGGGGCGCGGCTGATACGCGAAGCGTTCCGATGCGGCGGCATGGCTGAATTGCCCGTTTGAGGCAAGGACGGCAACGGAATAGGGAGTGAAAAACAGCGGCTTTCGATCCTTCAGACTCCGGCGTTCGCAGTATGGAGCTGCCAACCTTGCAAGGCCCAACGGCAGACAGACGGGGCGATATTTCAGCTTTGCGGCCTTTCCGACAAGCTGAAGCATCTTACGGATCGTAATGTAGTGGCCGGACAGGATGTAGCCCTTGCCGGGCTCTCCGCTTTCGGAACAGGCCAGAATGCCTTTTGCAACGTCCCGTACATCCACGAAGTCATACCCGCCGCGAACGGCAAAGGGCAGCCTTCCGGCCAGGAAAGACCTTACCATGGAAGTAAAACTCCCTCCCTGTACGTCACCCGGTCCGATAATGCCGGAGGGAAAGACAATGCCGGCATTCAGCCCACGCTCCGCCGCGTCAAAGACCAGTTCGGTTGCGGCCGCCTTGCTCTTTGCGTAATCGCCGTCTACAAGACCCGGAGAGAAGTCAGCGCTTTCCGTGATAACGCAGCCCTCCGGTTTTTCCGGTATGGCATGGACGGAGCTGACATAAATGAATCTTCCCACATCGTGCTCCATGCATTGCCGGAGGATCCTCCATGTGCCGCCCACATTGACCTGATAGAGCTTCGGGCCGGGTCTGGACGCGACGGAGATAATGCCTGCGCAGTGGATCACACAGGTACGGCTGTCGGCGTCCGCAAAGAAGTCCGTAAGAGAGCTTTTATCACACACATCGCCGGCGACGGTACGAACTTCCTTTGGGAGCAGGCTGATATAGGGGTCGTTATGCAGCACAAGCGCACGCACCTGAGCATCGTGGCGTACCAGCTCCGCCGCAACGGCTCTGCCGAGGAAGCCGGTAGCGCCTGTAATTAGGTATTTATCAAACATTCAAAAAGCCTCCTCTCAAAATAATTGCACAAGTGTTGATTATCTTTCACAAGTATAGTATACTTGAAGTGAAAAACAGAAACAATCAGCACTTACTGTACAGCTGAAATTAAATCAACACAGCCCGCCGGTGTGTTGAGGAACGTGATGATCTTTTTGAGGGAGATTTCCGGATGGCGAAACTGGATGCGAGGAAACGCTATACGCAGATGATACTCAAGCAGTCTTTTTTGAAGCTGCTGAAGGAGAAACCGGTCAATAAAATCACAGTAAAGGAGCTCTGCGAACTATCCCAGATCAACCGGGCTACTTTCTATACCCATTACAGCGACTGCTTTGCACTGCTGGAAAGCATTGAGAATGAGCTCATTGATGAGTTCGAGAAATCCCTCCGATATGTTAATTCCTTTGATGTGGCGGCTCTGATCGAAGCACTCTATGCCATGGTCGATCAAAATCAGGAAGCCTGCCGGACACTCATTCTGGGGAATACCAGTTCGGCTGTCATTGCGAAAATGATCGCTCTGGCAAAACCGGGCAGCCTTGCTTATTGGCACAGGGAATTGCCGAAGGCCAGTGAAACCGAGTTGGAGATGATGTATACGCATCTTTCCAACGGGTTGATGCATGTGATTGTAGAGGGCTACGACAAGTACAGCAAGGAGGAGATGATCCGCTTCGTCAGTCAGGTAGCGAAGGTTAGTCTTTTGCTGTTCCGATAAAAAAAGGCGTGCAGGAAGAAAATCCTCAAGATCGCTTCATTCTGGACGCTGAAAAGAGCGCAGCATCAGCTCAGCCGCCATCCGCCCGCTATGGAGCGCCTTTGTCTGGGCCTCGGAGGGCGAAATTAAAAAGGGAGGGCAACAAGCAAATGGTAAGAACAGAATTCCGAGCAGTACTTTGTAATGATCCATATGAGATACAGCTCATGCAGAACCTCTATGATTCCGCCGTAAAGCAGTTGTCGCTGAAATTTGAAATACTGAACAATGAGTTCAAGGTGCTCTATGCGAGGAACCCCATCCACCACATTGAAGGACGCGTAAAGTCTGTGGAAAGCCTTGCGGCCAAGCTGCTGAATAAAGGGCTGCCGCTGACCATTGAGGCAGCGCGGGAGCACATCAATGATATCGCCGGTGTCAGGGTAGTGTGCAGTTATATCGACGATGTGTACCGGGTGGCGGAGATGCTGGAGCTGCAAAAGGATGTCAAGATCATCAAAAGGCAAGACTATATCCGCACACCAAACTATAACGGATACCGCTCATTACATCTGGATATCCGGGTACCGGTGTATCTGTCAGACAGGACGGAGCTGGTAACTGCGGAAATTCAGATCCGCACGATCGCTATGGACTTTTGGGCCAGTTTAGAGCACGATATCCGGTATAAGGTAGATAAGACAAAGCTGCCGGAGGGCATCAACGAGGAGATGCTTGCATGCGCGGGCAAGATCGCCGAAATTGACCGGCAGATGCAGGAGATGTATCGGAGGATCAAATCCGCGCAGGGAAATACGGATTGTTAGGGGATATCAAATCCTTCATAAACGGCATATTCAAAAGGCGCCGCGCCTTTTCACCGCAGTACGGGGCGTAATGATATCCGGGAACACCGCCTTCAACGGCGGCCGCTCCGCCAGAAGCAGAAACAGGGATAACATATCCGGATAAAAGCATATGAAAAAGAGAGGGAGTGCAGCTGCACTCCCTCTCTTTTCCGGCTCATACCAGCATCTTTTTCAGAAAGCGATTTCTCCTGACATTATTCCGCCGCATAGATGACCGGATCAAGTATCCCGGTTTGCACATAGTATTTGGGGCATTTGACACGCGCGATGTGCAAAGCGTCTACATATACGCCCAAAATCGCGCATAGAGTGAACCATCAAGCTCTCCGGGAAGGGGGACAGCGGTGGAAGTATTTCTGATTTTTCCCAAATCACCGCAGGCAAAGCAGGAGCTTGCACGGGAGCTGGCAAAGTTCCAGTCCGATCAGGCGCTGAAAAATGTCCGGAAGCTGCCCTGCTCCACGGAGCAGAAGCTGGAACTGGTAGACGCCGCCGTGAAGCACCTGAAAGCGCAGAAGTAATACATAGACCATTTTGCCTCAAAAAGGTTCATGGCTTTTCCGCCTCAACCGCCGATTGTTCCGCTGCGATAGTATAGCATTTTCGATGCACCGGCTCGCATACGTAGCCAACCGGATACCCTTGTCGGCGCGGAACGTGTTCACCGCCTTGATGAGCCCGATGGTACCGATAGAGATCAGATCCTCCTGGTCATCCGCCTGGGTGTAGTACTTTTTGAAGATGCATCCTTGAAGGCTAATTTGCTTCGTTCATAATAGGCTGAAGCCGTTTGCCCCAGCCGCAAATAGAGTTCTAAATGGATATGTTTGTCATCACTGTCCTCACATACCACAGCGTGATCGAGGATCGTGGCAACCACTTCTGATTGGATCGGCGCTTTGCAGTTCAGATCTGCCCATAATGCCTTTTCCAGCGCAGCCGTGTCCATGGCTGCGATTTGCTTTTGCTGCTCCTGTTGCTGCAAGGAAATCGTTTGTGTTTGCAGCGAGGTGATCTGTTCATTGAAGCGGCTATTCTGCTTTTTGAACTCCTGCATGGTAATGGCGTCGGCCATACTCAGCTCCAGTAACTTTTCTTTCTTGTCCTCCAGCTGCTGTATTTGCGCTTGCAGCCGGGCAATCTCCTTGGAGTGGTCTTCCTTCTTCTGTGTATTTGTAACGGAATCCAGCACCATGCGGATGATCTGTCTCTGGTGCTTTACCAGCTTCTGAAACTGCTCTGCCAAAATGGTATCCAGCTCCGTGGTGCGAATGGTAGGCAGGTCGCAGCCCGCTTTTCCGTGTTCACGGTACATCTTACATTTCCAAAACTCCGTTTCTCCCTCCTGCGTTTTGAAGGATTGCCGGTGAAAGGACGTTCCATGCTTTCCACAGATGATCTTGCCGCTGTAGGGATACCGGCTCTGATACCCTACGCCATAGGCTTTCGAACGAGCGCTCCTCTGCTTAAAAAGGGCATTGGCCTTATCCCATACTTCTTCCGACACGATGGCCGGAATATTCGGGTCGGGATAGGATACCCATTCACTTTCGTCGAGGAACGCTGTCTTTTTCTTGCGGTAGTCCAACGATTGGGTCTTGTTGCCGCAATACCAACCCTTATATTTGGGATTTTGCAGAATGTGTCCGATGGTGCTTGTGTTGAATACATTACCCTGCAAGCTGGTGTAACCACGGCGGGTCAGCTCCTGTGACAAGCTGCGCAGACCATATTGTCCGGTGGCATAGAGTTCAAATATCTGCTTTACCGCCTCTGCCTGCTCCGGAACAATGGTCAGCTTACAGTCCTTCTTATCATAGCCCCACAAGCGATTATTGCCCAGTACACGACCGTTCTTGATAGATTGACGAAAGCCAAATTTCAACCGTTCAGAGAGCTTGCGCACCTCGTCCTGTGCCACACCTGCCATGACCACCAGCCGGAACTCGCTATCGCTATCCAGTGTGTTGATGTTGTCATTCTGGAACAAGACGCCCACATTGTTCTCCAGCAGCTCCTGCGTATACTGGATGCTGTCCAGCGTATTGCGGGAGAAGCGAGAGATCTCCTTCGTGATGATGAAGTCAAACATCCCCCGCTGGGCGTCTGCGATCATCCGCAGGAAGCTGTCCCGCTTGTAGGTACTTGTGCCGGAAATGCCCTCGTCTATGTATCCGGGGATGTACGTCCAGTTGGGATTTTTCTGGATGAACTCTGTATAGTATTGAATTTGGTTTTCCAAACTGCCCTGCTGCTCCACCTTCTCGGTAGAAACGCGGGCATAGAAGGTCACGCGCAGCGGCAGGTCATAAATCGACTTGCCCAGCCGCATCTGCTCTCTCAACCATCGAACCGTCATCATGGGTATCGGCCTCCTCAACCATTATTTCTTCCATAGCTCCAGTATCGGAGGTAAAACGTCTTTTGTCAAAAAAACGGGAGTTGCAGGCAGAGACATACGTCTCCTCCGAAATCAACTCCCGCTTCCATAGACGCTTCAACAAAACCAAGGCAATATCACGATCAACTTCTGTCATAGGCAACTCCTCCTATTTATAGGATATGCGGGGGTCAGGGTGATATACGTAATTGTGCCGTTTGGCTGTAAAGCCTTTTCGTGATCAGCAGGACATACTCCGGCTTCTCCTGCACCTGTTCCAACATATACACAGCAAAGTGAAACCCAGACAGCTTTCCGGATACACCCAGAAGACGCAGCAAACGTTCAGCGTCCAAAGAAACGTTCTTTTCCAGTTCCGAAACGTAGCAAACTAAAGGCACTGATGTTCCCTCCTGTCCTGTGTATTTTGAAAGCCAGCACTCGGTGATCCTCGGCGGACCTCTTGCCGGTGGACATACGCTGTTTTGTTCTTGATATGCTAATTTTACACGATTTATGGCCGTTTGTGTCATAGTTTCGTTCTACAATGGCCTACGCAAATGTGACGCTTTTTGTATAGAATTGTCGATAATCCCATTTTTTTGCAGCAAAAAGCACCGCCAGCAAAGCAGCGTGATTGCCGCTTTGCTGGCGGTGCTTCTATATAATTTAGATTGTTAGAGGATATGCTTCTCAGATAGCACAAGCCTCCATGCTGAACAACCACCGACCTCACTATGCGCGTGTAGTCTGTTAGCCGATCACACCCTCAGCACAGGTCACCTTGCCTGCCTGTAAAATACGCCAAGGGTACTTCGTCATAACTGTGATGTCTTCATCGGGTTTTCCGTCAACGATCACAAGATCGGCGATTTTCCCTGCCTTGATCGTTCCCAGATCGTCATCCATGCCGATGATCCTCGCGCTGTTGATCGTCGCCTGCTCCAGTATTTCCACGGCCGTCCAGCCGCGTTCTTTCCGCAGCAGGAATTCGCTGCCGGGATTACTGCTGTAATAGTCAAGGCTCACATCCGTCCCCCACCCCGTAAGGACACCTACACGGCTGGCTTCCAGCATCTTCTTCTGCTCACAGGATGTCTCGCGCACCTTTTTCGCAATGCTTTCCCCCAGCATACCGCTGCGCATCAAGCCAATGGGTCCCAGTGTCGGAATGATGGCGCTGTGGCTGCCGTGGCTCAGGATACGTTCAATGCACTCATCATCGATATCAGAGGCGTGCTCGATGGTGTGTATCCCCACCTCTGCGCAAAGCAGTATCCCTGCCTTGCTGTGACAATGAACTGCCGCGTATTTGCCGTAGGCCTCAGCCGTATCGTTCAGCGCCTGCAGTTCCGGTTTCGTTGTCAGAAGGGCGCCTGGAACACCATGCTCGCTGCCCACTGTTCCTGTACCGAAGTATTTCAGGAAATCCGCGCCGCAGGCGATTTGCTGGCGTCCTGCTTTGAGAACTTCCTCCGGCGTGTCCGCATGAACGGTGATCGCCGAATCATCGTTGCCTGGAGCGGTAGGCGCTAACGCATAGCCACAGGAAAGAATGTGTGGTGCGCGGAAAAGCCCACGTTCCGCGCCATCCCGTACCGCCATAGCCGTATAATGCGGATTGCCGCAGTCGCGGATCGTGGTGAAGCCTTGGCGCAGCAATTCCGCTGCGTAGTCCACGCAATCCAACAGCACATCATTCTGCTTGCGGGACATCAAAACCAAGTCATCCATTTTGGTAAAATGCAGGTGCGTGTGCAGGTCAAGCATCCCTGGCAAGACCGTCCGTCCGGCTGCATCTATTTCATCACAGCTGCCGAAATCATGCCCGACCGGGAACAAGCCCGTGATCCGCCCGTCTTCTATCAACAGATCGGCCTGATCTCCATCATATCCTTCTGTCAACGCGGAGACCAACCGCGCATTCCTGATAGCCAGCCGTTTGTTCACTGCTTCTTTGTTGCCCATTTTACAAACCTCCGCAAATCGTCTCCGAACTTCGCACACTGCGCTTCACCAATGTAGGCCATGTGGCCGCCCTCATAGCCTGTGTGCCGCACACGCTCTGTCGGAAGATCAAAGTTGTTGATCATATACTCGCTGTAACTGTATGTGGTGAGCATGTCATAGTAGCCATTGGCAAACAGAACTTTCATGTCCTGATTTTTCCGCATGGCATCCTCTACAAAGTGAATGGGATTGCGGGGCGCGTCAAACTCCCACGCACGACACATCTGCAAGCCGGTGAACTGATAGTCTCTATCCGTTGTGATGCCCAGTGCGTCCTTCATCACGCCATAATAACAATGGGTGAATGCCGGCATCAGCCGTTCAAAGCAAGCGTCATCACTCTCATAATGATATTGTCCACCCGCCTGCAGCGGATGTGACACAAACCGGCTGTCATACTGACTAATCAGTAAACCTTCTTCGTTGACAACCTCTCGGACATAGTCCTCCACCGACAGGCGCAGACCATGACGTTCAAAATACGCACGCGGCAGGCCGGAAAAATGGACAAGTGACTCTATGACGCCTTCCCGTTCTTCCTCCGTTGCCTTTTTCCCCAGTCCCAGCACCGGCAGATAGTACCGCAGAGCAAAATCCTCCGCCGCAGCCATGACATCTTTCAGCGCGGGTTTTTCGCCCTGTGTGTGATACCAGTGCGCCGCCGCAATAGCCGGGAAATTTGTCACTGTCCGCTCCACGGGAAACAGGGATTTGTCCCGATCCAGCAGTGATCCGACAAGGATCACTCCCGCCGCATGGATATTCAGTGCGTTGCAGGTGTTGCCCAGCAGGTTTTCATAGAGCTGCTGAGCCATCAGTGCAGCGCGCACTGTCCCGTAGCTTTCACCCAAAATGAAAATAGGACAATTCCACCGTTTATGACGGCTGAGAAAGCGGTCGATGCCCAACAGCATCGCCTTGGCATCCTCCTGTGAGGATGCGTACTTTTTTACGGCATCTCCCGTCAATGCACGGCTGTACCCGCACCCCACAGGATCCATAAACACCATGTCACAGATATCCAGTATGCAGGCCGCGTTCTCTTTCATGCGAAAGGGGGGATCAAACGGTGCAGAAATGCCGTCCCCAAGGTCAATAATCTGCGGACCGAGACCGCCCAGGTGCAGGAACACACTGGCAGAGCCGGGCCCGCCGTTAAAGGCAAACAAAATCGGGCGTCCCGTCTTCTCCGCATTCAGCCGCAGATAGGATGTCATGAACAAGGTGGCGTCCGTCCCGCCGTTTTCATCGGGAAGCGGTATCTCCTCGGATACCGCTTCATATTCCACGTCCTGCCCGTTGATATGCACTGTATTGACAACGCGAGCATAGATCAGATCATCATTCATCGTTTCTCACCCTCCCGAATAAAGGTGCGGATATCGTTGGCCAGTGCATCTCCGCCATGGTGTCCCAGATAGGGCATATGTCCGGCGGGATACTCGCGGACAGTCACCTGTCCCTCCTCATACTTCAGCTGTGACACGGTATAGGCCACCTGTCCTACACTGGTCACTAAATCAAACACGCCGTTGCCGATGAAGATACGGAACCTCTTGCTGCGGTTCAGCAGAAATTGCAGCATTTCAAAGGGCGTGCAGCGGCTGGCATACGGCCAGTTTTTATTCACATTGAAATTGATCACGTTGAATCTGCGGTCTGTTTCAATACCCAGCACTTCCCGGCGAATTTCCTGAAATGCGCCCAAAAACCCTTGCATACAGCGGGACATCATCTCGTCGTCGCCTACCGGATCGTGTATTTGCAGCCCCGGCGTGTGGCGGCCGGCAAACCGCGTATCGTAAGGGCTGATGGTCATACCGCGTTCCTCGTGGAACCACCGCAAAAAGTCCGCCATTGTAACACGTAGGTCGTTGTGCAGCAGCACATGGCTGCTGATGCCGATCAGGGATGACAGCTCCTTCGCGAGCTGCGCTCGATCCTCCGCAGGCAGCCGCCCGCCCAGATACAGCGCTCGCACATACTTATCCGCGCAGAATTGATACGCTCGCGCCACAGCATCGGCAAGCTCGCCCTTTTGTCCGCCGTAATACCACGCAGTAGCTGCATAGGATGGCAGCAGGCTTACGCTTTCCTCCAACCCGCGCTCCTTCTCGGTGTAATCCGCCGGATCGGGGTCGCGCAGGATCACATTGCCCAGATTTAAGATGCCGTCGATGGCAATGCCCTTGGACACGCAGCCTTCGTACAGGCAGCCGCCCATTAAATAGTTGGCCACAGCCACGCTGCGGACAGAGCCGTAGCTCTCCGCCAGCAGGTACTTCTTAGACCGGAACCTGTCATGTTCGATGATCCAACGCTCAATGACATCGGCGATGACACGGGCATCGTTGACAAAACCGTAAGCACATTGTGCCAGCTCCGCGCTGTTTTCCTTGCCGTATCCTGTCCCTACCGGGTCGAGGATCACAATGTCACAAACATCCAGCGGAGAATAGGGGTTGTCTTCCACGCTGTAATTGCCGGAACCGCTCAATGTCTCCACATCGTCGCAGCAGGCGTGCTTCGGCCCCAACACCCCCATGTGCAGCCACAGGCTGGACGATCCCGGCCCTCCGTTGAATGCAAACAGGACCGGTCTGTCTTTTTCGCTGTTTTCGCGGAAATAGGTGTAAACGAATACGCTGCCAGCCTCGTCACCGTTCTCATTTTTTACAGGATAGTCACCGCACTCACTACGGAATGCGACTTCCTGCCCGTTGATGATTGCTTTGCCATGGCGTTCTACTTTATCCATGCTGTTGCTCCTTCTTCTCCGTGCCTGCGGACACCATACTATTGAGGCATCCGCAGGCACGGTACATTCTTCGTTCAGGCGTTTTGCTTCTGCTTGCGCTCCTCGATCTCCTTCTGCATCTGCGGGATACGCTTCTCATACTTCCGCATCAGCAGGGCGAAAATCAAGGTGGCCACATAGATCAGGCCGGGGATCAGCGTGCTCTCGTAGAAGAACAGATTGCAGACGTTCTCCGGCTGCACGGCGGCACCCGCCTCATAGGGTACAAATGCCAGCACATAACCCAGGATCGGGCCGCCAATGGCCATACCAATTTTATAGGACAAAGAGTAGGAGGCTGTCAAGATGGCATCGGAATCGTTGTCGTTGTTTTTCCATACACCATAGGTTTTGGAGTCGAAAACGCACAACAGGATCACCGCGCCGATCAAGCCGGCGCCGATACCCTCCAGGAACCAACGAGTCATCATAATAGCCTTGGTCGCATCGTGGGTAACAAAGCCCAGCGCATAACCCGCCAGCGTGAAGCAGGAGCCAGCGATAACAGTACGGGCGTTGCCCAGCTTCTTGACGATCTTATCCAGAAACAGGTAAATCACAATGGCTACCGGCATAGACATCGTGCCATAAATACCATACAATGCTTCCGCATCCGTCTTGACATACTGGAAGTACCACGCCATGGCGCCTTCCTCTACGGCCATACCCAGCGTATAGAGAAATGCCACCGCGCCACAGAACATCAGCACCTTATTGCGGTAAAATGCACCCATACTGCTGATGATGTCCTTCAAAGCGCTTCCTGTGCGCTCCTTTACGGATTCCGCAGGCTCTGCGCTGTGCTCCACCGGCTCATACCCTTTGGTGGCAAAATAAACGATCAAGTGGCCGATACCATAGATGATGCCATAAATGATGCCCACATACAGAAAGCCCTTCCGGGTATCTCCGCCGCCCAGCCAGCCAACGAAGGTAAAGGTCAGCGAAACGACCATCCACTGGGACAGCATCTGGCCGATACCATCAGCCTGCGTCAGCTGCACGCGCTGCCGCTCATCGCTGGTCAAACGGCTGATCATGGTGTTAAAAGGTATCAGCAGGGAGGTGCTGATCATACCCTGCAGCACATAGGTCACCGCCACCCAGATAATCTTGCCGGTGGTGGTCAACTCCGGCACAAAGAAACACAGCGCTACGATGACCATGCCAGGGACGGACATATACTTCAACCAGAATCGGCACTTACCCTCTTTTGAACGGGTACGGTCAATGATAGCGCCCATCATGGGGTCGTTGATGATATCCCAAATCTTGGCGATCAGGATAATGGTCGCCGCCACGGTAGAATCAATGCCGCAGACATCGGTGTAGAAATACAGCATGAAGGCTGCCATCGCCACGGCCAGCAGCGCTTTGGAAAAACTTCCGGCAGCATACAGGATCTTCACCCGCCACGGCAATACGACGGGGCTTACTTGGGTCAACACTTTCTTTTCCATAATTATTCCACTCCGTTATTCTTCAATCTCTGCGATCATCTCAACTTCAATGGGGATGTTAAAGGGAAGCTGTGTGACAGCTACCGCGCTTCTGGCGTGAAGTCCCTTCTCGCCAAACACTTCCGCGAACAGATCAGAGACGCCGTTCATCACAGCAGGCTGCTGCAGGAAGTCCGGAGCAGAGGCCACAAACGCCAACACTTTGACGATACGAACCTTGTCCAAGTCATCCACTTCATTCCTTAATTGACTCAGCAGATTCAGGCCGGTCAGACGCGCTGCCTGATAGCCCTCCTCCAGCGTCAGATCACTGCCCACCTTGCCGAACACCGCCGGTTTTTTGTTCTGAAACGGACCCGCACCGGAAAAGTACAGCTGATTGCCGCTGCGACGTGCCGTCACATAATTTGCCATGGGGGAAGGAGCTTCCGGCAGTTCCAATCCAAGCTCCGCAATACGTTTTTCGATTTTAGACATTTGAAATTCTCCTTACTGATCGCTGCAGCACAACTGCGCGATCTTCTCCGCGTAAAGTGCCGTCGTGTCAAACAACGGCATATTGGTTTCTTCTTGCTTCATCAGCATCTCGATCTCTGTGCATCCCAGAATAATGCACTCTGCGCCATTCTGTGCCAGCTGCTCGGCAATGCGATAGAATGCCTGCTTGGAAGACTCTTTTACGATGCCAACACCTGTTTCCTCAAAGAGGACCGTGTTGATAAAATCGCGCTCCGGCTGTTCCGGTATCAGTACGCGTAGGCCGCGCCTTGCCAATCTGTCTTTGTAAAAGCCCTGTTCCATAGTTTCTTTTACGCCCAGCAGACCGACCATCTGATAACCCGCCGCCGTGATCGCATCCGCCGTCACATCCGCAATATGAATGAACGGGATACGGATCGCCTTCTCGACACGCTCAGCATACTGATGAAGGCCGTTGCTGCCCAGCGCAACAAAATCAGCCCCAGCTTTCTCCGCACAGATGGCGGCATCTACAATGACAGCACCTTTTGCATCCGCATCAGGCGCATCCAGAATATCCTGCAGATTTACGTTGATAAGCACCAGCTTCGCACAGTTGTGTCCGCCTTTTTCTTCCGCGACCCTGGCATTTATGTACTCGTAAAGCTGCTTTGTGGAGTGCCAGCTGACACCACCAATAATCCCTCCGACTTTCAAACTCAAGATCCTTTCCTGTGTCATTTTCTCTTGCTCCTGCTCCTGTGACTATTCTAATCGCAGCCGAGATTGCAATTCTGCTGCGTGTATGATAGAATGACAATGAGGTAGTCTTGAGCAAGGCTCCCTTATGACACATTTCCACAGGGGCCGCCCGCTAAGTTGATCCCTGTGGGGATGTGCTCTTCTTTTGCCTGTGCGCTATGCTTTTCGCACAAAAGCAAGTCACCTCTTTCCTGCGCCTATTGACAACTATGCCTAACTTATGTATAGTTGTATCAAAAAGGTGAAAATTTGTCAATACTAAGTTTATATTTTTTCAACCAAATTTGTAATAGGCATCTTTTCTCCTTATAAAGGAGGTCATTGTATGAATAAAACAAATGCATATGATTTTTTGTGCCGTTCTGCGGAGGGCATCGCTAAAATGTTCGGGAAATATTGTGAGACCGTCGTGCAGGAAGTTGTCGGACAGGAGATCGAGGTCGTTGCCATTTATAATGGCCATGTCTCAGGCCGAAAGGTCGGCTCAACACGCAGCATCTATGGTGATGATGTGTCGGCAGATGACTTTGATTTTTCCAAGCTGTCTCAGGACAGCTCCAATCAGTTGGTAACTCTCTCTAATGGAAGGGTCATAAAGTCCTCCTCCTATTACCTTCGGGGTACAGATTTTACCTACATTCTGGGCATCAACTACGATATTACCCTGATGGAGCAGATCCGCAATTATGCTGAGGACATCAGTCTGACAGAAAGCGATTTTCTTGGTTCACTGCAGGTCAAAAAAGAAAATTCTCTGCAAGCACTGTACGAAGACGCTTTATCTGTCATCAATAAGCCTGTTCGTGTTTTCCGCAAGGCTGACCGTCAGACACTGATCCGTCTACTTAATGAAAAGAATTTCTTCGGCCTCGCCAAGTGTATTCCATTCTTATCGGAGAAGCTGGATGTGTCCAAATACACGATCTATAAGGACTTGAATGAATTAGGCATCACCCACCAGTGAGCTTAGATCGACTTATCTCATACCGGCAAACATCAATATCATTTCATTCTCCCCGTATTTTCGTGATGATGGATGGCTGATTTCATAGGTGTGCAAAATGCTCTGGCCTTTTGCATGGGCAGGCAGTGGCGTGAGCCGTTGCCTGCCTGTTCTTTTTTCTGCCTTGTTTTTCCGTGCTTAACCTGATTTGCTTGACTTTCCATCCAACAATCTGTACCCTTAAATCGTATCAAATTATAGAGAGGGAGGCGAAGCCATGCAGGGAGATTTTGAAGCGTTCTATCTGCGACACTTTAAGGCGATCTACCGTGTTTGTTATGCCTTTATGAAAAATGCGCAGGACGCTGAGGACTGCACAGAGGATGCTTTTGTGAAAGCAATATCCTGTGACATTTCCTTTGAAAATGAGCGCCACGAACGCTCATGGCTGACGACCACCGCTATGAATATCTGCAAGGACAAGCTCAAGCACTGGTGGCGGCAGAAGGTAACGGACCTCGATGAAGAGGCCGAGCAAATCGCCGCCGAACCGGATGAAAAGAGCGAGGTCGTGGGAGCGGTCATGGCGCTGCCGGTGAAATACAAAGAGGTCGTTTGGCTGCACTATTATGAGGGCTATCAAACAGATGAGATTGCGGAAATGCTGAATCGTTCCCCCTCTACGGTACGCGGACAACTGCGAGACGCCCGTGCAAAATTGAAACTCACATTAGGAGGTGAGCGTATATGAATGACAATGAAGTGAAAAACGCATTTGATCATATAGAACCGGAACGCGGTGCGCAGGAGCGTATGTATGCAAATATTCTGAAAAAAGCAGCGGCACAAAAAGAAGATCAGAATGCAGAAAAGAATATCGAAGAAAAGCAGCCTACCGTTCAAAAACGCCGAACCATCCCGATGTGGCGGCGCTGGGGCAGCTTAGCCGCCTGCCTTGCTATTGTGATTGCCGCCGGATTTGTACTTTCTCATTTCCTCGACCGATCAGAGCCGGATGACCCACCTGTATTTGTCGGGTCCCCCTTTGAAGATGTAGATGGTCCTGAAGGATTTGAAAAACTGGGGTTTACGATTGACGCGCCGGAGAATGCAGAAAACTTGTATTACTGCATTTATGATGGTAAGATCGCCCGCGTTGATTTTACGCTGAATGGTCACGCATACACCTATGAAGCTGCCAAATTGGACGGAAACTTTTCCCGGGCAGAGGGGGAGGCTGTGGGCAGTACCGTACTCAATGCGGAGTATGGCGCAACGCTCGACTGTCTATCGCCTGACACATGGCGGGCGCATTGGAGCAAAGAAAGTGTCAATTATTATCTTTCTAATTTTGACGGTGCGAGTGAAGCAGCAATTACCGCTGCGGCGGAGCTGCTGATGGGGCAAAATTGAAGCAAAAACTGCGGAATTTCGGAGGGCGGTGTGCTCTCCGAAATTTTTTATTTTCCGTTCCAACATTTCTACATGCTGAATCGTATGGATATATGGATGGGCAAGAGGGCGGCGTTTCCGGAGACGCCGCTCTGCCCCTCCTATAAAATGAATTTTGAACTACAAAGGAGCAAATAGAGATGAAACGTATTCCGACTTTTTTCTTGGCACTCACGATGGTGCTGTCTCTGGCCGCCTGCGGCGGAAAGGCCGATGACAATAAGGGCAAGACAGAGGTGACCATGACTGCACAAGGGATTATGGACACGTTGAAAGAAAAGCTGGGTGACAGTTTTGGATGCGACGTCGCTGAAGCCGAAGATAACATAAGCGGTTATTGGGGACTGGATATGACGCAAGTGGAAAGCTGGGCGTCTATGAGCAATTCCAATTCCGCAGTCAATTCCAGTTACGCTGTTATTGTTAAAGTTAAGGACGGCTGCGCACAGGATGCTGCCGCACTTTTGCAGACTGGCTATGAGCAAATTCTCAGCTACTCCCGGATGTACAACATGGATTTGCAGAAGGTCTTGCAGGCTCGTTTGTTCGTGAACGGCAACTATGTGGCGCTGCTGATCCTCGGTGCGCAAGGTGACTGGGAGGCCAGTGATGAGGCACAGGCTAAATTTGCTGCTGAGGAGGCTGCCAAGGTGGACGAAGTATGGAGAGGTATTTTCGGTTCTGCTGACAACGGTATTACGATCCCGGAGGAGGATGGCAGCAGCAACAACGGTGGCTTTTTTGATATGACCGACGATGAAGGTAGCAACGATCCGGTGCTTGGCGGCTAACTATGGTTTTCTCCAGCCTGACATTTTTACAATGCTTTCTGCCGCTGTGTCTGCTGGCGTATTTCCTTGTCCCACAGAAATGGCGCAACGGTACACTGTTTCTGTTCAGCCTGTTGTTTTACGCATGGGGTGAGCCGGTCTATGTGGTGCTGATGCTGTTTTCCACCGCGTTGGACTACACCTGCGGGCAAATGGTAGAGCGGCACCGGGGACAGCGGGGAGCAAAGATCGCGCTGCTGGTGTCGGTTTGCGTAAACCTTGGCTTGCTGGGCGTATTCAAATACAGTGACTTCCTGATCGATACGGTCAATTCGATTTTTGGCACGGCGCTCCCCCAGCCGAATCTGCCGCTGCCCATCGGCATCAGTTTCTACACCTTTCAGACCATGAGCTACACCATTGATGTCTATCGCGGGGATGCAAAAGCGCAGAAGAATATCATCAATTTCGGCGCGTATGTAACATTATTCCCTCAGTTGATTGCGGGCCCCATCGTCCGCTACCAGACGGTAGCGGACGAGCTGGAGCACCGGGACTGCACCGCTGACCTCTTTGCCGATGGGGCGAAACGCTTCGCCTGTGGTATTGGGAAAAAGGTACTGCTGGCCAACAATATCGGCCTGCTGTGGGAGGCTGCGTCCGCGCAGGCTGCTCCCACGGTGCTGACGGCATGGCTGGGTGTCATCGCCTACGGTTTCCAGATCTATTTCGACTTTTCCGGCTATTCCGACATGGCGATTGGCCTTGGACGGATGCTGGGGTTCCGATTTTTGGAAAACTTCAACTATCCGTTTCTTGCCGACAGTATTACCGATTTCTGGCGGCGCTGGCATATCTCCATGGGGACATGGTTCCGGGATTATGTCTATATCCCGCTGGGAGGCAGCAAGGGCGGCCTTGCAAAGCAGCTCCGCAATATTGCCATCGTCTGGCTGCTGACGGGCTTCTGGCACGGGGCAAGCTGGAACTTTGTCCTATGGGGCGTGTATTTCGGAATACTGCTGGTGCTGGAAAAGCTGTTTCTATTGCGCTGGCTCAAAAGGCTGCCCGCCGTATTGCGGCACATTTACGCGCTGGTGCTGGTAACGATCAGCTGGACACTCTTTGCGTTCACAGAGATTAGCAAAGGAGCCGGGTGGTGCAAGGCCATGTTCTCTGGGGTACCGTTTGACGGCGGCAGTTTGTATCTCCTGCTGACGTATGGGCCGATGCTGGCGATCTGTGCGTTAGCAGCCACGCCGCTGGGAAAACGCTTTTATGAAAAGCTCGGCACACGGCTGGGGCAGCGGGCGCTGACCGTGGTTGACTGCGGCGGCCTTGCCTGTGTGCTGGTGATGGCTGCGGCCTATCTTGTCAGCGGCAGCTATAATCCGTTCCTGTACTTCCGATTCTGAGGTGAGAAAAATGCAAAATAAAATCATAACCTCTTTTTTCTGCCTGCTGCTGGCGGTGTCTGCGCTCATCGGGCTGCTGATGCCGGACCGGTATTACTCGGAACGGGAAAAACGCACTTTGACGCAAAAGCCCAAATTTACTGTTGCCGACTTTATCTCCGGCGAGTTTAGTGACGAACTGGAAAAGTATCTTACCGATCAAGTTCCCCTGCGGGATAACTGGGTCACGATGAAAACCTACATGGAATTGACCATCGGTAAACGGGAAAGCGGTGGTGTCTATATCTGCAAAGACAAGTATTTGATGGACAAGTTTACATCTTATAGCAAAAAGCAGCTTGCCGCCAACGCAGCCGCCCTTGCTGATTTACAGGGAAAACTGGCGGCAGAGGGTATCTCCATGAATACGATCCTTGTCCCTATGGCGGCACAAGTGCTGACGGAGAAACTCCCTGCCTATGCGCCCGTGGCGGACTACGCCGCTATTCTGCAAGTGCTGACCGCTGCGGGCGTTGACACAACAGACGTGCTTTCTGCTCTCGCCGCTCATAGCAGCGAGAACATCTACTACCGTACCGATCACCATTGGACGAGCCTTGGGGCCTACTATGCCTATTGTGCGTGGCGCGGTATTGAGCCTACGGCGGGCGAATGGACGCAGGAAGTTCTCTGCGATAATTTCCACGGCACGACTTGGAATAAAGTCCCGCTGCCCTCCGTTCCCGCTGAGGAGATCACCGCATGGTATCAGCATCCGACCCGCCATGTTTCCTATAACAATGGCCAGTATGAAACAGAAAGTATTTACGAACGCAAGTACCTGTCCGGCAACGACCAGTACGCTGTGTTTCTGAACTCCAACCAGGCGCAGACCGTTATCGAGGGCAGCGGCAAGAGCGGCAAGCTCCTGCTTATTAAAGACTCCTACGGCAACACCTTTTCCCAATTCCCCGTGGAGGACTATGCGGAAGTTCATGTCCTCGACCTCCGCTTCTTCAAGGGCGATGTAGCGGAGTACGCCAAAGAGAACGGTATCACCGATACGCTGGTGCTGTACAGTACGCAGAACTTCGCCAAGGACACGAGCATCAAATTTTGAGAAATGTTGAAATGCGGATGTCGCTGCTTGCGTGTGCCGCATTTTTGGCAGAGTATCAGTCGTCCACTTCTGAGCGTCATCGAAGCGTCCGGAACGGCACACAACTTCACGCTGGATGTATTCTTTAACATTGCGGACGCTTTGGAAGTTGATCCCGCAGACCTTATCCGTGCATCTATGATCCCTGGCAAGATGCTGAAAGGTCGGAAATCCTAAACATGAAAAATAGAGGACAGAGGAATTTCCTCTGCCCTCTATTCCTCCCCATACCACACCGGCCTTGCGGCTGTCTCAAATCCGGTTCGGTGGGAGATCACCACGCCGTTCGTACCTGCGGCGCAATGCACCACCAGCAGGCGGCCCAGCCAGTCGCGGCCTGCGGCGATGCCGACGTGTTCATCCTCCGGATAGAACAGCAAGTCCCCCGGCTGTACTTTGTCCCACTCTATGTCCACGCAGTTGGCGTGCTGCTCCATGGCTCCGCCGCCCTGCCCGATCACATACGCGCCGCCGCTGGCGTTGTAGAATGCCCAGTCCACGAAGCCGGAACGTTTGATACGCAATATCCAGATGCCGGTTGTAGCTGTCCACTCTCAGGCTTCCAGACAGCAGTTGTCCCGCATTTGGTGGCGCAATACTTAGGGAAGATGTACGCCACCAATCCTCCGTTGGGTTTTCTTCAGCCCTGTATTTTTCCGGCTTACACGTTTCCGATTGGCATTTTGGACTACATCTTTTTCATAATGTGCGCCACCAGCCGCAGGTTGTGCTCCACCAGCAGGTTCCGTGCCTCCATGTCTCCCTCGGCGCACCGCCGCAGGTACTCCCGCTCCTGGGCGGCAGTCAATGGCTTGGGGAAGGACCCCGTGCCGCCGGACAGGTGCAGCGACAGGAACAGGCTGTTGCACAGCAGCAGCAAAAATGCAGAGATCATACGCGCATACCTCCCTTTTCCATGAGCGTATGCCCCTGCGGCAAGTCCCTATGCCAACAGCGGCCGCCCCCCCTGAATGGAGAGCGGCCGCACCGTCTGTTATTCGCTTTCCCGCTGGGGGTGATAGGTGCTGACTATGGCCGCCACCCGCTCCTCGATGTCGCCGCAGTTGGCCTCCGCCGCCTCCTTCAGCGCCGTGAGCCCGTCGAAAAACGTCTCGTACCGGAACGGCACCGGCTTTCCGATGTGGATGAGGTCGTTGGCCGTTTTCTCCAGTCCCTCCTCCGCCATCAGCTTCTCCTCGTACAGCTTCTCCCCCGGCCGCAGGCCGATGTATTCGATGCGGATGTCCTCGTCCGGCCGCAGGCCCGACAGGCGGATAAGGTTCCGCGCCAGCGTGTCGATCTTCACCGGCTCGCCCATGTCCAGCACGAAGATCTCGCCGCCCTTGGCGTAGACCCCCGCCTGCAGTACCAGGCTCACCGCCTCGGGAATGGTCATAAAGTACCGGATGATGTCGGGATGCGTCACCGTCACCGGCCCGCCGGTCTCGATCTGCCGCTTGAACAGCGGCACCACCGAGCCGTTGCTGCCCAGCACGTTGCCGAACCGCACCGCTACGAACCGTGTGCCTCCCTGCATGTCGCTGTGGGATTCCTCGCCCCGCCCCAGCTCCGGCAGCAGGCCGTACTCGCCGGTGCAGCTGACCCGATCCATGGCCTGCACTACCATCTCGCACAGCCGCTTGCTGGCGCCCATGATGTTGGTGGGGTTCACCGCCTTGTCCGTGCTGATGAGCACAAACCGCCGCGCCCCGTACTTCAGGGCCGCGAACGCCGTCTTATACGTGCCCAGTACATTATTTTTGATGGCCTCGTTGGGGCTGCCCTCCATCAGCGGCACGTGCTTGTGTGCCGCCGCGTGGAACACCACCTCCGGCCTGTACTCCTGAAACACCGCCTGAATACGCCTGCTGTCCCGCACGGAGCCGATGAGCACCGTCAGCTCCAGCGCCGGATACTTCCGCCGCAGCTCCTGCTGAATGGCGTAGGCGTTGTTCTCGTAGATGTCGAAGATCATAAGCCGCTTGGGGTCATGGGCCGCGATCTGACGGCACAGCTCGCTGCCGATGCTGCCGCCGCCGCCTGTCACCAGGATGGTCTTGCCCTGGATCTGGGCGAAGATCTCCCCCATCTCCACGGAGATGGGCGGCCGCCCCAGCAGGTCCTCCACCGCCACCGGCCGCAGCTTGTTCAAGGACACCTCGCCGTTGGCCAGCTGGTACAGCGCCGGCAGCGTCTTGAGCCGGCACCCCGTCTCGCTGCACAGCGTCAGCAGCCTGCCCCGCTCCTGCATGGACAGAGTGGGGATGGCGATGAGGATCTGGTCCACGCCGTAGCGCTCCGCCATCTCCGCAATGACCTCGCGGCCGCCTACCACCGGCACGCCGTCGATGGTGCGGCCCCACTTGTTGGGATCGTCGTCGATGATGCAGCGGGGCACGGCGTCCGCCGCCTCGCTGGTTTTCAGCTCCCGCAGCACCGCCTGTCCCGCGGCGCCCGCCCCGATGATCATGGCGTTGTGTACTGCCCTGGCGTTTTTCCGCCGGCTGGCGGACAGCAGCCGGATGAACCGATAGGCGAACCGGATGGCCGTCACCATCAGGAACTGTCCCAGCGCGCCGATGACGTAGTAGGCCACCGGCATCCGGCACACAAAGGCGTTCATGCCCACCCAGTGGAACACGCAGGTGATAGCCGTGGCTCCCAGACTGCGGGCCAGCTCGTTGAAGCTGGCGAACCGCCACAGGCTGTTATACAGCCGCAGCAGGAAGAACACCGCCAGACACACGGCGGTGTACACCGGCGCGAACCGCAGGAACGCGGCCAGATACTCCGGCGGGATGGCGCTGTACCGCATGTCATAGCGCAGCCACAGCGCCAGAAAGTAGGCGGCATTCACCGCCAGCGCGTCGTACAGGAGCAGGCCCAGTGAGACGAATTCCCACCGCTCCATTCTCCTGTGAAGGTTCTTTTTCTCCCTCACATTGATTTCCCCCTTGCGGACAGCCGTGCCGCCCGTCCGATGATAGATGCCGCCAAACGGCATACATTGTTATTTTATACGGTTCCGCGCTTTCCCGCAAGTCCTTTCACCGAAATTTGGCGTTTTTTGGCGAACACGCTTTCCCCATTGCAGCCCTCCGCCGGATGTGCTACACTGGTGACAGAAATCATTTCCCATAAGGAGGAATCACCATGGAGACCGCACGTTCCCGTTTCCTGCGCTATGTCACCTATTACACCACCTCGGACGAGCACACCGGCGCATCCCCCTCCACGGAGCGGCAGAAGGATCTGGGCCGCGTCCTGCTGGCGGAGCTGGAGAGTCTGGGTCTTGCCGGTGCCCACATGGACGGCGCCGGCAACGTCATCGCCACCCTGCCCGCCGCGGCGGGCGTCACCGCGCCGGTGCTGGCTCTCATCGCCCACATGGACACATCCCCCGACGCCTCCGGTGAGAATGTGAAGCCCCGCATCGTCCGGTATGAGGGCGGCGACCTGCCTCTGTCCGATGCCGTCTCCCTGACGGAGTCCCTGTGCCCGGGCCTGTCCGCCCACGCCGGCGAGGAGCTGATCGTCACCGATGGCGCCACCCTGCTGGGTGCCGACGACAAGGCCGGCATCGCCGAGATCATGGCTGCCGTGGAGCTGCTGGAGGGCCGCCCTCACGGCGAGGTCCGCGTGGTATTCACCACCGACGAGGAGATCGGCTGCGGCGTGGACGGTCTGGACGTGGCGGAGCTGGCCTGCGACTACGGCTACACCGTGGACGGCGGCCCTCTGGGTGAGATCGAGTATGAAAACTTCAACGCCGCCTCCGGCGACGTCACCTTCCGCGGCGTAGGCGTCCACCCCGGCAGCGCCAAGGATGTGATGGTCAACGCCGCCACCGTGGCCATGGCCTTCCACGCCATGCTCCCCACGGACGAGGTGCCGGAAAAGACTGACGGCTATCAGGGCTTCTTCCACCTCCACGCCATGTCCGGCGACGTGACGGAGGCCCAGCTCCACTATATCATCCGCGACCACGACCGCGACCGCTTCGAGGCCCGCAAGGCCCTGTTCCACCGCTGCGCCGACGCCATCAACGCCCAGTACGGCCCGGGCACCGCCTCCGCCGTCACCACCGACAGCTACTATAATATGAAGGAAAAGATCCTCCCCCACATGGACCTGATCCATCGGGCAGAGGATGCCTTCCGCAAAAACGATGTGACGCCGCTGTGCGTCCCCATCCGCGGCGGCACCGACGGCGCGCGGCTGTCCTGGGACGGGCTGCCCTGCCCCAATCTTTCCACCGGCGGCTACAACTTCCACGGCGTGCGGGAGTGGATACCCGCCGCCAGTCTGGACGCCATGGCCGCCGTGCTGGCAGATCTGGTGTCCGGCTTCGCGCAGTAAATCGCGGCGTCTCGCCGCCCCTGTTTGGATAATTGGATAATGTGATAAAGGAGGTTTCCCCATGATCTCGATGGATATGCTCCACGACGCCCAGCAGGTGCTGGCCCCCGTCATCAGCCGCACCCCCATGGTGTCCACCAAGGGCATCGTCCCGGGCTGCGACTTCTACCTCAAGGCCGACTGCCTGCAAAAGACCGGCGCGTTCAAGCTCCGCGGCGCGTACTATAAAATTGCCACTCTCTCCGATGAGGAGAAGGCCCGCGGCGTCATCGCCTGCTCCGCCGGCAACCACGCTCAGGGCGTGGCCTATGCTGCCCGCGACATGGGCATCAGGGCCACCATCTGTATCCCCGAGGGTGCGCCCATCTCCAAGATCGAAGCCACCCGCAGCTACGGCGCCAACGTGGTGCTGGTGCCCGGGGTGTACGACGACGCCTACGCCGAAGCGGTGCGCCTGCGGGACGAGCAGGGTCTGACCTTCATCCACCCCTTCAACGACTACCGTATCATGGCAGGTCAGGGCACCCTCGGCCTTGAAATTTTAGAGCAGCTGCCGGACGTGGACGTGATCTTCGTGCCCATCGGCGGCGGCGGTCTCATCGGCGGCCTCGCCTACGCCGTGAAGCACCTGAAGCCCGCCTGCCGCGTCATCGGCGTCCAGGCCGCCGGCGCCCCCAGCATGGCGGAATCCCTGAAAAAAGGCGAGATCATCACGCTTTCCAGCGTGGACACCATCGCCGACGGCATCAAGGTCAAGACCCCCGGCGACCTGACCTTCGACATGTGCCGCCAGTACGTGGACGAGGTGGTGACGGTGACGGAAAGCGAAATCGCCAGCGCCATCCTGACGGTGCTGGAAAAGCAGAAGCTGGTGGCCGAGGGCGCGGGCGCGGTTGGCATCGCCGCCGCCATGTATCACAAGGCCAGCATCGAGGGCCAGACCGTCTGTGCCCTGCTGTCCGGCGGCAATGTGGACGTGACCATGCTGGAGCGCATCCTCACCCGCGGCCTTGCCAAGGAGGGCCGCACTGTGACGTTCTCCACCGTCCTACCCGACCAGCCCCACGCGCTGGCGTCGTTCCTGGAGGTGGTATCCTCTCTGGGTGCCAACGTGCTGGACGTGAACCATGAGCGCCGCAACACCCGCGCCGCCATCGGCTCCTGCGTGGTGCAGCTGTCGCTGGAGACCCGCGACAAGGCCCATATCCAGGAAATTATTTCCAGCCTCCGCCGCGAGGGCTACGAGGTGGAGGAGCAGTCCTGACGCGAACGCGCCGTTTCCCCTTTCTGCCGAATATGGTTGGAAATAGCAGCCGTTCCCATTTTGTAAAAGCACGGCAAAAGCCGTCCGCTCCATCGTGGAGCGGACGGCTTTTTATTTCCGGTTTACTTCCGATTAATTTCCGGTTTTTCTTCCGGATCTGCTTCATGAGGAACTTCCTGATTTTCTCACCGCATCACCGGCACGGACCGCAGCTCCTGTCCCGGGCCGGTCTGGGCCGGATCGGGCCGTGCCAGCACGTAGAGGTCGGTGCAGCGGCTCTCCACCGCCATCAGCGCCTGTGCCGCCGGCCCCAGCGCCGCCGCGTCCGCCGGCTTCGTCAGTACCGGCGCGCCGGCGTCCCGCATCCGCCGCAGCAGCTGTCGCCCCACGCCGTTGGCCGCCAGTACCCGCAGGTACGGCAGCTCCTCCGGCGGCTCCGGCAGGTCCAGCCACGCCGCCAGCACCATCCGCCGCAGCCGCGCCAGCGGGTAGCGTTTGGTCCTGGCCGCCTCCAGCACATCCGCCAGCGTCACGCCGGTGTGGGCCGCCCGGTACATCCGGCGGTACAGCCCCTCGCCGCCGCCGTCCAGCCGCCGCCAGTCCTCCGGTTCCATGGTCCGCAGGCGGGCGAGAATGGCCCGCTCGCACAGCCGCGGGTCTGTCAGGCGTCCCGCCGCCCGCTGCCGCCGCAGGATGTCCGCCGCCGCAGGGGGCATGTAGACCGCCGCCTGCTCCGTCTCCCCCGCTGCCAGCAGCTGCCGCAGGTACGATGCCGAGGCGAAGCCGCCGCAGGGTGCTTCGCCGTGCTGTGCGCCGGTGCGCCGCAGCGTGCGGGCCGTCAGCGGGCTTTTCAGCCGCCGGATGGCGCGGAGATACTCCACTGCCAGCGTGTTGTTGGGGCTGGCCAGCAGCACCGCGTCCGCCGGTCCCAGCAGCGCTTCCACCGCCTGCTGGCGGCGGGCGGCAAAGGTGCGGCCGTCCTCCGGCACGGCAGCCAGCGCCGCCGTCAAGTCTTCGCTATCCAGACAGTCCGCGCACCGCGTCAGCGCCGCCATGTCGCCGCTCTCTGAGCCGAACAGCAGCTCCGTCACCACGCCGGTGCGCGTCAGGACCTCCACGCCGCCCCGGGCGAACCGCTCCGCCGTGGACATGGCCCACACGGTGGGCAGCTCCAGCACCAGATCCGCACCGCAGGCCACGGCCATCTCGGCCCTGGCCAGTTTGTCCGCCGCAGCGAAACCGCCCCGCTGGGTGAAATTGCCGCTCATGGCACAGACCACCGCCGAAGCGCCCGCCGCCCGGGCCTGGGCCATCAGCCAGGCATGGCCGGTGTGGAGGGGATCGTATTCACAAATGATGCCTGTCACGGACATAGTTGTCCTCCTTGGTGCGATCTTGTATGGAATTGCGGAACATTTTTCTGCGCGTGTGCATTTTGCGGTGGCCGGCGGACGCGACGGTCTGTTTTTTCTTTTCTCTTTTCGGCGGGGAGAGTTCCGCGCCCCCGAGCGCGGGTCACTTTTGGCCGCAGCCCCAAAAGTGACCAAAAACGCTGCTTGAAACCGCAGGTTTCAAGACTTCCTGCGCGGTTGGGGTACGCTGAAAACCGCAGTTGTGTATCACGCGAGACTTAGAACGGCGCATTTCGTCGTACAACGAATCGCTTGCGGAACCTTTTTGTACCGCGGTTGCAATCAGGCAAAAGGAAATCCAAAAACCGTTGGTTTTTGGCGGCGTTTTTGCATCCTTTTGCCGCCGAGGGCAAAAGGATGTCGCGCCGGAGCGCGAAATATTCCCGCCGGAGGCAAACATGCAGGACGCGGGTGCACCCCGCAATCGAAGAACGAAAAACGGGCCGTCGGGACGCCAGCCCCTGCGGGGTGCGCGACCGAAGCCGCGAGAAACGACCCGCGCCCGGGGCGCGGAATACCTTTTTTACATCTTACCACAAAAGCACAAAAGATTGCAACGCAAGGTCAGCTTTTCCCGCCGCGGGTCATTGTATTTAGACAGGCGGCGAGTAAGCGCGCCCTTACCGGCTGCTTGCTATCAGCTTTCGTGTGTGTTATACTGGGCAACGATTCGACAAATCGGAAGTTGGAGGGATAGATTTCTATGATTATCAGATATGCAGAAGAGAAAAATTTTATAGAATTGCGGCAGTTTTATGACGGTATGTGTAAAGTTTTGAGCGAAAAAGATTTTCTGCCGGAGGGAGATAAAGGTGGTTTCCCTCCAGATGAAATGATCAAAGATGCAATCAAAGAGAGAAATCAGTTTATCGGTATTGAAGATGGTCGAATTGTTGCGGCGTATATTATG
>OJKW01000152.1_pt1 | contig 66352 bp, 55 predicted proteins | sample 1596591 | NCBI WGS metagenome assembly OJKW01 (sample SAMEA4350166, study PRJEB24818) | metagenome | biome: human; feature: gut; material: faeces | place: Denmark | collected 2013-09 | reverse complement strand
GGTGGCTATTGCGGCGGGGTTCCACCTCTTCCCATTCCGAACAGAGAAGTTAAGCCCGCCTGCGCCGATGGTACTGCGATGCGATGCGGGAGAGTAGGAGGCCGCCTTTTTTCATCATGCCGCGTCCCCGCGAGGATTGTCCTCGCGGGGACGCTTTTTTTGTTGGCTTGGCTGGTAGCCGGGGAGGCTGGGAGTAATGGGAGAAATGGGAGAAATGGGGGGGCGGATAAGGCTGGTGATGGGCAGGCTTACAGGATGAGGAGGTTGAAGAAATAAAAAAAGTTGTATTGTTTTTATTATTGAGCTGTTGGATAACAATTATTGAGCTGTAAAACAACGTTGTTCTTATTTTATCGCAATACCTTTGCGTTTGAAAATGATTAATTCAAAAGAAGGTATTATGAAGGAAAAAGTTTATCCGACTGTTGCTCTTGGCACATGGGCATGGGGGACAGGAGTTGCTGGGAGCGACCAGGTTTTTGGGAACAGCCTCACGGGCGACCAGTTGAAGCTTGTATTTGATGCGGCTATGGAGGCTGGCCTTAACCTATGGGACACAGCAACTGTTTATGGCATGGGGGCATCCGAAGACATCCTCGGCGGTTTTGTAAGGGAATATCCGCGCGAGGATTTAATTCTTTCTACTAAATTTACTCCCCAAATCGCGGATGCGGCTTCAGCCAATTCTGTGGAGAAAATGTTGAATGCAAGTCTTGAGCGGCTTGGAACGGATTACGTGAACATTTATTGGATACATAATCCGGCTGATGTGGAGCTTTGGACACCTAGCCTTATTCCGTGTTTGAAAAGCGGCAAGGTTAAAAGTGTTGGCGTTTCCAACCACAATCTTGCAGAATTGGAGCGTGCCGAGGAAATACTTTCGGCTGAAGGTTTCCATGTGTCTGCCGTGCAAAACCATTATAGCTTGCTTTACTGCTCGTCCGAGAAGGCAGTGATTTTGGATTATTGCAAGGAAAACGGAATGACGTTCTTTGCATATATGGTGCTGGAGCAGGGCGCATTGTCAGGAAAGTATGACACTGAACATCCTTTGCCGGAAGGAAGCGCGCGCGGTGAGACATACAACGGACAGCTTCCGCAGATTGAGAAACTGGTAAAAGTAATGCGTGCTGTAGGTGAAGAACATAGCGCCTCGGTAGCACAGGTCGCGATTGCGTGGGCGATAGCAAAGGGCGTGCTGCCTCTGGTTGGTGCCACCAAACCGCGCCATGTGGCTGAAGCCGCTGCCGCTTCCCGTATAAAGCTGACTGATGAGGAGATGCGCCTGATAGAGGAAACTGCTGCAAATACGGAGGCCGACACCCGTGGTTCTTGGGAGCATCCTATGGAATGACACATTCTTAATGCGATAACAACTTTAAAAGAACTTCATATCATCCCGCCTGAAACGTGAAAGGGAGCGACTTGCAAGGGAAACTCTGCGCAGGGTACCTGAATTTACGGAGATGCCGCAAATGTGGTTTTTACATATTCATAAATCAGAGTTACCCTGGAAATGTTGGTTCAGGCGGAAGATGGTTGTCAGAAAAAAACAGAGGGAATATATGAAAAAGAATAGAGGAACAGTGCTGGCTCTTTATCCCACTCCTGTAACCGTGGTAGGAGCGATGGTTGACGGAAAGCCAAATTGGACGTTGGTTGCCCATGTCGGCATCATCGGGCACGACCGTATCCTTGTCAGCATGATGAAGTCTCACCGCTCAAACAAAGGCATAAGGCAAAGCGGACTGCTTTCGGTTAATATTGTTGACGAGGCGCTGCTGCCGCAGGCAGACTATACGGGATGCGCGAGCGGAAACAAAACAGACAAGTCGGTAGTCTTCGCTTACACGGTTGTGAACGGCACAATGCCTTTAATTGATGCTTCGCCTGTGTCTATGGCCTGTGAGGTTGTAGACAATTATGAAACGGAACTTTTCGACAATTTCATTTGCCGCATAGAGTCCACCTATGCTGCCGACGGCATAGTTGACGGAGGCGGCAAGATTGATTACACACGTCTGCATCCCGTACTGTTCGAGATGCCCACTTATCAATATCTGCGCACGGGTGAAGTCATAGACCCTTGTATGAAGCAGGGAAGGGAATAACTGAGCGACATTCTTCCGCAGAGATGGATAATGGAACATCGCCTGGAAAAAGCCAAGAGCCTGCTGCTTGCAGGCGACGGAGTGTCAGCGCAGGAGGTCGCCTATATGGCAGGTTTCAAGAACAGGTCGCATTTTTCCCAGGCGTTCAAGAAGCGGTACGGGGTTGCCCCAAATAATTATCTCAAATTGAACGGTAAAGGTGGCCTGTAAGTTTTCGGCGGTCGCAAGCCGAAACTTTTTCCATGTTTTTATTGATGCAGGCTGGCGCTTGCCGAAATCATAGCTTGCCGCCGATTACAGGCAGCCATATCACAATTTTCCATACCCAATTCAAGACACGGCAAATTGGAATGCAAAAGGCTGTATTTCGTAATGTAAAAGACGGCCTTTTGCATTGTGAAAGACCGTCTTTCTGCAACACGTTGATTTTCAGTTGTTTGACGTTTATAAATAAACAGCCGTTTTTTTTAGAATAAGGCGAAATGAGAATAGTTATGGCTGACAGTCAGAACTTGTAGGTCTGTACGTAAAGGATGGAACGGTTTTGCCGGGATAAATCAATCGTTTATTAGGCGGATTTGCGTGATGCCGGCATTGCGGATTGCCGTATTAAAAAACGTCCCGGGTGAAAATCCGGGACGTTTTTTGACTGCTGTCAGAACTGTTCAAGTATTTCTATTCGCTTTTTTGTGTCGGGATGGGTGCTGAACAGCGAGCTGAAGAAGCTTGTCAGGCCTGGTGCGAAATGCTGCGGATGGATGATGAACAGCTGGGCGATGTCATCGCGCTTGACGTTCTCAAGCCCCGGGTCGCCAGAAATCTTGCGCAATGCGGAGGCGAGGGCGAGCGGATTGCCGCACAGTTCGACACCTCCTGCGTCGGCCATGTACTCCCTTTTGCGCGAGATTGCGAAGCGTGTGAGCAGCGTGAACAGGTAAGCCACGGCGCAACACAAGGCCGCAATGATGAACACGACAAGCATTGATACGCCGCTGCCGCGGTTGTCTTCGTCGTTGGAAGAGCGGTGGCTCATGCCGCCGAACCAGAAGGCGTTGTACATCATCTGCACCACGAGGCTCATGATGGTTGACACTATGCCTACGAAAATGATGCTTATGATGAGCAGACGGGTGTCGTGGTTGCGTATGTGGGTAAGCTCATGGCCGATGACTCCTGCCAGTTCGTCGTCGTTCAGGCGGTTTATTATGCCGGTAGTCAGCGTTACCGTGTAGCTCTTCTTGTCTATTCCGCTGGCAAATGCGTTAAGCTGGGGGTCGTCAACGATGTTGATTTTCGGCATGTCCATGTTGCAGGCTATGCACAGGTTCTCAACTATGTTGTAAATCCTCGGGTTCTCTTTGCGTGTGACGGGGCGCGAGCCGGTTGCGGCACGCACCATGGCCGTATTTGAGAAATACGCTATCAGGAACCATGCGCCGACTCCGGCAATGACCCACGGAATAGTGTTCATGAAGTAATGGTTTACCACGGCCGCGTCAAGATGTCGTACAATGTTGCCATACTGGTCGTAAACGCCGCTGCCGAAATAGTTTACCAATGCGAGGAACACCCAAACCATGCCGAGAATGATGACAGGAAACATCAGCAGGAGGATGGTTGTCAGCATGTTGTTGCGGCGGATTTGGGTATGCATTCCTACATATCTCATAATGCGCTTGCTGTTAGAAGTTTATTTCAGGAGCCTTGTCATACGCCGCACGTTCTTCCTGCGGAACTTCAAACATCGGCTCTTTTCCGAAGTGGAACATCTTTGCGAAGATGTTTGACGGGAATGTTTCTACGGCGTTGTTTAGCTCGCGCGTAGTTGAGTTGAAGAAGCGGCGTGCCGCGGCCAGCTTGTTTTCGAGGTCTGACAGTTCTGTCTGCAGGTGCATGAAGTTCTGGTTCGCCTTGAGGTCTGGATATGCCTCGAGCGATACTTTCAGCCCGGCGAGTGCGCTTGTCAGCGCGTTCTCGGCGTTGATTTTGTCATTTATGCCGGTGGCGTTCATCGCTACTGAGCGTGCCTCGGTCACACGTTGCAGCACTTCGCGCTCGTGTGTCGCGTAACCTTTTACGGTGGATACGAGCTGCGGCACGAGGTCATGGCGCTGTTTCAGCTGGACGTCGATGTTGGCGAAAGCGTTTTCGCGGTTGTTTTTCAGCTTCACAAGGTTGTTGTACAGGCTTACTCCCCATATTACGAGCAGCACTACAACCACTAAGATAATAATTCCAATTGTCATAATTTCAATGTTTTGTTTCAACAAATAGTTTTACAAAGATAATGCCATTTGGCTGAATACGGTTGCCTTGTTAGGATTAAATTCAAATTTTTTTATTCTTTTATGTTGTCGTTATAACGAATACGCGCCATGTCCGTTGTCCGGACATGGCGCGTATTTGCTTGGTTATTACCTCTTTTTGAGTATTTTCATTACCTTGTTCAGATACTTTTGCGTACCCCTGACGCTGTACCTTGGGCCGCCGTTCCAAGAGCGTATGGCTTTTTCCACATTGTTTTCGGGGTTGTGGTGAGCCTGAATCAGGACGAACATCTCTTTAGATTTCCTGACGTTGAAACGGTCAGACAGTTTGAAGCGCTTTTTGCTTTTCTGCTTCTTAAGAATGTCGTTGCATTCTTTCACCAGTATCGGAGTGATTTGCATCGCTCCGCAAGAGTTTCCGCTTACGGCTTTCGGATTGCCTTCGCTTTCTACTTCAATTATCGCATCCATCACCGGATTCCAATTGAATTTCGAGCTATTCGCTCCCTTGTTGCTTGCGCAGGCGTAAGCGCCTGTGGCAAAAAATAACAAAGTTACAAATACTTTCCTTAATATTCTGTCCATAAAATGTTGTTTATGGCATCTGAACAAATGTATGTGATTGTGTTCGCGGCGCACGGCTTGCGTGTGGGACAAATGCCAAACCGAGCCTGGATGCCAGTTAAAAACTAACGTGAATAGTGGCTTTCAAAACAAAAGAAGATTCACTATCCTTATCTTTTTACCGCTGCAAAGGTATGAAAAAAACTGATACGAGCCAAGTGTTTTGTCTGATTTTTGAACATTTTAATGACTGATTAATGTTTTATATCATGTTGAAAATCAATAAATTGTATGTTAATAATGTAAAAATAAAATACCGTGACGCTTCGTTTTTCAGTATGGGTAAACCTTTCAAACCCCTTGTGTTTACGGCGGTTACGCGGTGTTTTGCTGTGTGCGGTAACAGCAATGGCGGTTCCTGTTTCGCCGGATAAGTGCCGATACGTGGTGCAATGATTGCGGGTAACGGAAAAAATAGTTATATTTGCAGTGGTAAAAAGTGATTATTTCGAGTATTATGTATTACGTTTCAAAGCAAATGGAGATAGCCGGCTGCCATCGTCTTGACCTTCCATACGAAAGCAAGTGCCGCATGGTGCACGGCCATAACTGGATTGTTACGGTGCACTGCAAGGCCAAGGAACTGAACGAAGAGGGCATGGTAGTGGATTTTAAGCGGATAAAGGACAAGATACACGGCTACCTTGACCACGGCGATTTCAACGAGCTGCTGCCGTTCAACCCTACGGCGGAGAACATAGCGCGCTGGATATGCGACCAGGTGGAGCACTGTTACCGCGTTGACATTGAGGAGAGCAGGAACAACAGGGTTACTTATGTAAAGGACGAGGTGTGCGGCGATGCGTGTGAATGAAATCTTTTATTCGTTGCAAGGCGAGGGGTTCTACGCCGGTACGCCTGCGGTGTTCGTGCGTTTTTCAGGCTGTAACCTCAAATGTCCGTTCTGCGACACACTTCACGACGACTTCGTGGAAATGTCGGAAGAAGATATAATGCAGGAAGTGGCCAAACATCCGGCACGGCATGTCGTGATAACGGGCGGCGAACCTGCGTTGCAGCTCACGTCTTCACTCGTAGACCGGCTGCACGCGGCAGGCAAATATGTGCAGATTGAGACTAACGGCACGGTGCCGTTGTCGGCCGGATGCAGTGTAGACTGGGTTACGTGTTCGCCCAAATACCGCCCGGTAAGGCTTGAACACATCGACGAACTGAAGGTTGTCTTCACTTCTTCAGAGCTTGATATGTCGCAGTATGACGGCTTTTCGGCCAAGGTTTATTGCTTGCAGCCGTGCGACGTGGGCGACCGTGAGGCCAATGCGCGCATACTGAATGAGACCGTCAGCTACTGTCTTGCACACCCCAAGTGGCGTTTGTCGTTGCAAACGCACAAGATGATTAATGTGAGATGATTTTTAGTCGACAAGTTGACAAGGGACGAGTTGACAAGTTAAAGATAGGAGCAGACAAAGAACAAGCAGACGGGCAATATTCTTTGTTGGGTAGCAGGTAACCAACTCGTCTGCTTGTTTCTTGTCTGCTCGTCTACTTTATTTAGCAAAATTCCTTTATAGCCTTGTTCACTATGGCTTCGGCTTCGGTAATGCTGCATTCAAGGCGGCCGCCGGAAGCGTTGAGGTGTCCGCCTCCGTTGAAGTAAAGTTCGGCCATCTTGTTGCATGGAAAGTCGTCAACGGAACGCAGGCTCACCCACACGAGGTTGTCTTTTTCTGTGTCCTCGCGCAGCGAAATGCTTAGTTTGGTGCCCTTTATTTGCAGCGGCATGTTCACCAGTCCTTCGGCGTCGCCCTTTATGTAGTGGAACTTCCGCAGGTCGTCGCGCGTCAGCGTGAAGTATGCGGCGTGGCTTTCTGGCACTACAACCATCTTCTCATACAGCACATATCCGGTCAGCCTCATGCGCCATTCGCTGTAGTTGTTGTACACGTTGCGGTAAATCTTGTCCTTGTTTATGCGCTTGGTAAGCAGCTGGCTGATGATGAAAAATATTTCAGGACGTGTCGAGTTGTACGTAAATCCGCCCGTGTCGGTCATCATGCCGCAGTACAACGGTATGGCGCATTTCTTTGTCATAAGGTCGAACCCACCGAGCTGCCAGATGATGCGGAACACCAGTTCGCATGTGCTGCATGCTTCGGGGCGCGATATGCACAGGGTTGTATCCATGTCGGGCGCGAGGTGATGGTCAATCATCACCTTCTTTGCCGGCGACGCGGTGATGGCTTCGGCCATGTTGTCAGTGCGCTGCACGGTGTTGAAGTCAAGGCAGAACAGCAGGTCGGCACCGGCGAGTATCTCGTCGGCGAACGCCTTGTGCTTGTCATACCTCACCATGCGTTCCGTTCCGGGCAGCCATTGCAGGAAGTCGGGGTAGGCGTCGGGCACGAGCATCACGGGCACTTTGCCTGACGAATACAGGTATTCGGCCATGCCGAGCACCGAGCCTATGGCGTCGCCGTCTGGGCTGCGGTGGCAGCAAAGGGCTATTTTTTCTGAAGAGCCGATAAGCTCTTGCAGCTTTGACAGCTCTTCGTCGTTGAGTAGGTTGATGTCCATTGTGTAGTGTTTGCGGTTGTAAGGTTATACGGTTATGAGGTTTTAAGGTTGACTTTAATGCTTGAATAATAGTGGTGTCGCCGTTTTTTCAATTGAAATCCAATTGGAAAACCGTACAACCGCATAACCTTAAAACATCATAACCTAAAAACCTTACCAAAGTTTTTCGGGATAAACTCCTTCGTTTACAAGTGTTTGTATTTTGTCTACGACGCTCTGGCGGTCGGCGGCGTATGTCACGCCGAACCATTTGCTCGTGGTGTCGAGCACTTTCACCGTTGCCGTGCCGTCGTTGATTAGCTTGTTTACCATCAGTGGGATAAAGAACTCCGCCTTGGGGTTGGCCATGTTGGCCGGGTCAGACAGGAAAGTCTTGAAGTACTCCTCGCTGTGTGTGAAGTAGTCGGGCGTGAAACCCCACATGTTCATCGACACTGGCGTGTTGTCGTCAACGGCCACCCACTGTCCCTGCTCGTCCTTGTAGCATACCGGGCCGTCAACGCGCATTATCTCGGTGCGCTCCACTACGGTTGTAAGACATTCGTCGCTGTCTTTCGAGCAGATGCCGCGCGCCACCGTGCCGTTTTCAGACAATGTGTTGCCCACGCGGAAGCCCACCATGGCGTAGCGGTTCTGGCTGCCTTCTGGCAGGTCGGCCAGGAACTTGCCGATAACCATGAAGGCGTCGCGGTTGTAGAAGTCGTCGCAGTTGATTACGCAGAACGGCTCGCGGATTACGTCCTTCGCCATGAGCACGGCGTGGTTCGTACCCCACGGCTTTACGCGGCCTTCGGGGCAGGTAAAGCCCTCGGGCAGAGCGTCAAGGCTCTGGAAGCACAGCTCAACGGGCACGTGACCCTCATATTTGCTAAGTATCTTCTCGCGGAAGTCCTGCTCGAAATCCTTGCGGATAATGAAAACAATCTTGCCGAAGCCGGCCTTGATGGCGTCATAGATAGAGTAGTCCATGATGGTTTCGCCGTTGGGGCCGAGGCCGTCGAGCTGCTTCAGTCCGCCGTAACGGCTGCCCATGCCGGCAGCCAGGAGTAATAACGTAGGTTTCATAATATCTTTTGTTTATACCTTAAATATATAGTATGCTTTTCGGTTGTTCACGGCGTGCGGCATGCAAGCCATGCCGCGCGTGGGTGTTTGCGATGTGCAAATATAGTGATTTTTGTTAAAAAAGGGAATATTTGCAGGCTTTAATTATCTAAATTACGGCTCATAGGCATATCTGCTGCGTTGCATGCCCTTGTCAAGCGAGGTTGATGCAAGCCTCTATTGCAATCAAATAAAAGCAGGTAATCAAGCTCCATTCCTTTAGGAAGGTTAGAGCGGGGCTGTTCTTAATTAAGAATGAAAAATTAAAAATGAATAATTATGATTACCTTTCAAGACTGTCTGCCAACAAGGCAAATCATAATTGTCAATTAGCTTAACGCTGACTTTCAGTTCTCCTTTCTGCGTTCTCAATTTAAAAGGGGGCCATCCGCAAATCTGTTGGACATGCGGTTACGCATAATTCGCCCCCTCTGGGGACGGATGCGATAATTAAGCTTTATCCAACTGATTTGCGGATGAACCCCAAGAGATGGCATTTTGCATTGTGAAAAGCCACCTTTTACGCGCTGAAAGGCCACCTTTTGCAATGCGAAAGGTGGCCTATTGGAAAGCGGCTGACAGTCAACTGATTACAGACTTGCCATGAATGAGACTTCTTATTGATGCCGTTACATTTTTGTTGGGTATAAAAGTTCGAGTATGGCTACAACAAATATAAGCCACCATAACCAAGCATCGTAACCCAAGTCCATGGAATAGCATACGGTAAGTCCGACAATTGCAAGCATAAGGTCGTTCAAGTTGTCTTTTGGAGTTCCTACCATGAATCTTGCAAAAGCATTGAAGCCTTTGCTGGCTGCATATATGGCATATCCGATGGAGATAATGCCAAGGCCTCCCGACAATATGAAAACGGTGTTGAATATCCATTCCTTCTGTTCCGTTATGGGGGAAATGGCGTAAAGCATCAACGCAAACCTTGGAAGGCTTGACATTATGTGCGGTTTTATGCGTTGCATGTTCATTTTGTCTATTAATTAAGTTATGATTGAGAAAGGGATTTTGAATGTTGGCGGTGTTGTTCCAATTTGTCAGAACGGGTAGCCTATGGCAAGGTGTATGGCCTGTCCGTCCTTGAATTTCGGTATGTTGTAGAAGCCGCTCTTGCCTGTTTCGTAAGGCACGTGGAGGCCGATGCCCCAGTCGAGGCGCAGCACGAGGAAGTCCAAATCGTAACGTATGCCGATGCCGGTGCCGAGCGCCATCTCCTTAAGAGCGTTCTTGAACTTGAACTGTGCGCCGTGGCGGTAGCCGTCGTCGCGCAGCGCCCACACGTTGCCTGCATCGATGAAAGTCGCCCCATACAGGCTGCCGAAGAGGTTGAAGCGGTATTCAAGGTTCAGCTGCAGCTTGATGTCGCCAGTCTGGTCGAGGTATGACAGGCGCGACACGTCGGTGGTGTAGCTGCCAGGGCCGATGCTGCGCACGGCGAACGCCCTGATGCTGTTGGCTCCGCCCACGTAGAACTGCTCGCTGTATGGCGCGCTCTCGCTGTTGCCGTAAGAGTAGATTACGCCTGCGTCGGCGTGGGCAACGAGCTGTGACTTCTGCCCTAATTGCCACGTCTTGCTTATGTTTGTCTCAATTTTGAAGAATTGTGCGTAAGGGTTGTTGAACAGCTGCTTGTTGGCTTCGTTCCATTTGTTGCCTGCCGCCATGTAGCCCAATGAAAGGATGTTGCCCGACTCGGTGAGCGTCGTTTCCCATACGAATGGGTTGCGGCTGCGCATTTTCGAGCTGTAGGTCAGCGTGTAGTGCATCTTCGGTATGAACACGTCCTGCATCGACGTTTGCAGGTAAGGGTTGTTGTATAGGATTGAGTCAAACTTTGCAGTGGTGCGGTTGAGCTTCTGGTACTTCAGTGTGAGCGGACTGAACTCGTGTCTCCATTTGTCGGAGCGCTGCCACGTGTACGTCCATTCAGCCGAGAACGTGTGCATCCTGAAATAGCTCGGGCGGTTGAGCACGTTCATGCCCACCTTGGCGTATGTTGACGGCGTGGTGTAGAAGCGCCGTCTGAACTTGAGGAAAGGCACCACGAGGCGCGGAAACTCAATGGATGCGTCAAGTCCGTATTCGTATGAGTTCATGTTGCCTCCCGAACCGTTGACGTTTCCGCCCTGCTCCCATTCGTATGAGCCGTGCAGGTTGATGTCAAGTTTCTCTCCTCCGCGGAACGCGTTGCGTTTGGTGAAACCTATTACAAGTTCGGGGCCGTGGCGTCCGTTTATCTTGTTGCGGTAATTTGTTTCGATGTAGAAGTCGTATGGCTTGCCGAACGTGCAGGTGAGGTCTACGTCAAGGGTGTCGCTGCGCCCCGTGGTGTCACGCGGCGTGAAGGTGAATTCGGCCGAGCTGAACAGTCCCGAACCGTTGATTTTATTCGCCGATTCTATGTATTTGTCGTAGTTGAACAGTTGGCGGGGGCGCAGTTTCAGGTCGGCCAATATGATTCTTGGACGTATTGGAGGGCGTTTGCCGTTGAACTTTACGGCGAAGTAGCGGTGGCTGAATGAGTCTTTCAGCTCTTCCATGAACTGCTTGCGCAGGTTGATGCTTATTTTCCCGATATACCATTTGCGCTTTACTACCGACGGAAGGTTGGCCGCCATCTGCAGGCGAAGCTTGGCTTTGCCCGGCATGGCTGTAGTGTCTGCAAGATATGAGGCGAAGCTTGGCTGGTAAAAATAATATCCGTTGTTGCGGAACAGGGTTGACAGGCGGTTGCGTTCGGCGTCCATTACCGATGCGTCGAGAGGCGAGCCGGGTTTTAGCATTGTCTCGCTCCTTGTCGTGTTGATAAGGCTGTCGGCTTCATGCGGGAAGCCGATGTATTCAAGCGAGTCAACGGTGAACAGCCTTCCGAAGTCAACGGTGTAGCCGATTTTCGCTTTCTTGGGGTTTTTCTGCTCGATAATCTTGTAGCTTACCTTGCCGTTAAGGTAGCCGTGGCTTTGCAGGACTGACTGTGCCACAGACGCGCGCAGTTCAGGGTTTACCTGTCGCATCAGCACGGGAGCCTTGCCGAAGGTTTTTGTTATCCATCTGGCAATCTTGTTTCTTGAACTTGAAAAGGCGTTCCATATCCATAGGCCGTATGGGAATGGTGTGCGGTAATAAGAACTTCCGAAGAGTGCGCCGTTGGGAGCCGTTGCCAAGGCAGACTCTACTTCTTCCTTTGTCGTTGCCAAGTGGTCGGCTTCTTCATCGCTGATGCTGTCTTCGTTGATGTCCGCGTATTTTATTTTTTCGAGTCCTATGAACAGCTGGTCGCTGTCGCGCAGGTTCTTCGTTGTTGAACATGACGCTAACATGACAATTACGGCGACAGCCGGTAATCCGCCGCTTAGCGTAATGTGGCGGAACGCTGAAATCATGTGCGACATGAAAGATTTGACGCTTGTATTACGTTTCATCGTTGTTTGCTTTTAGTTGAATCGGCCGGCTGGGCTTCTTTCGTGGCCTTTTTCTTTTTTCCGAAGCTGAATATGTCCTTGAAGTTTTGCAGGCTGCGGCGCCAGATGAAGCCCGCTCCATATTCACGCACTGTGCCCTCAAGCCAGTCGTAGGAGTTGTTGTCGTAGTAAACTTTCAGATATTTGTCTGAAGATTCGCCGAGGCGGTATTCCAGTGTCACGTTGTCGAAGAATGATTCATTCTGGTTGGCTACGTCAGGGCCTGTTGATACTTTGCCGCCCACTACTATTTTTATGCGGTTGTTCCAAAAACGTTTTGCGAATTTGAATGAATAGTCCGTATGCGTGCTTCCGCTTGCGTCGGTAGAGTTGTCCATGCCGAAGCTGAGGTCGAGCGAACGCAGTGCGCTGCCGGTGATGTTGTTGATTTCACTTTGCAGGAAAGAGTTTAGGGCATTGTTCATTGAGAATTTGCTCGTGTTGCCGCTTGCGAGATACATTCCTGTTGTGAGCATCGTCACGGCTATCTTGCCGCGCTGCTCTACACTCATCGACTGCAGCTCGGTGTCCAGCGTCATGTCTTCTGGCGCGCTGATGGTGAATTCAAGCCCCATGTCAGAGAGGGTCTTGGTTATGACGACGCCACAGTCGAATTCTACTGTGCGCCCTTCGCTGCTGTCTCCTGACGAGACGTTGGCCCTTGTGCGCTCCGTAGCGGTGATGTTCAGCCTCGGATTCATCGGGTCTCCTGTAAATTCTATGTAGCTTCCGTCCTGTATGGTGAATGTCTTGAGGGGGATTACGGGCAGAGAATATTTCATCGTGCCGTTGTCAAGTGTGTAGCGCCCTGTCAGCCGTATGTCGCCCGTCAGGCCGTATTGCATTCTCAGGCTTCCGCCTCCCATTAGGTCGATGTAGTTCGAGTGGTCGTCGTTCAGGTAGCACATTATGTGCGCACCCTGTGCCACGTTCAGTGTCAAGTCCATCTTGAAGCCTGAAATGGGCTGGTGCTCTACTACGGTGGCTGCGGTGTCTTCAAAGTTGACAAACTTTACAAGTTCGTCCATACGGTTGTCGGTGGAAAGCGGAGTGTCGCGCAGGATGTAAGACATGTCGGTAGAGCCGAGCACGTCAAGCCGTCCGAGCATTTCGAGCCGTTCCAACGGCCCCCTCATAGTTGCGAATACATCGACAAACGCTTTTCCGAAAGCTATGCTGCGGCGGTTTTCCTTCGCGTCTATTATCTTGAAATTGCGTGCTGCAATGTTCAAGTCCATGTTCATGTTGTTGATGTCGGAAAAGTCAACATTGCCGTCAATTGTCAGCGGATTGTCGTTGTTCGAGTACATCTTGAAGTTCTCGAACAGGAGATTGCTGCCTACAATGCGTACAGGTTCTTCGCTCCACCGCATCTTTATGCCGTATTGCGCGCTGCGCATATAGCATGAGTCGAACTTTATTTCGCCGTTTGCGCGTGGGTTGTCAAGCTTCCCCTTCACTGCCAGTTCACCGTCGGCATATCCCGTGAGGCGTATTATCCTGTCGGGGATGAAGCCGTTAATCAGGCGCACCGGCATGTGTGTCATCCTGAGTTCTGCGTCAAGGTCGCTTTCTTCTGACTTGTATGTGCCGCTTAGTTCAGCCACTTGTTTGTCGTTGCAGCTTAGCACGCCGTCAAGGGTGTGCGTGCCGTCGCTTTGCGGCATGTAGACAAATTCAGTGCTAAGGTCGCCCATGCGGCTGCGTTCGTAAGTCATGTTGTCGATTGACATCGACGAAGAAAGTGACAAGGCGTCCTTTGTCTGTACGATATGGAAGTCGCCGTTCATTATTCCCGTGATGTTCGGCATATACGGGACAACGGACAGGACTTTTTCCAAATCGAACTTGTTTAGCCCGATGGTAATGTCTTGCAGGGCTTCAGTGTTCCCGTCGTCCGAGTAAATGTGCACACCGGTTCCGTCGTCAGCCGTAAGCTGGAGCTTTGCCGACACACGCCTGTCGGCGCCCATGTATAGGAAGTTGTCTTCGTTTACATTGAATTTCTTGTAGCCGAGTATTGTTCCGTCGGTCAGCATGTGCACTTTTATGCCGTGTTCTTCCATTGACGCTTCCATGCCCAGCTTTACTCCAAGGCTGTCGTTCGCGTCGTAGAACCTTATGTTCGCCCCGGAACCTTTCTTGAATATGTATCCGTCGAGCAGCGCGTTGAACACGTATTGCTTGTTTTTCTTGTTGTTCCTTACCTGGGCGTTGTACGTGCAGTTTGTTGAGTCGGAGTTTATGTTAAAGCGTATCGTGTCAAGCGTAAGCGCGCTGTTTTGGAGCTTTAGCAGCTGGACGTCGCCGTTGAGGCCAAGCGTCGGCGATGATGATATGTCGATGTCGGCGTCTTGGAACGTGAACCCTTTTCTTGCAATGAAGCGGCTCAACGGGTTGTCTTTGCCCGTGGTGAGGTAAAGCTGTGCCAGTGGCAGCTTTTTGCGTAGTTCTGAAACGTCTATCTGCTTGTTTTTCAGCTCTGTTGACAGCTCTTGGGCGAACTCTCCGGCCTTGTCGAGTATTTTCTTGTAGCCGCCTCGTCCGTTGAAGTGCAGCTTGAAGTCGCCGCATTCAGTCACAAAGTGTGTTGTGTCCTTGCTTGTGAGAATGTCTACAAGGAGGTCGTCCGGGCGGTATATCCTGCCAGAATCTGCTATTGTAAGGTCGTTAATCATGCCGCTTACGCGGAGCATCGTCTTCATGTCGGTGCCTACGTCGACGCGGCAGCGCAACGATGTGGCGAGCTGCGATTCTGTAAGCCGCAGGCCGTACCAGTCGGTATAGGCAACGTCGGCAGTCAGTGTGGAGCTTATCATCTTTTTGCTCATCCTTGCGTCGAGGGCGATAATGCCTTTTGCCAAGGGATTGTCGCTGTTCAGCTCGGCGTAGGCTCTGCCGTTTGCCATGTCTGTTTGCAGGCTGATACTGTCAAGGTTGTATGTTCCTATGCTGAACTTGTCGATGCTTGCCTTGGCGGCCAGCTTTGTGCGCGGCGACATGAAATTTGTTCCTCTTCCTTTTATTGCGGCGTGTGCGGTCAGGTCGCCTATGCTGTCGCTAAGTAAGAAGTGGCTTGTTTTCAGGTTTTCGGCCGAGAGTGAAGCGTCATAGCTCATGTCAGCTGCGTTGAAAAAGCCTTCCGCCTTTACCTTTCCGCCGCCTTCGGTGGCGGTCAGGTCGGCCCGGTATAGTTTGCCGTCAATGCCGATGTCGCCTTCCATCCCGATGTTCTTCGGTATGTTTGCGGCTATGTCTTGGGCTTTTAACAGTTCGTTTACGAAGCCAAGGTCGTAAGTCCTGGCGTCGAGCTTGATTGATGCTCGCAGGTTGTCGGTGTCGGTAATGTTGCCGGCCGTACCGCTGATGTTTACGTTGAACGCGGAAGGCAGCTTGATGTTTATTCCGCCGAAATTCAGTTTCTTGATGTTGCCGGCAACCGCGGCTTTCATGCTAAGCGGCTGGTTGGGCCAACGGCGGACGAAGCCGGTTGGCATGTCTCCCATAAAGAGCATGATGTCCTGTTTGCCTATGGTACAGTCTGCCTTTGCGCTTATCCTGCCGGGAGTTTTCTCGTCAAACGCGTCAAGGTCCATTGCAACCTGTGCGGAAAGGCTGGAGTTCGGCGTGCTGATGCTTATTGACGGTACGAAAAGGCGTGTCGAGTCCATGTCTATGTTGCCGGCAATCCTTTCTACGGCTATTCCGCTCTTTTCCTTGAACGAGCATTCGCGCAGCGACAGCTTTATGTCAGGCTGGCGGAAATAGATGGAGTCAATGCCTATTGTGACTCCAGACAGGGCTATGTGGTTGGGGTCAAGCCCTTTCGCAGGCTCTTCAAATTTGTTGTCGTAGGCCAGCTGGCTGTCGGCAATGTCAAGCCTGTTGATTTTGTAAAGTCCCGAAAACAGGTCGAAGTACCCGTTTCTCGCTTCCGTCTTTCCGAGATAGGCTCCTATCTGCAGCGTGTCGCCGGGCATGTGTACGGTCACTCCGGTTTTTGATATGTCAAGTTTGTCAACGGCTATTTTCCAGTTGTTCTTCGTAGTGGATGTGTCGGGCGGCACGGTGTCGCTCAGTTCTACGCTGACGGTGGCGTCGGCCAGTGCGGCCTCGTTTATCTTCACAGTCTCCTTGCCCAAGTCTATGCCGTGGCTTTGCAGGTATAGGCGGCCGATGTTGCCGTTCACCCGGGCCGAACTTACCAGCCCGGCCGTGTTTAGCTTCACGTCGTTTAGTTCCAACGCGTCTATTTCTACTTTCTGCTTCAGCAGCGGCCATAATTGCACGTCCACAACAAGGCTTCCGACGTCGGCGATGGTGTCTTTCTTATGCGGCAGCGAGTCGTTAGGCTGAAGCATCTTGAAGCCTACAACGCAGAGGTCGAGCGGAAAGGCGAGTTTTACCCGTTCCACGGATATTTCCATTCCTGTTTGCTTGGAGGCGTATGATGCTACTTGCTTTACAAGCCAGTTCTGGACAGGTGGAAGATAGAGTGATATAGTCAATATTATGAACAGTAAAATCGGTGTCAGGACAATACCGATTCCCCACTTCAGTATTTTTTTTCTTTGCACAGAATGATTTGAATTTGGTACAGTCGATGTGCAAAGTAAGCAATTATTTTGGAAAACAAAAAACGTTTTGCCAACAAAAATTGTACAGCGTCATGTTTTTCGGTTCATCCGCAGTTTCGTTGGGCAATATTCACAAACAATGAAATTATTTCATAAAATTCCTGTCATCTGTCAGTTATGGAGGTAACAAACTGACAATAAAGAAGTTAAGGGCTGACAGATACATTTGTAAATGTGTCAGTTCTTGCCAGTCTTGCCATTTGCGGCTGACGGCAGCTTATAGTCAGTGACGGCGTCTGTCAGCTTCCAAAGTGCTGATTATCAGACTTATGGGAGTAAAACTGACAGATGACAGATATTTTACTATTATTAATGCCAACTCGGTATAATGAGATATGTCGCCGCATTCTGTGCCGGCAGATTATAAATCCGCCGATATATTGGTTCGGGCATAATAAGTTGTGTCCTTATAAAGTGAAAATGACATGTGGTGGTGAACCGCATTTTATGCTGTTACGCCGTAAGTCGCTTTATATCAGCGATTTGCTGCGTGCAGTGACAGCGGTTCCCAATTCTTCATCGACTGTTACATCGTCGCCTGCTGTGTGTGCCGTCAGGATAGTTGAAAGGGTGACATGCTTTCTGCGGAAAAACAAAAGACGTTCAATCGCCTTGTAAAAGGTGCTCTTTTAAGCAGTGATATGCCACATTTTGCAAGGCAAAAGGTGGCATACCGCAATCGGTTATATAAGCGGCAATGTGATTGCTGCCGGTTTGTTTTATTTCGTTATTTCCAGCCATAGCCTGTCGTCAGGCACAGGACTTTCTACGCTTATTGGTTCCTTTGAGACGGGGTGGACAAATTCTACCCTGCGTGCCAACAGCGATATGCTGCCGTCGGGATTGCTGCGCCGTGCGCCGTATTTCAGGTCGCCTTTGATGGGGCATCCGATTTTAGCCAGCTGGCATCGTATCTGGTGGTGGCGGCCGGTCATCAGTTCCACTTCCACCAGGGTATATCTTTCTGACTGGCCGATTACTTTATAATGTAGCATCGCCTTTTTTGCTCCCGGCACTTCCCTGTCGTATGCGTAACTCTTGTTTTGCTTCTCGTTGCGTGTCAGCCAGTGGGTTAGCGTGGCTTCCGGCACTTCGGGACGGTTCTGGCAAATCGCCCAGTATATTTTTTTAACGTCGCCGTTGCGGAACATGTCGTTCAGCCTCGCCAGCGCTTTTGACGTCTTTGCGAAGACAACAAGCCCCCACACGGGCCGGTCGAGCCTATGTGCAATGCCAAGAAACACATTGCCCGGTTTTGCGTATTTTTCCTTGATGTACGCTTTGACTTCGTCGGCAAGTGTGCGGTCGCCGGTCTTGTCGCCCTGTACAATCTCGCCGCTGCGTTTGCTTACAATAATTATATGGTTGTCTTCGAAAACAACATTCATATAGAAATGAATAATGAGAAATGAATAATGAAGAATGGATGAAAATGAAGAATGAAAAATAGAAGAATGAATAATCGCTGCTTGCGGTTTAATGTTTAGTCTGATTATTCATTTTTCATTTTTTCATTCTTCATTTATTGTTTACATGTTCATTCCGCCGTCAACCTGGATAACTTGTCCGGTTACATACGAAGACAGGTCTGAAGCAAGGAAAGTCGCCACATTTGCAATGTCTTCTACCTGGCCGGCACGGCGCAGTGGTATCTTCTGTATCCACTCCTTGCGGATATTGTCGGGAAGAGCCTCTGTCATTGCGGTCTCGATGAAGCCCGGGGCGATGGCGTTTGCACGGATGCCGCGTGAGCCTATTTCCTGTCCGATGCTCTTGGCAAGGGCGATGAGTCCAGCCTTTGATGCGGCGTAGTTGCATTGTCCGGCATTGCCGTGTACGCCTACTACTGACGCCATGTTGATTATGCTGCCGCTCTTCTGGCGCATCATGATGGGAGTGCAGGCGTGTATGAAGTTGAATGCCGACTTAAGGTTGACAGCTATTACTGCGTCCCATTGTGCTTCGGTCATGCGCATCATGAGTCCGTCTTTTGTTATGCCGGCGTTGTTTACAAGGATGTCGATTGCCCCGAAGTCCTCTTTAACCTGCTTGACCACTTCTTCTGTCTGTGCGAAGTCAGCGGCATTGCTTGCATATCCTTTTGCCTTTACGCCTTTAGCGGCTATTTCTGCTTCTGTCGCTTTGCCGTTCTCGTCAATTACGAGGTCTGTGAATGCGATGTTTGCGCCTTCTTCGGCGAATTTCAGCGCGATGGCTTTGCCTATACCGCGCGCCGCTCCTGTGATGAGGGCGGTCTTACCTGATAATAATCCCATTTTTAGTTTGTTTTATTTTATAATGAAACTTATGTCCTTGTAATTAAAGCCGGCAGGCAATCGGGCCGTTGCCGGCTTGGCGTGTCATTTCGTAATCGACTTTCCCAAAGCTCCGTAAACCACCTTTGCCACGAGGGGTTTGCTTGCTTCAGGAGTCATCCCGTGCCCGAGGCGTCCGCAGATGAACGGCACTTCAAGGCCTTTGATGCAGTAGTGCGTGATGTCGGCCACGAGTTCCACATTGTCGATGTCGAATTCTCCGTCGGCCTTGCCGTCCGCATATACCTTACGGAACAGCTCTATTTCGTCTTCGTCGAAGTTCTTTCTTACCTTCTCTACCATCCAAATGTTGCGGAAGAAAGCGGCGCGCAGGTTGCCGTTGCGCATCACCGTTTCCTTAATCATGTTTAGGTGGGTGTAGATAAGCTCTATAATCTTGTCTTGCGGGCGTATTTTCTTTGCGGCCACTTCGTCCATCTTGTCGGAAAGCCTTTCCAGCTCCGACTCGATTACGGCGTAGTACACGTCTTCTTTACTCTTAAAGTATGTGTAAAGAGTCCTCCGGCCTTTGCCCGAAGCGCGTGCAATGTCGTTCATTGTTGTGTTTTCCAGGCCGTTTTTGGCGAATAGCTGCCTGGCTACATCAACTAATTTATGCCTTGTTTTTGATATTGACATTTTGCCAATTCCTCCCTTACTTTGTTTTTGCACATTTGGTTTGACGTGTGCAAAAGTATCAAATTTATTTGATACGGCAAAATATTTTGGCGGTATTAATGTTTTGTTGTGTCGCCGGACAAGCATTTCCGACACTTTTTATGGTGGTAATGGTAGTGGATTTCTGTTTGTGTACACATTAATAATATAATATAGAGCCGATTTTACGGCAATATGGCCTTCGCAGTATTAAAATAATTAAAAAAGTACGGCGAAAATTTGCACGGTTTGATGAAAAGCAGTACCTTTGCACTCGCAAATCAGAAATGAGGCGCGTTACACATTAAATAATATCGCGGAGTGGAGCAGTTGGTAGCTCGCCAGGCTCATAACCTGGAGGTCGCATGTTCGAGTCCTGCCTCCGCAACTTTCAACAGCCTGCTGACATACGGCAGGTTGTTTTTGTTTGTGGATTGTTACAAATACGGGTGGAGTTTGCGTGGTTTGTTATAAAAAAGCATAATAATGTTTGTTCCTGTACATTGGTTGTCGAATTTTTTGTAATTTTGTGGCCGTTGTTATAACATCAATATGGTGAAATGAAGAAATTGGCATTCGCTTTCATTGCGCTGCTTGGTTTGATTGCAGTCGCAAGTTGTGATGATACAGAGACTTATGCTGAACAGCGTGACCGTGAAAATTCAGCCATAAGGAGCTTTATCCGTGAAAACGGTATCGAAGTCTTGACCGAATCGGAATTCAGGAATAACGGCTATGAGACGGATACCGCGAAGCATGAGTATGTGCTTATGCAGAGTTCAGGCGTATATATGCAGATTGTAAGAAAAGGGGAGGGCGAGCCGCTTGAGGACGGTGAGACGGCAACCGTGCTCTGCCGCTTTACGGAGTACAACCTGCTTACCGACTCGTTGCAGCTTACAAACAACATTCTTTCTTTTGCGTCAATTCCCGAAAAGATGAGTGTTACGAATACCAGTGGCTCGTTTACTGCGTCGTTTGATACCAGTTCAAGCCTTATGTACACGTTTTACTCGACTACATCCGTTCCTACGGGATGGCTTGTGCCGTTCAATTATATAAATTTGGGCCGGCATACTGACTCGGGCGCCATTGCAAAGGTCAATCTTATAGTACCAAGTACGGCAGGGCATAATTACGCCTCGTCGGGTGTTTACCCCTGTTTTTATGAAATAACTTACGAGCGAGGGAGATAATGATAAGTTAAGGGTAAGGGAAAATAGCTTTACGGAAGTCCTGCAAAGTTGTTTCTTGGTTCTTGCCCCTTTGACTCTCGATTCTTAATTTTTAATACTCATGACACTTATAAAATCAATATCCGGAATTCGTGGAACAATAGGCGGACGTACAGGCGACACGCTCAATCCGCTTGACATCGTAAAGTTTGCAAGTGCCTATGCCATGTTTATCCGCAATAGCCGCGGCGACAAGTGCTGCGGAAAGATAGTTGTGGGACGTGACGCCCGAATTTCAGGCGATATGGTTCGCAACATTGTGTGCGGAACGTTGATGGGCGCTGGGTTTGATGTGATTGACATCGGACTTGCCACAACTCCTACAACCGAACTTGCCGTGCGGATGTCAGGGGCTGACGGAGGCATAATAATTACCGCCAGCCACAATCCCCGCCAGTGGAACGCTTTGAAGCTGCTGAACAGTGAGGGGGAGTTTCTTGACAAAAACGAGGGCAACGAGGTGCTTGACATAGCAGAGCGTGAGGATTTCACGTATGCAGAAGTTGACGGTCTCGGCAAATACATCAGTGACGATACTTTCAATGAAAGGCACATTGAGGCGGTGCTGGCCTTGCCGCTCGTTGATGTTGAGGCTGTAAGGAAAGCGCGTTTCCGTGTGTGCGTTGATGCAATCAACAGCGTCGGCGGCGTTATCCTGCCGGATTTGTTCAAGGCTCTCGGTGTTGAGTGCGAAGTGCTTAACGGCACTCCCGACGGCGATTTCGCCCATAATCCAGAACCGCTTGAGAAGAACCTTGGCGGTATAATGGAGCGTATGCGTGCCGGCGGCTTTGACCTTGGCATTGTCGTTGACCCTGACGTTGACCGCCTTGCGTTCATTTGCGAGGACGGCCGTATGTTCGGTGAGGAATACACGCTGGTGTCGGTGGCCGATTATGTTTTAAGCCACACGCCGGGCAATACCGTAAGCAATCTTAGCAGCACCCGTGCGTTGCGCGATGTTACCGAGCGTCATGGCGGCAAGTATGCTGCAGCGGCGGTCGGCGAAGTGAACGTTACGACCAAGATGAAAGAAGTTGGGGCGGTCATCGGCGGTGAAGGCAACGGCGGAGTGATTTATCCCGAGTGCCATTATGGCCGCGACGCTCTCGTGGGTATCGCCCTTTTCCTTTCGTCGTTGGCGCAGAAAGGATGCAAGGTGAGCGAGCTGCGCGCTACGCTGCCGGATTACTACATTGCCAAAAACCGTATAGACCTTACACCGGCTACAGACATAGATGCAATTCTTGCAAAGGTTAAGCAGATGTATGCCGGCCAGCAGGTAAACGATATTGACGGGGTTAAGATAGATTTCCCTGACAAGTGGGTACACCTGCGCAAGTCGAACACCGAACCAATCATCCGTGTTTATAGCGAGGCGGCCACAATGGAAGAGGCCGATGCGCTTGGAAAGCAGATGATGAAACTGGTTGAAGACATGCAGTGATATATGGTGCAACACGTTTGTTGCCCCGTTTTACCATCGCAGACCGCTTTCCTGTAAGGCGGTCTGCGATGTTTTTATATAGGTGTGTCATGTTGGTCAGGTCTCAAAGTGTCGGGTTTTCTTTTGATGTTTGCTTGCAGGGTGACGTTTTGTAAATCAGAAAATTAGGATAATGCGTCTGCAAAACATTTAGTTGTCGTGTATTTTGTGTTTTTGTTCCTTCTTATGGTGGAAAAATGCGTCAAATTGTTCACGATTCATGAATCGTGAACAATTTGATTTGCAAAAATATTTATTCTGTCTTAATTTTGCGGCGAATGTTTGATTTACCGTACCGTTGCTTGGTCTAAAAATTAAAGATTAGGAGATATTGGATATCCTTGTTGACCTTCAGGGCAGGGTAGTGCGCAATGTGAACGCCGCTTCAACGAGCAATGTAATCAATGTAGGCAACCTCACCGAGGGCATCTACGTGCTTGATGTCAACGCACGCGGCACTCACAAGTCGTTCAAGGTTATTGTAAAGCATTAAAATGAATGTTTAATGAGAGAGTGATAATAGATTTCTTAAAATGATTTCGTTGATTGCGCTTGCCTGTCGTGATGACAGGCAGGCGTTTTTTTTGCTTCCGCAGGGTTGTGTTTCTGGCCGGTGTGGTGTAGGCGTAAAGTATCAAGTGTTTTGTATAGTGTATCCGTAGGGTACTTGTTCATGAGGCTTCGTATCTTTGTGCGTTTTTAGTGTGGGTTAGATAAGCATATACTTGAAAACTAATGATATTATGCAAAAGAAAAAACAGCCAGAAGCCTTTAAGGTAAGTGTATTCAAGAATTTTCTCAACGGCGAGCATATAGCCGTTTGCAGTTTGGAAGACGTTGTGCGGATGATACGCCGTGGCGATTATGCCGAAGCCATATCCGATTACCGTTGCGCCGCTCCGGCGATGCTGTCGTCTGCCGGTGGAGGCGAAGTTGTCAGGAGCGGTGTGCGAATGGTATCTAATAGTATTCCGCGGCTATGCTTCGCAGCCGAGTATCGCAGGTGTAACGGCAGACGGAAAGTGCTGCGCCGCAACGGCTTTGTTTTGATAGAGATTGACGGCCTGAAAGACTTTGATACTGCCGTAAAACTCCGTAATTCAGCTGCCCGACAGCTTTATACTCTCCTTGTGTTCATTGGTGCGAATGGACGTTCGGTTGAAATTTTGTGCAGTATTTCGCAGATTGATGGCAGTATGCCGGTTGACGATGCCGCTTTTTGTCGCCTTATGGCTGAAGGATACAGGCGTTTGCACTATGTGTATTCGTCGCAGCTCGATGTAAACATTCCCTTGGCTGCGCCTGCTACTGATACAATGTGCCTTATGAGTGCCGATGCAGGTGTGTTCTACAACCCTCATGCCGTGACGTTTGCCGTTGATATTGAACGCACGACAGCCTCTTTCAGCACTTCGGGCGGCAACGGACATGATGCTGGAGAGTCGCCGCTGCCGGGCAAGACGGTTGACGAGGCTCACCGCTACATATTCTATTCATGCTGGAACGCCGTGCTCGATGCCGGTCTTGACACGGCCGACCCTTATTTCGCCGAGCAGGCGATAACGCTGCTTGCGCGCCATTGCCGCCGCTCGGGACTGCCTGAACAGATGTGTGTCGAGCGTGCGTCGCGCATTGATGAGCTTGGCGGCGACCGCGACCTTATCACCATGCTCTTCAGTCAGGCATATTCCGGCGGCATCGTCCGCGCCAATCCTACGGCTTGCGTGCCCTTTCCGGCACTGACGGCAATGAAACTTGACAACTTTTTCAAGAAGCGTTACCGCCTTCGCCGCAATGTTCTGACGGGTGTCGTGGAGTACAAACCGCTCGGTTCGTATGACACTGATTACCGCCCCGTGACGCAGGAGGTAATCAACACCATTGCTTTTATGGCGCAGCGCGAGGGCATACGTGTGTGGGCGCGCGACGTTAAGGAGCGTGTCAACTCCACGCTTGTTGACGATTACGACCCCGTGCGATGTTGGCTCGCTTCGCTTCCGCGCTGGGACGGGCGCGACCGTCTTTCGGCCTTCGTCGCCCGTGTGCCGACGGCCAATGTGCTTTGGCCGGAGCTGTTCGCCGTGTGGATGCGCTCGATGACAGCCCAATGGATGGGATTTGACCGCCGGCACGGCAATGCCCTCGTGCCGCTGCTCGTAGGGGAGCAGGGGTGCGGCAAGACGTCGTTTACCAAGATGATACTTCCTCCGGCCTTACAGCCGTATTATAACGACCGCGTTGACTTCCGCAACGACCGTTCCCTGATGCAGGGGCTTTCGGCTTTCGCACTGATAAACATCGACGAGTTCGACAGTTATTCCGTCCGCCGCCAGCCGCTTATGAAGTATCTCATCTCGAAAAGCGAGGTCACCGCCATGAAGGCTTACAGCAGCACGTTCACCACGGGGCGGCGTTATGCCAGCTTCATCGCCACTACCAACAATCCACATCCGCTGACCGACGAGACGGGAAGCCGCCGCTTTATTTGCACAAAGGTGACGGGGCGCATCGATTTCACCTCGCCGGTAGACTATCCGCAGCTTTATGCCCAGCTTGTCAGCGAAATACGCAGCGGTGTGCCGCGCTATCCCGATGAGGCTGCCACGCGCAGCCTGATAGCGGCCAACCGCCACTTCATGCGCAGCACTGACATAGACGACATACTGCAATCCATGTTCCGCCAGCCGTCGTCAGATGGAACGGCACAAGAACTGACAGCATCGGAAATAGCCGCCATGGTGCGCCGCGAATATCCGGATTTGCCTTCACGTATTTCAACTGTTGAAATAGGACGCCGACTGAAATCCACAGGGTTTCAAGGACGGCACACTGAACGGGGGACGTGTTATAAAATTAAGGTTGTATAATTGTTGTAAATGGTCTGTCATCTGTCAGTTTTGCACTTATCATCCTGATAATCAGTACGTTGTAAGCTGACAGATACATTCACTTATTGTCAGTATCTGTCAGCCGTAAATGATAAGACTGACATAAACTGACAAATTACGAGCACATCTGTCAGCCCTTAACGTTCTGAATGTCAGCCTGTTATCTCCAAAACTGACAGATGACAGAGCTTTTATAAAATAATTTCATTGTTTGTAATTGGTGTCCTTTTGGCTTCCGGTTTGCCGTGTTTTATAATGTGAAAAGCCACTTTTTGCCTTTCAATAAGCCTTTTATGAGATAAAAGTGAAATGTTTACTGTATGATGTAGCTTATTTAAGATTAATGAACATTCCAAATTGTCAGGTTGGGTTCAGCTACCCATTTACTACGTTGCTAAAACCAAGATGTGGCTTCGATTATGATTATTAGATCTTATAGGTGGAATTTTTGTATGATTATATACGAGAATTTAATTTATTGTTTAGCTCAAATGTGAATTTTGATATGTCATCCCAATAAAGGCTATCATCAATACCCCATAACGTAAATATATATTTCCTGTTATTGCTTAAGAAATTGGTAGCGTCTAAAATCTCTTGATAAATATTTGTTCTATGGTAGAGATATTTTATATATGCATCTATCAACGAGGTAATATGCTCTTCTTTAGAATATCTACATTTGGCATCAAACTTAACAGATTTTTCTTTGTCTTTATATAATTCTTTTTCTATGTTTGACATATGCGAAAATGTACAATAGCCGCGTTCTTCTGTTGTATTACAATATGATGGCAGTAATTTTTTCAAATATATATCAGACCAATTGGCGTTGCTATGTGCAGTCTCTGTTAATATATAAGTGTCGTCACCTCCTATTTTTGTACGGATTACTTCATTTATAGAAACCGTGTAAGATTCTATTATTTCTTCAATATTAAGTGAATTGACATACCTCAGAATAACTGCATTCATAGCATTAATTTTTTTGATATATGAGAAACTTCCATTTATATATTGTTTTGCATCATCAGCATATATAAATTTTTCAACGTCTTCGTCATTTGCCAAACGGACATTATCTACTATATTCCTTTCGATATCCAATTGATGTTTATTTGTATCATAAGTTATTGAATATTTATACGAAAACTCGACATAACAATATAAAGGAATATCAGCGTTAATAATAGCATGGACATATTTTTTAGCATTAATATTCCATATTATACATTCATCTTTTTGTTTATGTAAAATATACCCAAATTGTTTTTTCCATATGTATTGCTAAAATCACTAATTTCCAATTCACGGACAATGTGTAATGAATACTTTTTGGTAAGTCTATTATAAATAGGATAACCTATTTGAGGTATAAAATCAAGATGATGTAGTTGCGTGCTATTCTCGAACGTATTATTACTAATTATTTTTACATTGTGTCTGCCAAAAATTGCTTTCAAGTTTTTACAATTAAAACAAAAATAATCAGGTAAAAATGTAATGTCATCAGGCAGAGTGATCGTTTCAACAATATTATTATTTTGGAACATTCTTTCAGATAAGTTTGTTCCCTCTGGAATAATCACATGTTTGTTTTTTTCCAATCCATTTTCTTATTCATCATTGTACTGTTGTTGAAATTAAATTTATTTAGTGCTTTTACGCCTTTCTTAACCTTAATTTCCTGTTTCATCCGCAAATTTGGTAACGGATTTCTTTGATTGTCTGTTTTATTGCGGCGGAATGTTGTGAAACTTTAATATACTCATTCAAACTTAATCATATCCGCCAATTGGAGAAAGTAATCATTAGACCAAATGTCCAATTCTTTTGGATTTCTGACAAAGGGAAGGACGTCATTCTTTACTTGGTTCATATTTGTGGAAGCCAGTTTGTCTTTCAGTTTGGCGATGAAAGAATTTTGCTCTATCACTTCATTGTTGAATTGGAGTACACGTTCTGCAAGATGTGCAAAATCGAGAGGTATGTTATGGCGTACATACCATTCAAAATCATACCAGTCACGGCCTTTTACCCTGTTTTTCCATGCACGGTAGACCAACGCATGCATTTTTCCGGCGAACAAGTCGGGTAGGGCAAAGCAGCGTGTCATAAAAGAAAACGGATGCAAAAGCAGCTTCTGCTCCGTACTGAATTTAAGTGGAGGGTGGGTGTCAACTTCAATCTTTATTTTTATTGACTTGTCTGTTTGAAATGAAACATCATATACGTCAGTATTGTCTTTCAAGAAAGCGGACTCGACTTTACCGAAATTCTTTTTGTCTTTCCTTTTTATCTCTACTTCCCTGCCGACAATGGCAAATGTATCTATTATAGGCTGAAAGTATTTCGTGAAATCAAAATTGCCGTCAGGTGCTAAAAGAGAAAAATCCATGTCCTCGGAAAATCTTTGGAGGCCATGGAATATGCGGAGGCATGTGCCTCCATAGAAAGCCGCTGTATTAAAAAATCCGCCATTGTAAAGTCCTGCAAGTATTACCTGCTGGTTTACTTCAAAAATCGCATTTCTTTTCTGTTGCTCAGTTGACAAATCGTATGCGGACAGCATATTGTTGTAAATGTCATTGTTCATTTTTTCAGTAGTTTCAGTAATGTCTGTATAGAATTAGTTTTTTTCCCGACCTTGATGTATTCTTCGAATATATTGGCATTCATCTGCTTGAAGTCGCCACGCTCCATGCGTATATCCTCTTCCAAATACATTTCAGCATCTTTCAGATAGCGGAGATTTACATTTGTGGAATTGGCTATCAGGTCGCATAGTGCCTTTTCAGGTGTTGCTATTACAAAGGTATAATCATCTTTTTGTATGCAAGACAACCCAATAGAAAACGCTTCTCTTGAAATGTGTGTATATTCAAATCTGCCTAATGGTGTGTCGAATGTTTTTGCGTGCTTAAATGTCATTGACTGATTGGTATATACGGTTTCGGGTATTAATGAGTAGTATCGCAGGGCGGACGACATAGATACATACGAAGGGGCATACAGATGGTTGGCTATCAATTCTGTAGATAGTGCCTTTCCTGTTACTTCCGGACTGCATATATAAAGTCCTTTCTTGAGGCGGATAATTTGCTTGTTGCGCTCAAGTAGTCTGACCTTTTGGCTTCCTCCATTGATGTAAGGAAATAGAGATGCCAACGTCGAAGCTGTTACAGGTATATTCCCTAATTGTTGTAATAGGCTGTTCATAAGGCAAAGATAGTAAAATTTTGAACACGAAAGCGTGTTTTACATGTTTTTCTGTTCAAAAATTTACTGTATTTGTAAAATCTGATTATCTTATCGCCTTGAATTAGATAGAGTGCGTTGGGCTGTTTGGCTATGCACAACAAGTTTTTCGATTATATATTGTGGCTGTTTTTCAGTTGTTTCCATTCTTCAGCCGTAATCCGCATGAAGTGTTCCGTGCGGATGTCGCCTAACGGCGATGTGTTGCCGGTTTCGGTATGGTGGTATGTCAAGCCGCATTTCTCCATCACCCGGCGCGACTGCCGGTTGCCGTCGTAGTATCCGCACCATACGGCGGAGAGGTTTAGGTCTGTAAAACAACGGTGTAGCAGGCACTGCACGGCTTCGGGGATAAGTCCTTGCCCCCAGTAGGGCACGCCAATCCAGTAGCCTATTTCGGCTTCGCCGTCTTTCATAGCCGCGCTGTGCATGCCGTCGCCGAACATTATGCCTGCGCTGCCTACGGGTTCGCCCGTCTCTTTCAGCACTATGGCGTATGTCTCCGGTGCGGCGAAGACGGTGCGTATTATTTCGAGGCTGTTCTCCACCGATGTGTGCGGCGGCCACCCGGCTATTGGGCCGATGGCCGGGTCTTTGGCGTATTTGTACAGGGCTTCAGCGTCGGTTTCCAGCCAGGGGCGGAGGATGAGGCGTGATGTTTCAAGACGATGGTTCATTATGAGTTGTCTGTTAAAATGATGTTTTTTGAATATGAACAAATGCAAATATACTGATTTTTTTGTACATTCGCATCATGAACGTGTTTAATCAAAATAGGAAATAATGTTATTGTCAACAACACCGACTATTGAAGGGCGCCGCATTCTTGAATATAAGGGCGTGGTGACGGGAGAGACTATTGTAGGCGCGAATGTGCTTAAGGATTTTATGGCCAGTTTGAGCGATTTTTTCGGCGGCCGTAGCGGTACGTATGAAAAGGTGCTGCGCGAAGCCAAGGAATCGGCCATGCGCGAAATGGAAGAGCGTGCCATGGAACTGGGCGCTAACGCCGTTGTGGGCATTGACCTTGACTATGAGACGATAGGGCAGGGCGGCTCAATGCTTATGGTTACATGCAGCGGAACTGCAGTCGTAATTTGAAAGGTGAAAAGGTGAAAAAGTGAAAAAGTGAAAAAGTGAAAGGGTGAAAGGGTGAAAGGGTGAAAAAGTGGAAAGGTAAAAAAGTAGAAAGGTAAAAAACTATATTCTCTATAACGCATATAGATGTTCCGTTTTTACTTTTTTACTTTTTTACTTTTTTACTTTTTTACTTTTTTACCTTTTCACCTTTTCACCTTTTCACTCTTTCACTTTTTCACCCTTTCACTTTTCCCAGTTCGTAAGCGCGTGCGGCTATTCGGTTTATGATGCTTTCCGCGAAGTCGATGTCGATTTCACCGATTGAGGAGTTGCGGGTGTACGATTTTACGTGTTCCTCTTCGGCTTCAATATGTCCGGCGAGGAGGTTTGTGAAGTTGCGCTTGTATTCTTCAACCATTACGGCATGTATATCATCGGTGCGGCAGGCGAAGCGCACGAGTTCCATATCGGTTGTGGCCGGTGTGGCGAACTGTTTTAGCAGGCTTTCTATTTCGTCGGCCTTGTAGTTCATCCGTGCCAGGGCGTAAAAGGCTTCCTGGTTGAAATGTTTGGAGATACGTTCGTAGCGGTCGAGCATCATGCGCTTAATGTTCTTAGGCTCGAAGAGTTCCGAAGTTTCGCTGTCGGTTTGTGTTTCAAGTACTCCTGTGACGTAGTATTTGAAGAATGCCCGTACAAGGGCGGCTATGGCAATGTCTTTTCCGCAATTCATAATTTACAATTCATGTTTTGTATTTCTTTTAGCACCGCATCTATGTTTCTTTTAAGTCCTTCGTATTTCGCCCGTTTCACGGCACTGCCCTTGAACAGGTAGCGGTATCGCTCAATGGTAAGGTTTTGCCAGTCGTGGCGTGTCATGCCGAGCAGTTCGGGCTTTGGCTGTAGTTGTGGGTCGTCGGTCGGTATGGCAAAGCGGTTGTGCGGACAGGCGTCTTGGCAGCGGTCGCAGCCGTAGATGCAGTTGTCCGCTTTTTCAGCTATGTTTACGGGCAGGTCGCCGCGGTGCTCAATAGTGAGGTATGACAGGCATCGGGCAGAGCATATCTGGCCGTTATATGTTAGCGCACCGGTGGGGCAGGCGTCCATGCAGGCGTGGCATGTGCCGCAGCGTGAGGGGACGGGACTGTCATATTCAAGTTCGATGTCGAGAAACAACTCGCCGAGGAAGAACATGCTGCCTGCATGGGGTATGATGAGCTGGTGGTTGCGGCCTGTCCAGCCGAGTCCTGCCTGTTCCGCCCAATAGCGTTCAAGTACAGGGGCGGTGTCGCAAAAGGCGCGGTAGGCGGTTATGCCGAGGCGCGATGCGAGCGTGTGCAGGCGCGACTTTACAATGTCGTGATAATCTTGGCCGAGGGCGTAGGAGGCTATTTGCGGTTCTCCGTCAGGCAGTTTTCTGCCGGGAGCGTAGTTTAGAGCTACGCATACGATGCTTTTTACACCGGGCATGAGCAGGGTAGGGTCAAGCCGTTTTTCAACGTTGCGCTCCATATAGTCCATGCCGGCATGGCCGCCAGCATCGAGCCAGCGGCGGAACTGGTCTGCGCAACTGGCTGGTACGGGGGCGGCTTTGGCTATTCCGCAGGCGAAAAAGCCGAGGACTTTTGCCTCGGCTTTTATTTGTTCACTCGAAAGTCTTGAATTCATACCCTTGCTCTTTCAACCATTTCAATGCTTCGGGCAGTGCGTAACGCAGCTTGTCGATGCTTTTCAATGAATCATGGAAAGTTATTATCGAGCCGTTGCGTGTGTAGCGTTTCACGTTTTTGAGCACGTCTTCGGCTGTTAGCCACTTGCTGTAGTCGCGTGTTACGAGGTCCCACATGATAATCCGGTATTTGCGGCCGAGGCAAAAGTACTGTTCCCAGCGCATCCAGCCGTGTGGCGGGCGGAAAAGGTGCGCCCCTATAAGGTAGTTGGCTTTTTCGGTATTCGTGCGGTAAGCTTTGGTGGTATGTTTTATGCCTCCCCAATGGTTGTACGTATGGTTGCCTACCTGATGTCCCTCGTCAACTATCCGTTTGAACAGTTCCGGGTATTTCCTTACGTTGTCGCCAACCATGAAAAATGTGGCGTTGATGCCATAGGCGGCCAATGTGTCGAGGATGAACGGTGTAGATTCAGGTATCGGACCGTCGTCGAATGTCAGGTAAACGGCTTTCTCCGTTTTGTCCATGCGCCATGTCGCCCGTGGATATAGCCATCGTAGCCATTTGGCTGGCTGCTCGATAATCATTTTTTTCTTTTCAGTAGTAAAGTAGTAAGGAGAGAAGGAGTAAGCAAGAATGCTTTGTTTTATTATCTTTTCCTTACCGGATAGTTCTATTATTTTAGGAAATTAAGATGTAAGAGGAGAGAAGTGGCAAGCAAGTGTATTTACTCCTTGACTACTTCTCTCCTTACTCCTTGTAAACTTACTGCGGCATCACTCCGCCTTTGCTTTGGTATGTCGCCATGTCAGCCTTGAGTTGTGTTTCAAGTTTGTCGGCAAGTGCCTTGTCGAACAAGTCGGCATTGTCAATGCACATGCTCATGATGTATATGTGCATCATGCAGTCTTGCTGGGCTTGTGTAAAGCGGCTCCCTTTGAGCGAGTTATACCATGCCATATACTGATGTGCGTTGTTGAACACCTGCTTTGTCGTTTCGGCGGCTTTTGCCTTGTAGCTGTTGTTATGGCTGCTGAGCAAAGCGTATGCCTTGGCGATGTCGAGTCCGCCGCTAAGGTAGTTCATTGGGACGTTATATGACGGTATTACCTTTTCAGCGTAAGCGAGCGCCTTCATTGCCTTGTCGGTCTTGCCTTCGGCGATGAGGTGCAGGGCAAGCTGGGCGAACAACCGGCGGTGGGTGTAACACATGCGCATCACTGTTTCGTCAAGGTAGATGCCCTTCTTGTCGATGCCTCCGTATTTGAAGCGTGTCATCATGTTTGTGTAGACGCGTTCAGAATCGAAGTTCTTTGCTCCGGCCGCGTTGGTGGTGAACGGAGTGATGCGGTTGGCGAGTCCCTCCTGTACGAAGTTGTCGCCAAGGTTCATGTAGTTCTCCGAACCTACCGTAGTGGCAACATATACGGGACGTGTCCAGTTGCACTGTGCAAGAATTTCAAGCATCATCAGGTCATTCTTGTAAAGCGCGTTCTTGCCTTTGAGTGATATGACCATGCGATCAGGTATTGAGTCGGCAGCCATTATCATGCCGCTCTTGCGCACTGCGTCCTTGTCGATTGTAATGTACAGTGTGTCTGTCGGTATCACGTGCATGTCCGGGTTCTTTGTGCGAACCCAGTGTGTCATGATATTCTTGACTTCAAACGGATTTTCGCCGAACGCAGCCTTCGCCTCGTCGGGATTTGTCTTGTAGAAGTCGAGGATTTGTTCTTTCAGTTCGGGCTGCACGTCAATGTAGTCGTTAGTGCCCGAACAGTAGTCAAGACGCGGCCATGTTATCGGAACGGAAGGCGACTTGTATGCCTCGCGGCACATCTGGTCGATGTACCAGTCGGTCTGCAGATAACTGAGGTTGCATACTCGTGCGTCAGTCCTTACGCCTTCAACGTCCTGGTTGTACCACAGTGGGAAGGTGTCGTTGTCTCCGTTGGTGAAGATGATGGGGTTGCCCTTGTCCTGCAGTGACATGAGGTAGTTCTGTCCGAAGTCACGGCATACGTAACGTCCGCTGCGGTCGTGGTCGTCCCATGTCTGGCTTGCCATCTGTATAGGCACGAGCAGGCATAGTACGGATACTGCTGCGGTTGCCACTGTACTGTTCAGCTTAGCGTATTTCTTCAGCAGGTCAATGATAGCCGCCACGCCGATGCCGCACCAGATGGCGAATGCGTAGAACGAACCGGCGTATGAGTAGTCGCGCTCGCGCGGCTGCATTGGCGTCTGGTTGAGGTATAGCACGATGGCAAGTCCAGTCATGAAGAACAGGAAGAACACAACCCAGAACTGGCGTATGCCGCGCTGTCCGCGGTAAGCCTGCCAGAACAGGCCGATGAGTCCGAGCAGCAGAGGCAGGCAGTAGAACACGTTGTGCCCCTTGTTCTGCTTCAGGTCGTCGGGCAGTTTGCTTTGGTCGCCCAGTCTCCAGTTGTCTATGAACGATATGCCCGTGAGCCAGTTTCCGTGCTCCGGTTCGCCGTTGCCCTGTATGTCGTTCTGCCTTCCTGCGAAGTTCCACATGAAGTAGCGCCAATACATGAAGTTGCACTGGTATGACAGGAAGAAGTAAAGGTTTTCAAACATGGTCGGCATCTTCACCATAATAGGCTCTCCGCAGCGGTCGTAAGGCACTTGCTTGCCGTCAACGCCGCCCATCCAGCTCTCGTATGCTTCGGCGTGGCTTGAACTCCACATCCTCGGGAAGAGCATGTTCTGCGCGTAGGCGTAGTCGCGCTTGCGGCTTACAATGAAGTATGAGTCCTTCTCGTCGGGCGAAGCTTTTTCCTTGCGCTGGTAGATTGGCGCGCCGTACACCATGTGCGGACGGCACATGCCGTCTTCAACGTCGAGCTGCACCTGCGAGGTGTAAGCCTGTCCGTAGGCCAGCGGGTGGTCGCCGTACTGCTCGCGGCTAAGGTAGCTGCCGAGTGTGAAGATGTCTTCAGGAGAGTTTTGGTCCATAGGAGGATTGGCCGAAGAGCGTATTACTATAACGGCGTAGCTCGAATATCCAATCATCAGCATAAGCATGCACAGCAGTGTGGTGTTCTTTATGCGTGCGCTTACGAGCGGTTTCTTGTTCACCTTGCGGTTTATTACAAACCACAAAGCCGCCAAAACCACAATTCCTACGAAGAACGCCGACCATCCATAGCCGTAGAACGGCACGCCGAGCATGGCTACGGATAGCAGGAACGACAGGTTGGTGCGCTTGAAGCTCTTGCCGGTATAACTTTCGTAGATGGCCCAGATGACTGCGGCAACGAGCAGGATGATGTATATTATTACACCTGTATTGAACGGGCAGCCCAGCGTGTTGACAAAGAACAGTTCGAACCAGCCGCCTACTTTCACGATGCCCGGCACCACGCCGTAAAGTATTGCGGCGATGAGCACGAACGAAATAAGCAGCGCAATGAGCGAGCCTTTAAGGTTGGCGTTGGGGAATTTGCGGTAATAGAACACCAAGACGATGGCCGACACGCAAAGAAGGTTGAGCAGGTGGACGCCTACGCTAAGTCCGGTCATGTACATAATCAGCACAAGCCAGCGGTCGCTGTGCGGCTCGTCGGCGTGGTCTTCCCATTTCAATATAAGCCATAACACCACCGCAGTGAACGCCGACGAGTAGGCATAAACCTCGCCCTCAACGGCATTGAACCAGAACGTGTCGCTGAACGTGTAGATGAGTGCGCCCACAAGGCCGCTCGCCTCGATGGCAATCAGCTTGTTGGTGGTAAGCGCGCTCCAGTCTTTCAGTATCAGTTTGCGTGTAAGGTGGGTGATTGTCCAGAACAGGAACAATATACACGTTGCGCTAAGCAGTGCGCTCATTGTGTTCACCATCATCGCCACTTGCGACGGGTCGCTGGCGAACTGTGAGAACAAGTTGGCCGTGAGCATGAAGAACGGTGCTCCAGGCGGATGGCCTATCTCTAATTTGTAACCTGTTGTGATAAATTCAGGACAGTCCCAAAAACTGGCTGTCGGCTCGATAGTGCTGCAATATACGAAGGCCGCGATGAAGAATGCCAGCCAGCCAAGGATATTGTCAACCAACCTAAATTGTTTCATTTACTGATATGTGTGATAATTATTTGTTCCGCAATGAAAACGCCATAAAGCGCTGCAAAGATACAAACTTTGTGCCGTGAAGCAGTAAGTTTATTATATTTTAACGCTGTCGCGATTTGCAATATGCCGTCTTTTAGCTTCCAAAAGGCCATGTTTTACACGCTGAAAGGCCACCTTTTACAATGCAAAAGGTGACCTTTTGCAAAGCCGTTTGTTCAGGCTTGTTCCGGCATGGGTGTAATTTTATGCCGCGTATGGCGTTAGAATGTAATGCGGCCTGCTGTTCGGGGCGCTTGTTTTTGAAATAAATTGCGGTGCCGGATGCAGTAATCTGCTGTTTCCGCACTCATAGAATAACAGGCTGCAGCAAGGCTTGCGTAATGTTGATGACGACAGAAGAACTTATCAGAAGGTGCAAGGAGGGCGACCGCAGCGCGTGGGCTGCGCTATATCGGGCGTATTCGGGCAAGATGTTCCGAGTGTGCCTGCGCATAGTCGGCGACGAGGCGCAGGCGCGTGACGTGTTGCACGACGGATTCATCGTTGTGTTCTCCTCGCTCGGGGCATTGCGCGAGCCGCATCATGTTGAGGCGTGGATGGGCAGGATTATGACAAATCTCGCACTGAAAGCCGTCGGCAGCCGTAACGGCTGTGTGTCGATGGATAATGTGGAGGCCGACAGCTTGTGCGCCGACGATGACTGTCCTGACGGTGTTGTGCCGTTTGACGAGATAATGGCGATGGTTGACCGCCTGCCCGATGGTTACCGCCGTGTGTTCAGGATGGCGGTGGTTGACGGTCTGCCGCACGGCGAAATAGCCCGCATGCTGGGCATAGAGCCGCGTTCTTCGTCATCGCAGTTGTCACGTGCGAAGCGTGCCCTGCGCATAATGGTTGCCGAATACCGCGCACGGATGGGAGCTGTTGTGCTGTTGTTGGCCGTTGCGCTGGCGGTGGGCGTGCTTGACGGGCCGGTCAGCCGTCGTCATGCAGGTCTGCGATACGGTGGTGACGGCACTTGTAAGACACCGGTTGCCAAGGCCGAAAGGCGTGAGGCAGCTATGGAAAGGACGGCAGGCGATATTCCTGTCACGGTTTCCGGCCGTGCCGTTGCGCCCTTGAGCGGCATTGCTGACAGCGTTCGCCGCGGTGCGGAGGCTCCGCCGAAAATGCCAGATGTTGGTGATGTTACGGGCGTAGGCATATTGGACGGCGGTGTCCGTCTGACAGATGTTCCTCCGTTGCGCCGGGTTGAGGCTGCCGTAGCTGATGTTTGCGGCGGCAGGCGGTCATTGAAGGGCGGCCGGAAGTGGCTGTTCGGACTCGGCTCTGCGGCCGGTCGCGGTTCCGGCGGCATGGCTGCGAGAGTGCTGCGGCTGATAAGCGGCGGCGCAGGTTCGGCCACAAGGGTGAACATAGAGACGTGGGAGGAACTGGTAAATTACCTTACTTACGATACAGGCAGCGGTCTTTCGCAAGAGGAAAGGACAGCTCTGCTGGAAATAGCGTACAATAACAACGGGCGCATCATAACGACGAAAGACTTTGAAAGCCCGTTGCAGATTGGGCTGGACTTCAGCAAGCGGTTTACGGACAGGTGGAGCCTGGACTTCGGACTGCGGTTTACGCGCCATACAACCAACCTCCTTACAGGGCGCGCTGACACCACTGGAATAACAGAAAGGCAGCGGACTTTCTTCATAGGAGTGCCCGTCAGTGCTTCGTACAGGTTCTTGCACAAAGGCCGTTGGAACGTTTACGGCACGGCGGGCATGGCTTTGGACATTCCGTTTTATGGCAAGTCAGACGTCAGGTTCAACCTTGACAACGCGGTGATTTACAGTTCGGAACACAGGCTCGGGCTTCCTCGCTGGCAGTGGTCGGTAAGTGTCGGGACTGGCGTGTCGTATGAACTCACACCGGGATTGCAGCTGTTCTTCTCTCCGAAACTGACATGGTATGTGCCCAACGGCGGCAAGACGGAGACACAGTGGGGCGACAAGCCGTTGCAGGTGGATTTCCCGTTCGGCTTAAGAATAGTGTTCGACTGAGTTTTTTTGTCATGATTGCCGGTGCAGTATTTTGCAGGTTTTGCCATCATAATGTAAAAAAACGAAGGCAAAATGCAGAAAAGGCATAACGACCGTTACCGCTATTTTAAGGAAGAGGCGGCTACGGCTGAAAAGTATTTCATTCCTTACATATCAAGGTTTGCCGCTGTTGAAGGCAGTAAAGTGCTTGAAGCGGGCTGCGGCGAGGGCGGCAATCTGTTGCCGTTCGCACGCATGGGATGCAGTGTTACGGGTGTGGACGTGTCGGAGTTGCGCATAAGCCAGGCTTCAGATTTCTTCTCGCGTGAGGGCATCGGGGGAAAGTTTGTGTGTGCGGACATACTTGACTATGATGCCGGAGACCGCAGGTTTGACATAATAATACTACATGACGTTATTGAGCATGTGGCCTGCAAGTCTGCGTTGCTTGCGCGGTTGAGGCGGCTGCTTGCGCCCGGCGGCGTTGTGTTTGTGGCCTTTCCGGCATGGATGATGCCGTTCGGCGGCCATCAGCAGATAGCGCGCAGCCGTGTTGTCAGTCATGCTCCGTTCGTGCATTTGCTGCCATCCGGCTGGTATAGGCGGCTGCTTGTAATGTCGGGGGAGGACGGATTTACGGTAAACGAGCTTATGTCGATACATAAGACGCGCCAGACGGTGGAGGGTTTTGACCGTCTGGCGCGTGGCGCGGGCTTCAAAGTGCAAGACAGGCAGTTGTGGCTTGTCAATCCTCATTACTACATCAAGTTCGGCCTTCGTCCCGTCCGGCTGTGCCGCTTGCTGTCAGGCATTCCATACATTAGGAACTTCATGGCTACGTCATGTTTTTATATGCTTTCCAATTGACAGCCTTTTACCGTGCAAAAGACCGTCAATTGCAAGCTAAAAGGCCACCTTTCGCACTGCGAAAGGTGGCCTTTTGCTAACTTATTGGTTATCAAATGGTTGGCAATGCGTGCCTGGACGCATTATATTGGCCGGCGTAACGGGACGCCAGTCAGATGGCTGTGCCCTGGAAAATGTTGCTTTCTTCCAGCGGAACGGTGTCGCCGTCGAGCGTGATGCGGCCCGAACGGAAGTTCTGCTGTATGCTGGCCGTGGCCTGGTTGCCGCCGTTCCACAGGGTGATGAACACTTGGGCTGATATTCCCACGCCGTTGACGTTGGCCTGTATGTATATGTTGCCCTTCTTGTCGGTAGTCTTTTTATAGCCCGACACGCTGCCTTCAAGGGTGATGCCGCCAAGCCCGTTGAAGCCCGGCCACGGCACGTTGAACGCCACCTGCACCACGGCTTTGTCGCCGCAGAAGGCGATGAAGTTGGTGTTTGACGTTACGTGTACGGTATATCCGCGCTTGAATGTAACCTCGTCGGCCTCGATGACGAACGCCGTATCGTTGATTGCACTTTGCGCCTTGAGATTCATCAGGCTGTCTATGCGCGCCTGCATGGCCTTGCGTTCCTGCTTTGAAGGCTTCTTGTTGCCTGCTGTCTGTGCGCCTGCGGTGATGACGGCCAATACCGCCACTACTGCCGTTAAAACAAATTTTCTCATAATCATGGAATTTAATGTCCTCCTATATATAAAACATGCAGGTAAGGCAGACATTGCCTGGCAGATGGTGAAATAGTGGTAAAATGGCTAAACGAATATTTCAACGCCGAGGGCCAGCAGGGCGTAGCGTGCCAGTTTTCCTGCCGTAACGCTGACAACGGTCAGCGTGATGTTGGCGCGCATCAGGCCGAGTACAATGGTTATGCCTTCGCCTATTACGGGCAGGAAGGCGAAAAAGCCCGTCCAGGCTCCGCGTCCGGCCATGAAGCGGCGTGCCCGGTCGAGGTCTTTGGGCTTTACGTGGAGGTAACGCTCAATCCAGTCCATGCGCCCCAGCGTGCCAATCCAATAATTGAACATGCTGCCGAGAGTGTTGCCCACCGTGCCGTATATCACCAAAGCCCACGGGTCAAGCCCTGCCGCCATGAGCGCAAGCATTACAACCTCGCTGCTCAGGGGGAAGATGCTGCCGGCGAGGAAGGCCGAGACAAGCATTCCGGCGTAGCCGTAGTCGGTCAGTATCCCTATCAAAGACTCCATGGGGAAAGGTTGTTTGCAGCCGGGGTGAGGTTTGACATGTTGAACGCCGTAGCCGCCAGGGCGAGCAATGCAAGCAGGATGAACGCGATGTTGGTGAACCGTGTGCAGGTGAGTGCGAAGAAGTGCCCGGCCAGGATGGATGCGTTTACGATGAGTATGCCCGTAAGCTGTCCGGCATTTGCCGGCTGCAACACTGCCAGTGCGGCGGTGAACGCCGCCAGCGTGATAAGCATCTCGTAAATCATTCGCGTGCGGATTTTGTCCTTGTAGCTGTTGCGCAGGAAGTGTACGGCGCCTATGGCCGTCACAAGCAGAGTGAAGCCGAAGGCTACGGCGGTGCCGACGGAGACGGTGATGTCGTATGGACGTGCCGTCCAAAGGTTTGACTCAAGCTCATGGACGACAGTCCAAAAGCCGTCGGTCATGGCACAATATCCGCCGATGAACCAGTAAGGTGCGGTAAGTCCGATGACTGACGCCCAGAAGTTGCGCCAGCTCATGGCCATGAGGTTGGTGCCGATTAGCACCCACAACACCGGCACGAAGAACAGCGACTGGGGGTAGATGACGCTTGCAATGCCTATGAACATGAAAGCGTAAAACATGCGTCCCTGCGCCCGCTTGTCCTGATATGACGCGAAGAGCAGCAGGTATGACGCGATGAAGCACAACTGCATTATTACCACGTCGATGTTTCCTATGACGGGGGCGGCCATCGTTCCGAGCACAAGGAACGTGCATGACACCATGCGGCTGTACACCCTGATGAGGGCGTTGCGGTTGTTAAGCTCGACCATCAGGTATGCCGACAAGGCGAATACTGCCAGTTCGGCATACATCCTGCCGTGCAGGGCGCATGCAGTGAGCCATACGGCCAGCGCGTAAACCGCCGTTACGGGCAGCGCGAAGCGGCTTTCGGATATTCTGTTTTGTAATCGCTTCATTATTATTGAGTTAAGAATTAAGAGTTAAGAATTAAGAAAAAATGCGGCGAAGGTGATTTTCTTAATTCTAAACTTTTAATTCTTAATAGCTTTTAAAGGTCTTTCCCTATGTCGCTGCGGAAGTATTTGTCGGTAAAATTGATTTTCTGCGCTTCCTTGAACGACTTTGCCAAGGCTTCCTCCTTGTCTTTCCCGTATGAGCTTACGGCAATTACGCGGCCTCCGGCGGTCACCACCTGGCCGTCTTTCAGAGCCGTGCCGGAGTGGAACACGATGCTGCCTTCAATGTCGTTGATGCCCGTTATGGGGTAGCCCTTGGCGTATTTTTCGGGATAGCCGCCGCTTACGAGCATTACGCAGACGGCGGAACGTGGGTCGAACTCGATGCTCCGCTTGTCAAGATTGCCCTCGGCCACGCCTTCGAAGAGGTCAACAATGTCGCTCTTCAGTCGCAACATTACGCTTTCTGTCTCAGGGTCGCCCATGCGGCAGTTGTATTCTATCACCATGGGGTCGCCTCCAACGTTAATCAATCCGAAGAATATGAAGCCCTTGTAGTCAAGTCCGTCCTCGGCAAGTCCTTCCACCGTGGGGCGTATGATGCGGTCTTCCACTTTCTGCATCCAATCCTTTGTGGCGAACGGAACAGGAGTAACGCTGCCCATACCGCCGGTGTTGAGTCCTGTGTCGCCTTCTCCGATGCGCTTGTAGTCCTTGGCTTCGGGCAGGATTTTGTAGTTCTTGCCGTCTGTCAGCACGAAAACGGAGCATTCTATGCCGCTGAGAAATTCCTCAATGACAACGTTTGCCGATGCGTTGCCGAACATTCCGCCGAGCATGTCGCGCAGTTCCTTCTTGGCTTCGTCGAGCGTCGGTACTATGAGAACTCCCTTTCCGGCGCACAGCCCGTCGGCTTTCAGCACGTATGGGGGCTGCAAGGTTTCGAGGAAATGCAGTCCCTCGTCGAGCGTGGTGCCGTTGAATGTCTTGTATTTCGCTGTCGGAATGTTGTGCCTTTGCATGAATTTCTTTGCAAAGTCCTTTGAGCCTTCAAGCTGTGCACCGGCCTTTGACGGCCCTATTACCGGGATGCCCGCAGTGCGTCTGTCGTTTTTGAAATCGTCGTAAATGCCTTTCACCAATGGGTCTTCAGGCCCGACAACCACCATGTTGACATCGTTTGCCACGGCAAAGTTCTTCAAACTTTCAAAATCGTCGGCCTTTATGTCGATGTTTTCGCCACAGTTGGCAGTCCCGGCGTTGCCCGGAGCGATATACAGTTTGTCAACTTTCGGGCTTTGTGCAATCTTCCAAGCCAAGGCGTGTTCGCGCCCGCCGCTTCCTAAAAGTAATATTTTCATAATCTATATCTTTGATAGCTGAAGTGGTTAATATCGTTAAAATCCTGTTTGTTTGCGTTCAGTCATCCTCGTTTTTCTTGTCTGATATTACGAGAAGCTTGTCTCCTTCATGTAGCGTCAGGCTGCCGTCGGGTATCAGGTATTCGTCGTCGCGCTTCACCAAGATGACGAGTTTGCCTTTCGGCAGCTGCATTTCCTTTAGCGTGTTGCCTCGTTCCAACGATTCGGCGGTTACTGTCATGTCTGTCAGGTCGGTGTTTATTTCTTCCGGCAGCTCTACTCCGAACTCGTTGCCTGTCTTCGGCAGCGGCTCGCTAAGTTTCAGTTTGTCTGCCATAAAAGAAACGGTCGTGCCTTGAACGACAAGTGAAACGATGGTTATGAAGAACACAATGTTGAACATTATGTTTGAACCCTCTACGTTGGCCACCACCGGATAAGTGGCGAAAATTATCGGAACGGCGCCGCGCAGGCCGACCCATGACACGAAGAGGCGTGACCGCAGGTTGATATTCTTGAACGGCAGAAGGCACAGCATGACGCTTAACGGCCTGCCGATGGCAATCATGAAGATGCCGATAAGCAACGCTACGGCTGCCACTTCGAGCATTTCATGCGGATTGACAAGCAGTCCGAGGCAGAGGAACATTATTATCTGGAACAGCCATGTCAGTCCGTCGATGAACTTCATGGTGTCCTTTCGGTGTGCTATTTTGCTGTTTCCGACAATCATTCCGCATATATACACGGCCAAGTAGCCGTTGCCGTAAGCCAAATCGGTAATACTGAAAGTGAAGAAAACAAACGCCAGCAGCAGTATCGGGTAAAGAGCCTGGTTGTCGATGTCCAGCTTGTTGAGGATGATTACCGCCAAGCGTCCGAGCAAATAGCCTGCAACAATGCCGATGATGAACTGCACCGCGAACATTCCCAGTATCGAAGCGAACGACATCCCGGCCGAGTTGATGATTTGTATGAGCACAATCGTCAGCATGTAAGCCATCGGGTCGTTGCTTCCGCTTTCAAGTTCAAGCATGGGACGGAGGTTATGCTTGAGGTGCATCTTTTGTGAACGGAGGACGGCAAAGACTGATGCGGAGTCGGTACTTGACATTGTTGACGCCAGCAACAGCGACGTTGTAAGGGGCAGGGCGATGTTAGTCCAGCTCATGCCGGACAGCCACCAGATGAACAGTCCTGTGAAAAGGGCGGTCAGCAGCACACCTACCGTTGAGAGGACAATTCCCGGCGTGAGCACAGGCCGTATGTCTTTGTATTTCGTGTCCATACCACCTGAGAACAGGATGACGCTTAGCGCCACCATGCCGATGAACTGCGCCTCGTTGGCATTGTGGAACTGTAAGCCTAATCCGTCGCTTCCGAAAACCATGCCCACGATGAGGAACAGCAGCAATGCCGGCACACCGAACTTGTATCCGGTTTTGCCGACAACAATGCTGACGAACATCAGCACCGAGCCTATGAGCAAAATGTTTTCCGCTGTGAATGTCATCTGTGCTTGTCTAAATATTACAGACCGGGCGCATGGCCGTCTCCATGCGCCCCGGTCGTTGTCGCGCTTATTTCAGATAGTCCTCAAAGTACTGCGTAATCCTTTCGTGCAGGTGTACGCTTTGATGTCCCATCATGTTGTGTCCCTCGCCAGGATAAACGTAGAAGTCAGGCTGTGTGCCGACCTCGTTGCACTTCTTTATGAACGACAGGGCGTGTTGCGGCACAACGGTTGGGTCGTCTGTGCCGATGATTATTTGCAGTTTGCCCTTCAGGTTCTGTGCTTTGTTGATTAGGCTGGTCTCGGCATAGCCTTCAGGATTGGTCTGCGGCGTGTCCATGTAGCGTTCGCCGTACATCACTTCGTACCACTTCCAGTCTATGACAGGGCCTCCGGCTACGCCTACTTTGAACACATCCGGGTAGGTGGTCATGAGTGATGTCGTCATGAAACCGCCAAAGCTCCAACCGTGGACGCCCATTCTCGTTGTGTCGACATAGGCCAGCGACTTCAGATATTCTACTCCTTTAAGCTGGTCTTTCATCTCTTCCACTCCAAGGTGGCGGAACGTTGCCTGCTCGAAGTCGCGTCCGCGGTCGCTTGAGCCGCGGTTGTCGAGAATGAAAAGGAGATAGCCTTTCTGTGCCATATACGTTTCCCAGCCGCGGCTTGCATAGTGCCAGCGTGCTTCTACGTTGCGTACTCCGGGGCCTCCGTAGACGTAAACCACTGTGGGATATTTCTTGTTGGGGTCGAAGTTGACGGGTTTTACCATGCGGTAGTACAGGTCTATCACGCCGTCGGCTGACTTGATAGTGCCGCAAGAGTATTCGGGCACGTTGTAACCCGTCCACGGGTCGTCGGCCTTGAAGTAGCTTACGCTTTTTTCCTTTTCAATGTCTATGATGTCGATGTTGCGCGGAACGTCTGGCTCCGAGTAGTTGTCGAAAGCATAGCGGCCTGAAGCCGACAGCATGGGGTAGCGGTGTCCGCCACCGCCATACGTGCCGGCGTGGCATCCGCGTCCGTTGTCGAGCAATGTGCGCTCGCCCGTTTCAACGTTCACTTTGTAGATGTTGTTCTGTATGGGGCTGCTTTCCGTTGAAAGTATGAGCACTTCTTCGGGCTTTGAAGTGAAGCCGATGAGGTCAAGCACAATCCATTTGCCGCTTGTAATCTGCTTCAGCTGTTCGCCTTTCGTGTTGAAAAGGTAAAGGTGGTTGTAGCCGTCCTTCTCGCTTTGCAGTATGAACTTGTCGGCGTCCCATGGCAGGAACGTGATTGGATTGACAGGATGTACATACTTGTCGTGGTGCTCTTTATATAAGGTGGACAGCTTTTCGCCAGTCGAAGCGTCATATTTCACCAGTTCCATGTCTGTCTGGTCGCGGTTCAGTTCAATCATGTAGACTGCTTCGTTGTTGGGACTCCACGCTATGTTTGTAAAGTAACGGTCGGTGGGGTCGCCCGCTTTCATGTAGACAGTCTTGCCCGTTTTCAGGTCGTACACGCCCACGGTAACCTTGTGGCTGGTTTCTCCTGCCATGGGATATTTGGTTGGCAGCTCCGTGGCTACGCGCGTGTCGATGTTTACGAGTGGATAATCCGTCACCATGCTCTGGTCCATACGGTAGAAGGCCAGCTTCTGTCCGTCGTTGCTCCAGAATGTTCCTTTGTAAATGCCGAATTCGTCGCGGTGTACGCTTTGTCCGTAAACAATGTCGTGGCTGCCGTCATTGGTAAGCTGCCGGGTATTTCCTTCGGCATCGGTTACGTACAGGTTATCGTCCTTTACGAATGCCACGGCGCGCGATTTTGCGTTCCAGTCGGCGTGAGTTTCTCCTTCGGCGCTTTGCTTCCAAACGGTTTTCTTGGCCTTGAAGTCAATGAGCAGCCGCTCGTTTTTCCGTTTTACGAGTACCAAAGGCTTGCCAGGGTAGGGGAATGATGCGTACATCAGATGGCGGATTTTTTCACTGTCGTCTTTCGTCTCCGCCCATTTGTTGATGTCGTCGAGGGTGAAAAGGATTTTTTCCTTTCCCGTTTTCTTGTCTACGGTGCTGCATTCCTCGACGTCGAGGCGCACAAGCTGGTCGCCCCACCATGTCAGGTGCCTGTTTTTCGGCACCATGTTGTGATAGTTGTTGCCGCCGAAGTTAAGGTCTTCAAGCGTGAACTCGTGTTGCTGTGCGTAGCCTGTCATAAAGGTTAACATTGCGAGCAGCGCAAAGGCATACCGCCTTGCGCCGCGTAAGAAATTGTTGTTAGGTTTAGTCGTCATATCGCCTTCCTTTTTTTCCGAAGTCTTTTCTGTCCCTGCTGCCTTTGAAGTCACGTCCGCCACGGCGGTCATTGCGTCCTCCGTTGTCGTCGAAGTCGCGTCTGCCACGGCCGAAGTCACGCCTGCCTCGGTCGTCCCTGCGGCGTTCCCGGTCGCGTGAGCCTTGATTGCCAAGTTCGAATTTATGGAACTTGAACGTGCGTATGTCGCCTTCTTCGTTTTCTTCATGCTCTTCAAGCCGTTTCTTGAATTCGCGGTTTTCCTTGAAACGGTGTTTCTCCGACATGGCTTTCTTCTCCTCTTCGGTCTTGAGTATGTTGCCGGCACCGCGGAAATCGCTTAGCTTCCCTTCAAAAATCTGGTACTTGCGGAACTCGCATTCGAGCGAACCGTTGTAAAGTGGAATTTTCAATGACGGCTTCAGTCCTATCTGGTCGAAGCATTCCTCGCGGTAGCTCAACACCCATGCGTCGTTGTTCTTGAACTGATGCTTGAGTATTTCGCCAATCATGCGGTATGTTCCGAGCAGGTCTGGGGTGGATATTCGTTCGCCGTATGGAGGGTTTGTCACCATTATGGCCTTGTCCTTTGGCTGCTTGAAGTCCTTGAAGTCGGCTAAGGCCACGCTGATGTCCTTGGTCAGTCCGGCGGCACGTACGTTCAGGTTGGCTTTCTGTACGGCGTTGGGGTCGATGTCGTAGCCGTATATATGGTGGTTGAACTCGCGCTCCTGCGAGTCGTCGTTGTAGATGCGGTCGAAGAGTTCGGCGTCGAAGTCGGGCCATTTCTCAAACGCATAGCTCTTGCGGAACACGCCGGGAGCCATATTGCGGGCTATGAGGGCGGCTTCGATAAGCAGCGTCCCGGAGCCGCACATAGGGTCGATGAAGTCGGTGTCGCCTTTCCATCCCGTCATGAGAATCATTCCGGCGGCGAGCACTTCGTTAAGAGGTGCTTCAACGGCCTCCTGCCTGTAGCCGCGGCGGTGCAGGCTTTCGCCGCTCGAGTCGAGTGAAAGCGTGCAGCGGTCTTCTGCGATGTGCATGTTCAGGCGTATGTCGGGGTTCGCCACGGAGATGTTGGGACGCTGTCCGGTCTTCTCGCGGAACTGGTCTACTATGGCGTCTTTCACCTTGTACGACACGAATTTGGAGTGGCGGAACTCGTCGGAGAACACCACCGAGTCTACGGCGAAGCTTTTTTTCAGGTCGAGGTATTGGCTCCAGTCTATTTTCTTAACCTCTTCGTACACGTCGTCGGCCGACTGCGCCTTGAAGTGCTTGATTGGCTTGATGACCCTTATGGCCGTGTGCAGGCTGAAATTGGCGCGGTACATCATTTCCTTGTCGCCGGTGAACGACACCATGCGGCGCCCTATCTGCACGTTGTTTGCTCCCAGTTGCGTAAGCTCTTTTGCCAAGACGGGTTCCAGTCCCATGAACGTCTTGGCGATGAGTTCGAATTCTTGTTCCATCGTTTTTCCTGTGATTGGTAAAAGTAAAAAGGTAAAAAAGCAAGAAGGTAAAAAGTTCTTGTCCGTTACATGCCTGTCTTACCGCCTACTTCCGTTCTTTTACTTTTACTTTTTTGTATTTTGTATTTATTTGTTTTTATCAAATGTTTTCGTGCATTTATATGCCAATCCAATCCTTCAACGGGAGGTTTTACCTTTTTGCTGTTTTACTTTTTTACCGTTTTAGGATTGCCGTTTTACCTTCTTTGTCATCGGTCTCATGTCTTCAGTAACCCAGATGTTTGCCCCGACGACGCATCCCTTGCCGATTGTCACCCGCCCGAGGATGGTCGCGTTCGAGTACACTATCACGTCGTCTTCGAGTATCGGATGGCGCGGTATGCCCTTGATTGGGTTCCCGTCGGCGTCGAGCGGAAAGCTCTTCGCCCCCAGCGTAACACCTTGGTACAGCTTGACGTTGTTGCCTATGATGCATGTCGCGCCTATTACAACGCCCGTGCCGTGGTCGATGGTGAAATGGTGGCCTATCTGCGCCGCCGGATGAATGTCTATCCCGGTCTCCGAATGGGCCATTTCTGTTATGATTCTCGGAATGAGCGGCACGCCGAGCTTTACCAACTCGTGGGCTATGCGGTAGTTCACGAGAGCCTTTATCACGGGGTAGCACGATATAATCTCGCCCTTGCTCTCGGCGGCGGGGTCGCCGTTGTATGCCGCCTCGATGTCGGTTGCCAGCACGGCGCGTATCTCCGGCAGGCGCTCAACGAGCCTTGCCGCCAGCTCTTCGGCCTGCGGCCTGCGGTAAAGCGGTATGCCTGCGGCCTGCGCGTGCTCGGTGTCCATGAAGCACAGCCCGGCCATAATCTGGTCAGTAAGAATCTTGTGCATGCGCTCCACGTTTACTCCGATATGATAATTCAGCGTATTAATGTTTACCGTGGACTTGCCGTAAAAACCGGGAAACAATATCGAGCGCGCAAGCCCGATAATCTCTTCAAGTGCCTTTGCCGAAGGTAACGGGTCGCCGTCTCGGTGCTGATGGAACAGCTCTTTCAACGACTCGCGTTGAGACAACTTTTCGATTGTCCGGGTTAGAATTTGCGTCAAGCTGTCGGTACTCATTATTCGGTGTGTCAATATTGTGTGCAAATTTAATCGTTTTATCGTTACGCGCCAAATTTTTCACCTTTTTATTCATTGCGTTTTTTCCCGTTTTTTGTACTGCGTGGCGGCTTGCCAGGCGGCATGTTGCGGCTACGGGTTTTCTGTCGCTTTGCCGTTGGCTTTGCAAAAGGCCGTCTTCCGTGTTGCAAAAGGCCGTGAATTGCAGCGCGAAAGACCGTGTTTTGCAAGCTGAAAGATGGCCTGTTGCGGAGCCGCTGATACTCAGGCGGTTACACGTCTGCCTGCAAACGAGTCTTTGCTGGCTGTAGGTGGTTGTGTGAAGTGTAAAGTTTTCTTAAATCGGTGACAGGCATCCGGGTTTTGAAACAAATTGCGTATCTTCACGATAAGATAAGCTGCACCTCGGAAATGAAAATAAAATGTCGTTTCACTCCCTTTTATTTTGCATTTCACTCGGTTTGCATTATCTTTGCATAAACTGTTTTTTAAGGTGAGATGGAGCTTGTTCAGAGCATAATAGAAAATAACGGTTTCCCGGTTGCAACGGCGTTCCTGCTCGGCATCATCGTGGCTTTGCACCCTTGTCCGCTGGCTACAAACATTGCGGCCATGGGCTATTTGGCCAAGGACGCGCACCGGCGCCGCCGGGTTTTTGTCAATTGTCTGGCTTATACGTTTGGCCGCATGCTGGCGTATTCGCTGCTTGGGGTTGTGTTGCTCGCTGTGTTCCGTGGCAGCGTTGGTTTCGAGGCGGCAGGCCGTTGGTTCGGGCAGTGGGGTGAGAAGGTGCTTGCCCCTGTACTTATTGTAATAGGACTGTATTTCATTCTCGACCGTTTCCTCCACAAACACGAGCATTGCCCTAATGTGTCGGAGCGCGGACGCCGCTTTCACGGCAGTTGGGGCGGCCTGCTGTTGGGCGTGCTTCTGGCGATGTCTTTCTGTCCGGAGAGCGCCATTGTCTATTTCGGCATGCTCATGCCGTTGTCCGCACAGTCACCGTGGGGCTATCTTTTGCCGGTTGTATTCTCCGTCGCCACGTCGCTGCCGGCTGTCATTCTCGCTTGGGTTGTGGCTTACGGCATAGGCGGAACCGATGCCATGAGGGCGCGGATGCACCGTGTGCAGCGGTGGATAGGCGTTGTTGTTGGCGTGCTTTTCATAGGTGCGGGAGTGTTCTGCATGTTCAATTAAGAATTAAGTACCCACCCCAGCCCTCCCGAAGGGATGAAGCTTGATTACTAAAAATATTGGAACTAAAATAATAAAAGGTTATCCTGTATTCTTAGGATAACCTTTTTTACATATCAAGCCCCCTCCCTTGGGGATGGTTGGGGTGGGTTGTTACTTCTCAAACCTTATCTCAACCGTGTTGAAACCCATGGCTTTGAACATCTGGTAGAACTGCTTGCTGGCGTTGTCTTCCGCGCTTTCCAGGTTCTCTTTCGTCAAGCACCGTTTCTTCATCTTTGCCTTGGCGCGCTGGTACAGGTCTTCACGGGCTTTGCCGTTCCATGTGCCCGACTCGAAAAACGACTGCGTCTGGGCTTCGTCTATGAAGTCGTCGTCAAGCAGTTTTACCTTGGGAAGCACGGCTCGCAGCGTGTCTCCGCTAACCGTTACCCAGTTTTCGGACGCCTCGCCAAGGTCTATGCCTATGCGCAGTGTGCCTTTGTAGATGCGTATCAGGTCGTCGGAGCCGAAGAGCTTTTTCCTTGTCGTGTCAACCATCTCTTCGTCGTCGATGGATAGAAATTCCCATTCGCCTATTTCCTTCATGGCCAGCACCTGTGTCGGGGTTATGTTTATGCTGTCGTTGACGTATGTGGTTATGCTGCCGTTGCGGCACTGGCGCACTAAGTATGCCGACGCAATGATGACCACTATCACCGTTGCCGCTATCAGGTAAAGCTTGATTTTGCCCGTTATGAGCATAATCCTGCTCCACAGGCTGAGCCTTGTCTTATTGTAGTTCTTGTTATTTGCCATATTCCATGCTGCTGTTTTCGAGTATTTCCGGCAGGTCGCCTTCGGTAAAGTCCTTGCGGAACGTTATCGTGATGTCCTCTTCATTGTATCCCATCCGTGCCAATATGGGCACTAAGGCGTGCGCCGCACTTTCGCGCGCCATCTCGAATATGCCGGTCTGCGGTATGCTTTCGATGATTTGCCGGCGCCCTTGCTGCTCGTATGAGGTCATTTCGGCGTCGGTGAAGTCTGGCCGTGTCAGGGCTACGTGCTTCCTTATCCCACCGTGGTCGATGCGGCTCGAAGTAAGTTCCACTTTCGGGTCGGGCAACACTATTTCCACCTTGTCGCCTGTCTTTATGATGTTCTTCTCGCTGAAAGTTCCGAAATCGATGTACGCTTTCAGCTTTGCTTCCATCGGTATTGCTATTTTCCGCGTAGACATAGGCATGGAAACATCGAACTTCCGGTTGAACATTGTGCCTTTCAGGCGCACGTCGTCATCGTGCGTTACAATCTTGCGCACCCGGTATTCAGCCGTGTACAGTTTGGAGCATTTGCGTATCTGCATCACCATCACGGGGATGGTGTCGATGGCTTTGGCCGCCTTCCTGCTCTTGTTGCCGTCTGTGCAGGCTGCCAGCACAAGTGCGGACATGATGATGTAAAGTGCAAGTCTTTTCATAAGTTGTTACAAAATTAGCTAAAAACGGATGAAACTCAAAATAAAATGGTAGTGAAACGGGGTTTTGTTTTGCTTTTTAATGAATTTGTACTATTTTTGTGCCGAAAAGCGTAACATGACAAAATGAAATCTTTACAAACACTGTTCATCGCCGCTGTGGCGGCATTGGCCTTTTCGGCTTGCAGCGAGAAAAAGCCTACCAATAATATTGTCGCCAAGAAACCAGTGGTCAAAGCTCCTTCTGGACCGGTTAAGATGCAAGACTCGAAATTTGCGGATGAAGTCCAGTGGAATGGTAAAAGTTGTAATGTCAGCATAGTGCGCCGCGCCGATACGTCATTGCCGGTAATCACCGACGATGCAGGCGGAAAATACTATGACAATGTGATAGACATCAAGATAGAGGCTAGCGGCGGCAATGACGGTACGCAAGGGGCGGAGCTTCTGTTTCATAAGACGTTTGGCAAGCAGGATTTCGCATCAATGGTGGATGCTGAATATCTTAAGAAAAGCGCTCTGCTTGGCATCGTTTTCGACCGTGTTGAAGGTGACAAGATAATTTTCGCGGCAAGCGTAGGTCAGCCAGATGTGCTCAGCGACGACTTTGTTCCGATGCTTGTCACAGTATCGCGTTCGGGAGGCATGACGATTTCGAAGGATACAAGGCTCGACAGCGACGTTGAAGATGAAGCTGCTGAAAGTTGAAAAGGTAAAAAAGTAGAAAGGTAAAAAGGTAAAAGGTGATGTAATACTTTTGCGCTCATCGGATGTGCCGTATAGACAAGACATTTATTTTTACCCTTCTACTTTTTTATCTTTTTACTTTTCCACCTTTTCATCCTTTCATTTGTTTCTGTATTCCTGCGGTGTCATGCCGGTGGAATGCTTGAAAAACTTACAGAAAAAGCTTACGTTCGGAAAGTTGAGGGCGTAGGCTATTTCGGCCACTTGCTTGCTGCTGTACTTCAGCATGACCTTCGCGTTGGTTACAACGGCGCGGTCAATCCATTCCTTTGCGGTTATCCCGCTTGCCTGTTTTATGACGGAGCTTAGGTAACGTGGCGTGACGCACATCTTGTTTGCATAAAAAGCAAGTTTGCGCTCGTGCTTTGCATTGCTGTTGATTAGGCTTATGAAGGTGTTGAACAGTTCCTTTCCACGCGACGTTTCGGGTTGTTCCGTATCGGTTTCGATGTTTTTCAGGTAGTTGTAATAGTGTATTATCGAGTAAATGAGGCCGTTCAAGGCTTCGTCGGGGAAGTGTCCTTTGTTTATCATTTTCCATGCCGTGCCGAACAGGTATCTTATTTTTGCGGCGTCTTCGGCCTGGGGATGTATTGCGAAGAAAGTCGATTTGCCGTTGCACCATGACGGCATCGACTTCCACATTGCCGCTTTCAGCCGCTCGTCGCCCACCATTATGCCGCACAGGTCGAAATCATCAGACACTTCGTTGATTTGTATTATGCTGCCGGCGGATATGAATGCGAATGTTCCGACGCCGTATTCATACTCGATAAGGTTGACTGTAATTTTAGCCTTTCCGTGCAATATGAAGCCCATTCTGCAATCTTCCATAATGTAAGGCGTGTCTCTTTGCAGAATTTCCTGCACGGCCTTGCTGCCTTCTGCAAGCATTGCCATGTCTTTACCGATGAACATTGCCGGCGACTTTTCGGTCTTGACGTAATTCAATGCCGATTTCAGTTCATGGAACGAGAAGCGTTCCGGCGATTTGTTTTTCATGCCTTTATTTGTTTAGTCGTATTGTACAAAAGTACAAAAAGAACTTGTTTTGGCAACGTTTTATTACCTTAAATGTGCTGTTTGGATGTAAGATAGTACAAAAGGAACATTATACCGTAATATATGACAACACCTTTATGTGCCGATGTAGTTATCTTTGCACACAGAAACAATGAAAAACGAAAACACATGAAACATCATCTTATTTGCATGTTGGCGGTATTCTGTCCGGCGCTGTGTGCCGCGCAGGTCACGCTTGAGCAGTGTAAGGCGTGGGCGGCCGACAACTATCCCGTAATAAGGCAGTACGCCTTGGTGGAGCAGAGCCGTCGTTTCACTGTGGAGAATGCCATGAAAGCGTGGCTGCCGCAGGTCAGTGTGAACGGCACTGTGTCTTACCAGAGCGACGTAACGAGCATTCCCATAGAGTTGCCCGACGTGGATATTCCTAAAATTGGCAAAGACCAGTATGATGTCAACATAACGTTGAGCCAGCAGGTGTACGACGGCGGCGCGGCGTCTTCGGTCAAACGGCTTGCCGAGGCGCAGGGCGATGTCGAGCACGGAAAGGTAAGCGTGGCGATGTATGATGTCAACCAGCGCGTAGACCAGCTGTTTTTCGGCGTTTTAGTGCTTGACGAACAAATCCGACAGGTGCGCGTCTTGCAGGACGATTTGTCGCTTTCGCTGTCGTCGGTTGAGGCCATGATGAAAGGCGGCGTAGCCAATCAGGCCGATGTTGACGCTGTGAAGGTGGAGCAGGTGAAGGCGCGGCAGAAGGAAACCAGTCTGTTGACGCAGCGCAAAACGTATATGAAGATGCTCTCGACGTTCACCGGCAAGGACATGGGAGAGAACGACTCGTTAGCAATGCCGCCGATGCCGACACTGTTGCCAGCTGACAACCGCCGCCCGGAACTTGAACTTTACGCCGCGCAAAACAGCCTGATTGACACCAAGCTGAAAGCTCTCAACACCGATTTGCGCCCCCATGTCGGCGTGTATGCACGCGGCGGATACGGCAATCCGGGGCTTAACATGCTGAAAGACGACTTCGACGCGTATTATAAAGTAGGCCTTACGCTGTCGTGGAACTTCGGTTCGTTGTACACTCGGGCTAACGACAAGAAGAAACTTGAGGCCGAGCGGCAGACTGTGCAGTCGGAACGTGATGCCTTTTTGTTCAACACGCGCCTTCAGACCGAGCTTCAGAGCGGAGCTATAGCAAGCTTGCGTGAACAGATAAAGCAGGACGACGAGATAATAACCCTGCGCCAACGCATACGCGAAAAGGCAGGGCAGAGGGTCGCTAACGGAACGGAGACAGTGAACGAGATGCTTCGCGACATCAACGCCGTAAGCGATGCGCAGCTTGCCAAGCGGCTGCACGAGATACAACTGTTGCAGGAAATATACAAGGTTAAACATCTTAATAATATCTGAAAGATGAAAAATGTGATTGTTTTGATGGCTGTCATCGCCTTCGCTGCCTGTTCGGGTGGCGGCGATGAGCATGACGCTACGGGCATGTTTGAGGCTACGGAGGTTATTGTTTCAGCCGAACAGACGGGCAAGTTGCTGTATTTTGATGTCGATGAGGGCGACGTTCTCGCCAAGGGACAGCAGGTAGGGCTTGTCGATACGGTGCAACTCCAGCTGCGCGCGATGCAGCTCGGCGCAACGAAAGAGGCATACGCGAGCCAGCGCCCTGACATAGAGAAGCAGATAGCGGCGACAAGGCAGCAATTGGCGAAGGCCGAATTGGAGGTGAAAAGATATTCCGCCTTGGTGCGCGACAACGCCGCCAACCGCAAGCAGCTTGACGATGCGGAGAGCAGCGTGCGCGTGTTGCGCCGCCAGTTGGACGCGCAACTGTCGCAGCTTAACAACACCACGGGCAGTCTTAACCGCCAGATGGACGCCGCCGAGATACAGCGGCGTCAGGTAATCGACAACTTGGAGAAGTGCCGGGTGAAGTCGCCAATCGGCGGAACGGTGCTCGACAAGTATGCCGAGGCAGGCGAGTACGCCACGCTGGGCAAACCGTTGTTCAAGATAGCGGATGTTGCCGACATGAAGTTGAGGGCGTATGTCGATGCGCCGCAGCTCACATCGCTTAAAGTGGGACAGCCGGTAAAGGTGTATGCCGACTTCGGCGAGGACGGCAACCGCGAGTATAAGGGCGTTATCGAGTGGATTTCGGACAAGGCGGAGTTTACCCCGAAGACGATACAGACACGCGACGAACGCGCCAACTTGGTGTATGCGGTGAAGATAGCGGTGAAGAACACCTACGGACTGATAAAAATCGGAATGTACGGCGAAGTGGATTTTTAATTTAGGAGTAGAGGAGTAAAGTAGTAGAGGAGTAAGTCCCACCTTCTCACCTCCTCACTTTCTCACCTTCAAATCCATGCTTTCACCTTTTTACTTTTTCACCTTTTTACCTTTAAAACTATGGTTTCAGTTGACGATTTGCGAAAGAATTACGGACGGACGACGGCCCTGGACGGTATTTCGCTCAATGTCCGTGAGGGCGAGATATACGGCATCATAGGCCCTGACGGCGCAGGCAAGACGTCGCTCTTCCGCATATTGGCTACGCTGTTGCTGCCCGACGGCGGACAGGCCACGGTCGATGGCCTTGACGTGGTTAAGGACTATCGGGAGCTGCGGCGGCGCATAGGCTACATGCCGGGCAGGTTTTCGCTGTATCAAGACCTGTCGGTGGAGGAGAACTTGCAGTTTTTCGCCTCGGTGTTCAACACCACGATAGAGCGGAATTACGCTCTTATAAGGGACATTTACAGTCAGCTTGAGCCGTTTAAGGCGCGCAGGGCAGGCAAGCTGTCGGGCGGAATGAAACAGAAACTGGCGCTTTGCTGCGCCCTGATACATGCTCCGCGCGTGCTGCTGCTCGACGAGCCGACAACAGGCATCGACCCGGTGTCGCGCAAGGAGCTGTGGACTATGCTGCGGAAGTTGAGGCTGGACTACGGCATAACCATCGTGGTGTCAACTCCTTACATGGACGAAGCGTCGCAGTGCGACCGCATTTCGCTGATGCAGGGCGGGCGGTTGTTGCAGACCGACACTCCCGACGGGATATGTACGGCGTACACAGGCCGTCTGTTCGCGGTGAAGAGTGCCGACATACACCGTCTGCTTGACGACCTGAAGAAATGTGCCGGTGTGAAAACCGCGTTTGCATTTGGCGACAGCTTCCATGTAACGCTTGACGATGATGTGGCTTCATGCACGCTGTGGGATTACCTGAACGGCCTCGGTCACACAGACGTTGAAGTGAAAAAGATACAGCCTTCGGTCGAGGATTGCTTCATGTCGCTGATGAAGTTGTGAGTAGTGGACGTGCCTGTACATGTTGATGTGTGGCTTAACCGTAAACGGTTGACGGTCAATGTGTTATAAAAGGCGTTACAAAAGACGGCTTTTCGCCGTGCAAAAGGTGCTCTTTCGTGCTGTAAAAGGTGGCTTTTTGCGGCCTGAAAGACGGTCTTTTGCAAACTTGAAAAATTTATGTGGATATTCTGCCGGTAACTTACCGGCAAAAGATATGTAAGAACTATGGATGCGGAAAATGTGATTACGGCGGAAAAACTGACAAAGCAGTTCGGTGCGTTCGTTGCCGTTGACCATATAACGTTCAGCGTGCGGCGCGGCGAGATATTCGGTTTTCTCGGTGCTAACGGTGCCGGAAAGACAACGGCCATGCGCATGTTGACCGGTCTTAGCCGTCCGACTGACGGCAGTGCGGTGGTGGCTGGCTTCGATGTCGGCGCACAGCCGGAACAGGTGAAGCGGCACATCGGCTACATGAGCCAGAAGTTTTCGCTTTACGACGACCTGACCGTGGCCGAGAACATGCGTCTTTTCGGTGGAATATACGGCATGCGGCGCAGCCTGATAAACGGCAGGATTGACGGCATGTTGGGCGAACTCGGTTTGCAGGACGAGCGCAAAAGTCTTGTAGGCTCACTGCCGTTGGGATGGAAACAGAAGCTGGCTTTCGCCGTGGCGACGATACACGAGCCTGAAATCGTGTTCCTCGACGAGCCTACCGGAGGCGTTGACCCCGTTACGCGGCGCACGTTCTGGGAGCAGATTTACCGCGCCGCCGACCGCGGCACGACGGTTTTCGTCACCACTCACTACATGGACGAGGCGGAGTATTGCGACCGCGTGTCAATCATGGTTGACGGACGCATCGCCGCGCTTGGCACTCCGCACGGGCTGAAGGGCGACTTTGGCGCAACTGACTTGTACGGCGTTTTCTACAGTCTCGCACGCAAAGCTGAAAGGAGGTGATACATGGCACAGTTTGTTTCGTTCGTCCGTAAGGAATTTCTGCATATCTTCCGCGACAGGCGCAGTATGCTGATATTGCTCGGAATGCCCGTTGTGCTGCTTCTGCTGTTCGGCTATGCGGTGACGACAGAGGTTCGTAACGTGCGCGTGGCGGTGCTCGACCACTCGCGCGACGAAGTGACTACGAGGGCATACAACCGCATTTCGTCAAACGAATATATGTCGCTCGCAATGGTTACGGCCGACCGCCGCGATGTTGACGCGGCCTTCAGGCAGGGACGGATAGACGTTGCGGTAGTGTTCGGGAGCGGCTTTGCAAGCGACATAAGGCATTTCGGCACGGCTCAGGTGCAGGTTCTCGTTGACGGAACGGAGCCTAATCAGGCCGCCATGCGGTTGCAGTATGTAGGCCAGGTACTGTCGGCCATGTGTAATGACATTGTGGAAGGCGGCGTGGCCGATGCCGGTTTCAACATCGTTCCGGTTACGCGGATGCTTTATAACCCACAACAAAAGAGCGAATACAACTTTGTTCCGGGCGTGATAGGCATGCTTCTTATGCTTGTGTGCGTGCTGATGACCAGCGTGTCGATAGTCCGCGAGAAGGAGACGGGTACGATGGAGGTGCTTCTCGCGTCGCCGCTCTCTCCTGCACGCATCATCATGTCAAAGCTCGTTCCTTATTTTGTAATCTCCGTGTTCAACGTCGCCACTGTTCTTCTGCTCGCTCGCTACGTAATCGGAGTGCCCATGGCAAGCAGCCTGTGGTGCTTCCTCGGCGTAACGTTGCTTTACGCCCTCGTGTCGCTTACGCTCGGACTGTTCGTCTCCAACCTTGTCCGCACGCAGGTGGCGGCAATGGTAGTGTCGATGTTGTTCATCATTCCTACGGTATATCTGTCAGGTCTGGCGTTCCCGTTGGAGAGCATGCCGAAGGTGTTGCAGTACATCTCGGCCATCGTTCCGGCGCGTTGGTTCATCGATGCGGCGCGCCGCCTGATGATACAGGGCGTTGAGGCGCGTTACATACTGACAGACGTGTGGGCGATGCTCGCAATGGAAGCGGTGCTGTTGGTTGTCGCGCTGAAGAAGTTTAAGGTAAGGCTTTGACACACATCACAGCCTTTCGGAATGTAGTGAGCTTGATATGTTTCATTACAGACGTGATTAAATGGATAATGTCAATGAGCAAGTTGAAATTGAAGATATTTTCAAAAGGTAACCAGACTCCCTCCCCACGGGAGGGTTGGGGTGGGGCTTTTCTCATCCGGAAAGAGTTTCTGCAAATCAGGCGCAACGCCTTTCTGCCGAAAATATTTGTCGTTTTGCCTATCATAATGCTGCTGATTGTGCCATACGCGGCCAATCAGGAGGTGAAGGACTTGAAGTTCTGTGTTGTCGACAACGACCGCAGCACGCTCTCGTGCGAACTTGTCGCGCAGGTGGATGCCTCTAAGTATTTCATGCTTGAGTCGGTGCAGGGCGACTATCGCAGTGCGTTGGAACAGGTGGAGATGGGCAGGGCCGATGTGATACTCGACATACCGCACAGCTTCTCGTCAGATGTTGTGCGCGAGGGCACGGCCTCCGTCAATGTGAACGTCAACGCGGTGAACGGCGTGAAGGGTGCTCTTGGGCAGGCTTACATGCTCAGCATAATATCCGATTTCACCTCGGCGCAGCGCGAGGAGCGCGGCATCGGGGTGGGGCAGGGCGCGGCTGGCGGTGTTGACGTGCGTCCGTGTTACCTCTTCAACGCCGCTCTTGACTATAAGGTGTACATGGTTCCGGGAATAATCGCTATGCTCCTGACGCTGCTCATAGGCTTTCTGCCGGCGATAAACATCGTCGGCGAGAAGGAGAAAGGCACCATCGAGCAGATTAACGTAACGCCAGTAAGCCGCACGGATTTCATCCTGTCGAAGCTCATTCCTTACTGGATAATCGGCCTGTTCATGCTCCTGTGGTCTATGTTGTGGGCATACATCCTTTACGGAATGCGTCCCGAGGGCAGCGTGTGGTTAGTGTTGCTGTCGTCGCTGCTGTTCTTCCTCATCGTGTCGAGCCTCGGCCTGATAGTGTCAAACTGCTCGGCTACTATGCGTCAGGCCGCCCTGCTGATGCTGTTCTTCCTCATAATATTCGTCCTTATGAGCGGTCTGCTTACGCCGATAGCCAGCATGCCCGACTGGGCGCAGGCCATAACGTATGCCAATCCACTGCGTTACTACATCGAAGCCCTGCGCGCCCTCTACCTGAAAGGCAGCACGCTGGCCGACCTTCAGCCGCAACTGCTCTCGATGGCGGCCTACGCCGTGGTGTCGTGGGCTGGCGCGATACTTAGCTATAAGAAAACAAATTGATTTTCATATATAATTGTATGACGATAATCAATATACCCTAATTGTTGTTGCTAAATTACTGTCACACCGTCACAATCGCATGTATCTTCCTGTATGTCAACCTGTTACGATGTGACACTAAACTCGTCTTACTGTCACATCACCGTCACATTCTCCTCATTTTGTGACCTTCGGTGACAGTAAACGTATTTCTCTGTCACCGCATAACCCTCTCATCATCAGCACGTTATCCATTGCCGTGACAGTGTGACAGTAAAAAACAAAAATCTTTTCACTGTCGTCATAATCATCACTCTATACTTTCCACAATTCCCTTTGATTTGTCCCATATTGCAAAAGGCCGTCAATTGCATTGCAAAACATGCCCTTTTAGCGTGCAAAAGATGGCCTTTGGGGTTGTAAAAGACTGTAATTTGCAAAGCATTTCGGTTAGCGTTTCTTTTCAGTTGCAATATAATAAAGCGATAGTGGCAAGAAATATTTTTATAGAATAGCACTATTCAGTTAGTGATTGTGGCATAAATAACTTGACTGTCACCGCCTGATTTGCTTACTATCAGTATGTTGTATCATGCCGTGATGGTGAAAACAAAAACCTTTTCACTGTTATCGTATTTGCTACTCTATAATTCCCACCATTTACTTTGATTAGCAAAAGGCCGTCAATAATTTAGAAAGTTCGACTAATTTTTATCTTACATAAAATATGTAAATGTCTGATGATGTGCGTTTTACGGATTTGTTTAGTCGAAGTTTGACTAAAACTTCGACTAAAACCCATCTCTTCTTCTCGCTAAGCTGAATTGTCCCGTCTTTCTTCAATGCAGAGAGGATGTTTCCGATTTTCCTTATCTTCTGTTCATCGGTTAGGACATCAGATAGCTTTGAACTGAGAAGCGTGTTCAGTTCTCCCCTTGTCGCTCCACCAAATGAGCGGAGATAGGAAACAATCATATCCTTGAAATGGCTGTCGTTGAAACTGCGGTTCTTGATGTACTCTGTTTTAAGTTCGTTGTTGTCAGTTGTTTTTGCCACATATTCAGAAAGAATTTAGGATAACGTCCTTCAACGAGATGTAGCTTCTTTAACCTCGTTGCCATATCCTTGTCTATCTGTTCATGTTTTTGAACAAAGTCCAACGCTATGCAGTCATCAAGCGATAAAGTCGGCTTGGCCTTTAGCAAACGATAATACTTCTCATCAATGAGTTTCTTCCTTTCTTGCTTGGTCTATACGGTATCATCCGTCGCGAACTCTTCAATGTCAAGTCCTTTGGTAGAAAGACTTGCACACCGTCTTTCAGGCGAAGTATGGCCTTCTGTCTGTCATAGTTATAGGTGTCTGTCCCGACTATCTCCAAAGTTTTATCCTTCACGCCAATAACCAAATGTCCGCCATACATATTGGCAATGGCTAAAACATAAGATTAACATTGTCTTTCTTGTCACATCAGAAAGAGTTTTTCAAATTCTTAAACTCTTTCCATTCACAGCGTGAGTTTTCCTGTGGATATTCGTGGAGAAGGTATTGTTGTAGTTCGAGTTCGGTCATACTGAAGTCTGCATTTATATTTTAACAGAAATACTTAAAATGTTGTTTCTTCAACAAACTGATTTTTATATTTTGGTAATAATTCTTTAAATCTTTGTATAGAACCATGAGGTATTATAATTTTAAATCCTTCACACCATGTGTTTTTACCAAGAATAATATCTCCATTAAATTCTGCATTTGGTAACCGGATACGTTTTAAACCAAATATGTTGAAAGCCGTATCTCCAATACTTGAAACTGTGTCAGGTATATAAATATCTTGTAAGGAATCACATCGTAGAAAAGCTCCATCTTCTATTACTTTCACACTTGGTGGTATTTGTATGGTTTTAATGCTTTGATTCCATGTAAAAGCATTCATTCCTATTGTTGTAATTGAGTCAGGTATAATTATTTCACTTTTGCTTGTTCTATATGATATGATTTTTTTCATATCTGAACTATAAAGATTATTATCTTTAACAACAAAATACTGAGATGATGAAGTAATAGTACATTTGCATAAAATAAAAGGGTTGCCAATTATTTTAGAAACAGATTTTGGAATATTTAAATGTGTCAATGATATGCATTTGAAAAAAGCCCCCATACCTATTTCTACAATAGTATTTGGCAATTTGATATCTTTCAACAAAAAACAATTCATAAAACATAATGCACCTATTTTAGTTACCGAATTAGGAATATTTATTTTACAGATTATTTTACCGATATTTTTATCCCCCATAAAAGCGAAATCACAAATAACCTTTGTCCCTTCTTTTATATTATATTCTTTTATATTTACACCTTTCAACAGTCGTTTCCCGTCAATGCTGTATTTTGCTCCAAATTCATCTTCTATGGCATTTGCCAAATCTTCATCGGTTACTTCTGTTGAAAGTTTTTCTTCAAATTCGATAAATTCAGGTTTATTTGGCTTCGTAACAGAAAATAAGCGGAATGAAACATTAGCCAATGTTTTGTGTGTACAGGCTATTGTGAACAGGCTTACAAGCGTATTTATTTCTGCATTTTGTGATGGATAAACAGATTTTAGCAACTCACATGACGACAACTCGCGGTAATCACTTTCAGAAAAGAGGAGGCGGTCGGCTGCTCCATATTTGTCTAAAAGCGACGGGTCGGCGGCAATCAGACGGATAGAGAGAAGAATTGAAATGGCTGGGAAGTCGTCGATATGCTCGTTGAAGTCATCTTCTGTGCGCAAAGGATGGCGGAAGTCGGGGCTGCCAAGCTCACGCGACTTCTGCCCTTGCATGGCAGGAACATACATTCCGTCGTAATCAACAAGGGTGAGTGAACCGTCGTTGTGTACGAGGATGTTGTCAGGTTTCAAGTCGCCGTGGGCGAAAGGCTGCGGCAGAAGCCACATTGCAAGGCGGCTGAAGTTGTATGCAAGCATTTCGAGGGCATACGTGTCGTTGATGTTTTGACGGATATACTTATCAAGCGTTTCACCCTCAACCCAGTCCATAAGCAGTACGGGAAACTCGCTGTCGTCAGAAGTTTGCGTGTAAACAAACAGCTCACGGTCGTAATATGTGACCTTGGCGAGATAAGTTGACTGTACAAATTCAAGCTCGTCAGCAATTTGGCGGTACGCCTCCTCGCGCCCCTCTTGCTCTTTTGTAAAGCACTTTACGGCGTACAGCTTGCCCGTATTCACATCTTCCATTTTAAATACCACGGCGAAGTTGCCGCTTGACATTATGGGATTGCCGTTGTCGTCAAGCACGGGACGCAAGTCACATAGCTTGTCAAAATTGTCTTCCGCCGAACGTATGGCATCAACGTATTCTGATATTAATGGATAGTTCATGGTTTAATAGCTTTACTTCTTGTTTTTATTTACGGCCAATACAGCAAATGAATAATCATCCATAGCCAGCAGCCTTTTACGTAACAGGCTTTTAAGATGCCGCTTGAAGTTTGTCGGGTGATTTGCGCAGTTCAGGAGTTTACGCAAAACGTTCTTTTCAAAGTCGATGTGCGTCAGCGTTTTCGCCATTTTTATATAGTTCTCGTTTTTTGAGTGGTGGTTTTCTGCTTCCTTTAGTTCCATGCTGAAAGTGTCATTCCTGCTCACTTCATACATCATGAGAATGTAATGCGCCAGCGAGTCGCTTGCAGCGAACACAACCGAATGGTCGCTGATATTCCATTCTCCGCTCTTGAAGCCTTTTACGTTGATTTCGTCCTTGCAGTTAATCAGGTATGGCGGATTGTCAAAGTTACCCAATCTGCCAAAAGAATGTATGAGCTTGTGGGTGTCAAAGTTATAACAGAAAGCTACGCTGTCGCCAAAACTCATCCAACGGCAAGTGGTTTCAGACATTCTCCATACGGCGATCAATGTTGCGAATGAGCCTTCATCATAAAACTTCTCCAAAGACATACCGCTCATTTGTTTTGCGTCGGCTTCGCATTGGTTGTAAAACGGTTCCCATATCTGTTCTATCCAACGGTCTAATTCTTCGGCGGAACAAATTGGTGTGTCGGGCAGATGGTCGAGCAAGTAGCGTGACCACCGCTCGGCAAACAGTCCACCGCCGCCGGCACCGTCAGACACGGCAATGACATTATTACGAGCCAAAGCTGCATCTTCATTGATGCAGCCCTGCTCAAACTTTCCTATCGATACACAACTTGTTTTCATTGGTTTTGACTTATGTTGGTAGGTGTTCCTATGTCCATAAGCTTTATTAGCGTGGTGGCATCGGCGTTCACACCCATAGCCACGTGACGGCCTTGCCGTCCGTCGTTCAGGTATTTCTCAATGTCGGCGTTGTATCGCTCAGGCAAAAGGCTCGACATTTGGAATAATGTTTCGGCGTATCTGTTGCCGTTCAACTCGCTCTTGTCTATCGGGCAAACAACCTCATCCGCCGACTTACTTGTTGTGAAATGAATGTTGAACAAGATAACGTTGCCGTCGTTGGTGAACATTGACTTCAGTTCGTTTGCCTGTTGCAATACGGTTTCCATGCTTGCCCCGTTAAACTCACCGTCGGTTATGTTGATGATTGTCGGCGGATAGCAGTCCTTTTCCTTATGTTGCTCCATCCATTGGTTAAGCAACGTCTTCGCACGGTTGAACGCTTCGTGCAAGCGTGTCCAACGGCCGTCGTGTTGTGCTTCTACCCATTGCACTTTTTCAACCTCTTTTACAACCGTTCCTTTGCGTGTGCGCTTCTCCTCGCGCGTTGTTATCTTCTTGAACGGATTGTCACGCAATTCTTCCGGCGTAACAAAGTCGCGCCCTTCCAACGCTCCATTCCATCCGCTGTAAGCCCTTTCACCATAGCCTATCACGGCTATGTCGTAATAATGGCGTACCTCGTTCGACTTGATGCAGCGCAGCACCAATTCGTTAATCTGCCTATTTACAATGCGTGCGGCAGCCTCTGCCATCGTCATTTCCTCACCAAACAGGTTGGTCTTTTTCTGCATACTTATTGAATGGTCTACCAAGAAGATAAACGCCGTAGGCGTGTTGCGTGTGATTTGTGCGGTGTATGCCGTCTTTATTTGTAGCTGCTGCGGATTGTTAGGTATCGGGATGCCAAAGTTGCCGATGTTCTTTATGTATTGCAGTGGAATAAAGTTTTTTACCAACACTTCGGCTTGGTAAAACTGTTGTTCGTCTTCGTCCAAGTCGAAATGCTTGCGTGCCTTTACCGACTGGAAGTGAATGCGTTTCAGGTCATTGAGTGTACCGCCCACGTTTGCGCCTGTTTTCGTCGCATTGCGGTCGGCGTAAAGCGTATCATCCCAACAAACCACTTCGGGGTCAATCTCCAATATTACAGGATTGGAAATGCGTCCCTTGTTCATGGCGACATACATCATCGGGTGTTGCGTAACGAAACTCACACGCACATAGTTCTGCAATTCGTCGCGGCTGTCGAGCTGACGTGACAGCATTCCGCCGCCGGGCTTGCTTATTGTGATGCCTTTTTGTTCGCAGTCCGCCCACGAGTATAATCCGCCGTTCTTGATTATTGACTCCAAGTTGTCTCTGTCGGTAAAGTGGTACAGCTTGCTGATGCCTTGCTGTTCAAGCAAGGTCTTGTATTCTTGCCAGTTTGATTTCTTTTCCATGATTATTTAGTATTATTCGTCAAACAATGATAGCTCTTTCGGCTTTCTATTACTATTTTTCTCTTTGGCCTTAATATCGCCATACGGGTACAATCCCTCGATGTATGCCTTTATCAGGTATGCGTGTGACAACGGTTTGCTACCATCGTCAACGTCGCAATTAGTGTTATAATCGAGCAGCACAATCGTTTTGTCGCGGCTCGCTTCCCTGAGCCGTTTTATGATATTCTGCACCTTGTGTTCCAACACCCATCTATATGTAGGCACGTATATTTCCTTTCGCGCCTCGATATATCCCAACAATTCTGTACCGTCCACACCTCGGCGATGCCCCAACGGCTTGCCAAACCTACGAACTGTGCGCTTCAGGTTCTTCATCGTGTCGTTCTTGAACATCTCCGTATCAACGTTTGCGTGCTCAAACACTTTTAGTCCTTGCCACACGGCTTCCACGCACGTTGCTGTCCACCTGGGACTGAATGGAACGGGTATTCCGCCGTGAGGATAAAACGGACTCAGCTTAACCAATCCATCTTTTGCTTGGCTCGTTACGTCCGCCAATATGGCTCCTGGGTGTTCTTTCCTAATGTTTTCCGCCTTCCGACGTTTGGATGCAATGACTATCATAATTTAAAATAAAAATCTACATTTATTAACAAGTACTTTGTATTTAGTAATTTTGTTAAAATGGCAAATCATATTCATATAATATATTTGTATATTCTGGTAATATTTTCTTAAAATGATTTATTTTGTCCTTCGGTAAAAATATCTGTCGTAAATTTGAGCAATCCTTAAAAACATTAGTACCTAAATTCATATTTTCATTATCTATATATACAAATGTTAAAAACTTGCATCCTTCGAAGACATTATTCCCAATATACTTTACATTTTTCGGTATATTGATATTATATAATTCTTCGCATCTATAAAAAGCATAATCTTCTATTCGTTCCACAGAAGAAGATATATGAATCTCGCTGTAGACACTGTAACGTGAAATATGCATTAATTCATCTATTTTTTCTCGATAAAATGCAAATTGACCAATTATTTTAATTGAGTCAGGAATTAATACAATCTCTTGGTTCGAGAAGCAAACGATAAGTCGTTTTTGCATTAAATCGAACAAACAGTCATTTTCAATATTAAAATATTTTGATTCACAAGAAATATTACAATTACAACCTCTGTATTTACAACCGATTATTACTCAATATTTTATAGATAATAAGTCAGAAATATGGTTGTTATTTTTAATTGCACATTCTAAAAGGTGAAGATTTAACGCTTTTATTGATTATTAACTCAAAAAGGA
>OJKW01000148.1_pt1 | contig 67446 bp, 60 predicted proteins | sample 1596591 | NCBI WGS metagenome assembly OJKW01 (sample SAMEA4350166, study PRJEB24818) | metagenome | biome: human; feature: gut; material: faeces | place: Denmark | collected 2013-09 | reverse complement strand
GCTTGCGTCCTGTGTGAATTACTTTGTTTGGAATTGTTTACCGTGTTTTTCCAACACGAAAATAGGTTCCGTTACAAGTTTTTCGATATTGTTCAATTTTCAAGGTCCTGTAAGCGCCTCAGCCTTTTGGCTGACGACTTGATTATTTTATCACAGAAGTGATTTTTTGTCAAGCTCTTTTTTCGAAGCTGTCGAACTTTCTGAACTTGGAGCGTCTCGAAACCTCTCAAATCTCTTTGGTGCTTCTTGACGTCTATTGGTTCTTTTCTTCGGCTTCTCACTGAGGCTTCGGAAGTCATTCTTTTGCCTCAGCGCTTGGCGCTCACATATAGTACCATATTCAAGGGGCTTTGGCAAGTCTTTTTGCAAAGTTTTTTGTCATTTTTTGTTCTTTGTATGCAACAGCCAGTTTTTCGGCATAAACCATCCGAGTTTTGGCTATATTTCAGGTTTCTTCCTATTTATATATAGAAAACTCCCGGCAGCACACACCGCCGGGAGTTCGAGTCTCAATTCATTTCTTCTTGTTTTACCTGCCGCAGAGTCAGCCAGACGGCTGCTGCCAACATGGGCAGCATTCCGATCAAACCAATGGGCGTCGGGCCCAGCACGTTATAGTAGGCATCTGCCGGGTAGGTCAACACCGTAAACAAAGCTGCCACCGCATTGAACGCCCCATGCGCGATGGCTGACACCCAGATGCAGCCAGTCTTCTCGTAGAGCCAATCCAGCAGGGTGTTCAGTGCAAAGCAGACCACGCACCACACCACAAGGCCCAGCATCGGGGCGCCCAGATAATTGGTGCCATATTCATAGCCGGTGAGCAGCATGATGGGCCAATGCCACACGCCCCAGATGACGCCGCCCAGCAGACGGCCATTGAGCAGACCGAAGCGTTCCTTGAGCTGGGGCATCATATACCCGCGCCAGCCCGCTTCTTCCCCTACTGCAAACAGCATGTTGATGGGCGGGGCCAGCGTAATCGCGAACAGACCCGTTTCCAGTATGTAGCTGAGGCTGGATACACCCAACTGGCTGCGCAGAGTCTCGGCATCCATCTCGCCTCCATAGGCTGTCACCAGCCAGCTTCCGGAGAGGTCCAGCCGGGACGAAAACACTGCAAAGTAGAGCAGCGCCGCCAGTACGGTGAACACCGCCGGGCCAAACCACGCCGCCAGCCAGTAGCGGCGCTTGCCCCGCAATTTCCAGCCGATGCCGGTGGGCTGATGCAGAACAATCCGTTTCGCTGCCAAGACCGCAACAAGCGGGCAGAACATGCTCACGGACAGCAGGGCGCGGTAAATCGCGGCATTGCCGTCCCGCAGGAGCAGCAGACTTCCATACACCTGACACAGCCATGCCAAACCAAAGGCAAGGAGGAAATAGAGTGCAAGGCTCTGTTTTTCTTTCGTACTCATACAAACTTCACCGCCGTTCCGTAAGCAATGACCTCTGCCGCGCCCTGCATGACGCTGGCAGAGGCGTAGCGCATCCCGACCACGGCATCGGCACCCAGCTCCTCCGCATTTTTGACCATGCGGCCAGTGGCGATCTGCCGGGCTTCGGTGAGCATCTCGGCGTAGTCGGTCACTTCGCCTCCTACCAGAGTGCGGAACCCGGCCATAATGTCGTGGCCGAAGTTGCGGCTCTGCACGGTGCTTCCCCGCACCACGCCCAGCGCTTCCAGCTTTTTGCCCGGAACTTCGTTAATAGTTACGATAAGCATCTTCTTCTCCCTTTCCGATCTCCTTGAGTCGATCCACCAGAACCTTCAGCGTTCCTATGATGCACGCCGCCGGGATGCCGAACAGCACCACCAACAGCGGCAGCGGCGGCACATCCTGCGGGTCGACGCAGAACGACCACGCCATGATGCCGATGGTCAGCAGCATGATCGCAGTAAACAATCCGGCTCCCACCAGCGCACCCTTGATGCGCTCGGCTTTCCGGTCCACCTGTTCAATATCCACAAATGTTACCCCCTGTTCCTCTTTTGCGGCAAGGCGCGCCAGCGTCTGCTCCACATCCAGTTCATTGAGGCTGACCGGCTCTTTCTGGAGCAGCGTGCAGAATCCCACTGCTTCGTTGAGGTCGGCGCGGCGGGTGTTCAAGCGTTCCAGCTGGCGGGTCATCCCGTCGGCCAGAGTACACTCTCCCTCCAGCATCTGCCGGATCTCAGCCAGCGGCACGTCCAGCTTGCGCAGCAGCTTGATCCGGCGCAGACGCTCCACATCCGCCGCCGAGTAGCTGCGATACCCATTGCCCGGCTCCCGACCGGGGTGGATGAGCCCTTCTTCCTCGTAAAAACGGATGTTCTTTTTGGTCACGCCCACAGCGGCTTCTACTTCGTTGATCTTCATCGGTTCCGCAGCCTCCTTACACGCCTACTTTACACCCTCCAGAAGGGGGAAGGTCAATAGCTTTTTCTGAAAAAACTCCCCCAGTCTGCTTCGCAGACAGCCCCTTCGGAGATGGGGCCTGACAAAAGGCTCCCTCTTAGAGGGAGCTGGCGAGCGAATGCGAGACTGAGGGAGTGGATTCAAATTAAAAGTAACATTTGATCTGGAACCGGTCCGCATTGTCCTGCTTTTTTTCCACCACGATGCGCTCATGGTTGAAGTCAAAGTGGACCGGGGTACACAGCTCCGTATTGCGGGTCAGGCGCAGCAGCTCCTGCACCCGCTTTTTCTCCTCCGGCACGTAGAACAGGTAGCTGACGCCCTCCTTCTTGGCGCGGCCGGTTCGGCCGATCCGGTGGGTGTAATGTTCGTTGTCGCCGGGGACATCGTAGTTGATGACGGCATCCACATCCGAGACGTCGATGCCGCGGGCAGCCACATCGGTGGCCACAAGGATGGCCAGCTTGCCGTCCCGGAAGTTCTGCATGATCTGGTTGCGCTCTTTCTGGGAGAGGTCGCCGTGGAGACAGTCCACCGAGAAGCCGAGGCGGGCCAGCTGGTTGGCCAGCGTGGCGGTGTTGAACTTGGTATCGCAGAAGACCATGACCCGCTTATAATGTTCGCCGATGATGATCTGGGCCAGATCGGACAGCTTGTTGCGGCCGGATGTCTCCAGCATGTACTGGGTGATCTTGGGCTGGCTCTCCTCCTTGGGCTGGACGGTGATCTCCTCGGCGTTCTTCTGGTACAGCCAGCCGATGTCCATCACCTCGCGGCTGATGGTGGCCGAGAACATGGACAGGTGCTTGCGGGCCTTCATCAGTTCGATGATATGGCGGACATCCTTATAGAAGCCCATGTTCAGCATCTCGTCAGCCTCATCGAGGACGATCTGGGTCACATGGGAGAGATCAATGCTGTGGTGTTTGTAGTGATCCATCAGGCGGCCCGGCGTCGCCACCACGATCTGACACCCCTCTGCGAGGCGTTTGGCCTGTTTTTCCATATTGGCGCCGCCGTATACGCATGCGACCTCCACGCCCGGCATAAAGGCCGTGAGAGCCGCCAGCTCGTCGGCGATCTGCTGGGCCAGCTCACGGGTGGGGGCCATGATGACCGCCTGCGGCACTTTCCGGGCCGGGTCGATCTGCTCCGCCACCGGGATGCCGAAGGCGCAGGTCTTGCCGGTGCCGGTGGGGGCCTTGGCGATGACATCCCGCCCCGCCAGCATGACGGGAATCGTCTTTTCCTGAATCTCAGTCATTTCCGCAAAGCCCATCTGTTCCACAGCCTTGTGGATCGCTTCGCTGCATTGTAATTCACTGTACAGCATGTTCCTTCTCCGTTCCGTTCTGATTTTCTTACAGTATACCATGAAATGCGCCGCTTGTCAGTAACAAAAAGAGCCGTGCTCCGGTTTGGGGAGCACAGCTCTTGGATTTGAGTTCCTATGTAGGAAATCAGGCAGTCTCTTCGACGCTCTTGTCAGCGGCACGGCCGGCTTCGAGCTTCTGCTTGAAACGGCCGCTTGCCTTGAAGCCGGGGATGGAGGTGGACTCCAAACGGCTGGAGACCTTGGTCTTGGGGTTGGTGTAAGCCTTCGGCTTGCGGGGGCGCATCTCGAAACGGCCAAAGCCGGCGATGGTCACCTTCTCGTCTGCGCGCAGGCAGTCAGCGATCTGGTCAAACAAAGCGTCCATCGTGGTCTCGACCTGCGCTTCGGTAAAGCCGGTCTTGCGTGCCACAGTCTCAATCATCTGGGAACGAGTCATGTTTATCGATATCCTCCTGGAACGTCCAAAAGTAACGTCTTTTGGCAAATTTTGCGTTGTTGATTATAACAAATGCGGCCCTCCATTACGATGGATTGCGCACGAAACGCTTTTTTTTGCGCACGAGTTACCTTGAAGCGGTCAATTTTTATGATACAGCGTTGCAATATCCACCAGAGGGATACTCTTCAGGTCATGCTCGCTGCGCAGACATTCCACCAGTGCATTGGCGGTATCCACGGCGGTGATGCAGGGGATGCTCAGCTCCACGGCCTTGCGGCGCAGCCGGACGGAATCGCGCTTGGGGTCGCGGCCCTTGGCGCTGGTGGAGAAGACGTAATCCACCAGACCGCTCTGGAGCAGGTCCACGATGTTGGGCGACTCGCCGGACATATTGCGCACCTCGTTGCAGGGAACCATGTGCTTGTTCAGCCAAGCGCAGGTGCCGGAGGTGCCGTACAACTTATAGCCCATGCTCTTGAGCTTCCACGCGATATCCACGAATTCCGGCTTGTCGCTGTCCTTCACGGTGAAGATGCAGCAGGAGGCCGGGCCGGGGGTCTTGAAGGTGTAGCCCGCGCCGATGAGGCCCTTGAGCAGGGCGTCGTGGAAGTTGGGGGCAATGCCCAGCACCTCGCCGGTAGACTTCATCTCCGGGCCGAACTGGGTATCGACGCCGTGGAGCTTTTCAAAGCTGAACACGGGCACCTTGACGGCCACATAAGGCGCATTGGGGTGCAGACCAGTGCCGTAGCCCATATCGGCGAGCTTCTCGCCGAGGCAGCAGCGGACGGCCAGATCCACCATCGGCACGCCGGTGACCTTGGAGATGTAAGGCACGGTGCGGGAGGAGCGGGGGTTGACCTCAATGACATAGACCCTGCCGTTGGAGACCGCGTACTGGACGTTCACCAGACCGGTGACGTGCAGTTCGCGGGCGAAGCGGCCGGTGTAATCCACCATGGTATCGATCTCGGCCTTGGTCAGGTGCTGGGCCGGGTAGACGCAGATGGAGTCGCCGGAGTGGACACCGGTGCGCTCGATCTGCTCCATGACACCGGGGATCAGGAAGTTTTCACCGTCACAGATGGCGTCCACTTCGCACTCGGTGCCCATGATGTACTTATCCAGCAGGACGGGGTGGTCCATATCCACGTGCTCGGTGATGACGCCCATGTACTCGATGACGTCGGCCTTGGTGTAGGCGACGATCATGTTCTGGCCGCCGAGGACGTAGGAGGGACGCATCAGGACGGGCAGACCGATCTCATCGGCTGCGGCAAGGGCCTCTTCCAGATTGAAAACGGTGCGGCCGGGGGCGCGGGGGATGTTGCAGCGCTCCAGCAGCTCGTCGAAGCGCTCGCGGTCCTCGGCCTCGTCGATGGCGTCCGCCGGAGTGCCCAGAATGGGCAGACCGATCTCGTCCATGTGCTTGGCCAGCTTGATGGCGGTCTGGCCGCCGAACTGGACCACACAGGCGTCGGGCTTTTCGGTGGCGATGATGTTGTCCACGCTCTCCGGGTTCAGCGGGTCGAAGTAGAGGCGGTCGCCGGTGTCAAAATCGGTGGAGACGGTCTCCGGGTTATTGTTGACGAGGATGGCTTCGCAGCCGTGCTGTTTCAGCGTCCAGACGCAGTGGACCGAGCAGTAGTCGAACTCGATGCCCTGACCGATGCGGATGGGGCCGGAACCGAAGACGAGGACCTTCTTTTTCTTTTCGGGGTTCTGGGCTTCCTTCTCGGCGATGAACGCGGCGGCCTCGTTGTCGCCGTCGTAAGTGGAGTAGAAGTAGGGGGTGTTGGCCGAGAATTCGGCGGCGCAGGTATCGACCATCTTGAAGCCGGCGCGGTAGTTCTCGATGGGGAGCTTGTCCACCTGTGCCAGACGCTTGATGGTCTTATCTTGGAAGCCGTACTTCTTGGCTTCCTTGTACTGCTCCACGCTCAGAGTGCCGTTGCACTTGGCCAGACCCTTTTCGAGGTTGGCGAGGTGCTGCATCTTATCGAGGAACCACCAGTCGATCTTGGTGATGTTCCAGATGGTCTGGTGATCGATGCCCCGCTTGAGGGCCTCGTAGACGCAGAAGACGCGCTCGGCATCCTGCACATGCAGATGTGCCACGATCTCGTCATCGGTCAGCTCCTCGAAGGGCTTGTGGGTCAGGGTATCCATGCCCAGCTCAATGGAGGAGACGGCCTTCATCATGGCGGCCTCGAAGCTGTTGCCGATGCTCATGACTTCGCCGGTGGCCATCATCTGCGTGCCCAGAGACTTGTCGGCGTAGACGAACTTATCGAAGGGCCACTTCGGGTACTTGACCACGATGTAGTCCAGCGCGGGCTCGAAGCAGGCGCAGGTCTTGCCGGTGACGTCATTGGTGATCTCGTCCAGCGTATAACCGATGGCGATCTTGGTGGCCACCTTGGCGATGGGGTAACCGGTGGCCTTGGAGGCCAGCGCGGAGGAGCGAGACACACGGGGGTTGACCTCGATGACCGCGTAATCGAAGCTGTCGGGCTTCAGGGCGAACTGGCAGTTGCAGCCGCCCTCGATGCCCAGCTCGGTGATGATGTCCAGTGCAGCGGTGCGCAGCATCTGGTACTCGTGGTCGGTCAGGGTCTGGGAAGGAGCCACGACCACCGAGTCGCCGGTGTGGATGCCGACGGGGTCAAGGTTCTCCATGTTGCAGACGGTGATGACGTTGCCCTTGTGGTCGCGCATGACCTCGTACTCGATCTCTTTCCAGCCGGCGATGCACTTTTCCACCAAGATCTGATGGATGGGGGAAAGGCGCAGACCGTTGGTGCCGATCTCGATTAGCTTTTCGCGGGTCTCGCAGATGCCGCCGCCGGTGCCGCCCATGGTGAAGGCCGGGCGGACGATGACCGGGTAGCCGATGCGGTCGGCACAGGCCAGTGCGTCCTGCAGCGTCTCCACGACCTCGGAGGGGATGATGGGCTGGTGCAGCTTTTCCATCGTCTCCTTGAACAGCTCACGGTCCTCGGCGCGGTCGATGGTCTCCGGCTTACAGGCCAGCAGACGGATGCCGGTGCGGTCGAGGTAGCCGGAACGGGCCAGCTCCATGGAGAGGTTCAGGCCCATCTGGCCGCCGAGGTTGGGCAGCACAGAGTCCGGCTTTTCGATCTCAAGGATCCGCTCCACCACCTCAAGGGTCATGGGCTCGATGTAAACATGGTCGGCCACATCCGGGTCGGTCATGATGGTAGCGGGGTTGGAGTTGAGCAGAACGGTCTCGATGCCCTCTGCCTTCAGCGCGCGGCACGCCTGTGTACCGGAGTAGTCGAACTCTGCGGCCTGACCGATGATGATGGGGCCGGAGCCGATGACCAGTACCTTTTTGATTCTGGGGTCCTTAGGCATTTCAGCGTGCCTCCTTTTTTGCAGCTTTGACGTTGTTCAGGAAGCGGTCAAACAGGAACTCGGTGTCCTTGGGGCCGCCGTTTGCTTCCGGGTGGAACTGGACGGTAAAGCAGTTCCACTTCTTGTACTTGATGCCCTCGCAGGTGCCGTCGTTGGCGTTCACCTGTGCCACCTCGCCCATCTCGGCGGGCAGCTCATCCCCAACCACCGCATAGCCGTGGTTCTGGCTGGTGATGAAGGTGCGGCCGGACTCGAAATCGGTGACGGGCTGGTTGGCGCCGCGGTGGCCGTACTTCAGCTTCATGGTCTTGGCACCGGCGGCCAGCGCAGAGAGCTGGTGGCCGAGGCAGATGCCGAAGGTGGGGATGCCGAGGTCAAAGATGCGGCGCAGGTTCTCGATGACCTCCACCGGTTCGGCGGGGTCGCCGGGGCCGTTGGAGAGCATGATGCCGTCCGGGTTCAGAGCGGCCACTTCCTCTGCCGTGGCAAAGGCGGGCATGACCGTCACCTTGCAGCCGCGCTTGACGAGGCAGCGCACGATGTTCCGCTTGCAGCCGTAGTGCATCAGCACGATGTGGGTCTCGCCCTTTTCGTTGTAGACTTCGGGCTTTTCGCAGGTCACGCTCTTGACGGCGTCGGTCACCGCATAGGCGCGGATAGTCTCCAAGAGCTTGTCCGTCTCAGCCTTGTTGGCGGGGTCGGCGGGGTCGAAGGTGGTCAGGATGGCACCGTTCATGACGCCGCTTTCCCGGATGATGCGGGTCAGGTGGCGGGTGTCGATGCCCTCGATGCCGATGGTATCGTTTTTCTTCAGGAAGCTGTCCAGCGTTTCCTCACAGCGCCAGTTGGAGGGGGTGGTACAGGCTTCGCGCACGATGTAGCCCTTGGCCCAGATCCGGTCGGACTCCATATCGTCCTTGTTCATGCCATAGTTGCCGATGAGGGGGTAGGTCTGGGTGATGATCTGGCCATAGTAGCTGGGGTCCGTCAAGGTCTCTTCAAAGCCCACCATGCCGGTGGCAAAGACGACCTCGCCCACGGTGACGCCCTCTGCGCCAACCGACTGGCCCGCAAAGACCATGCCGTTCGCCAAAAGAAGATAAGCGTTCATAGGTACTCCTTGTTTCAACACAGATGCGCGGCCTTTACAGGGTCTGCTTTGCTTCCTGCTTCATCTTGCGGCTGCCCAGATGGACCAGCGGCAGCTTGCCCTCCTTGCAGATGGGGCACTCTTCGGGGGCGTAGTTGGGCAGATCCAGCTTGAGGGCGCTGGCCACGATGGGGATGGGCGACGGAGCTTCGGGCTTGGTGCGGTCCACCACGCAGGTGATGCCCACGCAGATGCCGCCGTTCTCCTCGATGACGCGCTTGGTCTCCAGAGAGGAGATGCCGGTGGTCACCACGTCCTCCGCGATGAGGCACTTCTCACCCGGATGGATGGCGAAGCGCTTCAGGGTCATCACGTTATCGACGCGCTCGGTGAAGATGGCGCGCTTGCCGGTCTGGCGGGCCAGCTCGTAGGCGTAGACGATGCCGCCCATGGCCGGGCCGACGATGACGTCCACATCCATCTTTTTGACCTGATCGGCCACAGCCTTCATGACCTCGGCGCAGCGGTCGGGGTACTGCTGCAAATAAGCCATCTGACAGTAGGCGCTGGAATGGCGGCCGGAGGAGAGCAGGAAATGGCCCTCCAGAAATGCGTCACAGCTCTTCAGAATTTCAAGTGCTTCACTCATTGTACTTCTCCCTCTCTTTTCAACAGTTCGTGTTTTTTCGTACTTATCACGCAGTATTGTACCACGCTTTTTATGGAAACGCAAATTTATTCATTCAATTTTATTATTTCGTGAATATTTGCATTTTTATGCGTTCATTTCTTGCTTTATTCGGCGTTCCGGGCACAGCCGCGGATCTCGTCCAGCGTTTTGACGCCGTTCTTGTCCATCCATGCGGCCATCTCGTCGGCGATGGTCTCCATGGCGCGGGGGTTCGCGAAGTTGGCCGCGCCCACCTGCACGGCGGTGGCACCCGCCATGATGAACTCCAGTGCGTCGCGGCCGGTGGCGATGCCGCCCAGACCCACCACCGGGATGTTCACCGCGCCCACTGCCTGCCAGACCATCCGCAGCGCGATGGGCCGCACCGCCGGGCCGGACAAACCCGCGAAGATATTGTTGAAGACCGGCTTGCGCTTTTCCAGATCAATGGCACAGGCTTGGAAGGTGTTGGTCAGGCTGATGGCATCCGCACCGGCTGCTTCTACCGCCTTGCACATCTCCGGGATGTTCTCGGCTTGGGGGCTGAGCTTGACCATCAGCGGCTTTTTGCAAGCGTCGCGGACCATCCGGACCACTTCGCCCGCCGCCTCGGCCTTGACGCCGTAGGCCATGCCGCCCACCTTGACGTTCGGGCAGGAGATGTTCAGCTCCACCATGTCCACGGCGCTCTCGCTCAGCAGGGCGGCACCCTCGACATACTCTTCCTCGCTGTGGCCGCCGAGGTTGGCGATGGCCACCGTGCCGTATTTCTGCTTGAGCTCCAGCATCTCGTTCAGCTCCACGTCAATGAAGTGCCGGACGCCGGGGTTCTGCAAGCCAATGCTGTTGATCAGGCCGGAGGGCGTCTCCCACAGCCGCTCACCCTTGTTGCCGTACTGGCCGTGCAGGGTCAGGCCCTTGCCGGAGATGCCGCCGATCTTGGAAAAATCGGCCAGCTCCTCGTACTCGACGCCGTAGCCCACGGTGCCGGACGCGCCGATGACGGGGCTGTTCATCACAAAGCCCAACAGGTTCGTTTTCAGGTCTGCCATCAGAAGAACACCTCCGTTGCATCAAAGACCGGGCCATTCTTGCACACGCTCTTGCCCTCGCCGCCCTTGGTCTCGCAGGTGCAGCCGAGGCACGCGCCGATGCCGCACGCCATCTTCTTTTCGAGACTGACGAAGCAGGGGGTGCCCTTCTCGGCGCAGAGGCGGGCGGCGTTCTTCATCATGACGGTGGGGCCGCAGATGAGGACCGCGTCGTAATCCGCCGGGTCATAGAGCTGGGTCACGAAGCCGTGGAAGCCCACTGCACCCGTATCGGTGGAGACTTTGACGAGGTTCGCGATGGAGCGGTACTCCTCCATGCAGTAGGGTGCATCCCGGAAGCCGAAGAAGACGTCGGGTTTGACGCCCGCTGCCGCCAGCTCGCGGGTGACCTGATACATCGGCGCGGTGCCGATGCCGCCGCCCACGACGGCGATCTTCCGGTACTGCTTCACCAGCGCCGGGATGTCAAAGCCGTTGCCCATGGGGCCGGTCAGCTGGAAGCTGTCGCCCTTTTTCAATTGGGCGATCTTCTGGGTGCCCTCGCCGATGACCTGATACAGGAACTCGATGGTCTGGGTCTTCGGCTCCCACTTATGGACGCTGATGGGCCGGGAGAGGAAGGGTGCTTCGTCGGCTCCCCACGCCCGCAGGGTAAAGAACTGGCCCGCATGGGGCAGATGCTCGCGGTCCGGCCAGAGGGCGCGGAGCAGACGGATGTCCCCCGCCACGACCTCATGGCTCAGGACGGTGGCCTCACAGCAGGCTGCACGCATGGGCAATGGCCTCCTTCATGTTCACGCACTCGTTGTAAGCGGCCTCGTCGAAGGCGACGCCGGGCTGCTTCTTGTAAGCCAGCAGGATGCCGCGGCTGGAGTTGACCACGCCGCCGTTGCCGCGGGTCAGGTACTGGGCGATATCCTCGGCCTTGCCGCCCTGTGCGCCGTAGCCGGGGATCAGGAAGAAGCTGTCCTGATACTTGGCACGGATCTCGGTGGCCTCCTCGATGTGGGTGCCGCCGATGACCAGACCGATGGAGGAGTAGCCGTGCTCGCCCATGTAGTCCTTGCCGAGGGCGTTCAGCTTGTCGCCCACCAGATCGTAGACGTGGCGGCCGTCGGCCAGCTTCTCGTACTCAAAGTCCTTGGCACCGCCGTTGGAGGTGCGGCAGAGGACGAACATGCCCTTGCCCTGCTTTTCGGCGTAGGGCAGGTAGGGGCTGATGGAGTCGAGGCCCATGTAGGGAGCCAGCGTGACGAAATCGGCCTCAAAGTCGCCGGTGAAGTGACCCATAGCGTACATCTCGGCAGTCTTGGCGATGTCGCCGCGCTTGATGTCGGCGATGACGGGCACGCCCGCCTCGCGGACAGCCTTCAGGGTGTCGGCGTAAGCCTTCAGGCCCTCCAGACCCAGCGACTCATAGTAAGCGATCTGGACCTTGTAGCAGCCCGCAACGGCCTTGGTGGCGTCAATGAGCTTCTTGTTGAAGCGGACGATGTTCTCGCCCTTGGACAGGGTGCTGTCCACAAAATCCGCAGGCAGGTAGCCGAAATCGGTATCCAGACCCACGCAGACCGGGCCGCGGGCCTCGACTGCTTCGTACAGTTTATCCATGTTCGTCATTTTTGGTTCCTCCGTTGCTTTCTGATTTCTTTCGGTTTTCTCTATCGAATACTCCCCCAGCCGCCTTGGGCGGCAGCCCCCTCGGTGAGGGGGCCTTTTGCCTCCCTCCGAGAGGGAGGTGGCATCGCGCAAGCGATGCCGGAGGGAGTCAGTCTGCTTGGTACGTCAGCTCGCCGCCCTTGATGGTCGCGCACACCTTGCCGTACAACTGCACACCGTCGTAGGGGCAGTTGTGGGATTTGGAGTGGAGCTTCTCCTTCTCCACGGTGTAGGGGGTGTCCAGATCGACCAGCACGAAGTCGGCGTCGCAGCCCGGCTCCAGTCGGCCCTTGGCCAGACCCAAGATCTCCGCCGGGCGGGTGCTCATCAGGTGGACCAGCAGCTCCAGCGGCAGACCCTCCTCCTTGCAGAGCTTGGTGTAGCAGACGCCGAAGGCCGTTTCGCTGCCCACCATGCCGGCCATGCCCTTGAGCTTGTCCTCCTCAGAGTGGGGGGCGTGGTCGGTGGCGATGGCGTCCACCACGCCGGTGCGGATGCCGTCCATGAGGGCGCTTACATCGTCCGCCGTGCGGATGGGCGGGTTGACGCGGTAATCGCAGGTGTCGTTCGTGAACCACAGGTGGTGGGGCGTCACCTCGCAGGTGACGGGGGCCCCGCGCAGCTTTGCCATCTGGATGGCGTCCAGCGCGCCGCGGGTGGACACATGGCACATATGGAGCTTGGTCTGGTAGTACTCGCTCAGCCAGCAGTTGCGGACCGTTTCGATGTCCTCGGCCAGCCGGTAGTCCCACGGGCTGATCTCCATATCCTCGGCGTGGCTCATCACGGTAATATCCCGCTGGGTGCAGATGGCGAAGGCCCGCGCCATGGTGGCGTTGTCCTGCACGCCGTGGCCGTCCTCGGTGATGAACTTGACCGTGGCGGGCAGGGTCTTGAGGTGATCCAGCGTCTTGCCGTCGAAGTTCTCGGTGATGGAAACCGTCTGGTTCACGTCGCACAGGCCGACCTCCGCCGCCTTCTGCTCCACCATGGCCGCCTGTGCCGCCGAGGAGCAGACGGGCTTGGTGTTGGGCATCAGGTTGACGAAGGTGTAGCCGCCCGCCGCTGCGGCGCGGCTGCCCGTCTCGATGTCTTCCTTATATTCGAACCCCGGCGTGCGCCAGTGGCAGTGCAGATCGACGAAGGCGGGCAGAATGGTCAGCCCCCCGGCGTCGAGCACGACTTCGTTTTCCCCGGCCAGAGCCTCCAAGCCCTGACCGATGGCCGCGATCTTTCCGTCCCGGACATAGACCTCAACGGCCCGGCCCTCTGCGTTGACAGCGTTTACAAGCAGCATGGTAAAACCCTCCCTGTGTTTGGTGTGCGCTCCAATGGGCAAAAAAAAGAACTTTTCCTCAAAGGGAAAAGTTCAGACCACAAAAAAAGGAAACACCGAACCCACCGCAAAAACGGCTGCAAACTGCTTTTTCAGATTTGCGTACATTTTGGGCAGCATTCCGGCGTCTCCTTTTTTCGTGTGTTTTATTTTCGTTATATTTTATCATAGAAACGCGAAATGTGTCAATGCTTCCGGGCTTTTTTCTTTGTAAAAAGGTTTCGCTCCGAACTCGGCAAATTTTAGCTACTCTACCGAAAAATCAAAATCCCTCTGGGCCGGCGGAATTTTGGAGCGCAATTCCTAGCAAAACGCTGTACATTAAAGTTTGGATGTGTTATCATAATACCCAGAAGAGAGTACCGCCGCAAGAGGGGCGGGGTTTTGGAAAAAGGGAGGGTTCCCCATATGGGTTTATTGGAGGATGCACGGAACATCCAGCGCAAGGACCCCGCCGCACGCAGCGTGCTGGAGGTCGTTCTGCTGTACCCCGGCTTTCACATCTTGGTCTACCACCGCATCGCGCACTGGCTGTATGAACACGATCACTTTTTCTTGGCCCGCTGGGTCAGCCAGCACGGCCGTCATAAGACCGGCATCGAGATCCACCCCGGCGCAAAGATCGGCAAGTGCCTGTTCATCGATCACGGCATGGGCATCGTCTTCGGCGAGACCACCGAGATCGGCGATAACTGCACCATCTACCACGGCGTCACGCTGGGTGGCACCGGCAAGGACGCCGGCAAGCGCCACCCCACCTTGGGCAACAACGTCCTGATCGGTGCGGGCACCAAGGTGCTGGGCCCGGTCTACATCGGCGACAACGCCCGCATCGGCGCGGGCAGCGTGGTGCTGAAGAACCTGCCCGCCAACTGCACCGCCGTCGGCGTGCCCGCCGAGGTCGTGCGGATCAACAACAAAGCGGTCAACCCCGCCGACGACCTCGACCAGCAGGATCTGCCCGATGTGGTCGCCCAGCGCATCACCGACCTCGACCGCCGCATCAGCGCCCTCGAACGTTCCGAGCAGGGCGATGTGCCGCCCTCGATCCATGAGATCCAGAAGCGAAACCAAAAATCATAAGTTGCAAAACAAAAGAGGCTGTTGCACAACTCCTTCCGTCATCGCTGACGCGATGCCACCTCCCTCAATGAGGGAGGCTTTCACAGCTCACCGTTACGCCAAGGCTCCCTCCGAGAGGGAGCTGGCACGGCGAAGCCGTGACTGAGGGAGTTCGTTGCAACAGCCTCTTCGATTTTTAGCAGGTTTTTCCTTCGCACAGGGCTTTGACTTTCTGTGCGGCGGCGCTCACGAGCTGGCTGACGGGCTGTTCGGGCACGCCGACCACATAGTTTTCGCAGTGGTTGATGGGCACGAGCACCCGCTTGGCACCGCTCTGGCAGACGGCGGCGGCCATCGCCGGGGTGATCTCGCCCAGCAGGGCGTCCGCGATGACGATGCCGATAGGCCCCACGATGACGTTCGCATGGCGGCAGTTGACGACCACGGCGTTCTCGCCGGTGGCTGCGCGGGCCGCGCCCGCCTTGAGCATCGCGTTGGCAGCCAAGCTGTTGGTGCCGACGGCGGTCAGCTCCGCCTCCGGGTAGGCCGCCGCGATGGCCGCCACCAACTGGCGGCCCAGTCCCCCGCCCTGCCCGTCAATAACCAGAACGTTTGCCGCCATCAGAAGTCGATCTCCTCAAGGCGCAGCAGCGCGAGGATGTAGATCTTCATGGCCTCCAAGAGCTTGTCGATGGGGGCAGACTCGTTGGCACCGTGCATCGGGCCGCCGAAGGAGGGCAGCTGGACGTCGTTGTGCTCCGGGCCGAAGCTGACGGCATAGGGGAAGTGGCGGGCGTAGGTGCCGCCGCCCATGGTGAACGGGGTGGCGTTCTCGCCGGTGACCTCGTTGTAGGTGTCGATGCAGGCCTTGATGGCGGGGGTGTCGGCCTCAATGTAGAAGGGCTTGGCGCTCTCGACATTCTCCAGCGATGCACCGGAGCCGATGGCGGCGCGGATCTGCTCGGCCATCTTGTCGCCGGTGGTGCAGGTGGGGTAACGGCTGTCCATGGTCTGCACCATCTTGCCGTCCTGCATGTAGATGCGGCCGCCGATGACGGTCAGCGGGCCGAAGGGGCCGTCGGCACAGGCGACGCCGATGCCCTCACCGGCGGTGGAGGCGTGCAGCTTTTTCAGCGCTTCCAGATAGGCGCGCTCGGCGTCGTTGCACAGGCCGTTGTCCAGCAGGTAGTTCACCACCAGACCGATGGCGTTGACGGTACCCTGCGGAGATGCCGCATGGCCGGACTTGCCCCAGCCGCGGATGCGCACGCCGGTGCCCTCCGGCTCCAGCGTGATGTTGGGGGCATTCTTCAGCTTGGTGATGTCGGTCTCGACCAGTGCGCTGGCGCGGTCGGGCACGGCATTGTTGGCCACGCCGCCCACGAACTCCTTGATGACGCCGTTGCAGACCGGGCTGACCAGCTCGGCACCGAAGTGGCCCTTCTCACCGTTGCAGACCGGGAACTCGGCGTCCGGGGTAAAGCAGAAGGCCGGGGCCGGGTAATTCTTCAGGTAGTACTCCACATCCCGCATGGAGGTCTCCTCGTTGTCGCCCACGAGGGCGCGGATGGGATAGCGCAGCGGATAGCCCTGCTCCTTGAGGAACTTCAGCGCATAGAGGATGGTGATCATCGGGCCCTTATCGTCGGCCACGCCGCGGCCGATGAGCCAGCCGTCCCGGACCTCCATCTTGAACGGGTCGCCCGTCCAGCCGTTGCCTTCGGGCACAACGTCCACATGGCAGATCGTTGCCAGATACTTCTCGGTATCCGCGCCGGGCAGCTCCGCATAGCCGATGTGATTTTCGCAGTTGCGGGTGGCAAAGCCCATCCCTGCCGCCAGCTCCAGCGTCTTGTCCAGCGCAGCGCGTGCGCCCAGACCATAGGGGGCACCCTCGGCAGGGGCACTCTCGACACTGTTGATGGAAACGAGCGTCTCAATATCCTTGAGCCACCGGTCCTTGTTCGCCGCAATGAATGCGTCGATCTTCTGGTTCAAAGCCTGATCCATGGTTGGTTCGTCCTTTCTTTGTCGTAACAGACACTTCGCTGTTTATTCTAACACACTTCACTCTACATTGCCAGTGGTAATGGAGATGCGGCCACTCTCAGCCTACCGCAAACAAGCTGCTTGCCGCGCCCAGAACCCCCATGCTGGCCAGCCCCATGATGATGCCGGCCAGCAGCACACCGCCCATGCAGGCAATGAGGACGTCTTTGAACTTCATGTCGAGAATGGACGCCGCCAGTGTGCCGGTCCATGCGCCGGTGCCGGGCAGCGGGATGCCCACAAAGAGCAGCAGAGCCGCGGTCAGGCCCTTGCCCGCCTTTTCCTCCAGCTTGCGGCCGCCCTTTTCGCCCTTGACGATGAAGAACTTGCAGACCGGCCCGATGACCGGCTTGTGGTAGCCCCAGATGAGGAACCGCCGGGCAAACAAATAGATGAAGGGCACCGGCAGCATATTGCCCAGCACGCAGATGATATAGGTGGGCAGCACCGGCAGCCCCAGACTCAGGCCGATGGGGATGGCACCGCGCAGCTCCACCACGGGCACCATGGAGACGAAAAAGACGATCAGATAGTTTTTCAGCATGAAAAGCTCCTTTATAAACAGGTGTTACAGGTCGATGACCAGCTCGACCGGGCAGTGGTCCGAGCCGAAGATCTCGTTGTGGATCTCCGCCGCTTGGATCCTGTCGGCGATGCGGCGGGAGACGAGGAAGTAGTCGATGCGCCAGCCCGCATTCTTCTCGCGGGCATGGAAGCGGTAGCTCCACCAGCTGTACTTCACCTCGTCCGGGTGGATGACGCGGAAGCTGTCGGCAAAGCCCGCCGCCAGAAGTTCGGTCATCTTGGCCCGCTCCTCGTCGGTGAAGCCCGCGCTCTTCCGGTTGGTCTTGGCGTTTTTGATGTCCATTTCGGTGTGGGCTACGTTCAGGTCGCCGCAGAGGATGACCGGCTTTTTCGCGTCCAGCCCCAGCAGATAGGCCCGGAACGCGTCCTCCCACTCCATCCGGTAGTCCAGCCGCTTCAGCCCGTCCTGACTGTTCGGCGTGTAGCAGTTGACGAGATAAAATTCCGGGTATTCCAGCGTCAGGACCCGCCCCTCGTGGTCGTGCTCCTCGATGCCGATGCCCATCGTCACGGCCAGCGGCGGCTGTTTGCACCAGCACGCTGTGCCGGAGTAGCCCTTCTTCTCGGCGGAGTAGGTGTACTCGGTGTAGCCCTCCGGGGCGAAATCCGCCTGACCGGGCTGCATTTTCGTCTCCTGCACCGAGAAGATATCGGCGTCCAGCGCCGTAAAGCTTGCGGCAAAATCATGGGTCAGACAGGCCCGCAGACCGTTGACATTCCAACTGATGAGTTTCATCTCGTCGCTCCTTTTGATGTTATGCTTGATATTTCGTTTTCCATGCACCGCTGTGGAAGCGGGCAGTAAAGCAGATGACACGGCAGGTCCAGTCCACCACCATGGCGATCCAGACGCCCACAGCGCCCCAACCCATCCGCACACAGATCAGGTAGCTGAAACCCAGCCGCCAGACGGCCATGCTCAGGATCGAAACGACCATCGTGAATCTCACGTCGTTGGCTGCGCGCAGGGCATTGGGCAGCACGAAGGAGGCGGGCCACAAAAAGAGACCGCAGCCGGAGTGGATCTGTACCAGCAGAATGGCCAGCTCCATGGTCGCGCCGGAAAGCGCATAGATGCCCACCAGCGGCTTCACCAGCAGGAAGATCGCGCCGTTGGAAAGGCCCATGGTAAGGTAGGCCCAGAGCAGCAGCTTGCGGGTGTAGTAGACGGCCTGTTCGTTGTCCCCCGCGCCGACGCAGCGGCCCACCACCGTGATCATGGCCAGACTGATGGCCTTGCCGGGGATGACGCCCATGCCGTCGAGGTTGTTGGCCACGGCGTTGGCCGCGATCTGCACTGTGCCAAAGGTGGAGATCATGCTGACGACGAGGATGCGGCCCGCCTCAAACAGGCTGTTCTCGAAGGCGGACGGGATGCCGATGCCCAGAATGCGCCGGGTCAGGCCGCCGTCCAGCCGCAGGGTCTTGGGGACGTTCAGCAGGCTGCCTTCTTCCTTTTTATAGCACTTGCGCAGGATCAGGGCCGCCGCCACCACGCGGGAAACGACGCTGGGCCATGCGACGCCATCGACGCCCATTTTCAGGCCGAAGATGCAGACGGCGTTGCCCACGATGTTGATGATGTTCATCAGAAAACTGATCTGCATGGAGATCTTGGAGTTGCCCATGCTGCGGAACAGCGCCGCGCCGCCGTTGTACAGCGCAAGGAACGGGTAGCTCAGGGCGATGATCTTCAGGTAGAGCACACCGGCTTCCAGCACGTCGGCATCAATGGAGCCGTAGAATAAGCGGATCATGGGCCGGGCCAGCACAAAGCAGACCACACCCACCAACACGCCGAACAAGCCGCTGAGCAGGAGGAGCTGGCCGGCGCTCTGGTCGGCGTGTTTCTGCTCCTTGGCCCCTAAGTACTGGCTGACCACCACCGCGCCGCCGGTGGCCAGCGCCGCAAACAGCACGATGATGAGGTTGTTGACCATATCCACCAAGCTGACACCGGAGATGGCCGCTTCACCGCAGCGGGAGACCATCATCGTGTCCGCCATGCCCACCGTGACTTCCAGCAGCTGCTCCACCAGCAGCGGCCCGGTCAGAACGAGCAGGTCGCGCTCGGAAAACAGCGGTTTCCGTCCGCCGAACCGAGGCGCATTTTTCAGTTTCGTTGCTTCCATTCGTTTTTCCTCTTTTTGGATTTGGGCGCAAAAATCCAGCTTCTCACCCACTTTGCTGCCAAAAGGCCGCAAATGCACATTTTACCATGCTTGTATTCATCTTAGCACAGCCCGTCTGCCTTGTAAAGAATCCTTCCACAGATTTCAGTGATTCTTTTCATCGGCACGTCGTTTTGCCAGCAGTTTCCAGCGGAGCAGAGCTTGTTTTATCACTTTTGCCAAGTCGAAGCTTTCAATTTTGTGCGTTGTGACAAAATATCGAATTTTTGCTCGATTAGGAGAACTTTTTTCAAAAAAGCTCTTGCATTTTCTTCTGAAAAGTGCTATCTTGTATCCAACAAGAGCGGCAGTAGGATACAAAGGCTGCGACGAGCTTTGCACCTCCCCGCTCTTGGGTTCATCCTTCTAATTATTATGCTATTTTCTTCATTTACCTTCTTATCATTTACCCTGTCCCGCAAGGGACGGAAAAAGCGCCTCCCCAACCTGCATGGGGAAGCGCTTTTTTCTGTTTTGATCATGATACCTTATAGAGCTCCCCCTTTGGGGGAGCTGGCCGTGCGTCAGCACGGACTGAGAGGGCAAAGCTCCTCAAACGATAAAGCTCCCCCTTTGGGGAGCTGGCCGTGGGTCAGCACGGGCTGAGAGGGCAAAGCTGCTCAAACGCCCTTCGTACCTCTCCCGAAAAATACAGCGTCCCCAGCGCACAGACGGGGCCGCTGCCGCCCAGCTCCACAGCGCGGGCCACACCCGCTTCGATGGACGGAGCCGGTTCGGCGATGCCGCCGCGCACACGGATGTGCTCCGCCAGCGTCTCGGCGGGCATGGCGCGGGGGGTGTGGGCCGCCACTGTCACGAACTGCTTTGCCAGCGGCAGCAGCAGGGCCAGCATCTCGTCCACATCCTTGTCCGCCATGATGCTGAGCAGGAAAACGAAGTTCTGGCCGGGGAAGCGATCCTTCAGGCTCTGCACCGTGGCCCGCATCCCGTGGGCATTGTGGCTGCCATCCAGCAAAAAGGCGGGCGAATGCCGCAGCAGCTCGAACCGGCCCGGCCAGCTCACCGTCTCCAGCCCCTTGCGGATGGCTTCTTCCGGGATGTTCCACCCCCGCTCCCGCAGCACCCGCAGCGCCGTGATGGCGACGGCGGCATTCTTGGGCTGGTAGCTGCCGATGAGCGGCAGCCGCACCCCGTCCAGACCGTCAAAATCGAAGGTCACTTCGTCGAGGCCGCCGCCCTCCACGGTCAGCTTGGAGAAGTCCACGACCCGCAGCGGGGCGTGCTGCTCCGCTGCCACGCGGGCAATGACGGCGTCGGCTTCGGGCACGCCGCCGTAGCTCACCACCGGGCTGCCGGGCTTGATGATGCCCGCCTTGGCCGAGGCGATGTCGGCGATGGTGGGGCCCAGCTCCTTGACATGATCCATTCCCAGCGCCGTGATGACCGCACACTCCGGCGGGTCGATGACATTGGTGGAGTCCAGCGTGCCGCCGAGGCCCACTTCCAGCACCACGATGTCGCACTGCTTTTCGGCAAAGTAGAGCATTCCCAGCGCTGTGATGACCTCGAACTCGGTGGGGACGTCCGCCATCGCGTCGGCAGCGGGCCGGATCTTCTCCACCAGCCGCACCAGCTCTTCGTCGCCGATCTGTTCACCGTCCACTTGGATGCGCTCGTTGAACCGGTTGATGAAAGGCGAGGTGTACAGCCCCACGCAATAGCCCGCCGCCCGCAGACAGGACGCCAGCATGGCCGCGGTGCTGCCCTTGCCGTTGGTGCCCGCCACATGGACGAACTTCAGCCGCTTGTGGGGGCTGCCCAGCGCGGCCAGCAGGGTTCGGGTGCGGCTCAGGCCGGGCTTGTGCCCCGCCCACTGCACCGCGTGGATGTATTGCATTGCTTCTTCGTAGTTCATAGCGCTCGACCTTATCTAAAAGATTCTGTGTGTTCAAGTTTTTGCTTTGATCATCGCTGCCAGTGCCTTATTCTCCAGCAGGATGCGGACCAGCACGGTGTTGACCGCGCTCAGCACGATGGCGTTGGGGATGCGGGCCGCCAGCACCGGCCACTGGTATCCATAAAAAATGTGAAGCGCCAGCGAGTTGATGACCACCGAGCCCACCAGATGCCCGGCCAGTATGCTGATCTGGAGCCGCAGTCCCAGCCGCAGACTGCTGAGCTTCTGGAACAGCAGACCTGACACCAGACCCACCGAACCGGCTCCCAGCGTGATGAGCGGGTTGATGGAATAGCCGGACAAGGTGCCGCCGATCAGATCAGCCACCGCTCCCACGGCGAAGCCGCCCGCCGGGCCGAACCAGACCGCTGCCAAGTGGGTGGGCAGCGCGCCCAGATTGAACCGCAGAAAGCCGGTGGAAACGGTCAGCACGCGGGCAAAGATGATGCTCATAGCCGTCAGAAGGGCCAGCATCGTCAGGGTACGGACGGATAATTTGGAATGATTCATCGTTCATCCTCCATTCAGGATAAGCAGAGGCGGACGCAAAAACGCCCTCCCCTGTGACGAACCGCACAAAGGAGGGCGTGAATCCAACAAACTTCACTTCCAAACGAAGCCGCGCAGACGGCCTCGCCTGCACCCAAGTCCATGCAGCAGCGGGATGCAGACCACGCACCGCGGGTTTCCCTTCGTCCGCAGCACAACTCCCCGTTGATGCGGCACTTAACGCGCGTGGCCTTACTCTGTTGATAGTGTTATTATATGCCTTTCTTCGCTCTGTTTCAATCGCACCCTTGCAACAGATTTGCCAGTTTATCTTTTCTTTTTTTGTGAAACGTGATAAGATGGAGCAAACATCATTCAGAAAGGACGTATCCGTCTATGAAATTCAGCGAGATGAACTACACCCGCCCCGACATTGACGCGCTGCTGGCCCGCTGCAAAGAGCTGGCCGCCAAGGCCGCCTCTGCCGCTTCCGGCGAAGAGCTGGTCGAGGCCTACTACGAGCAGAGCCGCGCCTTTGCCGACTACAACACCGCCGCCAATCTGGCAAGCATCCACTACACCTGCGACACCCGCGACGCCTATTGGAAGGCCGAGCAGGACTTCTTCGACGCCAACGGCCCCGCCGTGCAGAATGCCAGCGTCGAGATCAGCCGGGCGTTTCTGGCTAACCCCCATGTGGACGCGCTGACCGAAGCCTTCGGCACCACCTGCGTGGCCGGGATGAAGAACGCCGTCCTCGGCATGGACGACCGCACCGTGGAGCTGCAGAAGGAGTACAATGCCCTCGTCAGCCAGTATCAGCAGGTGTACGGCGGCGCACTGGTGGAGCTGGACGGCAAGCAGCTGACCATCCCCCAGCTGGGCCCCTACAAGGAAAATCTGGACCCCGCCGTCCGCCGTGCCGCCTACGAGGCCGAGGCTGGTTACTTCGACGCCCACCGCGCCGAGCTGGATGAGCTGTACACCAAGATCGTCAAGAACCTGAACGAACAGGCCCGCATCCTCGGCTACCACGACTACAGCGAGCTTTCCTATGTGCGGATGAACCGCATCGGCTACGGCCCGGAGGAGATCAAGCGCTTCCGGGATCAGGTCGCCAACGATGTGGTGCCCCAGCTGCAGAAGGTCATTGAGCTGCGCCGCAAGCGCACCGGCATCGAGCACCCCACCTTCGCCGATCTGCCTGTCACCTTCAAGGACGGCAACCCCTCCCCCATCAAGGGCTACGACGCCCGGATGGCTGCGGCCCGCACCATGTACCATGAGCTGAGCCCGGAGACCGCCGAGTTCATCGACTTCATGCAGGACAACGAGCTGTTCGACGTGGAGAGCCGCCCCGGCAAGATGTCCGGCGGCTATATGACCAGTCTGCCCGCCTACAAGGCCCCCTTCATTTTCGCAAACTGGAACGACACCTCTGCCGACGTGGACGTGCTGACCCACGAGTGCGGCCACGCCTTCGAGGGCTACGTCGCCGAGCGGAACCCGAAGGTTCCCGCCGACCTCGAATGCCCCGGCATGGAGAGCGCCGAGATTCACTCCATGGCCATGGAGTTCCTAACCGCGCCGTGGCACCACCTGCTCTTTGGCAACGACACCGAGAAGTACGCCCTCGTCCACGCCGAGGACAGCTTCCTCTTCCTCGCTTACGGCTGCGCTGTGGACGAGTTCCAGCACCTGATGTACCAGAACCCCGACCTCACCCCCGACGAGCGGAACAAGGTCTGGCTGGATCTGGAGCACAAATACCGCCCGTGGATCGACTTCGACAACCTGCCCTTCTACGGCCGCGGCGCGGGCTGGCAGCGTCAGCTTCACATCTATGAGTGCCCGTTCTATTATATCGACTACTGCCTGTCCACCATGGCCGCGCTGCAGTTCTTCCTGCTCAGCCTGAAGGACCACAAGGACGCATGGCAGCGCTACCTCAAGCTGGTCCGCCGCGCGGGCACAGCCAGCTACTCCGAGCTGTGCGAGACGGCGGGCCTGAAAGTTCCCTTCACCGACGGCTCCATCAAAGCCATCGCCGAAGAGATGGAAGCTTGGATTGCCGCGCACCAAGCATAAACCTCTGGGGGAGCTGGCGCGAAGCGCCTGAGAGGGCAAGGACGCTGACAAATGCTATTATAATAATCATGAATCCGTCCCCCTGCGGACGCAAAAAAGGAGCGGTATTGCTATGGCAGAAAAAGAGATCAAGGGCATCCAAAAGTTTTTTGAAGAGTTCAAAGCGTTCGCCATGCGCGGCAACGTGCTGGACATGGCCGTCGGCGTGGTCGTCGGCTCGGCGTTCACGGCCATCGTGAACTCGCTGGTCGGCGACATCATCTCTCCCCTCATCGGCCTGTTCTTCAATGCCGACTTCTCGGACGTTGTGATCCAGATCGGCGATGTCGGCATCGGCATCGGTTCCTTCCTCAACGCCATCATCAACTTCCTGATCGTGGCGTTCGTGCTGTTTGTGGTGCTGAAGGCATTCAACGCCCTCTTCAACAAGAAGAAGGCCGAAGAGGAAGCTCCCGCAGAGCCGACCACCAAGGTCTGCCCCTACTGCCAGAGCGAGATTTCCATCAAGGCCGTCCGCTGCCCCCACTGCACCTCCAAGCTGGAAGGTTTCCCGGAGATCAACGATTGATCTTTACGTTTTAGCGACCAAAGCGCCCGGCAGCTCCATCTGAGCCGCCGGGCGCTTTTTTGGGCGATGCGTAGACCGTGCCGCCCCCTCCTCCCTGCCGTCTCAGCAAGGGAAAAGGGGGCGGGGTCTTTTATTTTTAGGGTATTCCGGCCTTACTGCACGCCGGTCAGCTCAGCGAGCTTATGATAGATCTCGGTGTTGTCGAACACGCCGCGGAACTTCTCGGCGCCGACGCCCTTGGCATAGATGTTGACCATTGCGCCGGTGTGGGCGTAGGTGGTGTGGTCCATGCCGGACTTATGGTTGATGGTGTGGCAGATGGCCATGGAGAAGGGGATGTAGGTGCCGTAGAGTTCATAATCCTGCTGGCTCATCTTGCTCTGGGAAGACGCGCCGACCTCCAGCGTCCGCTCGTAGGCCTTGCGCAGGTTCTCCACCTCGTAGTCGGTCAACAGCAGCTTGCCCGCGCTGGCAGCATCGGGGTCAGTGGGCAGGGTCAGGCCGAAATTGGCCTTGACGTCGGCCATGGCCGCCTCAAAGGGGGTCTTGTTGGCGATGTAATTTTCCACGTAGGTGGAATCAAATTTCGCATAGGACATCTTCTGGTGGGTCAGGTTGGTCAGGAAGGTGTCGTAGTTGGTGGTCTTGTAGCCGATGGCCATGCCGCCCGTCTCGTGGTCGGCCGTGACGAGGATCAGGGTCTCGTTGGGGTGGGCGTTGTAGAACTCCTCGGCGGCCTGAACGGCGTTGCTCATCTCCAGCACGTCGTGGATGGAGGCGGCGGCATCGTTGGCGTGGCAGGCCCAGTCGATCTTACCGGATTCGGTCATCAGGAAGAAGCCCTTCTTGTTTTCCAGCAGCTCGATGCCCTTTTTCACGTAATCGGTCAACTGCCACTCGCCGTTGGCGGCGTCCATGGCGTAGTTCATCGCCTTGCCGTCGGCGAGGTTCTCGGCGATGATGAGGGTCTTGCCCGCCCCGGCCGTCAGCGCCGCCGCGCCCGCCTGTGTGGTGACAACGTTGTAGCCCGCCTGTGCGGCGACCTCGTGGTTGTTGGGGCCGGTGCCGTCGCCGTTCACCTTCTGGAACTCGCCGCCCGCAAAGTATTCGAAGCCGGAATTGGCCAGCTCTACGCCGATCTGGTAGTAGTTCTTGCGGGTGTTCTGGTGGGCGTAGAAGGCGGCAGGGGTGGCGTGGTCGATGTTGACGGTGGACACCACGCCGACCTTATAGTTTTTCTGCTTGTGCAGCTTCTCGGCGATGGTCTCGTAAGGCACATCGCGGGTCCACGGGCACATGTTGATGACGCCGCTCTCGGTCTTATTGCCGGTGGCGATGGAGGTCGCGGTGGACGCGGAGTCCGGGCAGAAGGATGTGCTGTCGTAGGTGGTCACGCTGCCGACTTCGGGGAAGGAGGTGAAGCTCAGCTCCCCCTCGGTGATGGCCCCGTTGTTCTCGGTGGTGCCCTTATAGAAGCGGGCAGACTGAATCTGGGCAGTGCCCATGCCGTCGCCGATGAACAGGAAAATGTACTTCGGTTTCTTCAGAAAATCCAGCAGACCGTTCTCTTCTTCCGCAGCGCCGACGGCATCCGGCTGGGCTGCGCTGGCCGCCACCGGGGCAGCACTCAGCAGACCGGCAGCCGATGCCGCAGCACCGACCTTCAGGAAATTGCGGCGGGTGATCTTGTTCTCTTTCATACGGAAATCCTCTCTTTTGGTGCCCCCTTGGGCCCTTCTTTCATGCTTCTCTCGGAACGGTTTTATTGTACCGAACTTCCCCGCCGCCCGAAACCATGGAGAGGAAAAGCTTGTGTAAAAGCTTCGCGCCGCCGACGCCGCAATTGTAAAGAGAGGATATCTCTTGTAAAATTGAAACCATCCAACCACTGACCCCCAGCAAACAGGAAGCCCCTCGGTATTCGCAGTACCGGGGGGCTTCTTGCTTTGCTTTTGTGAGATCAATGGACTTTTTACCTTTGTGTCTTTGTTATACGCACCTGTTGGCAAAAAGTCAAGGAGTTCCTTTTATCTCGCTCTTACTTATTATAGACGTCCTCTTTCAGCAGCCCTTCGCTCTTGGCGACGCAGATGCTGGCGACGGCATCGCCGACGACATTCAGGGAGGTGACGAGCATCTCGATGGGGCGGTTGATGGCAAGGATCAGGGAATAGGCCAGCAACGCGCCGTCATTGACGAAGCCCATGCCGGACAGGATGGTGAAGAGGATGACCGCCCCTGCACCGGGAGCTGCCGGGGTGCCCACCGAAGCCAGCAGCGCCAGCAGCGCTACCACCACCAGTTGACCGGGCGTGACGGTATAACCGGCGCAGCCTGCAATGAACACCGTAGCGATGACCTGCATGATGGCGGTGCCGTCCATGTTGATGGTCATGCCCAGCGGCAGAACAAAGGAGGCAATGCTCTCATCCACGCCGAACTCTTCCTCGCTGACCTTGATGTTCAGGGGCAGGGTCGCAGCGCTGGAAGAGGTGGAGAAGCCGAAAACGGCCACGTTTGCGATCTTTTTGATGAACTTGATGGGGTTCAGCTTGGCGCCCAGTGCCACGACCAGCGGATAGGCCACCACAAGGAAGACCAGCAGCAGGATCACCGTGACCACCACATAGACCAGCGCGGGCTTGAGGTAATCGATGCCGTAGATGGCAAAGGTGCGGGTCAGCAGCACGAAGACGGCGAAGGGCGCGAAGTTGCTGACGATGAAGTTCAGGAAGACCACCACCACATCGTTGACCTCGCCCAGCAGACGGCGGAGGGTGGCGGTGCGGCTCTCACCGAGGGTATTCATGCTCAGCCCGGTGGCCACAGCAAGGAAAACTGCGCTCAGCACCGCACCGTTGCTGCCAAAGGCCGTGATGATGTTGGAGGGGATGATGTTCAGCACCACATTCAGGGGGTTCGAGCCGGTGGAGCCGGTGGCCTCGGTCAGGCCCTCAATGTGGGTATTGAACAGCCCCATGGAATAGGTGGTGTAACCCACGACGCCCGCCAGCAGCAGCGCCAGAAAAGAGCACAGCAGGAACCAGAACAGGGTCTTGGCCGAGATGCGGCCCATGGTGCGGGTGTCCGCAATGCTGCCGATGGCCAGTGCAATGGAGGTGAAGACCATCGGGATGATGACCAGCTGCAGCGCCTTGATGAAGAGCTGGCCGATGATGTAGAAGAGGCCGAAGGCGCGCTCGGCCCCTTCCGCCGTGATGTCTTGGAACAGGAGGTTGTTGATGGTGGCCCACACCTCTGCGCGGCCGCCGGAGATCAGGCTCTCCCGCAGGAACATGAAGGCGATGCCGGCTGCCAGACCACACACCAGCGAGATGGCCATTCGCTTGGCAAGAGATAACTTCGGTTTTTTGGTTTTCGTTTCCATGATATACTTCCTCACTTTTGCTAGATTTGCTCAAAAAAACACCCGGAAGAAGAACTTCCGGGTGGAAACACTTATGCCTTGAACTTCAACAGCGGCACGCCGACGGCGGTATCACCGGCGGCAGCAACACTCATTTCGGGGAGATCATCGCCATTGGTCACGATGATGGCCGTTGCGGTGGGATGGCCAGCGGCACGGATGGCGTCCAGATCCACCTTCAGCAGCGGGGTGCCGGCCTTGACCTTGGTGCCCTCCTTGACGAGAGAGGTGAAGCCATTGCCCTTCATCTCCACGGTGTCCATGCCAACGTGGATCAGAAGCTCGATGTTGTCGTCGCTCATCAGGCCGACGGCGTGGAGGCTTTCCGGCACCTGCGTCACAGTGCCGTCGAACGGAGCATACACGGTGTCGCCGGTGGGCTCGATGCCGCAGCCGCCGCCAAGGATCGCCGAAGCAAAGGTCTCATCCGGCAGCTCTTCCAGCGGGATGACCTTGCCTTCCAGCGGCATCATGACGGTCATTTTCTCGCCCTTGAATTTCGTCTCAGCAGCCTTGCCGCCAAACAGCTTATCGAAAAAGCCCATAGTTCATTTCTCCTTCTCTTTCTGCGCTGCATCCCAGCGCGATCTTCATCTAAATAAAGATACCATACCGCGCCAAAAAAAGCAAGCCATTTTCTGCACAAAGCCTATGAGATCTTTGGCGCTCACAGCAGCTCCAGCAGCTGTTCGATCTCCTCCATCTTGGTAGCCCAGCTGGTCGCGATCCGCATGACGGTGTGGGCGTCGTCGTACTTCTCCCAGAAGCCGAACTTGGCCTTGCCCTCCAGCGCGGCCAACTGCTCGTTGGGGAAGACGATGAAGAGCTGGTTGGTGGGGGAATCCATGAAGAACTGGTATCCCTTCGCCGCAAGGCCCTTCTTGAGGGCGTTGGCGGTGGTGATGGCGTTCCGGCTGATCTTCTCATACAGGCCGTCGGTGAACAGGACGTCGAACTGCAGCCCCAGCAGGCGGCCTTTCGCCAGCAGCGCGCCCTGCTGTTTGACCATGGTCATGAAGTGGGCCGGCGCACCGTGGGGGAAGACAACGGCCTCGCCGCAGAGAGCACCGACCTTTGTGCCGCCGATGTAGAACACATCGGCCCACTTTGCGAGGTCCGGCAGGGTGACGTCCGTGCCATCCGCCGCCAGACCGTAGCCCAGCCGTGCGCCATCCACGAAGAGGGGCATCTTGTACTCCTGACAGACCGCGTGGAGAGCTTCCAGTTCGGCCTTGGTGTAGAGGGTGCCGTACTCGGTGGGGTGGGAGAGATACACCATGCCGGGGAAGACCATGTGGTCATGGTTGCTGTCGGCATAGAAGGTGGCGCAGAAATTCCGGACCGTGGCGGCGTCCAGCTTGCCGTTTTTGTGGGGCAGCCCCATCACCTTGTGGCCGGTGAATTCGATGGCCCCAGCCTCGTGGCCGTTGACATGGCCGGTGGCTGCTGCCACAACGCCCTCCCACCGGTGCAACATCGACGCAATGACGATGGCATTCGTCTGGGTACCGCCGGAGATGAACGTCACGTCCGCTTCCGGGCACCGGCACGCCGCGCAGATCTTTTCCTTCGCGCTGGCGCAGTAGGGGTCGGTGCCGTAGCCGGGCACCTTCTCGAAGTTCGTTTCCATCAGCTTCTGCAAAATGGCCGGATGGGCACCTTCGCAGTAATCGTTCTCAAAATAAAGCATTTTCCCTCGTCCTCTCTGTTAAAGGTATCTTTATTATGAGCTTTCGGGCGGAAAATGTCAATTGCGGCAAAACGGGCCGTTCCTTCGAACAGCCCGTTTTGTATCACTGCCAAGACATCGACAGATGCCGTTTATTCGCGACGCAATCTTTCAGGTATAGATTGATCAGCGTCTGATACGGAATTCCCACCGCTTCCGACTGCTCCTTGAAGTAGTCGATCGTGTTGCTGTCAATATTGATCGTGATCTGCTTTTTCAACGCCTTTGCATAAGGGTTCTTTCTAGCTTTCGAAAAATCATACTCGTCCAACATCGTACACGCCTCACTTTCCATAATACTCCGATTCGGTTCTGGTCGCTTTTCGGGCCGAAATGATTCGGATCACGGTGTCCGATTCGCGATAGCAATGACAAACGATGAGCAGATTTGCCTTACTGCTAAGGCCGAGAATAATAAACCGTTCCTCCTGTTCAGAATGCTCAGGGTCATCAATCACCAACGCTTCTTCGTCGTAGAAAACCGTTTTTGCTTCCTCAAAGGAAATCTTGTGTTTGTTTTGGTTGATGTGGTTTTTATTTTCATCCCACTCAAATCGAATTGCTTCCATATTTATATTATAATTATCATATAAATATTTGTCAACACAGTTTTTGAATACGTCAAAGCATCCATTTTTCCTCCGGTCAAGAATCTTGATTCCTTAGCTGTTTCTTAAATAAAAATATGGTATACTTCTAGGGTGGGTTCGAATACAGTTCAGGAGGGATCACATTCCATGAAGCAGACCATCCGCAAAACAGACATCCTCGTGCTGCTGGGCGTATTTGCGCTGGCATTCCTCGTGATGTTCGGCATCCAGCGCATCAGTGGCCGCATCGACGGCGTGGCGTCCATGGTATTTGTTCTGGCGGTATTTTTAATTTCGATCTATACTGACGGTTACTTCTGGGGCGTCATGGCATCGCTGCTCAGCGTGCTGGCGGTCAACTTTGCGTTCCGTTCGCCCTACTTTGCCTTCAACTTCACCCTGCCGGAGAACCTGTTTTCCGGGCTGGTGATGCTGGTGGTCTCCATCATGACCAGCACCCTGACCACCCGGATCAAGGTGCAGGAGCAGCTCCGGATGGAGAGCGAGACTGAAAAAATGCGGGCCAACCTGCTGCGGGCCGTCTCCCACGACCTGCGCACCCCGCTGACTTCGATCTACGGGGCTTGTTCGACCGTCATTGAGAATTATGACTCTCTGGATAAAGAGCAAAAAGTTAAACTTCTTGGCGAGGCTTGTTCCGACGCCCAGTGGCTGAACCGGATGGTGGAGAACCTGCTCTCGGTCACCCGGTTCGACAACGACAAGGTGGCGGTGCAGAAGACCCCCACCGTGCTGGAAGAGCTGATCGACACGGTGCTGGTGCGGTTCCAGAAGCGCTACCCGGACGTGAACGTAAAGGTCGAACTGCCGGACAGCTTCATCGTCATCCCCATGGACTCGATGCTGATCTCGCAGGTGCTGACGAACCTGTTGGAAAACGCGGTGCTCCACGCCGAGGGGATGACCCAGCTGACGCTGAAAGTCTTCACGGTGGGCAGCCACGCTGTGTTTGAAGTAACGGACAACGGCTGCGGCATCCCCAAGGAGCGGCTGAAGAAGCTGTTTTCCGGGATGCTGCCCGCCGAGGACACCGCCGACCACGGCAAGCACAGCATGGGCATCGGGCTTTCGGTCTGTGCCGCCATCGTAAAAGCCCACGGCGGAGAGATCAAGGCCGAGAGCCGCCAAGGCGAGGGCACGACCATCCGCTTCTGGCTGGAAACCGAATCCATTGAGACGGAGGAAAATCAAGATGAGCAATAACAAATTCAAAGTGCTGGTCGTAGAAGACGAGGCCAATATCTGCAGCTTCATCTATACCCTGCTGGAGACCAACGGCTACCAGACGTTTGTGGCCCCCTCCTGCGAACTGGGGCAGTCGATGTTCGGTTCCTGCAACCCAGACCTGATCATCCTCGACCTCGGTCTGCCTGACCGGGATGGCGTGGAGCTGATCCGGTATGTGCGCCAGAAGTACCTGACCCCCATCATCGTGCTGTCGGCCCGCACCACCGAGGCGGACAAGATCGAGGCGCTGGACCTCGGTGCCAACGACTACATCACCAAACCCTTCGGCACCGGCGAGCTGCTGGCGCGGGTGCGGGCGGCGCTGCGCACCAACCGCTATAGCTCCAACCCCACGGGCACCTTCCGTGCGCAGGACCTCACCATCAACTACGAGCGCCGCAAGGTCTTCGTGGGGGAGGAAGAGATCAAACTGACCCAGACCGAATACAACATCGTCGCGTTTTTGTCCGAGCACGCCGGCCGGGTGATGACCTACCCCGCCATCGTCAAGGCCATTTGGGGCGACACCGACTGCGGCAGCACCAAGAAGCTGCAGGTCAACATGGCCAACATCCGCCGCAAGCTGGGCAGCCGCCCCGGAAAGAACACCTACATCTTAAATGAGCTGGGCGTGGGCTACCGGATGATCGACGAAGACCGCGACTCCCACACCGAGGAGGACGCATGATCCTTGCGCTGATCTTATTTGCGCTGAGCTACATTCTGATACTGGCTTTGCCGCAGCAGCGGCCCTTTGTGGCGCTGGGCGGCAACCTGACCCCCATCGGCGCTTCGGCCAACATCGCAGCCATCGGCATCCTGCGCAAAAACGGCGAGACTGTCCGCACCAAGGACTTTCTGCGCATCGGTATCCCCTTCACGCTGGCCGCCGTGCTGACGGGCTACGGCTGCCTGTGGTTGGTGTGGGGGCAAGCGCCCGTTTGTCGCAAAAAAACAACGTAGGGATAGTCAATTATAACAAACTCCCGCAAAAAAGTTTCTATGTGCTAACTTTATGCAAACTACTTGCATTTTCCAAATTTCGTGCTACAATAACGGCAGCAATACGGAGCGTCCCGCTCCCTCAAACCGGCCCTTCTGGGCCATACAAGCAACACGAAAAAAGGAAGGTATATCCATATGGTCAACATGAAGAAGATTGCCCTGTTCGCCGCTGGCACCCTGTTTGGTTCTGCCGGTTTCAAACTTCTGTCCAGCAGCGATGCCAAGAAGGTCTACACCCAGACCGCCGCTGCCGTTCTGCGCATGAAGGACTCCACCATGGAGACCGTGAACAAGGTTCAGGAACAGGCCGGTGACATTCTGGCAGACGCAAAGGCTATCAACGAGGCCCGCGCTGCCAAGGCTGAGGCCGCTGTCATCGAGGACGCTCCTGAGGAGACCGCCTCCACCGAGGCTGCCGAATAATCCAAGGCCCTATGGGAGCCGCCTGCGGGCGGCTCTTTTTCATGGTCAGAAAGGGAACGAGTATGAAATGCACCATTTTGCATGAAGGTCAGGGCCGGATGCGCGTCCATGTCTGCAACGTGCGGATGACGCTCCACCGCGCCGATGTGCTGGAATCTTATCTCAACCACCACGACGCCATCGAAAAGGCCACCGTCTACGAGCGGACCGGCGACGTGGTACTTTATTATAATGGCAAGCGTGCCGACGCCGTCCGGGCGCTGAGCACCTACAAGTTCGACCGGCCGGAGCTGGACGCCCTTGTGACCTCCGCCGACAGCCGGAAACTCAATCAGGAATATCAGGAAAAGATGTACAGCCTTGTGGTAGGCCACTGCTTCCGCAAGTTGTTCCTGCCCGCCCCCATCCGCGCGGCCTACACCATCTGGCGCTCCATCGCCTTTGTGTGGAAGGGCGTCAAATGTCTGTTCCAGCGCAAGCTGGAAGTCGAGGTTCTGGATGCGCTGAGCATCGGCGTCTCGGTGCTGCGGGGCGATTTCAACACCGCCGGCTCCGTCATGTTCCTGCTGAACCTCGGCTCCCTGCTGGAAGAGTGGACCCGCAAGAAGAGCCTCGATGATCTGGCCCGCAGCATGGCGCTGAATGTGGACAAGGTCTGGGTGCGCAGCCAAGGCACCGAAGTGCTGCTGCCGCTGACGAAGGTCCAGCCCGGCGACGAGATCGTGGTGCGCTCCGGCAACATGATCCCGCTGGACGGCACCGTGATCGAAGGCGAAGCCATGATCAATCAGGCCGCGCTGACCGGCGAATCCATGCCGGTGCGGAAGATCGAGGGTGCCACCGTCTACGCGGGCACCGTCGTGGAGGAGGGCGAGTGCGTCTTCTTGGCCAAGGCTGCGGGCGGCTCCAACCGCTACGACAAGATCGTGGCCATGATCGAGGAATCCGAGAAGCTGAAGTCCAGCACCGAAAACCGTGCGCTGGAACTGGCCGACAAGCTGGTGCCGTGGTGCCTTGCGGGCACCGTGGTCACCTACGCGCTGACCCGGAACGTCACCCGCGCCATCTCCATCCTGATGGTGGACTTCTCCTGTGCGCTCAAGCTCTCGATGCCGCTGGCCGTCCTCTCCGCCATGCGCGAGTGCGGCACGGCCCACATCACCGTCAAGGGCGGCAAGTATCTGGAAGCGCTGGCCAAGGCCGACACCATCGTGTTCGACAAGACCGGCACCCTGACCCGCGCCACCCCGCAGGTGGTGGACGTCGTCCCCTTCAGCCAGAGCGAGAAGGACGACGTGCTGCGCCTTGCCGCCTGCCTTGAGGAGCACTTCCCGCACTCGATGGCCAACGCCGTCGTCCGCGCCGCCAAGGAGCGGAACCTCGCCCACGAGGAGGTGCACTCCGAGGTGGAGTACATCGTGGCCCACGGCATTGCCAGCCGGGTCAGCGGCGAGCGGGTGGTCATCGGCAGCTACCACTTCGTCTTTGAGGACGAGCACTGCATCATCCCCGCCGACGAGCAGGAGAAGTTCGACTCCCTCGCCCCGGAGTATTCTCACCTGTACATGGCTGTCTCCGGCCAGCTGGTCGGCGTCATCTGCATCGCCGACCCCCTGCGCCCGGAAGCCGCTTCCGTCCTGCACCAGCTGCACAAGCTGGGCATCCGGAACACCGTGATGATGACCGGTGACAGCTACCGCACCGCCGAGGCCATTGCCAAGCAGGTGGGTGTGGACCAGTTCTACGCCGAGGTTTTGCCGGAGGACAAGGCCAACTTCGTCCAGAAGGAAAAGGCTGCGGGCCACACCGTCGTCATGATCGGCGACGGCATCAACGACTCCCCCGCCCTCTCCGCCGCCGACATCGGCATCGCCATCAACTCCGGTGCTGCCATCGCCCGCGAGATCGCAGATGTGACCATCAAGGCCGACAGCCTTGAAGAACTGGTCTTCCTCAAGACGGTAGCCAACGCCCTGCAGCACCGGGTCAGCGCGAACTACCGCTTCGTGCTGAGCTTCAACTCCACCCTCATCCTTTTGGGTGCGCTGGGCATCCTGCAGCCCGCCGCTTCGGCCATGCTGCACAATCTCTCCACCCTCGGCATCAGCCTCAAGAGCATGACGAATCTGGTGCAGACGCCTTCTTCCGTGCCGCAGATCGCGAAATAAGATCTCTTCCCCCAAAACGCCGAAAGCCCCCTGCACATACCGCGTGCAGGGGGCTTTCTTTCTATGCTTTCTTCGGGGGAAGAAATTACAGGATGTCGATGTACTCGCCGGCCAGCGCTTTATTCATGCTGCGGACGGCGCAGAACTTGCCGCACATGGAGCAGGTGTCGCTGTGGTCGTCTTCGGGCAGGCGGGCGTCGCGGATGGCCTTGGCGGTCTCCGGGTCGATGGCACAGGCGAACTGTGCGTCCCAGTCCAGCACGCGGCGGGCGTCGCCCATCTTGTCGTCGATGTCGCGGGCGTGGGGGATGCCCTTGGCGATGTCGGCGGCGTGGGCTGCGATCTTCGAGGCCACGATGCCCTGCTTGACGTCGTCCACGTTGGGCAGAGCCAGATGCTCCGCCGGGGTGACATAGCACAGGAAGGCGGCACCGCTGGCGGCGGCCACGGCACCGCCGATGGCGGCAGTGATGTGGTCATAGCCGGGGGCGATGTCGGTGACGAGGGGTCCCAGCACGTAGAACGGGGCGCCCATGCAGATGCTCTTCTGCACCTCCATGTTGGCGGCGACCTGATTCAGGGGCACATGGCCGGGGCCTTCCACCATGACCTGCACGTTGTGAGCCCAAGCCCGCTTGGTCAGCTCGCCCAGACGGACCAGCTCCTCGATCTGGCAGACATCGGTGGCGTCGGCCAAGCAGCCGGGGCGGCAGGCGTCGCCCAGCGAGATGGTCACATCGTGCTCTTCGCAGATGTCCAGAATCTCATCGAAGTGCTCATAGAACGGGTTCTCGTTGCCGGTCATGCACATCCATGCGAAGACCAGCGAGCCGCCGCGGCTGACGATGTTCATCTTCCGCTTGTGCTTGCGGATCTGGTCGATGGTCTTGCGGGTGATGCCGCAGTGGAGGGTGACGAAATCCACACCGTCCTCCGCGTGGAGGCGGACCACATCGATGAAGTCCTGTGCGGTCAGGGTGGCGAGGTCGCGCTGGTAGTGGATGACCGAGTCATACACCGGCACGGTGCCGATCATCACCGGGCACTCGTGGGTCAGCTTCTGGCGGAAGGGCTGGGTGTTGCCGTGGCTGGACAGGTCCATGATGGCCTCAGCGCCCATGTTCACGGCGCTCATGACCTTCTGCATCTCGATGTTGTAATCCTTGCAGTCGCGGGAGACGCCGAGGTTGACGTTGATCTTGGTGCGCAGCATGCTGCCGATGCCCTCCGGGTTCAGGCAGCTGTGGTGCTTGTTGGCGGGGATGGCGACCTTGCCCTCGGAGACGAGCTGCCGGATCTCTTCGGTGGTGCGGTACTCCTTCTTGGCGACGATCTCCATCTCCTTGGTGACGATGCCCTTGCGGGCGGCGTCCATCTGGGTGGTATAGGTTTGCATAGTCAGTTCCTCCAGTTTGGTCTAAAATACTCTCTACCATTTATATACAGAGGGGCCGGATATTTCAGATGATACTGGATTCCGGCGCCTCCGCAAAACAACATTGCGGTCTTCATGAAAATCTCCTTGCATGAGTTTTCTAACGCGGCCGAAGGTGGTGCCCCCGGTCGGCCGCGGTCAGCGTTTCCTCCGATACAACCTCTCAGTCAATGCTTCGCATTGCCAGCTCCCCTAGTAGGGGAGCCCTTGGCAGTCCTCGCAGAGTTCCCGGTTTCGCCAGAGTCTCCCCTACTAGGGGAGATGTCGAACGAAGTGAGACAGAGAGGTTGTATGAAGGCGGGCGTCACAATTGAGCCGCTAACCTTCTCAATTCCCTGCACTCCTCTTCAACATCCTCCGCCGCGAAGATGGCGCTGACCAACGCAACGCCCGCTTCGCCGCAGTGGGCGAGGGAGAGCAGGTTCTGTTTGCTGATGCCGCCGATGGCCACGACCGGCACGGGGACGGCGGCGCAGATGGCGCGCAGCGTCTCCTTGGGCAGGGCGGTGACGTTCGTTTTCGTGGTGGTGGCGAACATCGCGCCGCAGCCGAGGTAATCCGCCCCGGCCGCCACCGCGGCCTTGGCTTCGGCAACGTTATGGGCCGACACGCCGATGATGGCGTCGGGGCCGAGGATGCGCCGCGCCTCTGCGGGGTCCATATCCTCCTGCCCCAGATGCACTCCGTCCGCGCCGCACTGGGCCGCCAGCGCCACGTTATCGTTCAGGATAAAGGGCACGCGGTACTGTTTGCACAGGGCGGAAATCTCCCGCGCCTCCGCCAGAATGGACGAATCGGCGAGGTTTTTCTCCCGCAGCTGCACACAGGTCGCGCCGCCCTTGAGGGCCGCTTCGACCTGCTGGGGCAGGGTGAGTTTCCCGACCCATGCGCGGTCGGTGACGGCGTAAAGCCGCAGCATCTCAGCAGTACAGTTCATAGTTTGCTCCTTGGTCCAGCTCTTCGCCGGTCATGTTGGAAACGGCGTCCATCAGGCGGATGCGCAGGGTGCCGGTGCCCTCGCCCCCGGTCAGGGAGGCGGCGGCCCGCTCCCCGCACAGACCCATCATGCAGACGGCGGCAGCGGCGGCTTCCAGCGGCGCTTCGGGGTTTGCCCCCACGAAGGCCGCCGCCAGCACCGACAGCATACAGCCGGTGCCGGTGACTTGGCGCAGCAGCGGGGTGCCGCTGCGGATGCCGTAGGCCGTGGTGCCGTCCGTTACGATGTCCTCGGCCCCAGTCACCGCCACGATGCAGTGGTGGGCGGCGGCGAAGCGCCCCGCCAGCGGCAGCAGCGTTTCCAGCTCCGGGGCCTTGCCCGCATCCACCCCGCGGGAAACGAGGCTCTGGCCGCTCAGGGTCTGCAATTCCGAGGCGTTGCAGCGCAGCACCGTCAGGGGAATGTCCTGCAAAAGCTTTTGGGCGATCTTTTGCCGGTACGCGGACGCGCCCACGCCCACGGGGTCAAAGACCACGGGCAGGCCCAGCTCAGCGGCCTTGCGCCCCGCCAAGAACATGGCGTCGGCCTTGCGGGGGTTCGGGGTGCCAAGGCTCAGGCAGAGCGCCCGGCTCAGGGCCGTGATCTCCCGGACCTCCTCCGGGGCATCCGCCATGATGGGCGAGGCCCCTGCCGCCAGCACGATGTTGGCACAGTCGTTGGCCGTGACGAGGTTCGAGATGCAGTGGACGAGAGGGGAGGCTTGCCGCACCCGGTCCAGCCGCTTTCCAAACGCAGTTTCCACAGCGGCCTCCTCAGCTCAGGCTGGTCTGCATCGAGTGCAGAGCGCCGGAGCGCTGCAGCGCCGCCAGCAGCACCCCCGCGATGACCGCGCCGCCCGCCGTGGAGACGAGGAAGGGCACGATGTAGGCGTAGAACGCGATGTCGCCCGCGCTCTTGCCCATCAGCAGGATGGCGACGGGGTAGGCGCACAGGCCGCCGAGGATGGAGGTGCCGAACACCTCACCCACCAGCGTGGGCAGCAGCTTCTGGGTCTTGTGGTAGACGACGCCGCACAGCAGCGCGCCGAACATGCTGCCGGGGAAGGCCATCAGGCTGCCCAGACCCAGCAGGTTGCGCAGCAGCGAGGCCACAAAGGCCACGCCGAGGCCCCAGTAGGGCCCCAGCAGCACCGCGCACAGGATGTTGACCATGTGCTGCACCGGCGCGCACTTGCTGCCGAAGATGGGGAAGCTGAACACGCTGCCCACCACAGCAAGCGCACACAGCATTCCGGCCAGAGCCAGTTTTTTCACCGAGAGATTTTTCATGGGGATCGCTCCTTTCGATTTTCCGGCAACAAAAAACAGGAGTTCCCGCTGCGGAAACTCCTGTAAAAACTCATACACGCTATGACTTCCTACGGCGGCATTATCCGCATCAGGTGAAAGGGTCGAAGTTCGGGTACTTCCTCTCAGCCCGCGTCACGAGCTCCCCTGTATTTTGTTGTCGGGTGTATTCTACACCATTCGGGCTGAAATTGCAAGAGGGAGTTTCCCTTCGGGGGGAAACTGTGCTATACTGGGTGGTAGAATTGCTCCCCCACTCCTTCAGGCCCGGCATCCGCCGTGCCAGCTCCCTCAAAGAGGGAGCCAAGGCCCCCTCCCAGAGGGGGCTGCCGCCGTCAGGCGGCTGGGGGAGTTGATACCACAACAAAGGAGATTTGGTTTATGGGTCTTGTAAAAGCAGCAATCAGCGCAGCTTCCGGCGTGATGGCCGACCAGTGGAAGGAATATTTTTACTGCGACGCCCTCCCCGCGGACGTGCTGGCCGTCAAAGGCCAGAAGCGCACGGACCGCCGTTCCTCCAACAAGCACGGCAGTGAGAACATCATCTCCGACGGCTCCATCGTGGCCGTGGCCGACGGCCAGTGTGCCCTGATCGTGGAGCAGGGCAAGGTGGTGGAGCTGTGCGCCGAGCCGGGCGAGTACACCTACAGCACCGGCACCCAGCCCTCCCTGCTCAGCGGCGGGCTGAAGAACATCGACGACGCCTTTGCCGAGATGGGCAAGCGGATCGGCTTCGGCGGTCAGGCTGCCACCGACCAGCGCCTGTACTACATCAACACCAAGGAGCTGGTGGGCAACAAGTACGGCACCCCCAACCCCGTGCCCTTCCGGGTGGTGGACCAGCGGGCCGGCATCGACATCGACATCGCCATCCGGTGCTTCGGCGAGTACAGCTACCGCATCGTCAACCCCATCCTGTTTTACACCAATGTCTGCGGCAATGTGGAAAACGCCTACACCCGCGACGCACTGGACGGCCAGCTCCGGACCGAGCTGATGACCGCGCTGCAGCCCGCCTTCGCCCGCATCAGTGAGCAGGGCATCCGCTACTCCTCCCTGCCCGCCCACACCACCGAGCTGGCCGATGCGCTGAATCAGGCCCTGAGCGCCAAGTGGAGCAAGCTGCGGGGCATCGAGATCGTTTCCCTCGGCGTGTCCGGCGTCAAAGCCAGCGAAGAAGACGAGCAGATGATCAAGGACTTACAGCGCAGTGCCGCCTTCATGGACCCCACCCGTGCGGCCGCCCACCTCGTCGGCGCACAGGCTGCGGCCATGCAGTCCGCTGCCGCCAACACCTCCGCCGGCCCCGCCATGGCCTTTATGGGGATGAATCAGGCTGCCGCTGCGGGCGGCGTCAATGCACAGACCCTGTACCAGATGGGCGCCCAGCAGCCTGCTCAGCCCGCTGCCCCGGCGGCGAACGGCTGGACCTGCTCCTGCGGCCAGAGCGGCAACACCGGCAGGTTCTGCACCTCCTGCGGCCAGCCGAAGCCCGAAGCCCCGACGGTCTGGGTGTGCAGCTGCGGCGCGAAGAACAGCGGCAAATTCTGCTCCGAGTGCGGCAAGCCGAAGCCCGCCGCCAAGTGCCAAAACTGCGGTTTTGAGCCCGCCGACCCCGCAAACCCGCCGAAGTTCTGCCCCGAATGCGGCAAGCCCTTCGGCGCATAAGAAAGGCAACTGTCCATGGCTGATAAAGTAACGAACTACCAATGCCCGGCCTGTACCGGCCCGCTGCACTTCGACAGCACCACCGGCAAGCTGGTGTGCGACTACTGCGGCTCGGCCTATGAGGTCGCCGACATCGAGGCCCAATACGCCCAAAAACAGCAGAAAGCCGACGCAGCCGCCGCTTCCGACGAGAAGAAGGCTGCGGCCAGCCGCGCAAAAGCGGCCGACGAAGACCCGGTCTGGAACGAAGCGGAGGCCAGCGGCCTTTCCAGCTACTCCTGCACCACCTGCGGCGCGGAGCTGGTCTGCGACGCCACCACGGCGGCCACCACCTGCCCCTACTGCGGCAACCCCACCGTGCTGGGCGGCAAACTTTCGGGCAAGCTGAAGCCCGAATATATCCTGCCCTTCAAGATGGACAAGAACGCCGCCATCGCCCAACTGACCAAATACTATAAGGGCAAAGCCTTCCTGCCCAAGGCCTTCAAGAGCCAGAACCACATCGCCGAGATTCAGGGCGTCTACGTGCCCTTCTGGCTGTTCGACGCCGAGGCCGACGCCCGCGGCAGCTACGACGGCCAAGTGAGCGAGAGCCACCGCGAGGGCGACTACCGCGTCACCACCACCCAGCATTACGACGTCCGCCGCGAGGGCACGGCCACCTTTGCCCGCGTGCCGGTGGACGGCTCCAGCAAGATGCCCGACGAGCACATGGACTCCATCGAGCCCTTCGACTACAGCGAGCTGAAGCCCTTCTCCACGGCCTACCTGCCGGGCTTTCTGGCCGACCGGTACGACGAGGACGCCAAGACCTGCGCCGACCGGGCCAAGACCCGCATCGAGAACTCCACCGCCGAGGCCCTGCGCCAAACGCTGTCCGAGTACGCGGTGGTGGACACGCGGGAAGAGAACATCAACGTTCGGATGAAAAAGGCTCACTACACCCTGCTGCCGGTCTGGATGCTCCACACCCGGTGGAAGGAGCAGGACTTCCTCTTTGCCATGAACGGCCAGACCGGGCGGCTCATCGGGGACCTGCCCGTGGACAAGGGCCGGGTGGCCGCGTGGTTCGCCCGCATCGCCCTGCCGCTGATGGCCGTCCTCATCTGGCTGCTGTACTTATAAGGAGGTGCGCGGAATGAAAACTCTGACTTGTTCTCTCCGCCGCCTCGGTGCGGCGCTGGCCGCCGCTGTGCTGGCGGTCTGCCTCAGCCTCCCGGCCATGGCTTCGGCCCCGCTGGTGCGGGATGACTACGGCCTGTTCGACGACGACACCCTCAGCGAGCTGGAAGCCAGCGCCGAGGAGGCCGCCGACGGCCACGACTGCGATGTGTATTTCCTCACCGTAGACAGCATCGGCGACGAAGACCAGCGTGCCTACGCGAAGAACTACTACCGCGACAACGATCTCGGCTCCGGCAGCGACCGCAGCGGCATCCTGTTCATGATCGCCCTCGGCTCCCGCAAGTACGTCACCATCACCTACGGCGGGGGCGTGACGGCCTTTACCGATTACCGCATCGAGCAGATCGAAGATGAGGTCGTGCCCATGCTGTCGGAGGGCGACTACGCCGACGCAGCCCAGACCTACATCGACCTATGCGCCGATACGCTGGATTTCTACGCCGAGAACGGCGAGCCGCTGGATTATGACAACGACCCGGACGGCGACCTCGGCATCTTCGGCATCCTCATCGTGGTGGGCATCCCGTCCCTCATCGCCGCCATCGTGTGCAGCATCCTCTATGCTCAGATGAAGACGGCCAAGCGGAAGACCGAAGCCGATGACTACATCGGGGCCGGGCTCAAGCTCCGGGTCCAGCGCGACCACTACACCCACACCGACCGCGTGGAGGTCTACGACCCGCCCCACGAGGAAAGCTCTTCCTCCGGCGGCTCGTCGGTGGACAGCGACGGCTTCGGCGGTTCGTCGGGCGGCTCCTTCTAAAGCGCAAAAAGGCCGGTTTCGCAGCTTGCGAAACCGGTCTTTCTCTTTATCCTTCGATTGCAGTACAGCATCAGCACCAGCGTCATGAAGGGGGGAACGCCCCGCCCCTCCGCGAGGAATCCGTTCACCCCGCGTTCGCCTCCAAATAATCTGCCACATCGCCGATGGTCACGAAATTGCGCAGTTCCTTTTCGGGGATGCGCAGACCAAACATTTCCTCAAGATCCGCCACAACGGTCAGGATCTCCATGGAGGACAGGTCGAGGTCGTCCATCAGGACGCTGTCTTCCCTCACGTCCTCCGGGCTGATCTCTGCCACGTCCTCAAGGATCGCGAGGATCTGGGACACGATTTCTGCTCTTTGCATCAAAAAATCTTCCTTTCCATGATGGATTTCAGCGTCACTGCAAGGGCGCGCTTCTCCGGCGCGGCCCCCTGCGGCCCGGTCTCCCATTCTGGTCCCGGCCTTACCCGACGTCATACAGCTTTATAATACCCGTTTTCCGGGGCAATTGCAACATTTCGCCGGTCAGGTTTACAGATTTTCTACAAAAGCGTTTCTTACCTGCGCAGCAGCTTGCCCAGCGCGTTGCGGGGCAGCGGCTCTGCGGTGCACTCCACGGCGCTGATCCGCTTGTACAGCGGCAGGGTGCGGTTCAGCTCGGTGACGAAGGTGCGGACAGCCTGCTCCTTCTCCGGCTCGCAGCAGATGATGGCACCGATCTTCTTGCCCATCTCCTTCACGATGCACTCCTTGATGTCGGCGCACTTGCCCAGCAGCTTTTCCAGCTCTTCGGGGCTGACGTTCTCGCCGCTGTCGAGGATGATAAGGTTCTTCTTGCGGCCGGTGATGTAATAGAAGCCCTCCTCATCCACGCGGGCGAGGTCGCCGCTGTGGAGCCAGCCGTCCTTGTCGATGGCCTCGGCGGTGGCCTCCGGGTCCTTATAATAGCCCAGCATGACCGCGCCGCCCCGGACGCAGATCTCGCCGGTCTCGTCCAGCTTGACCTCGCAGAAACCGTCCGGCTTGCCCAGTGCGCGGAGGTGTTCGCCCTCCTGCACCACGTTCAGCAGACCGTAGCCGGCCAGCTCGGTCATGGAGTAGCACTGGTTGATGTAGATGCCGTGCTCCACGAGGTAGCGCAGGATCTGCGGGTCGAGGATGGCAGAAGAGCAGCTCAGGTTCCACAGGCCGTTCAGCTTTTCCTGATTGCCGCGGCGGATCTCGTTGTAGATCATCTCCACCAGCACCGGCGGGGTGGACATGGCGTCGCTGTGCATCATGCTCATGTCCCGGCGCATATCGCGGGGGTCGGCGCAGAGGTTCAGCGTCCAGCCCTGAATGCCGTAGACGAAGTAGCAGATGAAGCCGGACAGGTGGAACATGGGCACCAGCGTGAAGTGGCTGAAGGGCTGATCCATCTCCTTCGGGGCCACTTCGGGCATGACCTTCTGGCCGTCGATGTACATCTTAATGGCGGTGAAGTAGTTTTTCTCGCTGAGCATGACACCCTTGCTGCGGCCGGTGGTGCCGGAGGTGAACAGCAGCATCCGCAGCCCGTCGGGGTCGATGCGGTTCTCCAAGGCGGCGGGTGCGCTGCCCTCGTAGGCGTTCATGGGGCGGAGCTTGTCGCCGTAAGCGGCCTTCAGCTCCTCGGCGTAGCCGTAGTCGATGCCGTCGGTGAAGATCAGGGCGGGCTCGCTGAGGCCCAGCTCATATTCCAGCTCCGGCCAAGTCTTCTTCTGGTTCAGGGTCACGATGACGGCCCCGGCCATCATGGTGCCGAAGGTCACCACGCCGTACTCATAATTGGTGCGGCTCAGGATCGCGATCCGCTGGCCTTTGAGATCCGCAACCGTTTCCTGCAGATAGCCGGTCATCTTCCGGATGTCGGCCACGAACGCGCCGTAGGTCTTCTCCTTCACGGTGGTGGTGGCGTCGTCCACCCAGCGGAACGCCGGGCGGGAAGCAAACTTCTCCTGCATGGCAGCGACCATATCATAAACCGTCATCGGCATCTCTTTTTCCGAAACCACGGCACAGCACTCTTCTCTGGTCATCTTTTGCACACTCCTTATTCGTTCGGTGTTCCTCGGCCGCCGCCCAATTTCAGCGGCAGCGCAGCTTTCGTCTCCCAGTATACAGCACGGCGGGGACAAATGCAAGTTTTAATTGCACAAATATGCAATTTAAACTTGCACTCGACTTGTGCAGGGAGATGGGATTTGCTCCCATTCGTTGCGCAGGGGCGGCTGCTGTGGTACACTTTGCACAGCCTTGGGGGCTTTTTTTGTTCTGCCCGCTTTCATTGACAGAACCTCAGAAAAGCATTATACTTATTTATAACGATTTTGTAACTTTTAACATCTTGCGCCCGAATTTCGGCAATCAGCCACCTCCAAGGTGATCTGGCGCAAAGGAGGGCTTTTCATGGAGGGTACCAAACCCCGCACGGCCAATTCGCTTGGCATGTTCGACCTGCTCAAGGGCATCGGTATGTTGACCATCGTGTTCGCGCACACCGGTGAGCTGTATCCGATGGGTTCCGGCAGCATCAACCTGCTGACCTTTTGTATGTTCGCCTACCGCGAATCCCTGATGGCCGCGTTCTACATCGCCAGCGGCTACGGCTTCCGCAAGCGTTCCATCGGCAAGTGCATCGACCAGCAGGTGACGACTCTGCTCAAGCCTTACATTTATACGGGCATCGCCACCACGGTGTTCCACTTCCTCATCCACTATCTCTGCTACGGCTCGCTCCACAACGCCACCTATGAGACCGGCAAGGTGCTGGGCGGCTTTGCGCTGGGGCTGCCCCACACGGCGGAGTATTTCGGCCAGACCTTCTTCTCCTGCGGGCCCATGTGGTACTTACTTTCCCTGATGATCGCGTGGATCCTGCTGGACCTGATCCTGAATATCTTCCCAGAAGCCTACACAAACTGGGCAGTGCTGGGCACCATGCTGCTGGGTTGGGGCATCTGCATCACATGGGAGGCCCCCTTCTGCATCGGGCAGGGCATGGTCACCGTTCCGACGCTCTACGTGGGCTACCTCGCCAAGAAACATAAAATTTTCGACAAACCCCTGTCCCGCAGGTTGAAAAACACCCTGATGGGCTGCGTGGCCGCCGTGGCGGTTCTTGTGCTGCTCACCCAGAGCACCGACTGCGTTTCCATGGCCCAGTGGAACTTCGGCCCGGTGAGCATCCTGCTGGACGCCGGGGCCGGCCTTGGCATCCTGTCCATGGTCCTCTGGTTCCAGCGCCGGGTGGACAACTTCGTGACCCGCGGCATCCAAGCCATCGGCCGCCGGTCTCTGTATATCTTCTGCATCCACACCGTTGAGCTGACCGCGATCCCGTGGTATCTGATGCCCCAGAAGTTTGCGGCCCACCCGGTGCTGGGCGTGGTCTTGCAGTTCACGCTCTCCATGGGGTCGGTGCTGCTGTTCTGTGAGCTGCTGCTCCGCTGGAAGGATCGGAAATTCCGGCGCACCGTGGCAGCCAAGGGCCGGGAAGCACAGCCCCGGCAGTATGCGGCAAAACACTGATTTTTTTGCGGGTCTTTCCCGCTGAAGTGAAATATATTATGATGAGGAGAATCCAGTCATGACCAACGAAGCTCCTGCCACCACGGCGGCCCTGCAGGGCCGGATCGCGGACCTCGAACAGCAGCTCAAGCTCTCGGACGAGGGCGTTTCCCGGCTGGCCCAGCGGTGCCTTGCGCTGGAACAGGAGGTGCAAGCCTGTGCCGCCGCCCACCCCCAGCGGGAGATGCGCACCGACTCGCCCACCCTGCTGCAGCCGCTGCTCTATTACGATACAGGCTTCGGCTTTTCCGAAAAAGATACGCTGACCGCCCCCGACTGCACCACCGACCAGCTGACCGGGGCCGTGACGGCTACGTTTGAGCTGCCGGTGGCGGCCCAGAAGCTCCGCTTCGATCCGGGCGAGCTGCCCTGCTGCGTGACCCAGCTCCTGTTCTCCGACGACCGCATCGTCTGGGAGCCCGCCAACGGCACCAATCTGCAGGGGAACACCACCCTCTTCCTCGGCGATGACCCCAACTACCGGCTGGAGGGCCTGAGCCAGTACCCCGCCGGGATGAAGCTGGTGGTGAGCTACTGCTACTACCCGCTGGAAAAGCTGGCGGACGAGCCTCTCTTCTGCGCCCTGCTGGAAAGCGTCCAGCTCCTGCAGAAGAATAAGAACGGCGAAAAGCAGCACATCGCCGAGCTGGAACAGGCTGTGGCCGCCCAACAGCAGACCGTAGCCCTGCTGCACCAGCAGATCGCCGAACTGCACCAGAAAAACGCCGAGGTCGCCGCCCGCTGCCAGTCCTACGAGACTTCCTTGGAAGGCGTGCTGAACAGCAGCAGTTGGAAGCTGACCCTGCCGCTGCGCCGTCTGCTGGGGTTGTTCCGCCGCAGCCATTAACGGGAGGGACGCCATGTACAGCAGTTACAGCCCCCTGCAGCAGAGCCAACTGGCCGCGCAGGGTTATTACGATACCCAGAGCACCTATCTGCTGGTCTACGCGCCGGGGCGGAACACCGCGCTGCGCGCCACCCTTGCCGACCAGCTCCACCGCAAGTTCCGGCTGGCGGATACCCTTGGCTCCGCCTTGACCGAGGGGGTGGACGGCGTGCTCCTCGTCAGCGAGGACGTGGAGTGCATGTCCACCGCCCTGATGTGCTTTGCAAAAGCCTTGCAGGACGGCGCAGATTACGCGGTCTGCAACGCCGTCTTCGGCTTCGGGGGGGCCACGGCTCTCTACCAGAGCCGGGCCCATCTGGCCCAGAACCGCTGCGCCCTCGTCAGCCGCCCCCTGCTGGAGCGCTGCCGCGCCGCCGCCAAGGACCCCGAAAACGTCACGGAGCTGCTGGCGCTGGCCGCGCAGTTCTGCGCCCACCCCGCCCGCATCCCACAGGCTCTGCTCCACTACGAGCGGGACATCTGCGCCGAGGATGCGTTCTCGGCCACGGGCAAGCGGGCCTTCCTCATGAGCCATGTCCTCGACATGACCGGCGCTCCCATCGTGCTGGTCAGCGCCGTGCCGGTGCTGCGCAGCATGGGCTACGAAGTGGTGGTGCTGGGCCCCAGCGATGGCGGGGCGCTGCAGCTCTTCGTGGACGCCGGGGCCGCCGTCATCACCCGGCCGGGCATCCGCGCCACCCCGAACCTTTGGGGGCTGGCCCTCTGCACCGACCTCGTCCTCGTCAACACCGTGGTCATGGCCCGGACGGTGCGGGCCCTCAGCGGCACCGCCGTGCCGGTGCTGTGGTGGCTCCACGATGCCTTTGCGGGCTACCCCCACATCGCCCACCAGATCCCCACGAAGCTGGCCAAGAATGTCCGGCTGTACTCGGTGGGCCACCACGCCGCCAACGCCATGCACGCCGTCCGGCCCGATTTCCAGATCGGCCAGCTCATCTACGGCTTGCCCGACTATGCGGCGGAGGATTTTCCCCGCTGCGACCTCGGCTACCCCGCCGACAAGCCCCTCTTTGCCACCGTCGGCTCCTTTGAGCGCCGGAAGGGCCACGACATCTTCTGCGCCGCCATCCGGCTGCTGCCGGAGGAGGTGCGGAACAAGGCCACCTTCCTCTTCGTCGGCATGGCGGCGGACAAGGAGATGATGGACGCCGTCCGCTCCCTGACCACCGACTGCCCGGAGAATGTCTTCTACTGCAAGCGGCTCAGCCGGGACGAGATCAAGAACCTGATGGAGCAGTGCACCTGTCTGGTCTGCGCCTCCCGCGACGACCCCATGCCCACCTTCGTCACCGAGGGCCTCATCTTCGGCAAGCCCTCCATCGTGTCGGAGCACACCGGCACCGCCGGGGTCATCACCGAAGGGGTGGACGGTTTCACCTACCCCGACGACGACCCGCAGAAGCTGGCCGCGCTGCTGGAGTGGGCCATCTTCCACCCGGAGAAGCTGGCCGCCATGAAGGCCGCCTGCCGGAAGCTCTACGAGACCCATTACTCCAAGCAGTCCTTTGAACAGACCCTCACCGCAGCGGTGAAGGAACTGACTGCTAATCACTGATCTACGTTTTCCTTCGTACAACCTCTCAGTCTCGCTACCGCTCGACAGCTCCCCTAGTAGGGGAGCCTCTGGCGAAACCATAAACTTTGCATGGACTGCCAAGGCCTCCCCTACAAGGGGAGGTGGCAATGCGAAGCATTGACGGAGAGGTTGTACGGAGGATTTTTTTATCATTTCCCACAAACTGCTGAGAAAAATTCGATACAAGTTCACAAAACCGGGGTGCTGGCGTGGTATACTTCAACCAACAGTACGAAAGGAGCTCCTCATCCATGAATCGACCTGCCCCCCAGCAGCCATCCCGCAAAAAGGCGGCCCTGTCCATCACGATCCTCGTGGTGCTGACCGGCGTCGTCTTCTGGATCTTCAAGAGCCACTGGGCCGAGATCTCCTCGGCGCTGGCGCAGTTGAAGTTCTGGCAGGTGGCCGTAGTGCTGGCCGTCGGCCTGACCTACCCGGTGCTGGAGGGCCTTGTCAGCTACGTCATCGTCCGGAGCCGACTGCCCCGGTTCACCCTGCGTCAGGCGCTGGAATCGGCCTTCATGGGCAGCTTCGGCAACGTCATCTGCCTTGGGGCCGGGTCCATGCCGATGCAGTCCTACTACCTCTACCGCAGCGGGCTGCCGCTGGGCCCCGGCGTGGGCCTGATGACCCTGCAATACGTTTTCCACAAGACCACGGTTCTGCTCTACGCCACGGTGATGCTGCTGCTTCAGCGCCGGTGGCTGGCGGCCAACACCTCCGGCGTGATGAACTACCTGCCCATGGCCTACTTCGTGGTGGCGGCGATCATCGTGGGGCTGGTGCTGCTCTGCGTTTCGCCCCTCATCCAGCGGCTGGCCCGCTGGGCGCTGGGCTGTCTGCCCAAAACCGAAAAATGGCAGACCCGCCGGGAAACGTGGCTGGAGCAGCTGGACACCCTCGGCACCGAGAGCCGTCACCTGCTGGCCGACAAGGGCCGCTGCGTCAAGATCTTCGCCCTGCATACGGTCAAGCTGTTCCTGCTGTTCACCCTGCCATCCCTCTGCATCCGGTTCATGGGGCTGCCCTGCGGCCTGAGCTTCTGGCAGGTGCAGCTCCTCACCAGCCTGATGCTCTTCCTCTCCAACGCCCTGCCCAACGTGGCGGGCATGGGGTCCATCGAAACGGCCTTCCTCCTCGTCTTCAGCTCCTTTCTGTCCAACGGCGAGGCCATGAGCACCCTGATGCTCTTCCGCATCGCCAGCTACTACTTCGTCTTCGGCTTCAGCGCCGTTGTCTCCCTCTTCGCCCAGAAGCATTTGGAGGAGCAGCCCCGCTGACGTAGTGGCGCGGTTCGCTTCCCCGCGAACTCAGCCAGCCTCCCAGACGAGCAGATCCGATGGCCAAGTTCGGTTTTTATAACGCAGCTTCGTCCAGAATCGAACTTCGCCAGCTTGGCCAACTTCGAAATGGCTGGCCAAGTTCGAACTTGGCCACCAAACGGAACTTCGCCAACTTGACCAACATCGAATATAGAACGTAGCTATATTATTATTTTTGAACTTGGCCATTAGATTTTCTACAGTAAGGGCAAAAACAAAAATCGGGGCATGTCGGTGGTCAAGCGACATGTCCCGTTTTTGTTTTCTGTTTTCGTGAAGGCTGCCGTACCAGAGCCGCCTTCACCGCGCAGGAGGGAGCGGAGCAAACCAGAATGCCGCGCCCTGCCAAAAGAAAAAGAGAGTATGGAATGGAGGAATCGGAACCCTTTGCAGAAGGTCCCCCAGCCTTGGTTAGATTTAACTAACCTTGCCGTGACAACAGGATACCATAGTTTGTCATGACTGTCAAGCCCCCTTTTGAACTTTTTTCGGAAAAAGTTTTTTTCCGGAAAATTGGGCACTTGTGCTAAGAAACTTTTGCCGCTTTTGTGTAAAATCCATCCATTCCCTCTTGCTTTTTCGAGGGATCATTGCTATTATAGTGTTAAGGCTGCCGGGCGCGGAACGTCACGCGCCTCGCCGCCTATTCGCCCGCCCCCAGAAAGCCGCATTGGATGCGGTTTTTCAAAGGCTCAATAGTTAGATAATGCTAACTGCCAATGGAATGGCAAGGAGCAAGGAGGTTCCAATGATCGATTTTGAACAGTGGGAAGGCTTTGAGGGCCGTATCTGGAAAGAGGAAGTCAACGTGCGCGACTTCATCCAGAAGAACTACACCCCGTACGACGGCGACGAGTCGTTCTTGGCCGGTCCCACCGAGGCGACCAACAAACTGTGGGGAGCTTTGCAGAAGCTCCAGAAGGAAGAGCGCGCCAAGGGCGGCGTGCTGGATATGGAGACCGAAGTGGTCAGCAGCCTGACCGCATACGGCCCCGGCTACATCGACGAGGAGCTGAAGGATCTGGAGCAGGTCGTGGGTCTGCAGACCGACAAACCCCTGAAGCGCGCCTTCATGCCCTACGGCGGCATCAAGATGGCCGAACAGGCCTGCACCACCTACGGCTATCAGCCCAGCGAAGAGCTGCACAAGATCTTCACCGACTACACCCGTACCCACAATCAGGCGGTCTTCGACGCTTACACCCCGGAAATGAAGAAGGCCCGCCACACCCACATCATCACCGGTCTGCCCGACACCTACGGCCGCGGCCGCATCGTCGGCGACTACCGCCGCGTGGCCCTGTACGGCATCGATGCGCTGATCCAGTTCAAGCAGGAGGACTTCGCCAACTGCGGCGACGGCACCATGACCGATGACGTCATCCGTCTGCGGGAGGAGATCGCCCGCCAGATCAACGCCCTGAAGGGCATGAAGAAGATGGCCGAGGCCTACGGCTTCGACATCTCCCAGCCCGCCAAGAACGCCAAAGAGGCTTGCCAGTGGCTCTACTTCGGCTATCTTGCCGCCATCAAGACCCAGAACGGCGCTGCCATGAGCGTGGGCCGCATCTCCACCTTCCTCGACATCTACATCCAGCGGGATCTGGACAAGGGCATCCTGACCGAGAGCGAGGCACAGGAGCTGATCGACCACATGGTCATGAAGTTCCGCATGGTCAAGTTCGCCCGCATCCCCAGCTACAACCAGCTCTTCTCCGGCGACCCCGTCTGGGCAACGCTGGAAGTGGGCGGCATCGGCATGGACGGCCGCAGCATGGTCACCAAGAACTGCTACCGCTTCCTGCACACGCTGGAGAACATGGGCCCCGCACCGGAGCCGAACCTGACCGTTCTATACTCCTCTGCCCTGCCCGAAGCCTTCAAGAAGTACGCCTCCAAGGTCTCCATCCTCACCAGCTCCGTCCAGTACGAGAACGACGATGTGATGAAGCCCGTCTGGGGCGATGATTACTCCATCTGCTGCTGCGTGTCTGCCACCCAGACCGGCAAGGAGATGCAGTTCTTCGGTGCCCGCGCCAACCTCGCCAAGTGCCTGTTGTACGCCATCAACGGCGGCGTGGACGAGAAGTACCACGAGCAGTGCGGCCCCAACTACGCCCCCATCACCAGCGAGTACCTGAGCTATGACGAAGTGCTGCCCAAGTACGTGCAGATGCTGGACTGGCTGGCCGGCCTGTACGTCAACGTGCTGAACCTCATCCAGTATATGCACGACAAGTACTACTACGAAGAGGCCGAGATGGCCCTCATCGATACCGATGTCCGCCGCACCTTCGCCACCGGCATTGCGGGCTTCTCCCACGTCATCGACTCCCTGAGCGCCATCAAGTACGCCAAGGTCAAGGTCCTCCGCGACGAGACCGGCCTTGCCACCGGCTTTGAGGTGGAAGGCGACTTCCCGAAGTACGGCAACGACGACGACCGCGCCGACGAGATCGGCGTCTGGCTGCTGCGCACCTTCCTTGAGATGATCAAGAAGCGCCACACCTACCGCAACTCCGAGGCCACCACCTCCATCCTGACCATCACCTCCAACGTGGTCTACGGCAAGTACACCGGCGCCCTGCCCGATGGCCGCGCCGCCTTTACTCCCTTTGCCCCCGGTGCAAACCCCAGCTACGGCGCAGAGCAGAACGGTCTGCTGGCTTCCCTGAACTCCGTGGCAAAGCTGCCCTACCACTGGGCGCTGGACGGCATCTCCAACACCCAGACCATCAACCCCGACGCGCTGGGCCACAGCGAGGGCGAGCGCGTGGAGAATCTGGTGCAGGTCATGGACGGCTACTTCGATCAGGGTGCCCACCACCTGAACGTCAACGTCTTCGGCAAGGAGAAGCTGCTGGACGCCATGGAGCACCCCGAAAAGGAAGAGTACGCCAACTTCACCATCCGCGTCTCCGGCTACGCGGTCAAGTTCATCGACCTGACCCGCGAGCAGCAGATGGACGTCATCTCCCGCACCTGCCATGCAGCCCTGTGACCTCATCGGCCGCATTCACTCGCTGGAGAGCTTCGGCTCGGTGGACGGCCCCGGCGTCCGGTTCGTAGTCTTCCTGCAAGGCTGCGCTCTGCGGTGCAAATACTGCCACAACCCGGAGACATGGGCCGACGGCGGCGAGGAGTGGACGCCGGAACAGTTGTTCCAGCGCGTCTACCGCTACCGCAACTACTGGGGCAGGAAGGGCGGCATCACGGTCAGCGGCGGCGAGCCGCTGCGGCAGATGGACTTCGTGACGAAGTTCTTCCAGCTTGCCCGCGCCAAGGGCGTGCACACCGCGCTGGACACAGCCGGTGAGCCTTTCCGCCCCGACGACCCGGCGTATCTGGCCAAGTTTGACACGCTGATGCAGTCCACCAGCCTCGTCATCCTTGACCTGAAAGAGATCGACCCCGAAAAGCACCGCCGCCTCACCGGCAAAGACAACGCCAACATCCTTGCCATGGCCCGGCACATCTCGGAGCTGGGCGTTCCGCTCTGGGTCCGGCATGTGCTGGTGCCCGGCCTGACCGACGACGAAGAGGGTCTGCGCCGCACCGCAGACTTCATCCGGTCGCTCCAGACCGTGCAGCGGGTGGAGGTGCTGCCCTATCACACCTTGGGGCTGTTCAAGTGGCAGAAGCTGAACATCCCCTACCCCCTGCCCGACGCTGTTCCGCCCACTGCGGAGCAGCTCGCGCGGGCCGAGGAGCTGCTGGAGGTCCGGAGATACCCCGGCTGATGCTCCTTTCCTGAATGCGCAAAGGCCCCCCGGAACGTTGCAGCGCTCCGGGGGGCCTTTTGTCTTATCCGAGCAGGACTCGTGCCCGCCGCTGGACTTCTTTTTCGATCATTTTGAGCCGTTTCGGCGGCAAATTGTAGTGTGCAGCCCGGCGGTCAAACCGGAACTCCAACAGTTTATGCAGCATGGCGCGGTGACGAGGCCGCAGAACTGCTTTTGCTTCCGCAAAAAAATCATCATACGCCAGCGGAAGCAATGCACGCGCATAGCGGTCGAACGCTTTCTGGTCCTCCCAAAGTTCTGCGCCGCCCAGACTGAACAGTGAATTGCCGTGGTCAAACAGTGGGGCGGGAGCCGCGATCGCGTTGGTCTCGTTTTTTACCAGAACGCCAAAATTTCCGTAGTGACGGTCTGTATTGCAGATGACCGCGTCGAACACGACCATATCTTCCAGTGCATCCACAAAAGGCTGTCCCAGCGTTTCGTAATAGGCGCGGACCGCTTTCATCCCGCCCTTCGGCACGAGCTGGCCCACTGGCAGGTAGGAATATTCCTTGCTGGTGAAGAGCTCACATTTGGAGCAGAGCGTTTTCTTCAGGTCTTTTGTCAGGGTGTAACGGATGGCGTCTAGCCCCATTGCCTGTGCAACCTGATACGCATACAGCTCTGAATACGGCTCAAATCCGGTATTGCTGAAGCCGACCGTTCCGCCTTTGTACAGATAGATCTTCCCGTTCATCCGCCGCCAGCATTTCGGCAGCATTCCGTTGGTCGAGAACTCCGGGCAGGACGCCAGCGATGTCCGCACGCTGCTGCCGTAACCGGTAAATGCAATGGCTGCCAGCACCTGACTGAATCGGTTATCGTATAGATTCACCTTTGCAAAGGTGTCGCCAGACCCTTCTGCATCGACCCAAAAGCAATCGTTCAGGGAAAGACCTTTGCAGACCGTGATGATGCCCAGCGGGCGGTTCAGCGAAAGCCCTACCTTGGAGAGCAGCGCATCCACATACGCACGATTCTTCGGGATCGTGCGATGCCGCAGCCACCGCTCCAGTCCATCTTCTGAAACCGTCAGATTCAGCGGCAGGAATGCCCGGTTTTCATCGTAGACCTTTACGATTCGGAGATTCGTCTCCGCGCTGTCCATATCGGCTTCGAATTCCAGCAGCGGCAGATCAAAATGCCGGACTGTATAGTGCATAGCGCTCCCCTCCTGTTCCCATTTTCTCTATTATATCGCATCCGGGGGCAGAACAAAAGGGGGGTTCTCAGTCCTCCGCCTCACGCTCGGCGGCGGTATTCTCCTCGTCCAACAGATAGGATGCTTCGGTCTGCTTGGTCATCTGGTCAGCGGTCCAGTCCAGCTGAGCATTGCTGTCCAGATTCAGGGTGTAGCTGTATTCCTGCTTCATGCTGCCGGTGTGCAGTTCCTCGCTGTCCGCCACCTCGATGCCGTCGTAGTAGAAGGTCACGCCGGTGGGCTGGGCAGTCTGCTGCCGGATGATGTCGGTGATCTTCCGGCAGTCGATGGCGAAGGCCGCTTTCTGCTCATAGGGGCCGAACAGCTCGATGTTCACCCGCAGCACGCCAAGGCCGCTGTTGAGGTCGCTGGCGGCGGCGGTGGCCGTCTCGGCGCTGCCGTAGTAGTCGTACAGCCCTGCCCGGAGGTCCTTCAGTGGGATGTCCGGGGCCTCGTCCCGGATGGCGGCATAGAGGGTATTTTCGTAGTCCGTTGCGATCTTGGCCACCCGTGCTTCGTTGGCCGGGTCGATGCGGTCCAGCACCATGGGCAGAGCGCTCATGCACAGGCAGACCGCCATCAGGCACAGGCAGAAGAAGACGGACAGGAAATCGTACTTCCACTTTCCCGGCTTTGCGGCAAAGTAGAGCACCTCACCGCCCAGCAGACACAGCCCCGCCGCCGGGGCGATCTTGAGGGCCAGCTCCCAATTGAAATGGGGCAGGAAGTGGTAGCACAGGAAGAACGCTCCTGCTGCCATCAGGCAGACCCCCAGCGTCAGGCTGCCCACCCGGCGCACGGGGAGGCTTTTCGGTGTCTGGGGCGTCTGGGGCGCTTCCGGCGCGGCAGCCTCTGCCGTCCGCTCAGTTTTGTTCGGTTCCATCGTCGTCCTCCTTGGTGTCCTCCGGCTCCCCGTCGGCCTCGGCGTCCCGATGGCCGATGCTGTTCAGGATGGCCTGTACGTTGACCTTTTTATGCTCCTGCGGCTGGTACTCCGTGAACTCCTCCTCCGCCGCGTCGGCGGGCTGGGGCTTCTTGGCGGTGCGGGGGCCTTTCACCAGCCAGATGCCGCAGACGATGAGGGCCACGCAGACCACCACCTCCGGCAGTTGGTCCATGACCAGATAGAATGCCCGGAAGACCGGGCTCGTCTTGCCCCAGCGCCAGAGCAGGTCGCCGAGGGTGTTCATGAGGATGTTCTGGTAGCCCACCAGCGCACCGAAGGCGATGAGCGCCCAGCCCAGCAGCTTGTGGCTGTCGGCCAGAAACTGCGCAAGGCGCTTATCATGGAGATCCATGTGGACAAGGTAATCGTCCTCCGGGGCGGTGTCCATCCCGATCTGCGCCCGCAGGTTGAAGGTATCGAAAAAGCTGTACATATAGACGATGGGCAGTCCGATATAAAATACTTCGATCCGCGTCATGACACCAAGGGTAACGGACAGGCAGAACATCGTAATGAGCGACAGGCCGCGCTTCATATAGCCCTGATACATCTCCCCCGCGCCCGGAATCAGCGCGAACAGCAGGGTCAAAATCCCGTTTTTCTTCATAAGTCCAGTTCCTCGTTTCTCAAGTTGTAGCGTTTGATTCGGTGGTGTGGGGCACGGTGTCCAGCAGCCGCTGCAGCGGGCCGGAGAGCTTCCCGGCGTTGTCCCGGTCGGCCCGCGTTTCTACCGGCTTGCCCTGCGGCTCCGGCACCGCCGGACGGTCTTCTTCCACCGGCTGTGTCTGGCTCGCGGGCAGCACCGTGTTGAGTTCGGAGCCAAGGCGGGTGATCTGGCCGAGGGCACCGGTCTTCCACATCGTCAGCGCCAGCACCGCCGCCACGCTGGCCACGGCCACCCGGCCATAGGTGTTCTGCATCAGCCGCACCCAGATATTGCTCATCACGGCCCCGCGCAGCGGCTTTGGCGGCGTTTCCAGTGCATCCGCCGTCAGCAGCGCCGTGTAGCGGTCCATGCAGCGGTCGCAGTAGGACAGGTGTTCGGCGGTCTCCAGCCGCCCCAGCTCATCCAGCCCGCCCTTCGTCACGGCCAGAAGGCCCTCGTCGGTCAGGCAGCCGTCCTCACGAAACAATTCCATCTTCGCTCCTCCTTTCCTGACGGATCTTTTCCGCCAGCATCTTTTTGGCCCGGTAAATTTGCGCCTCCACCGTCTTCTGTGGTCGGCCGCAGAGCCGGGCGGCCTCGGCGGCGGTGTGCTGCTCCAGCAGCATCAGGCGGCAGGGCGTCTTGTAAGGCTCCCGCAGGTTCAGGATCATCTCGGTCAGGGTCTCCTCGCTCAGCGCGTCGAGCACCCGCTGTTCGGGGTCGGAGCCGGGCGGGGCGCCTTCCAGCGCCAGCACCTCGTCGCCGGGGGTGTTTACCCGCCGCACCCACGCGCTGCGCAGATGATCCTTCGCCTTGTTGGACGCAATGCGCGCCAGCCACTGCTTTTCGTAGCCGGGCGGGCAGCGGTCCATGGCACGCCACGCCGCCAGAAACGTTTCCTGCGCGAGGTCTTGTGCATCGCCTTCGTCCGGCACGAGCTGGTGGCAGACGGTGTAGACAAGCCCCTGATACTTCTGCACCAGCGCGCTGAATTCCAGTGTAGTCAACGGTCTGCAGGACCTCCTTTCGCAGCATTCGGGGCAGCTTTGGGCGGCCCTTCTGTACTCTTATACGGATCTGCCGGGCGGTTTCCTGCAAAAATCCGGAAAATTTTTTCAGCAAACGGCGGGCACATCTGGTATAATGGTATCATAGCACAAAGTTCGCAGGAGGAAAAGGCCATGGCGCAAAGTACGAAACAGGCCCTGCTGGCGGCGCTTTCCGCTGCCGAGGGCGGGTACATCTCCGGCCAGCAGCTCGCCGAGGCGCTGGGCGTGAGCCGGGCGGCCATCCACAAGGCGGCGCTGGCCCTCACCGCGCAGGGCTACGCGCTGGACTCGGCCCCCCGCCGGGGCTACCGGCTGGCGGGCGGCGACCCCTTCTGCGCCGAGGCCGTAGGCGAATACCCGGCCCCCATCTACATCTACGACACCCTCGAAAGCTCCAACCTGACCGCCAAACAACTGGCGCTGGCCGGTGCTCCCCACGGCACGCTGGTGTTGGCGGGCCAGCAGAAGGCCGGGCGCGGGCGGCTGGGCCGCAGATTCGAAAGCCCCGCCGGGAAGGGCGTCTATTGTTCCCTGCTGCTCCGCCCGGCCCTTTCCGCCGCCGACGCCCAGACCGCCACCATCGCCGCAGCGGTCTCCGTGGCGCGGGCCGTGAAAGCGCTCTGCGGGCTGGAACTGGGCATCAAGTGGGTGAACGACCTGTATTATCAGGGCAAAAAGGTCTGCGGCATCCTGACCGAGGCGGGCACCGACATCGAGAGCGGCCAAGTGGAGTGGCTGGTGGTGGGCATCGGCCTGAACCTGACCACCACCCCCGCCGACTGGCCGGAGGAGCTGGCCCCCACGGCGGGCAGCCTCTTCCCCGGCGGCCCGTCCCCCGTCAGCCGCACCGCGCTGGCCGGTGCCATCGCGCGGGAGCTGCTGGCCCTCTGCCCCGCCTTCGACTGTCTGGACGAGTACCGCGCCCGGTGCTTCGTGCCGGGCCACTGGGTCACCGTCTGCACCGGCAGCGAAAACTACGCCGCCAAGGCCCTTTTCATCGATGATCACGGCCAGCTCGTCGTCGAGCGCGAGGGCGGCCGCACCGAGGCCCTCCGCCACGGCGAGGTCAGCACCCGCCCCGCGAGGACGGAGTAAAAACTTTTTTGCAAAAAACGCTTGACTTTTCCAAGATCCGTGGTATAATTATCAACGTTCCGAGCCAAACAGCTCGAACGAAAACAGAATATGCGGATATGGCGGAATTGGCAGACGCGTTAGATTCAGGTTCTAATCGGGGCAACTCGGTGGAGGTTCAAGTCCTCTTATCCGCACCAAACAATGAAAATCCGAACCTTTTCTCGATAGGAGAAGGGTTCGGATTTTTCGTTTTCTTCGGAAAGCAGAATGAAGGCTCTTTCCAAACGGCTGTGTGTCCGAAACCTTATCAGAAAAAAGACCGTATCACAAAGGTCACAACTGTAAAGGTGCCGTAAGGCAGAAAGGACACAAACATGAAGTACGATGAAAGAGCCTGCAAATTCAACATGGACACCGGGTGCGTGGAACTGCTGCTCCAGGATGGGAGAAAAATCTCCATCGACTGCACCGGAGTTGAGGATGCGCTGGATGTGACTATGGCGCAGAGGTCGCAATTGGATTACCTTATCTACAATGATCCGCTGGGCTATGCGGATTTGATTCTGAACGGTGACCCGGAGGGATACTTGAAAAACGTAACCGGGAGCCATGGGCTAGAAGATTAAGAGAAAAGCGCAGAGCACCTTATTCAGAGTGCTCTGCGCTTTTCTGCATCTTGCGCCATTGTTGCGGGGTCATGCCGTACTTTTGCCGGAACAGTTCGTAGAAGTGGGTGCGGTTGGTAAATTTGAGTTGTAGGGCGATCTCACTGACGGAAAGTGTTGTTTCCCGCAGCAGCCGTTCAGCCTTCTGGAAACAGAAGGTCATGCCGTAATCGAAAAGACACAGACCGGTGCGGCGCTGGACGATGGAATTGAGGTAACTGCCATTGTAATTCAAAAGCCGTGCCAGTTCGCTGCGAGGCAACCGACCATCTGTATCTTCCAGCAAACGGCTGATACGCAGAAAGAGCAGGCTTTCGGGGCTGCTGCTCAGGTGCACCGGGGTGACATAGAACCCGGACGACAGAAAATCGAACAGTTCGCAAAGTGCGCCCTTCAAATAATAGGTGGCGGCGGCACTGGGTTCGTGCAGGATGTGGGTCATGCGGGCGATGAGCGTTGCCAGGGTTTGAACACTATCGGTGTTTTCCGGTGTGGGGAAAAGGTCCTGATATTCCTTTCGGAGGTCTTGTCCCAGATTTGCCAGCATGAACTGCAAAACGGGATTTTCCGGCAGATGGCGCTCGGCTTCAAATAATTGCAGGGATGCAGATTCAGTCAGGCTGCGGACAAAATCCACAGACAGACCAAGAAAACAGAGCTTGGCGGGGCCAATGAAGCGTTCGTTATGGAGGATGCTGCGGTTTACCAGACAACAGGTTCCGGCACGGTAGGGGTATTCTTTTTCCTCGATCTGTTGGATGACCTCCCCTTCCAACACCAGCATCAGTTCAAAATAATCGTGGCGGTGCAGCGGACGGGAGCTGAGGGCACGGAATAAAGCATCCATAGAGTTTTCATGCAGCCAGCAGCCATTCGGTGAGAACATCTGAATGCTGTATTGGTCGGTTTCTCCCAGACCGGTACAGGACTCCAGCGTGATCTGCACCGGGGACATGATCTTGTAGAAGGTAGAGAGCTGACTGCCCCAGTTTTCAACCTCCAAAATATTCTCATAGCTGGTGGAATCCGGTTTCATGAAAGAGTCTCCTTTTCCGCAATGTGCGAATATGATACAATCTGATGGATGCGGCACACGATGCTGTCATTGTGGAATGTGAACGGAATTGCTAAAATATAGGCACAATACAAAAACATTCTGTAAAAGCTGTGCGGCCGATGGCTTTATTATAGAGTGCTTTTGAAAAAATGTAAAGCGACAGACGCATTCTGTCGCCGTGAATGATACAGCACATCTTGAAAGGAGAATCCCCATGTCTGCTACTGCAACGACAGAGAAAAAATATCTGAAATGGTATCAGAAGCTGGCCTACGGTTCCGGCGATCTGGCCTCTAACTGCTCCTATGGTCTGGTTTCCAGCTTTGTACTGCTTTATCTGACCGGAACACTGGGTCTGGACAGCGCCATCATTGGCTCTTTGATGCTGGCTTCCAAGGTTCTGGACGGCATCAGCGATGTGATCTTTGGCACCCTGATCGACCGCACCCACTCCAAGCTGGGCAAGGCGCGTCCGTGGATGCTGTTTGGTCAGGTAGGTGTTTCCCTCTGCCTGTTTTTGCTGTTTGCCATCCCGGCTGGCAGCACCACCATGCAGTATATCTACTTCTTCATCGTGTACACGGCACTGAACGCAGTGTTCTATACTGCCAACGGCATTGCATATTCCTCTCTGGTGGCACTGATCACCAAGAACAACAATGAGCGTGTGCAGCTGGGCTCCTTCCGTTTTATGTTTGCGGTCGTCACCAACATCTTTATGGGCTTTGCCGTTACCGGCATGGTGGAGAAGTTCGGCAGCGGTGCCGCAGGCTGGCGTACCACGGCTTTGATCTTCGCGATCGTTGGTTTGGTGGTCAACACCATCAGCTGCCTTGCAGTTAAAGAGCTGCCGGAGGAAGAACTGAGCGGCAACACCAGCGAAGCCGCAGAGGAAGGCAAAGCAGTTGCCGAGGAGAAAAAGCATGGCTTTGCCGAGACTGCTAAGATCCTCGTCCACAACAAGTATTACCTGATGATCCTTGCCATCTACATCGTGTACTATATCATGAGCAACCTGACCACCGGTGCCGGTGTGTTCTGCGCCACCTATTACTGGGGCGATGGCAGCCTGCTGGGTCAGTTCTCCATGATGAAAATGTTCCCTGTTATCATCGCACTGGCCTTTGCGCCTGTCCTCATCAAAAAGACCGGCAGTATGCAGAAGGTCAACTTCTGGGGCTACGCCATCAGCAGTGTGCTGGGCATTCCCATGATCTACTTTGCCATGCAGAAGAATCTCTCCATGTTCCTGCTGTTCATGTTCATCAAGGGCGTCTTTGCAGGTACCCTCAGCGGCTCTTTGAACGCTCTTATTGCTGAGGCCAGCGGCTACACCACACGCACCACCGGCGTCCACATGGACGGTATGATGTACAGCTGCTCCTCTCTGGGCGTGAAGGTCGGCGGCGGCATCGGTACTGCGGCTGTGGGTTGGCTGTTGAAGCTGGGCGGCTTTGTGGGCACCGCAACGGTCCAGAGCGAAAGCGCCATTCGGATGATCTTCAACCTGTACATCACCTTCCCCTTTGTGATCGGCATCATTATTACAGTGCTGCTGGCTTTCCTTGATGTGGAAAAGGCCAATAAGAAGTGGGATGCTGAACACAAGAAAGAGGCACAGGCATGATTCGACAGAATTTCAACGCAGATTGGACGGTAGAAAAGGGCGATGGCAATTCCCGGATGAATTCCTTTCTGGGAAATACCCAGACCAAAACCGTGCATCTGCCCTACGATGCCATGATCCATGAAGCCCGCACCCCGGACACAAAAAACGGTGCACAGACCGGCTTCTACCCCGGCGGCGAGTACATTTTTCAGAAGCATTTCACCGCACCGCAGGCGTGGCAAGGCAAGCCGGTGTCCCTCGTATTTGAGGGCGTGTACCAGACGGCGCTGGTCTACCTGAACGGCTGGCTGCTGACCCGGAACGTGAACGGCTATGCGGAGTTTACCGTGGAGGCTGGTCCCTACCTGAAATATGGTGCCGACAACCTGCTGAAGGTCATTGCAGATAACAGTCTGGAACCCAACAGCCGCTGGTATACCGGCAGCGGCATCTACCGCCCGGTGCGGCTGCTGGTGGGCAACAAGGTCTATCTGCCGCAGGATACCGTGCGTATCACCACCCGGGAGGCGGACGAGGGCTTTGCCCTGCTGGATGTGACGGCACAGGTGCAGTCTGCCAGCACTGTTACAGAACGGGTGACCCTGCAGCAGACCATCTGCCGGGAGGGCACGGCAGTGCTCACCGACCGGCAAAACCTCCTGCTCCAACCCGGCGAAAGCAGAACCGTCTCCTTCCGGTACTGCGTGGACAGCCCGGCTCTGTGGAGCCCGGAGAACCCCAACCTCTACACCAGCACCATGCAGGTGCTGGAGGGCGAGGAAGAACTGGACCGGGAAGAGACCGGCTTCGGCATCCGTACCCTGAGCATCGATGCAGCGCATGGGGTACGCATCAACGGGCAGACCGTCAAGCTACGGGGTGCCTGCATCCACCACGACAACGGCATTCTTGGTGCAGCTACCCTGCCCGATGCCGAGGAGCGCCGCATTCGTCAACTAAAGGAAGCGGGCTTCAACGCCATCCGCTCCTCCCATCACCCGGCAGGGCGGGCGCTGCTGGATGCCTGCGACCGGTACGGTGTGCTGGTAATGGACGAACTGAGCGACGTATGGAACGTGCGGAAAAATCCCTACGACTATGCTCTGTACTTTGAGCAGGACTGGAAGCCCACCATTCAAAAGATGGTGGCCAAGGATTACAACCATCCCAGTGTCATTTTGTACTGTGTGGGCAACGAGATCTCCGAGGCAGGCTCGGAAAGCGGAGCGGAGACCAACCGTCGGCTCTGCAACACCTTCCGGGAGCTGGACCCCACCCGTTACACCACCAACGCCCTCAACGGCCTTATGGCAGCCGGTTACCGCCTGCGGGAGATCATGGGGGATGTGATGCGAAAGTTCCCGGCACAGCCCGGTCCCTCCGGCGGCGATGGCGGCGGCAGCAATGCCCTGAACAGCTTTATGAGCCTGATGTCCGGGGAAAAGGGTGATTACTTTGCCACCCATCCGCTGCTGACTGAGGCGCTGTCCGGTTGCGAGGATTCCTGCGATGTGATCGGTCTGAACTACCTTACCGGACGCCATGTGCTGGAGCATGAACTGCACCCCCACAAGGCAGTGCTGGGCACCGAGACTTACCCGGCAGACATCGTGCGGCTGTGGCGCATCGTGGAGGAGAATCCTCACATGATTGGCGACTTCACATGGGCTGGCTACGATTATCTGGGGGAGGCAGGCTGCGGCATCTTCCATTACGATGGTGGTGCCAACTTCAGCAGCATTTACCCGGAACGCACCGCCTACATTGGAGATCTGGATCTGCTGGGCAATCGCCGCCCCATCAGCTATCTGCGGGAGATCGTTTACGGTCTGCGGAAGGCACCCTATCTGGCAGTGCTGCGAATGGAACACAACGGTCAGACCTCCAGCAAAACGCCTTGGATGTTCAAGGATAACCTTTCCAGTTGGACATGGCCCGGTTTTGAGGGACAGACGGCTTCGGTGGATGTGTACTCCGCTTCGGAGGAGGTGGAGCTGTTCCTGAACGGAGCTTCTCTGGGCCGCCGTGCCATGGTGGATTTTACCGCCACCTACAGTGTGCCCTACACTCCCGGCGAGCTGAAGGCTGTGGGCTATACCGGCGGTGTGTGTGACGGCGAGTTCACGCTGCGCACCGCACAGGATGCACAGATGACCCTTACAGCAGATCGTAAGACCCTGCAAGCTAACGGCGAGGATGCCGCCTTTGTGATGATCCAATTCGTGGATGCAAATGGCACCGCAGATCTGCACACCAAGCACACCCTGAAGGTGGAGTTGGAGGGGGCAGGCATTCTGGAAGCCGTAGGCAGCGCAAACCCCTGCTCCGAGGAGCGTTACGACACCCCGGAAAGCGAGACCTTTGACGGCTGCTGTATGGCGGTGATCCGCGCAGGAGAAGCTGCGGGCGAAATTCATCTGATCGTCACAGCAGATGACAGCGTTCAGAAGCAGCTGACGATTCTGATTCAGGAAGCAGAGGGCTGAAGCTCAAAAAGCCGGTGAAGGCTCAAAACAAAAACAGGGTGCGCCCTGCCGGACGCACCCTGCCAAAAGCCACAGACGATAGCGATATGTACAACAGGGAGTTCCCCAGTGGGAACTTCCTGTTTTTCGTTGTTTGCATGATGAGCCTGTTCCGCCTGCCACGCGGCAAACTCCCGCTGGCCTTCCTCGCTGTTCCAGCAGGCAAGGATGGCCGGGTAGAATGCCCGTGCCAGACGGTCAATGACTTCATCGGGATAAGGGGAAGTATTTGTGGACTTTTTCTTTTTGTTCAAACGCACGCTCCTTTGATCGTCCCACCGTGGCAAAGTCGGGCGAGAAAATCAAAGTTCCAATTTTTATCAGGCGCAAGGGCGCGGAAGTTTTCCACCCTGCACTTGCGGCTGGTGGCTCATTGATGGCTTACAGGTGTCTGCTGTTATGCGGTCTTTTCTTCTTCAAGGGCTTCTGCAAGAGCCTTTTCCAGATAGGTTTCGATTTCAGTCAGGTAGTTAGCAGGTCGCTGCATTGCGAAGCGGAGAACCTTCTGCTTTTCCGGGTCAGTGAAATAGCTGGGATTGTTTTTGAGCGTTTTCTTCCATGAGTTTTTCATCATTTCGGTCGCACGGCTCAAAGATTTGTAAACCTTCATAAACTCGTCCGGTACATGATAGCACCGAAATTCTTCTGTTTGTGGTGTGGGCATGGGAACGGGTTCCGCTTTTTCAGGTTCAAATTCTGCGCTGGCAGATTCCAACACTTCCAATGCCTCTGGATGCAGGATTTGAGCAAGGACATCTGAACGATGCTCGACACTTGCCTGCACAAGCTTGGACATTTCTTCGTTGGTGAACTTCACTTCGCCGGAAAAGACTTTCTGCTTGATGCCGGGAGAGAGATTATCTGCGATGTCGATGCCTCGTGTATAGTGGCTGGCACGAAGAACGGAGGCACGGCTGACACCGTTTTCCTCTGCGATCCGGTCGCAGGTTTTCTTCCCGGAGTGGTGGTTATCACCGTGATCACCACCACTTTTCTTGGCTAAAGTGTACTGATTGCCCCGAAAGATTTTTGCAGCTTTCTTCTCGGCTTCGTACTGCTTCCCCAGCAGGTAACGCTTTTGTTCGGGGGAAAGATTGCGCCGCCCCAGCTGATTCTTGCAGATCCAAGCGAGAGCTTCCTCACGATTTGCAAAGCGGAGCGGCATGGTAGAAAAGTAGATTTCGGGATGCTTCTGAAGAATCGCATAACGATTGTGACCGTCAACAAGTGTATTGTTCCACACGATCAAAGGAGAGAGCAGCTTGCCCTCCTTGAGGATATTTTCTTCAAGCTGCTTGTACTCATCGTCCGTCAGCGGCGGAATCTGGGACTGGAACTCCGGGTCAATTTTCAGATTGATCATACGCACACTCCTTTATCTCTCCTGCTGCGTCTGTTCTTCCTCCCGGAAAAGGGACGCAACATTCTGCTTTGCGGTTTTCAGCTGGAGCAGTTCTTCCTTGGCTTCTTTGTACTGCTCATAGAACTTTGCCTTTTCGGATGCCAGCTGCGCATACTCGGCTTCCAGCTTTTTCGGGCTGAGCAGCTTGGTGAGGTTATTTGCCTTGAAATAGGCTGCTGCCACCCGGTATGCTGTCAGCTCTGCACGGTGCTGTTCCTCAAAGACTGCGGGGTGCTTGGCGGTCTTTAACTGCTGTGCGACGCTCTTGGTGCTGGTGTAGGCTGCGACATGATAGCGCAACTCTTTGTTGGCCTTCATGCGGCCTTCAAGGTCTTTCACCACCGCCAGCGAGTCGTGATACTTGGTTTCCAGTTCGGTGATGCGCTGGTTCAGGGCGTCCTCGTCGGTCAAGCCCTTTTCCTGCAGAAGCGTCACGGTCTGTGCCATAACTTTGAGATTGTGTTTCGTGAGCCAACGCTTATAGCCAATGCCCTTGCCCTCGGTCATCCTCGACTGGATGTCGATCAGTTTCCCGATGGTATCCTGCTTGAACTGCGCCTTGGGTTTGCGTTCGGTGTTTGCCTGCAACGTGGCAAGCACTGCTGCCTTATCGAACTTGTCACCGAGATGTTTCGCTCGGATAAACTTCGTTCTGCCAGCGGGCAGATAGCTGAGCCGCCCACGGCTTTCCTTGACGGTGATGCCATACTGTTGCATAAGCCTATCAGAAAAATCTTCAAAGCTGGTAGCACGGTACAATACAGACGAAATCTGTCTCCGCAGGGTATCTTTTATGGTTTCAAACTTCTTCTGCTTGGGCTGCTGTCCGGCTGCAGTGAGGGCTACGTTTTCACGGTCAAGTTTCAACTGCCCGCGCCGCCTTGCCCAATACTCAGCTTCGCTGACACGTTCCTTCGAGCCGTTGAGCAGGTCGATCTGGTACAGTCCGGCACCCTCGCACAGCTCCATGACCTCAACACGCAAGTGCCGCATGGTCTGGGCTGTGCTGGAGTGCTTCATACCCTCGCGCCAGTCGCGGGGCTTCTGCATATAGGGCTTGCGTTCCACCTCGCGCATTCGGATGCTGCCGATCACGATGTGGACGTGGATGTTTCCCGAACGGTTATGCCCATCCGGGTGAGTGCAGACGATGGCAGGATGACCGGGGAAGTTTTCTTCGCAGAATTTCAGGCCAAGTGCCTGTGCCTTTTCCATGGTCAAGCCGTTGTCGGCTGCATCGCGTGGGTCAAAGCTGATGATATACTGGTGGCTCTTGATATCACCATGCTGGGTGTTCTTACCATACTTGCGGTTCGCCAGCAGACAGGCCGTTGCAAACGAGAAATCGCCGCACTCAAGGGTGTCGAGCAGATAGGATTCCCGCAGCTTTGGTCTGCCTTGTTCGTCCAGAAGTTGCTTTCCGGTGAACGCATCGTGCTGGTAAACGAGGTACGCTTCGATGGCGGTATAATCCGAGTTTTTAGAGGCGATATGCTTGAGCGTTGCCATACAGTTCACCCAGAACTTTCTCGGCGTTGAGCCGAAATGCGGTCAGGTCTGCAAGTTCGTCAAGGATTTTCGCCCGGATCTGCTCGGTGTCCGCACCGCCAGAATTGAAGTGCCTTGCAAGCTGGTTCAGGTTGCCGCCCACCTTGCTGCACTGGGCAAGCAGGGTGGAAACGGCGGTCAGGGTTTCTTCGCCACCACCGGAAACGATGACCGTTTTCTCGATCTTGACGTTGTGGATGGCGCGGCGGATAAAAGTGGAGAGGGAGAGATTCAGGAGTTTGCAAGTGAGTTCCAGTGACGCTTTTTCCTCCGCTGTCACACGGAACTTGATGACGTGCGTTTTGTTGTTCGGCGTGTCGTGGTGCTGG
>OJKW01000138.1_pt1 | contig 70421 bp, 85 predicted proteins | sample 1596591 | NCBI WGS metagenome assembly OJKW01 (sample SAMEA4350166, study PRJEB24818) | metagenome | biome: human; feature: gut; material: faeces | place: Denmark | collected 2013-09 | reverse complement strand
CCTATACGCTGGGCGGCACGGCACTGACCTATCTTCTGACCCGGAATGTGACGAAAATGCTCTCGGTGCTGATGGTGGACTTCTCCTGTGCCCTGAAGCTGGCCATCCCCATCGCGGTGCTGTCCGCCATGCGGGAGAGCAGCGGCTATCACATCTCCGTCAAGGGCGGACGCTTTTTGGAGGCGGTGGCCAAGGCGGACACCATCGTGTTCGACAAGACCGGCACGCTGACCTATGCGACGCCCACCGTGGCGGCGGTCATCCCCTTCGGCGGCCACGACGAGGCGGAAATGCTCCGGCTTGCCGCCTGTCTGGAGGAGCATTACCCCCATTCCATGGCAAACGCCGTGGTGGCGGAGGCAAAGCGGCACGGGCTCACCCACGAGGAGTACCATTCGCAGGTGCAGTATGTGGTGGCCCACGGCATCTCCAGTATGGTGGAGGGCAAGAAGGTCATCATCGGCAGCGCCCACTTCGTCTTTGAGGACGAGGGCTGCCGCATCCCGGAGGGAGAGCAGCCGAAATTTGACGCGCTGCCCGCCGCGTATTCCCACCTGTACCTCTGCATAGACGGGGAGCTGGCGGCGGTGATCTGCATCCACGATCCCCTGCGCCGGGAGGCGCGGGAGGCGGTAAGGGCGCTGCACGAGAGCGGCTTTGCCAACGTGGTGATGATGACCGGCGACAACCGCCGCACGGCGGAGGCTGTGGCCGCCGAGGTGGGTGTGGACGCGGTGTACGCCGAGGTGCTGCCGGAGGACAAGGCCGCCTTTATCCGGCAGGAAAAGGCGAAGGGCCACACCGTTATCATGGTGGGCGACGGCGTCAACGACTCCCCTGCCCTGTCGGAGGCGGACGCGGGCATCGCCATCTCCACCGGCGCGGCTATCGCCCGGGAGATCGCCGACATCACCGTTGCCTCGGAAGATCTCTTTGCGCTGGTAACACTGCGTCGGCTCAGTCAGGCACTAATGGAGCGCATCCACGGCAGCTACCGGTTTATCGTGGGCTTCAACCTGACGCTGATCGCACTGGGCGTGGCGGGTGTACTGCCGCCCACCACCTCGGCGCTGCTGCACAACGGGTCCACGTTGGGCATCAGCCTGCGGAATATGACCGACCTGCTGGACGAAAAAGAAAATACCCGAAAATAAATAAGCAAGCGCGGGAGCAGAGAAGCGGCAAGGTGCTTCTCTGCTCCTTGCAGACACTGTGGGGAGAATACATTGCGATAACAGCAAATCCGGCATGCACGAATCAATAGATTTTAGAGATCCGCCATCAGAACGGATTGACAATTCGACAAAATGTGATATAATCCCGCTGTCTGGAAAAATATAAAGTTGTAGCACAGAGGTGTCTGCCCAAAAGCAGATGAAAAGGGAATCCGGTGCGAATCCGGAACGATGCAGTCACTGTGTACGGGAGCGGCCCTGCAATCCACTGGGAAACTGGGAAGGGCAATGCCGCGATGAACGAAGTCAGGAGACCTGCCTGTGTGTGGAATCTCAAACCTGCTGCCAACAGGTTGGTTTTCCTACGAACTTATGATCCGGCGCGGTGGACCGCACGGATGTGTATGTAGTAAGAAGCACCGAGGGCGGCTGTGTGAGACACAGCCGTTTTTATATTTCTTTCAGAACAAATATTTTAGAAAGAGGTAGATCCCCATGAAGAAAGCACTTGCCTTTCTGATGGCGGCTGTGATGCTGATGAGCATGCTGACCGCCTGCGGCAACAAGGACAATGCTGCCGACAACAACGACGCTGACAACAACAATGTGAACACCGAGGAAACTGACAAGGCCGCCGCCGACAAGGTTGCCGCTCTGATCGACGCCATCTACGTACAGGAGCGCACCGAGGAGACCGACGCCCAGTGTGAGGCCGCCAAGGCCGCTTGGGATGCCCTGACCGACGCCCAGAAGGCTCTGGTGGAGGGCGAGGAAGCCAGCCCCGACTATTTCGGTCTGGACACCGGTGACGCGTCCAAGGACGATCCCCGCAACCAGGACGAGATCGGCGAGAAGGAGCTGCTGGTGGTGTCCTTCGGCACCTCCTTCAACGACAGCCGCGTAGCCGACATCAAGAGCGTTGAGGATGCCCTGCAGGAGGCCAATCCCGATTGGTCCGTGCGCCGCGCTTTCACCGCGCAGATCATCATCAACCACATCCAGGCCCGTGACGGCGAGAAGATTGACAACATGGACCAGGCTCTGGAGCGCGCTGTCGCCAACGGTGTGAAGCAGCTGGTGGTGCAGCCCACCCATTTGATGCACGGTGCTGAGTACGACGAGATGTGCGCCGCCATCGACAAGGTTCGCGACCAGTTTGACTCCGTTGAGATCGCCGAGCCCCTGCTGGGTGAGGTTGGCGACGATGCCACCGTTATCAACGCCGACAAGGAAGCCGCCGCCAAGGCCGTCGTGGCTGCTGCCCTCGAGGAGAGCGGCTATGAGTCCACCGCTGCCGCCAAGGATGCCGGTGTTGCCTACGTGCTGATGGGCCACGGTACGGCTCATGTGGCCAAGGTCACCTACAGCCAGATGGCTACCCAGATGGCCAAGCTGGGCTATGAGAACGTGTTCGTGGGCACCGTGGAGGGCGAGCCTGAGGAGACCTCCTGCGAGGCCGTGATCGAGGCCGTCAAGAACGCCGGCTACACCACCGTGGTGCTGCGTCCCCTGATGGTCGTGGCTGGCGACCACGCCAACAACGACATGGCCGGTGCTGACGATGATTCCTGGAAGACCATGTTTGAGGCCGCCGGCTTCACCGTGAACTGCCAGATCTCCGGTCTGGGCCGTATCGCGGACGTGCAGGCCCTCTATGTGGCCCACACCAAGGCTGCCATTGACGCCATCGCGTAACAAGGACTGAACGGGCTCCGGGGCGGTATACCATCGCCTCGGAGCCTTTTTCAAAGCAAGGAGGACTTAACTATGAAGAAAATTTTTTCCTTTCTGCTGGCTGTTCTGATGATGGCAGCGCTGCTGGTGGGCTGTGGACAGCAGCAGACCGATGCCCCCGGCAACGATGCGCCTGACCAGCCCGCTCTGGCGGACGGTGTGTACACCGCCGACTTCAACACCGACAGCAGCATGTTCCACGCCAACGAGACATGTGACGGCAAAGGCGTGCTGACCGTGAAGGACGGCCAGATGACCATCCACGTCAGCCTCGCCTCTACCAGCATCGTCAATCTGTTCCCCGGTCTGAAGGAGGACGCCCAGAAGGACGGCGCCGTGCTGCTCCAGCCCACCAAGGACACCGTCACCTATCCCGACGGTCTGACCGAAACGGTCAACGGCTTTGATATCCCCGTTCCCGCGCTGGACGAGGAGTTCGATGTGGCCCTCATCGGCAAGAAGGGCGTATGGTATGACCACAAGGTGTCCGTCTCCAACCCTGTCCTGAAGGAGGATGACGGCGATGACACTGCCGCCATCGCATTGGCGGACGGCACCTACACCATTGAGGTAGGCTTCGAGGGCGGCTCCGGTAAGTCCCATGTGCTGACCCCCTGCACCCTGAAGGTGGAAAACGGCGCTGCCACCGCCACCATCGTGTGGAGCAGTGAGAAGTACGACTATATGCTGGTGGACGGTCAGCGCTATGACGTTCTCACCACCGAGGGCGGCTCCACCTTTGAGATCCCCGTGCGGGCGCTGGATACCCCGCTGACGGTGATCGGCGATACCACCGCCATGAGCACCCCCCACGAGATCGAGTACACTCTGACCTTCGATTCCTCCACCGCTGTGGAGGCCGCCCAGTGAGGCGTTTTCTCGCCGGGCTGCTGGCGGCGCTGACGGTCTTGTCCCTCTGCGCCTGCAGCGCGGCTGACGCTCCCGCCAAAACAGACGGACAAACCGCCTCCGTATCGTGGGATGAGTTGGTCTTTGACCGTACCATGTCCCTGCGCTACGCGGAGCAGTTCACTGTGGAGTACGCCGGAGAGAGCTACAAACGCATCACCATCAACAATGACCGGGTGTACCTGCTGGTGGCGGAGGGCGCGGCGGTGCCTGACGGAGTCCCCTCCGGCGTCACCGTTTTGCAGCAGCCGCTGGACCAGATCTATCTGGTAGCCGCCGCCGCTATGGACTACTTCGACAAGCTGAACGCCATCGACTGCATCACCCTCAGCGGTAAAAAGCAGTCGGACTGGTATATCCAGCGTGCCAAGGACGCCATGGACAGCGGAGCGCTGGTATACGCCGGCAAGTACTCCGAGCCGGATTATGAGCTGATCCTGTCGCAGGGCTGCGATCTGGCGGTGGAAAACACCATGATCTATCACTCTCCGGCGGTGCTGGAGCAGTTGGAGCGGCTGGGTATCCCTGTGCTGGTGGAGACATCCAGCTACGAGACCCAACCCTTGGGCCGGATGGAGTGGATCAAGCTGTACGCAGCGCTGCTGGACAAAGAGGACGAGGCCGAGGCGCTGTTCAACGCAAAGATGGACAGTGTGGCGGACGTACTGGAGCAGCAGCCCACAGGCAAGACCGTGGCGTTTTTCTACATCACCAGCAGCGGCGCTGTAAACGTCCGCAAGTCCACGGACTATGTAGCGAAATGCGTCGCCATCGCAGGCGGCAACTATGTCTCCTTCGATGAGTCGGCGGAGGACAACGCACAGTCCACCATCAATATCCAGATGGAATCCTTCTACAACGGCGCGGTGGACGCCGATGTGCTGATCTACAACAGCATCATCGACGGCGAGCTGCACACGCTGGACGAATTGGTGGCACTGGATCCGCTGATGGCCGACTTCAAGGCCGTCAAGAGCGGTAATGTGTGGTGCCTGACCAAGAACTTCTATCAGGAGTCGCTGGAGCTGAGCGACCTCATTCTGGACGTCAACCATGCGTTGAACGATGCGCCGGATACGGCATTTCACTTTCTGACACGGATGAAGTGAGTATTTTTTACATCATAAGGAGGAGCGGCATGAAGAGGACCCGAACACTTCGCATCTGGGGAGGCTTTTTGTTGCTCCTCCTGCTTTTGCTTGTCTTTTTGATTTGGAACATTTTTGCGGGAAGCGTTTCTCTTTCCGCGTCTGAAATATGGCGGATCCTGCTGGGCGGCGATGTGGACTTTACACAAAGCCAGATCATCATGAAGATCCGTCTGCCCCGGCTTCTGTCGGCGCTGATCCTGGGCGGGGCGCTGTCCCTGTCCGGCTATCTGCTGCAAACCTTCTTCCACAACCCTATCGCAGGACCCTTCGTGCTGGGCATCTCCTCCGGCGCAAAGATGACGGTGTGCGTGGCCATGCTGGCGCTGCTGAGCCAGGGCAAGACCACCTCCTCCGCCATCCTCATTGCGGCGGCGTTCGTAGGCGCCATGGTGTCCATGGGCTTCGTGCTGCTGATCTCCCAGCGGGTCAAGCGCATGAGCCTGCTGGTGGTCTGCGGCGTGATGATCGGCTATATCTGCTCGGCGCTGACAGATTTTCTCGTGACCTTTGCCGACGATTCCAGCATCGTGAATCTGCACAACTGGTCTCTCGGCTCCTTCTCCGGCATGAGCTGGGACAACGTAAAAACCATGGCCGTTGTCTGCGGCATCACACTGCTGCTGACCTTCCTGCTCTCCAAGCCCATCCGGGCGTACCAGTTGGGCGAGGTCTACGCCCAGAACATGGGCGTGCCGCTGCGGGCCTTCCGGACGGCGCTGATCCTGCTGTCCAGTGTGCTGTCCGCCTGCGTCACGGCCTTTGCCGGCCCCATCTCCTTTGTTGGCATCGCAGTGCCGCACCTGATGAAATCCCTGTTCAAATCGGCGGAGCCGCTCGTCATGATCCCGGCCTGCTTTCTGGGCGGCGGCGTGTTCTGCCTGTTCTGCGACCTCATCGCCCGCACCGCCTTTGCCCCCACAGAGGTGAGCATCAGCTCCGTCACGGCGGTATTCGGCGCACCCATCGTCATCTACATGATGATCCACAGAAAGGCGGCGTGAGTATGGCAGCATATCTGGAAACAAAAGACCTGACCGTGGGCTACCACGGCAAGCCGCTGATCGAGGACATAGCCCTTCATGTGCAGCGGGGCAGGATCGTGACGCTCATCGGCCCCAACGGCTCTGGAAAATCCACCATATTGAAAACCATCATCGGCCAGCTCTCCAAGGTGTCCGGCACGGTGTTTCTGGATGGAAAAGCCATGGAGGCGCGCAGCCGCAATGAGATCGCCCGGCGCATGGCCATTTTGATGACGGCCCGCATGGAACCGGAGCTGATGACCTGCCGGGACGTGGTGAGCAGCGGCCGCTATCCCTATACCGGGCGGCTGGGCATTTTGCAGCCGGAGGATCAGGCCATCGTGGAGCGCTCCTTGGAGCAGGTAGGCGGCATGGAGTTTGCCGACCGCCCCTTCTCCGCCATCAGCGATGGGCAGCGCCAGCGCATCCTCTTGGCGCGGGCGCTGTGTCAGGAGCCGGAAATCATCGTGCTGGATGAGCCCACCAGCTTTCTGGACATCCGCTACAAGCTGGAGCTTTTGACGGTGCTCAAGCGCATGGTGCGGGAAAACGATCTGGCGGTGCTGCTGTCGCTCCACGAGTTGGAGCTGGCGGAGCGCATCTCCGACACCGTGGTGTGCGTGGCAGGCGACAGGATCGACCGCATCGGCCCGCCGAAGGAGATCTTTACGCGGGCATATATCGCAAAGCTGTACCAAATGGAACACGGGAAGTACGACCCTTGCTTCGACAGTCTGGAATTCGTACCGTAAGGAGTGCTATCATGGAAAAACAGGGCGTTTTTTACGCCGTCAGCGTGGGCCCCGGCGACCCGGAGCTGCTGACCCGGCAGGCGTGCCAGGTGCTGGAGGCGTGTGACGTTATCGCGGCTCCCCGGATGAAGTCCGGGCGGATGCTGGCGCTGGACATCGCCGCCGGGGCGGTGGAGATGCAGGGCAAGACCGTCTTGCCGCTGGACTTCACCATGGCGCATGACGCGGCGGTACGAGAGGACAGCTACCGCACGGCGGCAGCCGCTATCGAAGCCGAGCTGGCGGCGGGGCGGGACGTGGCCATGGTGAATCTGGGCGACGTGTCCGTGTACGCCACGGCCTGCTATATTCTGGAGCGCATCCGCGCTGACGGGTTTGAAACGGTGATGTGTCCCGGCGTCACCAGCTTCTGCGCCGTGGCGGCTCGGCTGGGACGCAGTCTCACCCGTATGGACGAGCCACTCCACATCCTGCCGGGCAGCACGGATCTGGACAACGCGCTGGCGCTGCCGGGAACGAAGGTCATCATGAAGTCCGGCAAGGCCATCCACGAGACGGCGGCGGCGCTGGAGCGCCGCGGTATGGCGGCAAACGCCGGGATGGTGGCGGACTGCGGGCTGGAGACAGAGCAGGTCTACACCGACCTGCGGCACTTACCGGAGGAGATCAGCTATTTTGCCACCATCGTGGCGGATTGAGAGGGCGCTATGGAGCAAAAAGTCCCCCGGCTGGTGCTGGCCGGTACCAACAGTGGCTGCGGCAAGACCACCGTCACCTGCGCCGTTTTGCAGGCGCTGGCAACGCGAGGTCTGCGGGTAGGCGCGGCGAAATGCGGCCCGGATTACATCGACCCTATGTTCCACAGCCGGGTCATCGGCGCGAAAAGCTCTAACCTCGACCCGTTCTTTTTTGACCGCGACACCATGCGCTATCTGCTGGCCCACAACGGTCAGGACTGCGATATTACGGTGATCGAGGGCGTCATGGGATACTATGACGGTCTGGGCCTCACCTCCACCCGCGCCAGCACCTACGAGGCGGCGCGGGAAACCGAAAGCCCCGTGGTGCTGGTGGTCAACGCCCGGGGCGCGGCGCTGTCGGTTCTGGCGGCGGCGGAGGGCTTTCTCCGCTTCGCACCGGACAGCGGCATCCGGGGCGTCATCCTCAACGGGTGCAGCGCCATGAGCTACGGCCCGCTGGCGCGGGAGCTGGAAAACCGTCTGGGCGTCCGCGCCTGCGGCTACCTGCCCCGTCTGCCGGAGTGCGCGCTGGAGAGCCGCCACTTGGGGCTCATCACCGCGGACGAGGTAGCCGACCTGCAAGAGAAGCTGCGCAAGCTGGCAGCTTCGGCGGAAAAAACGCTGGACATAGCCGCTCTGCTGGAGATCGCCCACAACGCGCCGCCGCTGGACTTTACGCCGCCGGTGCTGCCGGAGGCAGGCGCGCCGGTGCGTATCGGCGTGGCGCGGGACCGGGCGTTCTGCTTTTACTATGAGGACAGCCTCGACCTGCTGCGGCAGCTGGGAGCGGAGCTGGTATCCTTCAGCCCGCTGGCGGACGAAAAACTCCCCGACGGCGTACAGGGTCTGTACTTGGGCGGCGGCTACCCGGAGCTTTACGCGGCGCAGTTGGAGGCAAACCACACCCTGCGCAGGCAGATCAAAGGCGCTGTACACGCGGGGATGCCCTGTATCGCCGAGTGCGGCGGCTTTATGTACCTGACGCAGTCCATCGCGGGCCACGCCATGGCAGGCGCGCTGCCCGGTGACTGCTTTGACACGGGAAAGCTGACCCGGTTCGGCTACATCACCGCCACGGCGCAGGAGGACAGTCTCCTCTGCCGCGCCGGAGAGCAGGTACCTATGCATGAATTTCACCACTGGGACACCCCCCAGCCCGGCGGCGCTTTTCTGGCAGAAAAGCCCTCCGGCAAACAGTGGCGCTGTGCGTATGCCACGGACACGCTGTACGCGGGGTTCCCCCACTTCCATTTTTACGCCAAGCCCGTCATGGCACAGCGCTTTTTGGCGGCTTGCAGAAAGGAGACGCTATGATGGAGCAGATGAAGCCTATGGATATTGAGAAGCGCAGCTTTGCCATCATCACCGAGCTGCTGGGTGACCGGCGGCTGGACCCGGAGAATGAGCTGGTCATCAAGCGGGTCATCCACACCACGGCGGACTTTGACTATGTGGACAATCTGGCCTTTTCCGACCACGCGGTGGAAAAGGGTATCGCCGCCCTGCGGGCGGGCTGTGACATTGTCACCGATACCCAGATGGCCAAGGCCGGGATCAATAAGACGATCCTCGCCTCGCTGGGCGGAGAGGTACACTGCTTCATGTCGGACGCGGATGTGGCGGCGGAGGCCAAGGAGCGGGGCGTGACCCGCGCCTTCGTATCCATGGAGCGAGCGGCGGCGCTGGAAAAGCCCTGCATCTTCGCCATCGGCAACGCCCCTACGGCGCTTTTCTCGCTGGAGGCGCTGATGGAGACCGGTAAGCTCCATCCCGCCCTCATCATCGGCGTACCGGTGGGCTTTGTGAACGTGGTGGAGAGCAAGGAGCGCATCATTGAGGCCGCTGCCGCGCCCTACATCGTGGCACGGGGCCGCAAGGGCGGCAGCAACGTAGCGGCGGCCATCTGCAACGCCATGCTCTACCAGATCAGGCGGTAAGCCATGAAGGAATTTGTGATGCGGGACGGGAAAAAGCTCCGTCTGGGCTACACCACCGGCTCCTGTGCCGCGGCGGCAGCCAAGGCCGCCGCGTGGATGCTGCTGAGCGGCAGCAAAAAGGAGTCCATCCGCCTGCTGACACCTAAGGGCATGGAGCTGGCATTGGCGGTGGAGAACATCCATTTGTCCCCGGACTGTGTACGCTGCGCCATCCGGAAGGACAGCGGCGACGACCCGGATATCACCCGTGACACCCTGATCTATGCCGAGGTGCGGAAAACAGAGACTGTTGGCATTGTCATCGACGGCGGACAGGGCATCGGTCGGGTAACCAAGCCGGGTCTTGACCAGCCGGTGGGTGCGGCGGCCATCAACTCTGTACCCCGCCGGATGATCCGGGAGAACGTGGAGGAGGTCTGCGGCCTGTTCGGATACACCGGCGGCCTGTATGTGATGATCTCCGCTCCCGATGGCGAGACGCTGGCAAAAAAGACCTTCAATCCCCGGCTGGGCATTGAGGGCGGCATCTCCATCTTAGGCACCACGGGGATCGTAGAACCCATGAGCGAGCAGGCGCTGGTGGACACCATCCACGTGGAGCTGCGGCAGCGGCGGGAGAGCGGCGCGGACTATGTGCTGCTGGCCCCCGGCAACTACGGCGCGGACTATATCAAGGACGCCATGGGCATCGACCCCGCCACGGCGGTGATGACCTCCAACTTCATCGGCGACGCGCTGGAGATGTGCCGGGAGTTGGGCTTCCGAGGGGCGCTGCTCATCGGTCATATCGGCAAGCTGGTGAAGCTGGCGGGCGGTATGTGGAACACCCACTCCCGCTACGGCGACTGCCGCATGGATATTCTGACGGCCTGTGCCGCCGCAGAGGGGCTGGACGCGGCGGCAGCAGAGGAACTGCTCTGCTGCGCCACCTGTGACGATGCCCTGCGGCTATTGAAGGAGCAGGGACTTTATGACGCGGTGCTGCACCGTCTGGCGGGGCGCATCGACGACATGATGCACTATAAATGCGGCGATATGGAGGCAGGCGCCATCCTGTTCTCCAAGGAATACGGCTATCTCTGTGAGACGAAGGACGCAGCGGCACTGCTGCGCCGGATAAAGGAGGACTGACAATGGTACATTTTGTGGGAGCGGGCAGCGGCGCTGCCGACCTTATTACCGTCCGTGGCGCCAAGCTGCTGGGTGAGGCCGACGTGGTGATCTACGCCGGGTCTTTGGTGAATCCGGCGGTGCTGGACTATACCAAAGCGGGCTGCGAGATCCACGACAGCGCCAGGCTGACGCTGGAGGAGGTCATCGCCCTCATTGAGAAAGCGGAGGCTGAGGGAAAGACCACCGTGCGCCTGCACACAGGGGATTCCAGCATTTACGGCGCGGTGCGGGAGCAGTTCGATGAGCTGGAAAAGCGGGGTATCGCCTACGACGTCTGCCCCGGCGTCAGCGCCTTCTGCGGCGCGGCGGCGGCTCTGCGGGCGGAGTACACCCTGCCCGATGTGAGCCAGACCGTCATCATCACCCGCGCCCCCGGCCGCACGCCGGTGCCGGAGCGGGAGTCCATTCGCTCGCTGGCGGCTCATCAGGCCACCATGGTGCTGTTTCTCAGCACCTCGCTGACGGAGCATTTGCAAGCCGAGCTGCTGGCAGGTGGCTATGCCGCCGAGACGCCGGTGGCGGTGGTGTATAAGGCCACCTGGCCGGAGGAGAAGATCTTCCGCTGCACCGTGGGCACGCTCCATGAGACGGTGACGGGCAACGGCCTGACCAAGACCTCGCTGATCGTGGTGGGCAACTGTCTGGGCGACAGCTATCTGCGCTCGCTGCTGTATCACCCCAACTTTACAACGGAGTTCCGCAAGGGGGCGCAATGAGAGCCGCCCTGTTTGCCTTCAGCCGCGGTGGCTGCGCCACGGCGCGGCGGATACTGGCGGCGCTGCCGGAGGCAACGTTCGTGTGCTACACCATGGAGCGGTTTGAGGAACCGGATTTCCTGCCGCTGGACAAGACGGTATATGGCGCGAGTTTTTCCTCCATGGACGCACTGATCTTTGTGGGAGCCTGCGGCATTGCTGTGCGGGAGATCGCCCCTTATGTCAAAAGCAAAAAAACTGACCCGGCGGTGTTGTGCATCGATGAGGCGGGGCGGTTTGTGATTCCCCTGCTCTCCGGCCATATCGGCGGCGCCAACGCACTGGCGGAAAGAATGGCGGAAAAGCTGGGCGCCACGGCGGTGGTTACCACCGCCACCGATGTCCGCGGCAAATTTTCCGTGGACGCATGGGCTGCCCGGCACAGCTGCGCCATCTCCGACATGGGTCTTGCCAAGGCGGTGTCGGCGGCGATCTTAGAGAGGGATGTCCCCCTTTGCAGCCAATATCCCCTGCCCTCCTCCCTGCCGGCAGGCACATTTGCCGCCGAGAACGGTGCGCTGGGTGTTTTTATCGGTTGGCGCATCAAAGCACCCTTTTCCAGCACCCTGCGGCTGATCCCCCGGGTGCTGCGGGTAGGCGTAGGCTGCCGCCGCGGCATCTCCGCCGATGCGGTGGAGACGGCAGTAGAGACAGCGTTCGCGGAAAATGGGCTGGACACGGCGGCTATTCGCGGCGTCTATTCCATCGACCTGAAGCAGGACGAGGCGGGGCTGCTGACTGCCTGTGAGAAAAACAACTGGCCGGTGCATTTTTACACGGCGCAGCAGCTGCGGGATGTGGCGGGTGACTTCACCCCCTCCGACTTCGTCCGCTCCGTTACCGGCGTGGACAATGTCTGTGAGCGGGCGGCGCTGCTGGATGCCGAAAAACTGATCGTACAAAAAACAGCGCGGGACGGTGTGACCGTCGCCGTCGCGGCGGAGCATTGGGAGGTGCGTTTTGGGTAAGGTAATTGTAGTAGGTATCGGGCCAGGCAGCTATGAGGACATGACCATTCGGGCAGATACCGCCCTGCGGGCATGTGACGCCATCGTAGGCTACCCGGTATATGTGGATCTGGTACGGGACCGCTACCCCGGCAAGGAGCTTCACTCCACCCCCATGACACGGGAGGCCGAGCGCTGCCAGCTGGCGCTGGAGCTGGCGCGCAGCGGCAAGACGGTCGCCATGGTCTGCTCCGGTGACAGCGGCATCTACGGCATGGCGGCGCTGGTCTATGAGCTGCGGGGCGAGGCACAGGAGCCTGAAATTCAGGTGGTGCCGGGTCTGACGGCGGCTTGCAGCGCCGCAGCGGTGCTGGGTGCGCCGCTGACCCACGACTTCGCGGTCATCAGTCTCAGCGATCGGCTGACGCCGTGGGAAACCATCGAAAAGCGGCTGGACTGCGCGGCGGCGGCGGATCTGACCATCGCCCTGTATAACCCCGCCAGTCACGGCAGACCCGACCACCTGAAGCGGGCCTGCGATATCCTGCTGCGCCGTCTGCCGGGCGGCCGTCTGTGCGGCATCGTGCGCAATATTGGCCGTGAAGGGCAGAGCAGCCGCATCCTGACGCTGGCAGAGCTGCGGGAGGCAGAGGTGGATATGTTCTGCACCGTGCTGATCGGCAGCGCTGCCGTCAAAACGGTGGCCGGTCAGCTGGTCACACCCAGAGGATACCGCAATGTGTAATATCTGCGTGTTTGCCGGCACCACGGAGGGCCGGGAGCTGGTGGAATTCCTGGTCGGACAGCCGGTGCAGGCTACGGTATGCGTAGCCACGGAGTACGGCGAAACGCTGCTGCCGGAAGCGGAAAACATTACGATTCTGGCGGGGCGTATTCCGGTGGAGGACATCATCCGGATGCTGCAAGGGACGCGGTTCGATCTGGTCATCGACGCTACCCACCCCTATGCCACCTCCATCACCGAGAGCATCTGCACAGCCTGTCGGGAAACGGAGACGGAGTATCTGCGTCTGCTGCGGCAATCCTCCGAACAGGCGGAGGATGTGGTCTGCGTGGAGAATGCGGCGGCCGCCGCCGCACTTCTGGAGACTACGCGGGGCAATATCCTGCTGACCACCGGCAGTAAGGAACTGGCGGCGTATAGCAGCATCCCCGATTTTACCCAGCGGGTATACGCCCGGGTGCTGCCCATGGATGCCTCGCTGGAGGCCTGCCGCGCAGCGGGGCTGAAGGCCGCCCATGTCATCGCCATGCAGGGTCCTTTCTCCGAGGAGATGGATCTGGCCACACTGCGGTTTGCCGACGCCGCATGGATGGTGACCAAGGACGGCGGCGAAGCCGGCGGCTTTCCCGCGAAGGCGTCCGCCGCCCGGAAGGCGGGCGCAGGTCTGGTGGTCATCGGACGTCCACCCCAGCGGGAGGGTCTTCCCTTTGCGGCGGTGCTGGATGTACTGTGTAAGCGGTTCGGCTGCACCGTCCGGCCGCAGGTACGGATCGTCGGCATCGGTCCCGGCAGCCGGGAGGCTATGACCCGCGAGGTCAGTGAGACCATCGAGACGGCGGACTGTCTCATCGGCGCAAAGCGGATGCTGGAGGCTGTGGCGCGGCCAGGACAGCCCACCTATGACGCCATTGCGCCGCAGGATATTGCGGACTTTATCCGCGCCCACCGGGAATATCGCCGCTTCGCGGTGGTCATGTCCGGCGATACCGGCTTCTTCAGCGGCACGAAAAAGCTGCTGCCGCTGCTGGAGGGCTGCGACACGGCGGTGCTGCCGGGTTTGAGCTCGTTGTCCTATCTGTGCGCCCGGCTCCGGACCTCCTATGAGGATGTCCGGGTGGTGAGTCTCCACGGGCGGCAGCACAACATCCTGCCGGAGGTGCGGGCGACCAGCCGCCTCTTCGCGCTGGTAGGCGGCGAGCGCGGCATCAATGACCTGTGCCGCGCGCTGACAGAGGGTGATCTGGGCCACGTCCTTGTGTATGTGGGACAGCGGCTGGGCTACCCGGATGAGCGCATCGTGCGCGGCACGGCGGCAGAGCTGACGGATGGCGTCTATGCCCCTCTGAGCGTGGCGCTTATCGAAAATCCCCATCCCGACGCGGTGGTCACACCGGGTCTGCCGGACGACGCCTTTCTCCGCAGTGCGGAGGGAATGCCCGTGGTACCCATGACCAAAAGTGAGGTGCGGGCGGTGTGTCTTTCCAAGCTGCGGCTGACGGAGCGGAGCGTCTGCTGGGACATCGGCGCCGGTACTGGCTCGGTGTCGGTGGAAATGGCCTTACAGGCAAAGCAGGGTCTTGTCTGCGCCGTAGAGCGGCGGGAGGATGCCGCAGCGCTGCTGGAGCAAAACCGTAATCGGTTTGCATTGGAAAACTTACAGGTGGTCTGCGGCGGCGCGCCGGAGGCCTGCGTCGGTCTGCCAGCCCCCACTCACGCATTCATCGGCGGCAGTGCCGGCAATATGCACGAGATCGTGGCGCTGCTGCTGGCAAAAAATCCCCATGTCCGCATCGTGGCCACGGCCGTTTCGCTGGAGTCCGTGGCTGAGCTGACGGACTGCCTGACGGCGTTCCCCCTTGCGGAGACAGAGGTGGTATCCCTACAGGCAGCGCGGGACAGAAAAGCCGGCAGCTACCATCTGATGAGCGGACAGAATCCCATTTATATTTTTACGATGCAGGGCGGAGGAGAAACGGCATGATGTGGTCGCTTGCGGCACTTGTTATCGGCTTTTGCATAGACCTTCTGGTGGGTGACCCCCACGGCTTTCCCCATCCGGTGGTCCTGATTGGGAAGTGTATCAGCGTGTTGGAGCGGGCACTGCGGTGCATATGCCCCAAAACGCCGTCCGGCGAGCGGGCGGCGGGCGCCATCCTGTGGGGCACGGTGGTCATCGTATCCACCGCCGTTCCGGCTCTGCTGCTGTGGCTGAGCGGTCTGGTCAGCCCATGGCTGCGTCTGGCGCTGGAGAGCGTGATGTGCTGGCAGATCCTGGCCGTCAAGTCCCTGCGGGACGAGACCATGAAGGTCTATGACGCGCTGGAGAGCGGCGATCTGGCCGCCTCCCGCCACGCCGTCTCCATGATCGTGGGGCGGGATACCGACCGGCTGGACGATGCCGCCGTGACCCGCGCCGCCGTGGAGACGGTGGCGGAGAACACCTCCGACGGCGTGGTGGCGCCGCTGCTGTTCCTGGCCATCGGCGGCGCGCCGCTGGGCTTTTTCTACAAGGCGGTGAACACCATGGACTCCATGCTGGGGTATGTGGAGCCGCCCTATAAGAACATCGGTCTGGTAGCCGCCAAGGCCGACGACGTGGTGAATTACATCCCGGCGCGGCTGTCGGCGCTTCTGATGCTGGCGGCGGGCGGCCTGATGGGGCTGGATACGGCGGCAGGCTGGCGGATCTTCCGCCGTGACCGCCGAAAGCACGCCAGTCCCAACTCAGCCCAGACGGAATCTGTCTGCGCCGGGCTTCTGGGCCTGCGTCTGGCCGGAGATGCGTGGTACCACGGTGTGCTGCACAAAAAGGAGTATATCGGCGATGCATCGCGGGAGATCACCCACGAGGACATCCCCCGTGTGTGCCACCTGATGACCGTCACGGCGCTCCTCGCCCTGCTTTTGAGCTGTGCGGCCAAGCTGCCCTTTGCACTGTAAAGGAGACATAGATGCTGTATCAAACAGAAAATCAACACGGCGGCGATGTATACGGCGGCGGTATCACGTTGGATTTTTCCGCCAACACCAACCCCCTTGGTACGCCTCCCGGCGTACTGGAGGCGGTGTGCCGGGCTCTGCCCCAGCTATACCGCTACCCAGATCCCTACTGCCGCCGGCTGGTGCAGGCTATCGCAGGCCACGAGCAGGTGCCGGCGTCCTATATTCTCTGCGGAAACGGCGCGGCGGACCTGATCTACGCATACTGCACCGCTCTGCGGCCCCGGACGGCGGTGGAGCTGGCCCCCACCTTTGTGGAATATGGAGCGGGACTGACGCAGGTGGGTTGCCGCGTAGAGCGGTATTTCCTGCATCAGGCGCAGAATTTTGATTTGGACGATAGATTTCTGTCCTTCTTAGAGGAGAAAAAACCGGAGGTGGTATTCCTCTGCACCCCCAACAACCCCACCGGACGGCTGCTGCCGCTGCCGCTGCTGGAACAGATCCTGCAAGTCTGTGCGGCGTGGGGTGCGCGGGTGTTTCTGGATGAGTGCTTCCTCGATCTCACGGAGGACGGCATCAGCGCCAGGTCCCTTCTGGCAGCGCACCCGGCGCTGCTGATCCTGAAGGCCTTTACCAAGAGCTACGGCATGGCCGGTATACGGCTCGGGTACTGCCTGTGCGCCGACAATGCGCTGCTGCACGACATGGCAGCCGCGTCCCCGCCGTGGAATGTATCCTCGCTGGCGCAGAGTGCCGGTGTGGCGGCGCTGGCGGAGCGGGATTTTCTGCAAAGGACGCTGTCCCTCGTCCGCACGGAGCGGCGATGGCTCACAGATAACCTGACGGCGCTGGGCTTCTGGGTATGCCCGTCCCACGCCAATTACCTGCTGTTCCGCGGGCCGCTGGGGCTGCGGGAGGGGTTGCTGCAGCAGGGTATCGCCATCCGCGGCTGTGGGAATTACAACGGGCTGGACGACGGGTGGTATCGCATCGCCGTGCGGCCTCATGGGGAAAACGAGGCGTTGATAACGGCCATTCGGCAATTCTGCAAGGAGAAATCACTATGGCAATGAATATTATGATACAGGGGACCATGTCCAATGCGGGAAAAAGCCTGCTGGCGGCGGGACTCTGCCGCGTTTTGAAGCAGGACGGCTACCGCGTGGCGCCGTTCAAGAGCCAGAACATGGCGCTGAACTCCTTCATTACCAGGGACGGCGGCGAGATGGGCCGGGCGCAGGTGGTGCAGGCAGAGGCCGCCGGGATCGAGCCGGATACCCGCATGAACCCCATCCTGCTCAAGCCCACCACCGACGTAGGCAGTCAGGTCATCGTCAACGGACAGGTGCGGGGCAATATGCAGGCCATGGAGTATTTCCGCCGCAAGCGGGACTATATCCCCGCCGTGCTGGAGGCCTACAACAGTCTGGCAGCAGAGTATGACGTGATCGTCATTGAGGGAGCAGGCAGCCCTGCGGAGATCAACCTCAAGCAGGACGATATCGTCAATATGGGACTTGCCAAGCTGGTGGACGCGCCGGTGCTGCTGGTGGGCGACATCGACCGAGGCGGCGTGTTCGCCCAGCTCTACGGCACAGTGGCGCTGCTGGAGGAGGACGAGCGCCGCCGCATCAAGGGCGTGGTGGTCAACAAGTTTCGGGGCGACCGGGCCATTCTGGAACCGGGACTGAAGACGCTGGAGCAACTGTGCGGCATCCCGGTGGCGGGGGTCATCCCCTACGCCCATGTAGACATCGACGATGAAGACAGCCTGACCGAGCGGTTTGACCGCTCCAAAGATCGAAAGCTCTTGGATATCGCGGTGATCCGTGTGCCGCGCATCTCCAATTTCACGGATTTCAGCCCCTTCGAACATTACGAAAACGTGTCGCTGCGCTATGTGGATCAGGTGGGCGACCTCCATCAGCCGGACATGATCCTGCTGCCGGGTACCAAGAGCACTATTGCCGACCTGCGCTGGCTGCGGCAGTCCGGTCTGGAGGCGGCCATCCTGAAGGCAGCCGACGCCGGTACGCTGATCTTCGGCGTCTGCGGCGGCTATCAGATGCTGGGGCGCACCGTGTCCGATCCGGAGCAGGTGGAGTCCGCCGGTGTCACGGAGATCAACGGTTTGGGCCTGCTGGAGATGGACACCGAATTCCGGGGTGAAAAGGTGCAGACTCAGACGCAAGGCGTCTTTCGCGGTGTGGAGGGAATGCTCTCCGGCCTGAACGAACTCGCCTACGAGGGATACGAGATCCACATGGGCCGCAGTCAGCAGCAGATGCCCGCCCTCACCGGCAGCAGAAACGTATACGGCAGCTATGTCCACGGCATTTTTGACGCGCCGGGCATCGCCGATACGATCCTGAAAGCACTGTGCGCCAGAAAGGGCGTGTCCTTTGACGCGCTGGCGACCTTTGACGCCTACGGCTACAAGGAACGGCAGTATGACCTGCTGGCGGATGTGGTACGCGGCGGACTGGATATGTCCTTTGTCTACCGTGTGCTGCGCCGGGAAGTATAACGAAACAAGTTCCGATGGAAAAGCGGTAAGAGGCTCGAGCAGGGTCTTACGCCTGATTGGCGGCATGACGGATCTGCCAGTACATCTGCGGGGCTATCTTGCTGCATCCCGGTGTCCTCGATGCTGGGCCACTACTCCGCAGGCTTCACGCTGGACACCTATGCCCACGTCACCACCGACGCACAGCTCAAGGCGGCGCAAACGATGGGGAGCATCCTCTCCCGTGCGGTATAGACCTTTCCGCTATCCGCTCCCGTTGGGGTCAGCGTTTGGGTCAGAAAAAAGCAGCGGGAGAAAACAACAACTTATGCAAGCAAAAAGACCCAAAGCCTTACGGTTTCGGGTCTTTTTGGCACGCCGTGAGGGATTCGAACCCCCGGCCTTCTGGTCCGTAGCCAGACGCTCTATCCAGCTGAGCTAACGGCGCATGTCTCAACGACAGCTTAGTTATAATATCACACTGCTCCACAAAATGCAAGAGAAATTTTCTCATAATTTCAAAATTTTTTACCCGCAGACACCAAAGCCTCCCTCCTGCCGGCAAATGTCAATAGGAAAGTGTAACAAAACGAAAAAATATTTTTAGACGGTCTGCAAATAGCCCTCAAACAGCTGTCCGGCAGAGGCCCAGCCCAGCAGTTGGCGGGGGTATCTGTTCAGCCAGCTTTCCACCGCCTCCACGTCTTTTTGGGTGACCTTATCAAAGTTTGTCCCCTTGGGGAACTTCCGCCGGATCATCTGGTTTTGTTTTTCGTTGCTTCCTCGCTCACTACTGCAGTATGGGTGACAGTAATATGTCCGGGTGCGCTTGCTCTCACAGCGTTTATATACGGACCGTTCGATCCCGATATAGTCCGCAAACTCGCTTCCGTTGTCCATGGTAATAGATTGGAATACCTGCGGGAAGCGGGTGCCCCATTTCCGTTCCATGGTGTCCAGCGCACGGACGACGCTGGCCGCGGATTTATCGCGGATCAGGCGGATCACCTCCATGCGGGTGACGCGCTCGGTCAGCACCAGGAGGCACTTATGCCCGCCCCTGCAGGAAACCACCAGATCCATTTCCCAGTGGCCGAACTCCTGGCGCCCGTCGATCTCCGGCGGGCGCTTTTCTATGCTCTCACCCTTGGGCTGCTGTTTCGCCCGCTGGACGTGCTTGGTTTTCTTCTTCCTCCGGGAACCCTTGAACGGCAGCGCCTTATTGGTCAGGCGGAGAAAAACTCCCTTGTCAATATAAGCATAAAGGGTTTGGCGGCAGATCCGCGTTTCAAAGCTGCCGTACTTTTCCGGGTGGTTCTCAATCTCATGCAGGGCTGCCTCCGGGCTGTAATTGTCGTCAGCAATCAGCGCCTCCAGGGTTTCGGCGTACCGGCGATCACTTCCAATTTTCAGGGGGCCGCCCTTGGCCTCCATGTTGGCCCGGTAGCGGGCTTGTGACCGCTCCGGTATGTACTCGGCCACTTCGATATAATCCGCGTTCATGTAGGTGTATGTCCCGCGTTTGATCTCGCGGCAGACGGTGGCGGCGCTGACGTGCAGGGCCGCGCCGATCTCGCGCATGGTGGCGCCCTCTTTTCTCATTCTGGCGATCTTGTTCCGGTCAAACTCCGTCAGGTGCTTATATCCTTTCATGCCCGTGCCCTCACTTTCAAAAAAATATGGACGGCGCGGTGCATACAGCACTCCACGCCGTCCTATTCTTTGCCCAGCAGCCAGTCCACGGAAACCTCCAGAACGTCCGCGATCACCACCACCTCAAAGTCAGCCACAAACCTGCCGCCGTTTTCGATCCTGCTTATCACGTCCCGCTCCACAATGACACCAGCCAGTTGCAGACGCCGGCAGAGATCAGACTGTGACAGCCGCGCCCGCAGGCGGGCCTCCCGGATCCGGTCACCGCATATATTTCTTTTCCCGTGGAAATCATACGCTTTCATGGGCAGCCCTCCAGGCGCGTGGTAATGTTCAGCAGTTTTCTTGATATTAACACATAGGTTTCCACGAACCCGTGTTAATAATCAGCACCGAAAAATATTGAACACTCTGGAGGGCAAACGCCGAAACGCCCCCGGCGCTGTGTGCGTCGGGGGCTTATGCTTTTTATTCTCCCAGGATCTCCGCCGCCAGGCTGTCCATAGCCTTTTCCATGAACTCGTTAAGGCTGAACCCAGCAGCTTCCGCCGCTTTCTGGTATCTCTCTTTTTTCCCTTTCTTCACAAACGGGTAAAGACGCTCATAATTCGCGGCGTTATACTTGTTCTTTGCCTTGGTCGCCGCCGTCCCTGTTTTCTTTTCCACGGGATCGCCTCCTTTTTCTGTATTGTATCAGATTATTTCAACTTGCGCAAGTATATAATATATACAAACTCACGCAAGTATATTTGTGCAGTATTCCGTCTTGCTTTTTATCTTGCGCAAGTATATAATAATAATCAGAAAGGGGGTGGTTGATATGGCAAAGAAAAAACGCCGTCGGCGTAGACCGACGGCGCAGGCCAGAAAACAGTTAGCGGCTGACATTCTGGCAGGCACAATCTCCGGCCTTATCGTTCTGGCGGTTCAAAAACTGCTGAACTGGTAAAGGCCAGGGGTGCGGAGGCCCGAACCTCCGCACCCCAAATATAAAAGAAATCCATCAAAATGTCAATAGGGAGGGTTTACCATGAAATACTTGATCCTGCTGGCCGTGTTTGTGGCGGTTTTTGTCCCGCTCCGACGGCTGTTCCGTAAACTATTCAACGGGAGGAAATGAGAATGGAAAAGCAAGCGAAAGTTTCCCCGGCGGTTACGCTGGAGGCGGTCACGGTCCCGCTGGCTGACGGGCGGCGCGGTGTGGTGTTAGTCCTCACCGATGAATACAGCAGAAAAACAGTCATGCGGGCCATGCCTGCCAGCAGGTGACCCGCAGAAGAACCCCGACGCCAGGGCGGCGCCGGGGTTCCTTTTTTATTCTGCTGCGGTGGCCTCCGCCGCGTCCGCCGGTTCCTCCAATGCGGGCGGCGTGGTTCCGCCGGTCTGCTCCGGCGTCCCGCTCGTTTTGCTCAAAACCAGCTTGGACAGCTTGGAAAAAACGTCTTTCGCATACAGCACATAGGCCGTCACCATGGCCAGGTTGGCGGCTGTTGCCACGTTGACCGTTTCGCCGTCAATGTCGATTGCCACAATATCGGGGTTCAGGCGTCCCGCTACATAGAAAGCGACGAAACAGGCGGCAATAATGATCCCCTTAATGACGCCGTTCCGGCATTTGATACGGTCGAAAGTCCCGTCAAAAAGGGCGTTCAGGCTGCCCAGCACGACGTTGACAGCCACCAGAAGAACCAGGCCAATGGCCAGGCGGATAATAGTCTGTTCCATTTTTACCTCTCATTCCTGCCCGGTGCTGTCCTGGCCATTTTCGTGGCACCGCGGAAATGGGCAGCTTTCGCATTGGCTCCGATCACAGGGGATCGAACCGTCCCAGCGTACCAGGGCCACCAGCCAGGTGACCACAGCGGCCAGGGAAAGCACCCAGGCCAGCGCCTTGATAATAACCATTCCAGCACCTCCGGCAAAATTATTTGTTGATGGTGATAACCTGGCCCACATGGATCAGGTTCGGATTTTTGATCCCGTTGTCTGCTGCCAGCTTGGCCACGGTGGTGCCGTGCTTCGCGGCGATACGGGAAAGGGTGTCCCCAGCCACAACGGTGTACTTGACGGCTCCGCCGGGCAGGCGGAGGACCTGGCCCACATGGATCAGGTTCGGATTTTTAATGCCGTTGATCTCCACCAGCTTGGCCACGGTGGTGCCGTACTTCGCGGCGATACGGGAAAGGGTGTCGCCGCTTTTTACGGTGTATGTACCCGCCGCCGGGGGCGTCGGTTTCGTTGGCTTGTCCGCCGTCCCGCCGGACGTACCGCCCAGCTTCCGGGCGATCATGTCAAAGTCCGGCGTGATAAAGCCGCGGATATAGCGCCCGTTCACTTTCACGGTGCGCTTGCCCACCTTGCCGCCGTTCATGTTCCCCTCTGTGACCACAAAGGTGCCGCCGCCCACCTTGGTGACAATGCCAATGTGATCCGGTGCGCCGGTGTTGTCGGTGGTGGCGTAGTTTGCCCCGTCCTGCCAGTCGTACACGCAGGCGTCGCCCACCTTGGGGGTGTATGCGTCGTTCTCCGTCCAGATCCCTTTTTTCTTGGCGATCTCGACGTACTTTCCCACGCCGCACTCCGTCCCGGTGTACTCCGCGATCCCTGCCTTGATGTACGCCGCGGAGGTCGTGGTGGCACAATGGGCGTCACCCACCTGTACGCGGTAGCCTCTGGCCAGGGGCTTGTGATTGTTGTAGATGTTCAGGATCTCCAGGTGCTTGGCGCTGCCTCTGGTTGCTCCGTCCCATGCGTTGATAATGTCCGCCACCTTTCGGCGCAGTTCGTTTCCGGTCATGTTTGTTTATACCTCCTCACAGGCCCGCGTCCGGTGGTTCGCCGGTGCCCGCGGGCGGTTCCTCCGGGGGCGGCTGGGTGCCGCTCCCGCTCGTTCCGACGGCCTCCGCCGCCTTGTCCTTGTTGGTCTTGATCCAGCCCATGACGCCGTTTTCCAGGCCGCACACGCCGAACACGCAGCCGGTCAGCGTGGCAGGCTCGGATCCGGTATGCCAGAAAACCACCAGATCGGCCACCGTGTACGCCACCAGGAAAACCGCTTCCAGAACCAGGATCCTGTCCATGGTGCCCATTTTCTTTTTAGGCGGCTTCCGTTCCTGCCGCAGCGTCCGCAGACGCTTCCGCAGGTGCTTATACGCCAGCCGGGCCACGAAATAGCCCAGGAGGGCACCGGCAGCCCACGCCGCCGCGGCCACAATAAAGATTTTCACGGCTTCCTCCCATTACAAAAAATCGTCCGTTTCCACGCACTTGCGGTAAACGTCCAGGATCCGCTCCGTGGTCACTTTGGTTTTGTTGTTCTTGAAATCCTTGTGATCCTTGCAATAGATTTCGTAGGCGTCAATATCGGCCATGATCTGCTCAAAATGTTCCTGACTGTGCCGGGTGCCGTGTTTTACTTCGTCCCCGAACCGTAGGATCCGGTAACGGCAGTTTATGGCCTCCTGCTCTCCGTCCGCTTTCCTCATGGCCTGCACCTCGGTTTCCAGCCTGTCCACCTTGGCGATCACTTCGCTGTTGATCTTCCGCCCCAGCCAGGCCAGAAACTTGGAAACCGGGTTGATCTTCACCGGGGTAATTTCGATAAACACGGACACCAGCGCCACCACGGTGACGCCGCCAGTCAGCGCCTGGCCTACGCTCACGGTGGACAGCGTTTCAATTAGTTTTTGCACGGATCCACCTCCCCCATGGCGGTATCGTAGTCCCGCCGAACCGCCGCCATTTCCTCCTCATACCGGAGGGCGTCGCGCTGGCCCAGCTGCACCGCCATGGCCTTGGTGATTTCGTTCTGGCGGTCAATGATCTGGCAGAGGTCCGCCACCAGCTTCATATAATCCATGGCAGCGTCACCTCCTCGCGCCGATCAGCCCGGCGACGTGTTCCAGGTCTGCCATGTCCGCCTCAAAAAAGGCGTGTCCCCACAGCCAATAATCCGCATGATCCGGGTGGCGTAATTTCTGCGCCTCCGGGTCGCTCCACAGGAGATCCCAGCGCATTTGATGGCCGGCGTCTTTCCGCTCCAGCTTGGCCGTGATGGCGCCGATCAGGGCGCCGCGGGCTTTCCCGTTTCCGTCGTCATTTCGTGCAAAATAGCGGTGTGCGCTCTCGCTGGTGACCGCGCACAATGGGCGGCCATTATGTACCAGAAACCCGTCCACAGCGTCCACAGGCGTACCATACCGGAGGTTTACGGGGCCGTTGATACTCACAAACCGCGCTCTTTTTCTTACGATGTAGGCAGTTCCCATTCTTTAGGTCACCGCCTCCCACTGCCACAGGCCAGCGGTTCCGGGTGCCCATACGCACGGTTTCATGTCGGCTTTGCACAGATACACGACGCCGTTATAGGAGTAATACAGGTCGGCGGTGCAGTCCATTCCATACACCCACGGGATCGGATCCTCCTGTGTGCCTGTATGGGCTTTGTCAATGGGTCGGTACACCGCCAGCATACCCTCACCGTGTGGCGGCTGGTGTTCCATGGGCAGAACGCCCTCCGATGGCACGACACGGTAAAGGGTTCCGCCGTCGTTTATAATCGTATCTTTCGGGACAGTCTTTCCTGCTTCTAAAATCTCCGCCCAGGTCTTGAACAGATCCGGCATTTCCAGCGCCGTTTCGTCCGGCACGTCCGTGGCCGCCTGCACATACATTCTGGCCGCCGCTGACAGTTGCCCGGATAGTTTGGCGCTTTCCGTCGCGCTGACGCTGGCCGCCTGGATCTCCGCGCCTGCGTCCGTTTCTTCCAGCATGACCGTGATTTCTGCCCCTGCCATGTCAGGGCGTCCCAGGAGGTGGTAAACGGTGCCGTTGTGCGCGATCCCCGTGGCCTCCGCCTCCGGGCACAGCACGAAACAGCCGTTTTCCGCCTGCTTGATGTAGTTGGGGGCCTCGGTCATGGCCACGGTCGCCCCGTCTTTTGTGATCTTGAACATGGTTTACACCTCCGTTTTGAAAATCGCATAAAATAGCCGCCGCAGTTTCAGCACCCTGCCGTGATCGTTGAAGTTCTCATAGTAGGAAATCGGTGTTTGCAGCCATTGGGCCACCTGCTCCACCGTCATTTCACCGCTGGCCACACGCGCCTGGAAAAGCCGCAGTTTCCTCCGTGCCCGCTTCATGCCGTCCCGGCAGCCGTGGATCTTCACGGCGCCGGTGTCCGTCACCTGAAACTTTGCTTTGCAGAACCGGAACGGTCTGGAGAACGGAACCACTTTTGACTTTCCGGCGTTGACCTGCAGGCCCATGGCCTCCGCGTGGCCGATCACGTCCGCCGCGGTCACCTCCGCCGCCTGCTTCGACGGCAGAATGGTGTAATAGTCGTCCATGTAATGGGCAGCGCCATGGATCGAAAGCTGGGCTTTGATCCGGTTGTCCAGGGAGGACGGCAGCGCCACCATTTCCTGCTGGCTTGGCTCCACGCCCAGCGGCATACCCACGCCGCCCGGCACAGCTGCCACCACCAGATCGGCCAACTGCCGCAGGTCCGGGTTTAGGATCATGCCCCGGTGCCGCTCATACAGCAGCGCGTGGGGCGCGTCCGGGAAAAAGTGGTGAAAATCCATCAGGAACAGGGCGCCCTCCAGGCCATGCTTGCGGTAATGGTCCCGCAGGTGCTTGGCCAGGCGTCTGTAATGGAAATGCAGGCCGCCGCCTTTCTGGCTGGCTTTGTTGTCGTAGATCATACTGGGCACATACAGCGGCACCAGCACCTTTTTGGTCAGAACCTTATAAACCTGCCGATCCTCAATGTGCGGCGCGTCTATTGGTCGAACCTTGCCCCGTTCTTTCAGGGTGAAATGGGCGGTTTTGCCTGGCTTCCATGTTCCATTCAGGATCTTGCGCCGGCGCTTGGCGGTGCCGGAAAACAGGTGCATTTCAAACCGCTGTGTGCTGGCTTTCCACCTCACGCCGTTGCAGCATTTCCGGCCATAGAAAAACATGGCGCGGTAACTGAAAACTTCCTCAATCGGCCCCATGGCGTCGCTGCGGGCCTTTCGCTTTGCCTGCCGCCTTGTCTGGCGGCGTCTGTAACGCGCCTCGCGGCGCTGTTCGCTTGTCATAGAAAAGTATTCGCCCTCCGTACAGTTGTGGTGTTGGTGTGCGTCTAAACTGCTTCGATCCAGCGCATGAAACGGGGTTAGCACAATACCCCCGCCATGCAAGCAGCGTCCGCGCGGGATCATCAGCGGGCAGTTTCAGGCTTTCGCCAGGGAAGTATCTTTCCTTTTACATGGGTCCGGTTCACGTTCGTTACTGCATTTGACCCAGCTATGCAAAATCAGGGGGTCAGCGCCCAGGAATTGTTGGCGTTGTTATTGTTGGCGCTGCCGTCGGTGTTGACAAGGCAGAAATTGTTGCTGTTGCTCGAATTGACGGAACGGCACCACACATTGGCCGCCGTCAGAGGGGAAAGCCGCCCTGCCTCCCGGCGCGTTTTCAAAGATACACCCATAAAAATGACTTATTTCCGCTTCCTGTCGCTCTCCAGGATATTCCGCAGCAGGGTGTCCTCCCGGTCTATCAGTTCGCCCAGGCTCTGCGCCATGCGGTCCAGCTTGTCCATGGCCTCCTTGGGTGGGACCGTTTTTCCGCTGGGCGCCGTAAAGCACCCTTGCGGGTTCTGGTACATAACCAGATAGGCATGGGTCAGGCGCACGTCCAGCGCAGAGAGGGAGGCCAGCGCCTCCAGCAAATGCGCCTTGCGCTGGGCTTTGCGCTGTTCGTCCGACGGGTATATTTTGTTGGCCTTTTCGGTGTGGTTCATGACCTCACCGGCCAGCTGCGCGGTGCCCTCTGCAATCAGCCGGGAATAACGGGCGGAAAGCCGCGTCAAAAAGCCCACCGTTTCCACATAAATCTGGTTTGCGGTGTTCACATACTCCGCTTTGCTCACGGTCCGCTTTTCTTTCAGAACTGACATTCTTTCACCTCACGGGTTTTCTTTCTCTGTCCGGGTTTCCCGCCCACTTCCGTGGGCGGGATTTTGCCGGATATGCTGCGGCGATTAGACAAAAAAGCAGGGGGTCAGCGCCCAGGAACCGTAGGCGCTGCCACGGCTGGCGCTGCCGCCGGCGCCGACACGGCAGAAAATGTCGCCGTGGCCCGAACCGACGGAACGGCACCACACAAAGGCCGCCGTGCCGGTGGCGTTGTGCCTATAATGTACCTTGCTGTTTCCGGCCCGGTAATAGTCATATTGGGCCTGGTAATTCTTCTCCGCGCTGTTGGCGTAGGACCTGGCCCCGTGGTATTCAAACTCCGAAAGCAGCGGCAGCAGATCCGTGGTGCTGGTGACATAGCTGGCGGTGTCACTTCCGCCGCCGGTGTTGTCGCTGTACTTGGTGGCCGGCTTCATAACCGCCCGGAGATCCGCCGGCAGGGCTGCCAGCAGGGTATTGGCCGCGGGGCTGGTGGCGCTGGCGCTGTTGCTGCCCAGCACGGTCTTTCTCATGTGGCTGTTATTCCACCCGCCGCTGTTCGTGTATGACGTGTTCATGGTAAAGGCGCCGGTGGTGCTGGTACTGCTTCCGTAATTGCCGTCTACCAGGCCCACCAGGGTGCCGTTGATCTTGCCGATCTGGAAATGGATCCGGTTGCTGCCCTCGCGGCTGGCGTTGTGGTTGAAACCCAGGATAAACACGGAAATGGCCAGATTGGAGATCGTCGTGGCGCCCACCTTGCCGTTGATCGTGATCCCCTTGGCGTCGCCCACGCTCCAGTAATTGGACCCCTTTCCGGCGTCGGACACGGCGCGGATCGTTGCCCAGCTGTTGGAGGCCAGCGTGTTGGAAATGCTGGTGACCGTTACCGGGGTGGTGGTCGTCTTGGTCACGCCGCCCTCGGAATAGCTGACGGTGACCGCCGTGGTGTTGGCTGCCATGGTGGTGGGGCTGCAGGTGTAGCCGGTGACGGCCTTTTTACTGCCGTCCGCCATGGTAGCGGTGACCACCATTCCCGCGCTGTTGAACGTTTCGCCGGTGAAATAGGAGGTTTTCGTGGGTGCGTGGGTCACCGCGATACTGGAAAGGTAGTTGCTCACGGTAATGGCCTGGGTGCAGGTCTTACTCACGCCGCCCTCTGCGTAGGTAATCGTGATCGTGGTGTTGGACAGTCCCAGGGCGCCGGTGGGCGAATAGGTCCAGCCGGTCACCACGCGGGTGGCGTTGTCCGAATATTTGGCGGTAATCACCATTCCGGCGCTGCTGAACTTCTCCCCGTACTTGTAGGCGGTTTTCGCGGGTGCCGTCGTCACGGAAATGCTGGACAGGGTGCGGATCGTGATTGCCTGGGTGCAGGTCTTTGTGACGCCGTTTTCCGTGTAGGAGATCGTCACCGCCGTGTCCGTCTTGGAAAGGGCGCCGCTGGGGGTGTACGTCCAGCCGGTGACGGTCTTTTTGGTGCCGTTGGACATGGTGGCCTCAATCACCATTCCGGTGGCGTCGAAACTCTCACCGATGTAATACGCGGTTTTGTTGGGTGCGGTTTTCACGGAAATGCTGGACATTTCCAGGACCGTGACCGCCTGGGTGGTCGTGACCGTCACGCCCGCCCGCTGGTATTTGATCGTCACCGCCGTGGTGCTGGCTGCCATAACGGTGGGGCTGAACGTGCAGCCGTCGGTTACGTTCTCCGTGGTGCCGTCGGCATAGGTGGCGGTGACCACCAGGCCGGTGGGGTCGAATGTTTCCCCCACGTTGTAGGTGGTTTTCGTGGGTGCGTGGGTGACTGCCACGCTGGAGGTAATCACCAGATCCACGTTGTACTGCATGGCGCCGGTGACCTCCACCACGGCGCTGGCCGTGTGGCCGTTCAGGGTGGCGGTTACCTCCCAGGTGCCGGTGTTCTCCGGCAGGGAGAACTTGGTGGAACCCACGCCGTTCAGGGTGGTTTCTCCGTCCGTGCAAACCACCGCCGCGCCGGCGCAGGTCGTCACGTTGATACTGGCAGACTGGACGCCCAGGGCCTCCTTTAGCTTTTTCAGCGTAACCTTACGGTTTTGCCCGTCAGCACCGGAGAAAAACGGAACCGTGTCCGTCAGGGCCATGGCGTTGCTTTCCGTCAGCACCTGGGTGGGCTGCTGGTAGTCCACGCCCGGCGTGGCCTTGGTCACGGTGGGGTTTCCCTTTGCGTCCTGGTCGCCTTTCAAAATGCCCTTGGCGGTGATCGTGTCCTGTTTCTTTTCCAGTTCTTTGTTGATCTTCTCAAACAGGGCATTATGGGCGTTCGCGTCCTTGTCGTGCGCCTCCAGGTCCGCCTCCGACACCAGCACCTGCGAACTGGACAGGGTGCAGGACACCGTGGAGGCGTCGCCCACGATAATGGGCACAGTAATGTTTTTTTCCACCGTTTCCACCGACGCCACGGGGATAAAGTCCGCCGTGTCATAGGCGTTTTGGTAGCAGTAAAGAATGTCGTGGCTGCGGTCATTGGGGTAATCGGGATCCGCCGCAAACACGCCGATCTCGCGCCAGTAAAAACCCTCCTCCAGTTCTGCGTTGGAGAAATGGCCGGACACGTCGGCGTACTGCTCCGCGTTGTTCTTCACCGCGGCGTCAATAGTCACCACGGCGCTGACAAGGGCCGTCATAGCGGAGATCGGGCCGCTGATTGTGCCGTTGCCCAGCTGAATGGTTGTGAATTTGATCCCCTCACCGGCCATATTCCTGTAATACAGGTTTTTGCCGGCGTCTGTCAGTTTCGGGGCCTGAAACATGGCTGATAACCTCCTGTTACATAGTCGCCCTTTGCAGGGTGATAAAGTCGCCCGTGTGGATCCAATGGCCCACGAATACCTCCGCCGGAGGTGTGGACAGGTCCAACACGATTTCGTCCAGCCAGGCGGAAAGGCGCTTGACGGTGCCCAGCACCCGCTTGAACTCCTCCACGTCGTCCGACGTAATGGCCGGGTTCGTGGTGTATGCCTTGAAGTGATAGGGTTTCCCGCCGTATTCCCACCACTCGCTGATATGACCGGCCTGGAAAATGGTTTCAATGATCCGGTTCACCGCTGCCGGGGTGCCCATCTGTGCGTAAAACAGCAGGCTTTCCGCGATCAGGGTTCGCTTGACCTTAATGGAAAAGTTTTCGTCATAGGACGGGGTACGCAGTTCCACGGCCAGCAGATCCAGCACCTTTTCCGGCACAGCATAGATCGCCGCATAGGTGCGGGCGCCGTCAGCATAGGCCAGCAGCTTTTCCACCTGCCTGCCCACGGCGTAGGCAAGCGCCTGGATCTCCGGCTGCTCTGCCAGGTTCTCCGGCATAATGTCCGTGAAGCGGCTGCCGGAAAGTTTAATCATCTTCCAGCCCTCCATACGTCACGGTGGCCGATCCGGTCAATGCTGCCACCTTGGTGGCGGCCACCGCTGCGAACGTCGGCGCGGTCACGGTGACACGCTTGGCGCCTGCCTCCATGACCATGGCGGCCAGCTGTGACGGGTTCACGTCGCGGCCTATGGTGCGCTGCCAGGTTTTATATTCCTCCACGGCCTGGGCCACCGCCGCCTGGATTGCCACCGCTCTGGCGCTGTCGCTGCGGTTGATGTAATACGTCAGGTTAATGCTGTATGTGACCTCCTCCGGGGCTTTCACGGTCAGTTTGTCCGTCATGGGGCGGATCGTCTTGCCGGAGAGGTACGCCTGCAGGCCGGAGATCATGGCCGCGCCCGGCTTGGAACCGTCGGCCATGATGAAAACAATATCCACCTGGCCCGCTTCGTGGTCGCTGGTGGCCACCACGTCACCAATGGCGGCGTTGTACTTCTTGGCGTGGTACAGGTATCCGTCCTCCGGGCCTGCCGTAGAATAGGCGCCAGGGGCCAGGTAAACCCGCTCCGCCAGGCTTTCGTCGTTCTCCACGTCTGCGCCGCCCTCCGTGGTGTTCTGGTTCACGGCGCTGGTAATGTAGGGAACGGGATCCACGATGGTGGACACCTCGCCAGGCGCCAGTCCGTTGCCCGCGTTGCCTGTTGCGGTACACTCCGCCAGCACGTCCACCGTCAGGCTGCCCGCCGGGATCTCTGCGTACTCCATCGTGCTGAAATAAATGGAACCGCTGGAGGAAACCCTGGTGCCCGCCGGGATCGGTGTGGCCAGCGTCCTGGTGGCCGACGCGGTAAAGCGGATCGTGGTCGTGGCCGCCTTGGCCGGTTCTCTGGTAACGCCTTTCAGCAGCGCCAGATTGTCCAGGAACTCCGAATAGGAGTATTTCAAAAGGCTTTGCTTGCCCGCTCGGTCAACGTACTGCATGGCTTGGTAAATCTGCGCCGCCGCCGAATACAGGATCATGCGGTGGACAGAGGCGCGGCCCAGGGACACCTTGCTGCCCGTCGCTTGGAGCATGAACGCCTCAAAGTCTGCCACCATATCCCCGCGCATGTCGTCAATGGTCTTGTTGTCGATGAAAGACACGTCCGGGGTGTTCTGAATTGCGGAAATATCAGGCACTTGTTATCACCACCTTGGGAAAAAGTTTTCCGGTGTTGCCGCCGGTCCAGGTCACTTCCTGCACCCGCACCTCCGGTATGAATTTGGACACCTTTTCGGTGACCTCCGCCGTGTAAAGGCTCTTTGCGGCCTCTGACGGCATATCCACAAAATCCATGTTCAGGCCGAAAGCCCGATCCAACGGCATGGTGCCCTCCCGTGTGGACAGCAGGAGGGCCAGCTGCCGATCCAGTTCTGCCAGCCAGTCCGCCGTGAACGTATATTCCAGCTGGAAATTGAAAAGGTCGTTTTCGTTCATGCGTATTCCTCCAGTGAAATGGTCAGGGTAGCCTTGGCCAATTCTCCGCGGCTGTAAACCTTGTCCCAGGCTTCACTCGATCCTGTAACGCGGAACGGACGGCGGCCCACCAGTCTGCCGCCGATCACCAGGTACTCCGCCGCGCCTCTTTCCACCATGCGCTCCACCATGTCCAGGATCCGCCGCGGCTTCACGCCCAGGGCAGCGGACAGGTGAATGGTCAGGCTTATGGTCTGGAGGCCAGGCCCTAAAAACTCCGCTTTCGGCTTCACGCCTAAAACTTCGTGTTCGGTCCAGCGCCCGGAAACCTCGCGGCTCATGCTCTCAAAGGTCAAAACCCTGTTGTCGCTCACCTCAAAAATGATTTTGCGCCCCAGCGTTCCGATCATGTGTAAATCGCCTCCTTACGATGGCCCGGAGGTTCCGCCGCCCATGCTGTCCGTGTGGGTGTGGTTGTCCAGGGAAACCCCGCCGGCGGTCACGTCGCCGCTGACGGTCACGGTTCCGTCAATCACCAGCTTGGCGGCCTTGATGGTCATGGTGCCGTCCTTATAGCGGATCATGGCCTCACCCGGCGAACGGGCCAGGTCTTTGCGGTAAAGCCCTTTGGAACCCTCCGGGGGCTTGTTCTTCTCGCTCCACGGTCTGCCCAGGACCACGCCCGCCTCCGTGCCGTTGGAGAGGTGAAGCACCATAACCATGTCGTCCACCTCCGGCATGAAATACTCCGATGAAATCAGGGGAATGGGGGCGGTCACGGCGTCGTCCTTTTCGTGGTACACCACGCGGACCGTGCCCGCGGCGTAATCAATGGCTGAAATCTTACCCAGCCGGATATTGTTTTCCATGCGTTCCTCCTCGCGTCATTCCTCCACCAGCGACATTTCCATGTCCATGGTGTAGCCGCCGGATCCGCTGACGTTGTGGGTAATGGTGTCAATGTAATACTTGCCGGACAGCTTCCCCAGGCCCACCACCTGGACGCATTGGGAGGCCACCAGAAAGGCGTTTCCCACAATGGTGGCGGAAAGTTTTGTCTTGCCGTGGTTGGCCTTGGCCACCGCCGCCTTGATCTTCCGTTCCGCGTCGGCCTTGCTGTCGGCCTTGCCACTCTGCTTTAGGATCCGGTTGCCCTTGCCCACGGTCACCTTGATTTCCTTTTCCGTGGCCGGGCTGGTGTATGTGAACTCTCCGCCGGTGTAGGTGCCGGCCTGATCCTGCTGCCATGACCAGGATTTCATACTGGACGGGGACAGCACCGCCGCCGCGCCCTTTTTCTTGTATGCCTCCCGGTCATACACCACGATCTTTTGGGCGTAGACTTTCATGGCCAGCCCGTAGGTGTTGCACAGGTTCATGTAAAATTCACAGTCGGTTTGTTCCGATTGCTCCACGCTCTTGATCGTGAACGGGGCGCCCTCCACGTCCCAGGCCAGCGCGATCCCGGCGCGGCCTGCGATCTCGGTTCCAATCTCCTTTATGGTCACGTTTTCCCAGGTCTTTGTCCGCTGGGTGGTGGTGAAACTGCTGTCCAGCGGCGTGGAGATCGCGGAAATGCTCCCGGAAACCGGCCAGCCGGAAAAGCTGAAACTGTCCACGATAAAGAAACCGCACGGCAGGATCCGGTTGTCCCCGGAATATTGGCAGTTCAGCGCCCGGATCGTCGCGGCCAGGGTGTCACCGGCGACGGGGATCCACGCCCCCGTCCACCGTTGATCCCGGTCTTGCAGCGTAATGTCCAGGCTGTCCGCCTCTCCGCTGGCCGGATCCGTGTATGAAATATCCATCACGAAACCGGAAATTTCCGCCGTGGCTGCGGTTCCGTTGTAAATCAGGTCTACATACGCCCGCCGTGTATTCATACCTTGCTCCTCCAGATCGGCAGGTCATTGGCCGCTGTCTGCTCCGGCGGGGCCGGGGTCTGGAGGACCACCCCGGCGTCAAACACGAACGTGTCCAGCAGCGGGAAATTGTTTTCCATCAGCCAGCCGGTGTATTCTTCGTCGCCGTACACCTCATATGCGATTTTGTCCCATACGTCCCCCTGCTTGGTGGTGTAGGTGCTTTCCATGGTGTGGTCCTCCTCTTATGCCGGGCTGAATTGCTTGCGCTTCTCCTCGGCTTTCATCTGCCTATACAGTTTCTTGAACTCCGCGAAACTGATCCGCCCGGCCTCCTCGGCCTCCTCGCGGCTCGGCGTCCCGCCGTAGAAATTGAATACCGGGGAGAAAACGACGGTTTCACCGCCGCCGCCCGTTCCGCCGCCCGGTGTCGGCTTCGGCTTCGTCCATTCGTCCAGGAGGGCCGCCAGCTTGGACAGCGGCAGCACCGCCTCCGGCTCTCCGCCCTCACCGATCTGCGCCAGCGTGGGCGCCGTGGCAATACCACCGGCAGCCAGGGCGGGGATCGTCGGAATGTTAAAGCCCAGGGTTTTCCCGCCGACGCCCGGAACCCAGTCCGGGATCGTCACGGAAATGCTGTTGATCTTCTCCAGCACCCAGTTGATTGCGGAAATAACCCCGTTTATGGGGGCTTTCGCCAGGTTCACGATCATGCCAAACACGTTTCCGAAAATGGCCACGATATTGTCCCAGGCGGCGCTCCAGTTGCCTGCAAATACGTTCTGCACAAAGTCAATGATATTGGCAAAAATGGCCTTGACGTTTTCCCAGGCCGCCGAAACACTTTTCCACCACCCGCTCAAATAAGCGGACAGCAGGGGGAAATTAGACTGGAACGCAGAAACCAGGTTCGCCACGGCCTCGGAAACGCCGGTCTTGATGTTTCCCCATACCTCGGAGATCTTCGCGCCCAGTTCCACGGCCTTGGCCTTGATCTTGTCCCAGTTCTTATAAATCAGGATCCCCGCCGCCACAGCCAGGCCGATGGCGGCCACAACTGCCAGCACGGGAAGATTTAGCGCCGTCATGGCGCCCGCCAGGGTAAAGGTGCCCGTGGCGCTTGCTGCGGTGACCACTTTATACACGGCCATAACTGCGTTGTAGGCGGTGATCGCCACTTTATACGCCTTGTAGGCCGCCACAGCGGTGGCAATACCCGCCGCCAGCGCCAGGATCAGGGTGCGGTGTTCCGAAATCCATTTCACCGCGGTTTCCGCCGCCGGAATGATGGTTCCGGTCATGTAGCTGCCGATCTTCTCCAGCGCCTCCGAAACCACCGGCAGGGCCGCCTCCGCGAACTCCCGCACATACGGCAGAATGTTGGTGCCCAGCTGCGTCAAGAAATTGGCGCCCAGGTTTTTAACCATCTGAATGTCGTATGCCAGGGTGTTGGTCTGCCGCTCAAAGGCGGTATTTGCCGCGCCGGTGGCTTCGTACATTTCCGCCGTCTTGCTGGTCAGGTTTTCGGCCTGGTTGCCTGCCATAGCCAGCACCGCGGTTTGTGCCTCCACAGAGGAGAACAGGCCAGCAAACGCCAGTTCGTTGCCTCCCACAGCGTCCTTTAGGGCGTCCAGAGATCCCTGCAGGCCCTTGCTTTCAAGCAGCGCCTGGCCGCTTTCATAGCCCATGTTTTTAAGGGCGGCCTGCATATTCTTGGACGGGGAGAGGAACGCCTGCATTGTGGCTTTCATCTGCGTAACCACTTCCGCCGTGGAACCTGTAACGCCGGTCAGCGTGGCCATGGCGCCCCATAGCTGTTCTTGCTCCAGCCCCAGGGTACTGGCCAGGGGAATGACCTTGCCCATGCCTGCGGCCAGTTCCGGGAAAGAGGTCTGGCCCAGTCTTACGGTGGCAAATGCCAGATCCGCCGCCTGCTGCACCGCCTCCGCGGAGGTATCGCCGTAACCCTTGGTTACGGCAGAAAGTAGGTTGATACTGTCCGTCGTGGTCGCGTTTCCCGCCGCCGCGGATTTTGCCGCGGTTTCCAGAATGGCCGCGGCGTCTGCGCTGTCACCGAAAGCGGAAACCACCTGATACATTCCGTCCGTCAGGTCAGCCGTGGCCACGCCCGTGCGGTTGGAGATTTCCAGAACCTGATCCCCGATTTCCGCCGTTCGTGCGGCCACCTCTGCCTCCGTGCCGGTCAGCAGCGTGGAAACGTTGGCCAGCTGGGCCTCATACTCCGCCGCGGATTTCACCGCAGCGGTTCCCAGGGTCGCCACAGCGGTGGCGGTTGCTACCATGGCACCGGCAGCGATCTTTCCTGCGGTCTTTGCCGTTTTCCCCAGCGCAGCCAGGTTCTTGTCTGCGGTGCTGCAGGCGGTTTTCAGGGAACCGTCCACCTTGCCGCCGATTTTCAGCATTAACTCATACGTTTTATTTTTGCCGGCCATGTTTTGCCACCTCCTCTGCGTACTGCGTCACCGTGTCCGCCAGTTCGTTCAAGTCCGAAACGGACAGGGCCAGAAGATAATCCAGCCCTGTCCGCAGTTGTATGGACAACCCGACGCAGGCCCTGTTTATGACGGCGGGCGTTAGTTGTCCCCAGCCCCGCCGTAAAGAAAACCCACGACAATGCCTTTCAGCTTGATGGCCTCCTTTGCGGGGAGGCGCTCGAAAAACTCCAGCGGCAGGTGGGCGACGCGGGCCGCCATGAACTGGGCGTATTCCAGCGTCATTTCCACGGTTGCGGGGTTCGCCGCCGGGTTCTTCTTCGTCACGAAACGGCCCACGGCCTGCAGGTCTGCCGCCGTGGTGTCCTCCAGGCCGGACAGGTCCACCTCGGTGTACGTCTGCCCCTCAAAGGTGAAAGGCTTGTCCAGCTTCATAACCAGGGCGTTTTCCTCCGCCGCGGTGTTTTCGTCGTTCTCCGCCAGCAGGGCGGTGTCCATTCTCTTTTCGTCGCTCATGTCAGCACATCTCCTTGATCTTGGCCAGAACGTCCACGCCGTTGACCTTGTAAACCTCGTTCAGCTTGTCCAGTTCCACCACGGTCTTGCCGTCCACCTCAATGAGAATGTAAAGAATGGTCAGCGTGATCGCGGTGTCCATGGGGCTGCCTGCCTTGACCTTGCCGGTGGTCAGCTTGCCGCCGCGGCCACGAACCACCACGCGCATGGGTCTGAACTCAATATCGCCCTCGGTGTTGGTGGTCTGCTGGGCGCCGCGGATCTCCAGCTGCACGGCCTTGGTCATGTCCATCATGTCGGCGGTTTCCTTGTCCAACAGACGGAACGGGATTTCCAGTTCCTGATTGCTGAAATAGCCCACGGTGGGGTCGTCGATCTCACCCAGGATCCCGGCGCCGGTCACGGTTTCGCTGGACGGCTCAAAGTCCGGCAGCGTCATTTCCTCACCGACACCCAGCAGGCGGTTTCCCTTGTTGTAGACGTTGTAACGGTTGATCTTAGTGGGGATCGTGTTCATCTTTATTCACCTCCGATTGCGCTTTCCAGGGCGTCCACGTCATACTCGCGGATATTTTCGATATATTCCGCGGGAATGTACGGGGCCAGGTAGGTGTGTACGGTCAGGTGGCCGGCCAGCAGGTTGGTAACGGGGTTTTCGTCGCTGCGGAACTCCACGCGGTAACCGGCGCAGTAGTCGCGGGCAACGTAGCCGTTGCCGATAATGTTCTGGCTGTCCACAATAGACTGGATCAGGCGCTTATTGCCCGGCTTGTCAACTTTCTGGAAATAAGTCTGAATGAAATTATTTCCGTCCCAGTCAAAGAAACGGCGCACGGCCCACCAGCGATCTTTCGGATCCGTGGTGGAGGGATAGGCCGCGGTGTTGTTGCCCCAGGATTTGAACCCGTTGGCGTTGATCGCGGTAATGACGCCGTTGGCGTTCAGCACGTCGTTGGCCTGCTGCTGATCCAGCGCCACCGTGGTGCCGTCTTTCAGAACCGTGGCGGTGATCCGCAGGTCCTTATTGGACGGGCTTTCGTAGGGCACGTCTGCGTTGTTGGCGTCCGTGTAGGCCGTCAGGGCGGCGAACATGGCGGAGAAATAATATTTCTTCTCGCCCACGGCCACCATGGGCCACAGGGCCGCCGCATGGGCGGAACTGGCGCCCAGGGCTTCCTTGGCGCCCTTTACGCTGGTGTAAACCACCGCGCCGTCGCTGTCCGCGGAAATGTCCAAAAGGCAACTGCAATTAAAATTGCCGTTGATGTTCTCGGTCTTGGCCTGGAGGGCTGCCGCTACGGTGGGGGTGTGGCTCCAGCCGGGTGCCAGGATCAGGCCGGGCACCATGCCCAGGGTGGGGTAAATCTGGCGGATCAGTTCCAGGCCGGTTTCCTTGCCGGTGGAGGCGTCCACGCCGCCCACAATGTCGGCAGCGGTCACGCCGGAGGGTTTCAGGCTGGTGCTGCTCACGGTCAGGCTGCTGGCCTCCTTGGCCGCCGTGGAAAGCAGCGTAATGGCCACGCTGCCGTTGTCCTCATGTGCCGCCTCGTAGTCGCTGCCGGCCACCAGGGTGGCGCTGCCGTTCTTCACGTCCAGGGTGTTCAGCAGCACATATTTCTTGTCATACAGCACCACGCCGTCCACAACGTCGCAGCTTTCCGCCTGGTTCTGCGTGACGTGGGCCGCCTTATTGGGATCCAGCACGTTCACCAGGATAATGGGCGCAACGTTGAAAACCTGGAAACAGGCGCTAATGCTCTGGCAAAGGGTGAAGTTCTCGAAATCGTCCGAATAGCCGACGGCCTCCACAGCCTCCTTGTAGCTGTAAACCAGCTTGGGGGTGTTGACCGCCGCCGCGGGGTCTTTCGCCAGGTGAATGGGCGCCGTGCCGAAAATGACCTGCAGGCCAGCGCTGCCCTGAATGGGTACGGTCAGGCTGGTGGCCTGCTCGGTGTTATATACACCGTGTTTGTATGCCATGTTGTTCTACCTCCTGTTTAGTGTTTGACCTGTACCAGACGATACAGGCGGGAAATATGCCCCGTGCCGCTCCGCAGGTTCTTCATGGCCTCCGGTAACTGCTCCAGGGGCACCACCAGGCCCTCCATGGCTGGCTGCTTCACGATAGCCTCTGCCAGCGCGGTGGGGATCCCGTTGGTGTATGCGGTGTACTGCTTCGCCACGCCCGGAATGGACGGGCCGCAGTAAACCACGGTGGTGGCCTGTTCGGCCTTTTTGGGTTTCGCCATTATGTTTCTGGCACCTCCTTGAAAATCGCCGGTGCGTAGAACGGCAGCCCCACGGCGGCGAAATAATACGGGTGTGTGTCCTCCTCCTGGGTCGCCCACCGGATCGGGTGCTGCGCTTCATAGCGGTTTGCCACAATCCCGTCACGTTCGTAATGCCTCACGATCTCGTTGACGATATGGAGGGCGTCGCGGTAGCCCTGCCGGTTCAGGGCTGGGTCACACACGCAAACGATCAGTTTTACGTCAACGTTTTGCTGTGCGTCCTGCTCCGGCAGTTCTCCGCTTGGCATTTTCACCAGCACATAGGGTTCCGGCGGCGCTTCCGCGTCGGTTTCTTCGTCGTCACCCTCACGAATGGGGAGGCCCTGCGGGACGATTTTCACCGCCCGCTCGACGCCCAGGGAATTGGTCAGGGTATAGTGGGAAAAAAGCTGTTTCAGGTCCTCCACAATGGCGTCCTGCAAAAACTCTTGTGTCACGCGGTTGCGCCTCCTTGACTTGTTTCCGTTTGTCACTTATAATTGCGGTGTGGTAATAATCAGCATAATGTGGTAATAATCAGCATTGGAGGAAATAGAAATGGGAAAGCCTAAAACTGTCATAACTGAAAACGGGGCCGTTTATCAGCTATCAGATCCCAGCGCCCTGCGGTTGGTGTATAGAATTGTTGGCGTGGCTTTGATCTTAATGGGGGCTGTGCTTACGTTGATTTCCCCCGCCGGTGTAGCTTTCGCGGCGCTCGGTTTGGCGCTTGTCTTTTGGCTGCCCAAAAAGATCCAGCCAGCAAAGAAATTTCTTCGCTTCACCGGTACGCCATGCGCCGGGAATTGCACGTTTGGGCATTGGGATCCCAAAGTACACACCGGGCAGGCGCAACTTGAACGCTTTGAAAAAGCTGTTCATCAGCCTATGGCCATACTGTCCTATAACGCCCAAAATGGTTTTGCGGAAATAAAGGGATCTGGTTCCGACACCTATATGACAAGCCTTGATGAATGTACTTGCCCCGATTTCGACAAACGGAGTAAACCGTGCAAGCACATATATTTCCTTGCCCTGCAAATGGGATATACAAGCGACGATTTTTATTCCTGCTGATCTCCAGCGGCTCCTATATGGGGCCGCTTTTTCATGCCCTTGCACCTGTCAGCTGCTCGATCCGCTTTCCGATTTCACGCTGCAGGGTTTCGTATGCCAGGGCCTCCGCCTCTGCTCTCACTTCCTCGTTTCCCATCATGTGGGGAACGGCAGGCGAAAGCAGCTTTTTGACGGGGAGGCGTTCCGCGCCGCGGCGCTGCACAATGGCGGTGTGCCCGGATCGGAACGTGGTAATAAACGCTTTCAGGCCGCCCGCCTCCAGCGGTTTCATGGCCCCGCTGTTCAGGACCTTTGCCGCCGCCGCGGCTGTGTCCGTGTTCGGCTGCGTCATAAAGTCCATAATGTCCCGCATGGGACCTTTAGCCAGCACGGCGGCCTCCAGGGTGGAGGCGCTGGCGGAAAGGATTTTGCTTTCTGATTGCAGCGCCTTTTTCTCTTTCAGCGCATACCGGCCTTTGCTGTCCTTTATGATTTGCCGGCGGACCTTTCTGGCGGTGCTGTTCAGGGCATTTTTCAGCACGTTGGGCGCCCCCAGCTGCTGGGGCAGCGTTTTCAGCTGCCGCATGACCCTGGCCAGTTCTTCGTCGGTGTCGATCTGCAAAACGCTTTGATCGCTCACGATCTCACCGCCTCCAGTTCAATGGCCAGCACTCCGGCCTCCTCGGTGCAGGATTTCACCTTGTACGCCTTGCCGTCCAGCGTCAGCATGGCCCCCTGGGCGGGGCGGGGGCCAAAATCAGCCTTTGCCACATAAACCAGGCGCCGGGCCTTGTATGTGCCCTCCGTCTGTGCGGCCATGATCTTGGCCTTGTCCCGCTCCAGCAGTTCGTTGTCGTCCACCACCGCGGCCATTTCCTTACCGTTGACTGTGTGGGTGTCCGCGAACTCCAGGCAGTTCAGGAATGTGGTGGAAATGTCCGCCGCAATCTGTTCCTTGAACGTAGGGGCGCCCATTACTGGGCACCCCCGCCGTTATCCGCAGCAGGCGGCACAATGGCCGCCGCAGGGGTCTGGACGATAGCCGCCGCCAGGCGCTCCACGATCAGCGCCTTGGCAGCGCCGCGCGGGAGATCCACGCCCATGTCCTTGGCCAGCTTTTTCAGGTCGTCCTTGTTCATTTCTGCCAGCTGTGCGGGATCCAGGTGGCCCTCCACCATGTCGGTGTTGTCACCGCTATGGTTGCCGTCGTGGTTCTCCTGGCTCTCCTGGGTGCCCTCTGTGGCGTCCGCGGCCTCCTGGGTGTCCTGGGTGGTGTCGGCGTTCTCGGTGCCGTCCTGGCCGCCGTCAGCGTCCTGTCGGGGCATTGTGGCCTCCTCCGTCGCGTCGTCGGTCATTTTGGCGCTTTCAGCAGAAAGCCACGCCTGCACCATGCGCTTGTCATAGGCGGGGAGTGTGTCGCCCGCCTGATACATACGCCCGCCGTACAGGATCGGGCGTTGTGCTGTCAGTCGCTTCATGTTCCTTTCCTCCCGGCTCTTAGCCCAGCAGCTTCACCAGTACGGTTTCGTCTGCGCTGGCCGCAGGGGCGGCAGCGTAACCCGCCGGCACATTCCCGGAGGCCGTGGTGGTAATCTTCTTGTCCGTTGCGCTGTAATAAAGCGCGGCGCCCATGGTAACGTCGCCGGTGGCCTTTTCCATCTCAAAGACGCCCACCACATGGAGGTGGCCGGTTTCGCCGGCGGCAATATCTTCACCAGCCACGCCGATCCTGGTTCCCAGGCTCACCACTTCGCCGTTTTTAACTGCGGCGCTGGCCTTGTAGTCCAGCACCTCGCCTTTCTGCCAGTATTTTGCGGTCATGTTCTCTTACCTCCTGTTAAATAGTCGTGCCGGGGTTCTTGGCGATACCGCGGAAGTCAACCGCAGTAATGCCCCAGTCCAGCCAAATGTCCCACACAAAGCCCAGGCGGCCCGGAACCTCGCTGCGGCGAATGGTGGGGGTTTCCTGGCCGTTCAGGTAATCAACCTGCAGGCTCTTGGCGTAACGCTGATCGCCGGCGACAAACCAGGGGATCGCGTTGCCGTCACCAGCCAGGACGTTCAGGGCGCCCTCCTCAATAACCTGCAGCTTGTTGCGGTACTGGTACAGGGCGTTTGCGGTGTGGCTGCCGATCCCGGTCACGTCGATCTGCGCGGTTTCCAGGATCTGCGCCAGCTTAAAGCCGTAGCCCACGGGGACGATCACATACTTGGGTTCCACCATGATGGAGTCACCGAACGGATCTTTCTGGTGCAGCAGTTTCAGCATGGCGGCCTGCAGGGTGTCAATGGACGGTGCTGCGCCGCTGGCAATCAGGTTGTTGTGGGCGTTGTCGAACAGGGAAACGCCGTCGAAAATGGCGGGGTTGTCGATCAGGATCTTGTAAACCTGCTTGTTGATCGTGCGCTTGGCGCTCATGGCGTAAAGGCCGGGCATTTCGGTGATGAAACCCACGTCGTCGTTGATAAACGCCTGGCGGGTCATGCTGAACTGGCGGCCAAAGGTGTCGATCTGGCGCTGGGGAAGCAGTTCCGTCTTGGGGGTGTCGGCTTTCAGTTCGCCGTTTTCACCGACGCGCAGGAACTCACCGGCGCCGCCGGCCAGATAGCTGTGATCCTTGGTGGGCTTAAAGTCGCTCACGCTGCCCTTGGTGGCCCACAGCTGGAACGTGGTGGGGATCTCCTGGTACATCTGGACAATGTTCTTGCGGATCGCGTTGTCCAGGATCGCGGGAAACGCCGCGGTGGGGTTGAAGAACTGGCGGCAAGCCTCGTTCCACAGGTCGTCCTTGCTCATACGCAGCAGGGAGGTGGTGGTGCCCACGCCGTCGCGAGCCATGCACTCAATGGCCAGATCGCGCAGGGAGTAGCCGCGCATTTCCTCCGCACCATTGGCGGGGTTCTGGACATTCACACCGGCCCGCAGCAGCATGGCGTCCACAGCTGCCTGGCGGAAGTTGTCGCCCTCGTCGCCGTTCATGCGGCTGGAAACAGGGGCGCCGTGTGCCAGCAGGTAGTCCACCGCCGCCTGTCTTACGGTGTCCATGGTGGCGCCGTTGCTGATATACTCCGCGGGATCCATGCCTGCCTGGCGGCACAGCGCGGTAATGTCGCTCACGCGCTGGCGCTCCGTGGCGACGGCCTGGCGGGCTGCCTCGGTGGGGTCTGTGCCCTGCTGGCCGTTGCCGTTGTCCATGCCGCGGGCGCCGCCGGTGGGATCCTCACCGCCCTGGCCCTCTGCGCCCTGGGCGGGGCTGCCCGCTGCGTCGATCTGGCGCTGCAGGCCGTCAAACTCTGCTCTTTCCTCTGCCGTCAGGTCACGGCCAGCGGCGCGGGCGCCGCTCACAATAGCCTGCTGACTGGCGATCATTTCCTGAATGGTCATGGTTGTTTTGCCTCCTCAATGATAAAGATTTTTGTTGATCTGGATCTGCTTTTCATAAACAGAAAGGTCCTTGGCCGTCGCCTGCTCCGGGTCGTCGGCTCTGCCCACGCCCACGGTGGCGTCCGCCGGCACGGAAACAATGGACACCTCCAGCGGCGTCCATTTGCGGGCGATCTGGCAGGGGCCTGTAAAACGTCCGTCCGCGGAGGTCTTACCAGCCACCACCTCCTCCCAGCTGTCCACGCTGTAACGCACGGACGTGGTTTTCAGGGTGCCGGATTTGACTTTGCCGAAAATCTTTTCGGCGTCGTCGTCCGTGTCGAACTCCACTTCGGCCATGCCGCGGTGGTTCTCCACCCATGCGCGGATCACTTTTCCCACCACCTTGTCGGTGTCGTGGTTGAAAAGCAAAACGCCCACGTCGTTCAGGCGGGAGAGATCCAGCGCGTTCTCCGCGTGATCCAGGATTTCCATACCAAACCAACGGCGGTATGGCTCCTCGCTGGAAAAGCTGATCGTGCGCCTGCGGCTGTCCTCCTGGCCCTCTGCGCGGCTGTTGGCCTCAATGTGGCCCATGCTTCGCTGCCCGCTGTTTCTGTCCCTCTTGGGGTCATTTGCCTGCGGTGTTCTGCTGTGCTGCTGTCGTTCCATTTCCAAAAATTACACCTCCTAACTCGACGCCGACGGATCGGCCATATTCCAGGACCTCGGCCATTTCATTGACGGCCTCTTTCCAGTCCTTGCCCTGTTCCGCGCAAACGTCCTGAAACGTCTTTTGCCCGGATTGCAGGGCGGTTTTTCCGGCGGTGCTTTCCTTTGCCGGGTCGATCCACTTCTTGGGGGCTTTCGTCCAGGTGTGGGAAAGGTATTCCGCCTTTTTATCCCAAAAGCCGGGCATATCAACCAGCCCGGAGAGATAACAGGAGATAACAAAGGTTTCGTACACCTCCGACATGAAATCTGTTAGCAGTTCCACGTCCTCGGTGTATGTGTTTTCGTCCTCAATAGCATTTTGCCGTGCGGAGGAATAGGTGGCCCCGCTCATGTCGCGGCTGACGGCCTCATAACTCAAGCCCTGGCCTGCGGCAATTAGCCCCTGCTGGGTTTTCAGGAACCCGGCTGCGTCGCTGCCGGAACCTTTCGGATCCACCACCTGGATTTCGTCGCCAGCGCCCAGGCTCTGGATCATGCCGGGGGCCAGTTTCTTGCCCTCATAGTCCATTCCGCCGTCCGGCGTTCTGGTGCCGCCGCGGCCAAAACCGCCCGCCGGGATTGCCCGCTTGATGAACACAGCCAGGCAGGCCGCGATCCGCTCCTTGACGGAAACGGCGGTTATAAACTCGTTCGTGTCGCGCACTCTGGTGATCGTGGGGGCCATGTCGGACATTTCGCGCAGCTGGCTGGGCCGCTTCTTGGATTTGTAAAAATATACGTCCTTGGCCTCGACGTAAACGGGGTCGTTCATGCTCCAGCCCTCAATGTCGTATTGATTGATCCAGTAGCCCACCGGCCTGCGCCATTGGTTGTATTCAATTCCGCCCACGACGCGGTTTCCCTGGTGCTTCGGCTTGCTGGCGGTCACGTCCAGTTCGTCCACCTCAATGGCCTGCAGCTGGAACGGGACCAGCCCCTGCTTGGTGTAGCGGTAAAGGAACAGCAGGCCGCCGTCCACCTTTTTGCGGTCTACCGCCATACGCAGCATTTGGTTGAAACTCTGTTCTCCGGTTACGTCGCAGTTCCTGGCCTTGCACCATTGGCGCCATGCCTTTTCCAGCTTTTCGTCCAGTTCGTCGTTGCCGGTTTTCGCCTGGAGGGTGTAGCCCTTGCCCACCACGTTGCGCTTGTATGCGTGGAGGATAGACTGGGCAATATCACTGTTGCGCTCCAGGTCACGGGCGCGGGCGCGTACCACGTCACGGCTAAAACGGTCCGTGACCTCCGCGCTTTCGTTGTGTACCCGCCACCCGGCATTTAGGCGCCCATACCCTGCGGCGTCATATCCGCGCAGGATCTCCAGCTGCTGCCGCCACGCCTCGCGCTCACAGGCGCGGCGTGGGGAAATGGCGGCCATGATTTTGTCAAAGGCTCCCATGGTTACCTCCCGTCAAAGAACGCCACAAAGGTGCGATCCAGCAGGCAGTTGTCCGTCCCGCTGTCGATCTGCGCCTCCAGGTCGTCACGAATGGCTTTCAGCTGGGCCAGGTCCGCCCGCGTCAGGGATCGGCTGCCGATCTTGTATGACTGGCCGCCGGCCAGAACGGCGGAAATGGCGCTGTTTACCTGCTCCAGCATTTCAGCCGCTTTTGTGTTTGTACTCATTTGGTGGCCTCCTGTCAGATCCATGTGTCATTTTGATTGATCCAGTTTTCTTCCTGGGTTTGTCGCGGTTCCTGCTTGGTCGGCTTCCGCGGCTCCGGCGCCGCCGCCTGCCCCTCCACGCTTTTCAGGTACAGGGACCGGACGCCCATAACGTCCGCCGCCGCGGCTGCGTACACCTCACAGTCCAGGTAATGGTTGTCAGCGTGGGAGGATTTCAGCACCCATTTCTGGACCTCTTTTCCGCCGGATCGCTCGGTTACCTTGTGTTCCGCCGTTACCTGTTCGGCGTATTCCATGTCGCAGTCCTTGTAAACCTGCCAGGAACCTGTCCCGTTCGGCTTCCGCATACGGGCCGCGATCTGGTCTTTATACTTGCCGCCGTCCACCAGAACCAGGGTCATGCCGTTGGCCTTGCTGCCTGCCTTATTGACCACGGAAAGGCGGTAATGGGACAGCATGGTGCTGGTGCCCTTGCATGGCAGCACCCAGTCTGAATTGATGGCGCAAAACTCGTAAACTTCGTCTGTCTGGTCGCCGCTGTCCATCAGGGCCAGGTTGACCATGGCCGTGTCGCCGTTCGGCAGGGAAAACTCCACATTCATGGCCTTTTCCACCTCTGCCATGGAAAGCGCCTGCCCGTGGGCCACGTTCTGGCTGGTCATGTAGTCGCCCCAGGCTCGGATCGTCCAGTACAGGCAATTTTCCTGTACGTCGATCCCGCCGGTAATTAGTTTCGTCCATGGCGGCAGCGTCCACTCCGGCGTTTCCGTCTGCCGCTCCATGACCAACTCCGCGTTGGTTTTCAGCTTCGTGTCCTCCCATGGCTCCGCCAGCCAGCTGTTGGTGAAGTTGTGCAGCAGTTCCGGGTCGTCTTTGCTCCGCATGAACTCCCGCGCAATATCGGAAAAACGGGTGAACGGGGAATACAGGGTGTTCAGCCAAAAGGCCACGCTTTTGGGGTTCTTCGTCCGTTGCTTCACAGCCTGCCAGCGGCCAGCCCGCAGCATTTTTCCCTTGTCCTGATCCGTAATCACGGCCCCGCAGGCTTGGCACACATACACGGCCATTTCTGCCCGGTCTGTGTTCTCCGGTACGTCGTCCTTGCTGGGCCATTTCAGGCACCCGAATTTCAGTTCTATGTACTGCCCACAATGCGGGCACGGGACAAAGTAATGCTTTTCAGCCTCCGCCGCCTCTTTGGCTTTCCAGATATGGCCCGTTTTCAGGGTGGGGGTGGAGGCCATAAAGATTTTGCGGTTGAAAAAGGTTTTTGTGCGCTCTCGCGCCAGGGAAACGGGGTCGGCCTCTTTCTTAGACGCGCCCGGAAACTTGTCCACTTCGTCCAGAAACAGGTAACGTATATTCGTACTGGCCAGATCCGCCGGGCTGTTCGCGCCCGTCAGGTACACGGTCATGTCGGAAAACTTTAGCGCCAGTTTCTTGCTGTCGTTCTTCCGCCACTTATCAGCCAGAACCTTGCAGCTTCTCACCATCGGCTCCAGCTTGCTTTCCGTGGTGCGCTCCGCCAGGTCGTCCGACGGGTAAACCACCATAGCCGGGGCCGGGTCCTGCGCGATCAGGCTTCCCAGCATATTCTCCATGGCAGACGTGCCGCCCACCTGGGTGGGCTTCACGAACACGATTTCCTCCACCATGTCGTCGGAAAATGTGTCCATGATCTCCACCAGGTACGGGGTCACGCTGTTGCTCCAGGGGCCTGGGATCGCGTTTCCGTCCGGCAGTATGCGGTATTTTGCCGCCCACTCCGAAACCGTCAGGCGCTCCACAGGGCGCAGCACTTGAATGGCGTTATAGATCCACGGCGGCACGGTATAGGGTTCCTGCTTGTACTTCCTCATGGCGCCGCGTCCTCCCGCTCCTCCATGATCGCACCATCAGAGAACGCAGCCAGCAGGCTTTCCAACTCTTTCCGCATGGCCTTTTCCATGGCACGGATCGCCACTGTGTCAGCATAGCCGGACATGGTTCCGGCCATGCGCGGGGGTATATTCATGGCGAATTTCTTAAAGCTGGCCATGAACTCGGTTAGTTCCTCGGTGGCGTGATCTGCCGCCAGGTAACGCCCCTCTGCAATCGCCGTTTTCAGGCGGTGCAACTGGCCTTGGCTTTCTTTCAGTTCAACCTCCGCCTCCAGCTTTTTCAGCGTCAACTCCGCCGCCCGGCTGTTTTCGCCGGTTTCCTGGGCTTTCGCCTCGACGTATGCCACATAACGCTGGACCGTGGCGCAGGTTCTATATTTGCGGGCACCGCCGCCTGGCGGGATCTCTGTTTCCAGGACGCCCTCCTGGGTCAGCTGTTGCACACGGCGGACTGTTTTCCCCAGCAGCTGGGAGATCACCGTGGTGCTGGACCACTCCGGCACCGTGCCGGACAGCACCGCCGGCTTTTCGCTCTTTGCCCGCTTTCCGGTGCCGCCGGTCTGCTTCTTTTCCGCCACCGGCGCCACCTCCTTTTTGCTCCGGCAGGGTGCCCCGCCGGTTTCGCTTTTCCGGTTTTGGTCGATTTCGTTTTTTTCGCCGCTCCTTTTTCGGCTTATACCCCCGTAGGGGGGTATAACTTTTCCGGCATTTCAAAAAACCGTAACGTAACAGCCGGATTTTTTTCTGTTTTCACAGGGTAAAACGTCGGGCTTTCCTTGCCCCGCACGGCTTTTCCTGCTGGGGAGTACCTACACAGGGGGGTGCGGGGTCCTTAACGGGTGCCCTGGGTGCCCCTCGGCAAAGGCACCCAGGGCGGGAGGGTTAGGCCGGGCCGCCGCGTATGCACACGCCGCAGCGGCGCAGGGTGAAAGGAGGAAAGCCCCCGCGGTACACTCCCCGGCCATGGTGTGGAAAGCAAAGAACCACCGGCCTTTCGGCTGGTGGTTCTCGGTATTCGTTTCAGGGCTTCACCCCTGCGCTGCTTTCCATGCTATCAGTATAGCACGGTCAATAGTCCAAAAGCGTCCAAACTTTTCAGGGGCGATTATTCCGCCCGTGCGGCACCGCCCGCTGCTGCTTCCGGGCCATGTATTCCTCCAGCAGTTTCCGGTTGCGCTTGTTCTCCAGGATCTTATCCAGGGCGGCGTTGTAGTAGTTGAACACGTTGGACCGGCTCATGTAAAGGGCCTCCGCGATCTTATCCCAGCCCCGGCAATCTATGTGTCGCATTTCCACCACGGTGCGCTCGGTGGAGTTGGCCGGTAATACGTCGATCAAGTCCATAACGTTCAGGACGGCCTTGGCCATTTCCTCCCGCTGCTCCTCGATCCTGTCCTCCACTTCGGAGATCCGAAAGACAACGGACACGGATCCGTCCGTCTTTGTCGGCTTGGTCGGCGGCGTCAACCTGAACGCGGACCCCGTACTGGGCGCCCGCAGTTCGCTGGAAAGGACGCGGTGGCGCTCCTCCAGGACCCGCTTTTTCCCCACAGCCGTGTGGTACTGCTGCAGGTATTCCTTGACAGCCTCACGGCCCAGGGTTTCGTCCGTTGTCTTTTTGCTCATTCTCACACCTCGGTAATGTCGTACCCAAAACGGTCCTTTAGCATTTTCTTTTTCATGGCATACTTGGCCGTTCTGGTTGCCTTGCTCTTTACGTCCTCCACGACGAACTCCCAGGACACCCCGCTTTGTTCTGCGTAGTATGGCGCATGACTTCCGTATAGCTGCCTGTTTGGCGGCTGGTAGTATGTAAAATCCGCCTTGTAGCGGATCGCCCGCACCCGCTTTCCCTCCGTGTCGGTAAACGCTTCCTGCAGGGTGAAATCCACCTGGAGGCGCAGATCGCGGATCTGCCCCCTTGCCTGGCGGGCAGCCAGAACGTCGAACCTGCGGGCCTCTTTTTGGCTGTCGAAATGCAGGACGGCCCCGGAGGCTGTCACCCGCTCGGTGGGGGTGTTGTGGTATTTCGTGCCCTTTGCCGGATCCTGCGGCGGCGCGGCGGGAGGTGCTGGCCCCCGCCGCTGTTTCTGCTGCTCCATGTACTTTTTCATGGCCTGCTCCTGATATTTCGGCGGCAGGTCGGAAACGTTTATGGCCATTACGTTTTCCCCCCGGCTTTCAAACTTTCGGAAGCGGTCTTTTATGCAATCGACGCAGGGGTGCAGGCAGCTATGAAAGCCGCGCTTGTTCGTGCCGTGAAAAACCCGCTTTTTGTATTCCCGGCAAATATGCGGTGGTTTCCCCATGGCCTTTTCCTGCTCCGCCTCCGTGCAACTCACGTTCCGGCAGTCGTTACAGTTCACAGGCGGCCATGGGCTAAATTCGTCCATGATAACAAACATTTTCTATTCCTCCGCCGCGTCCGGGATCTCCACATACTGCCACGACATGGGCGGACGGTCCAGGCCGAACTCTGCCAGAGGGCTGGGCGCGTCGAACTTCTCCGGTGACTGGACGATCCAGCCGGAAAGCCGCCTGCCTTTTGCGTATTCCAGCAGATCCTCACGCGGAACGCATGACATTTCTTCCAGGTCTTGCATGGTTCGGTATGATACTTCCCCAGGGCAAAGAAATTGACCTTGCACCGCTCCGGTGCCGCTGACGTACACCAGAACGGTCACGGGCCATTCAAGCCTTTCATTTTGCGGGTGTGTCTTTCGGATTTCCAACGTTTTTTCGCCGCCCAGGATCTTCTCCCACCACTCCGGTTTCATGCTCATAAGCACAGCCAGCATATTAACCTCCGTCCTTGCCGGGCAACGGAATGATCCGGCATTTGTCCGTTGCGAACTCCGCCACATGATGGAGCGCCATGCAGGCCAGCACAATGTCCGCCATAATCGCGTCTGCGTCCTCTTTCCCGTGCCCGTCCTTGTTCTGTTTCAGAAATCCAGCGGCCAGCACGTTCCCCAGTTCCTCCAGGTTCTTGGCTGCTTCCTGCCAGCGTTCTTTCGGCACGGTGTAACCGATCTCCACTTTCTCGGTGTTTTCCACGGCTCACACCTCCCAGGGGAAAGCAGAGGCAGGGAGATCCGGGAAATACTTCCGCAGATTTTCCTTGAAGAACACAGGGATCTCGTTCTCCTCGCAAAATGCCACGATGTTGTCCACCCACTCGCGGGCGGGCGTCACCTTGTCCGGTCGGTTGCCGGTTTCGGCGCCCAGGATCACCCACTCCGGTAACCCCTCCGCCGCGGCCATGTCCACCGGCCCCAGCAGCGGCTCCATGCTCCAAAAGCTGTTGATGTTCACACCCTGCATGACGTACATTCCCACCGCGTCCATGTTCGCCACGGTGCTGCCATACCAGAAATTGCTTTCGTGGGGCAGGAGGGCCAGGTGGTCCAACTCCAGATACCGGGCCGGGTTCTTTGTCAGGAACAAATAGCGGTGCTGGGGTGCCTTGCGGCAGGCGTCCAGCACCTCCACGATCCAGGAGGTGGGCACCCAGCGCCCAAACAGATCCGCCATGCTGCAAACAAACACGGTCTGCGGTTCCTTTGTGTTCTGCGGCTGGCCCAGGCGGTAGCGGTGCAGGGTAGGCTCGAAACCATACGGGTATGGTGTCGCCTTGATCTTCTCCGGCAGCACATGGAGGCCGCCGGCCAGCGGGGCCGGATCCTCCAGCCCTGCGTTGAAGCGTGTGGCCGTCCGCCTGGCGTAGCAGTACGGGCAGCCATGGCGGCAGCCGGTTACGGGGTTCCAGGACATTGTGGCCCAGTCAATTTTCGTCTTGTTCATTCTTCGTCGCTCCTTTCGCTTTTCCACTCGTTCACTATGCACTCGTTACAGCCAAAACTCTGGCAGTACACGCAAATGTCCATACCGTCGGCCATGGCCGCGCGGACGATTGCCGGGAAGTCCGGCAGGTTCACCTTTCGGCGCGGTTTCAGTTCCGCCAGAATGTCGCCCAGGTATTCCGACGCCTGCCAGTCGCCATAGATACGCGCCGGGGCTTCCTGTTCCTCGGTTTCCGGGTTCATAGTCCAGAGGGCAACACACCCGCCGTCCGGGTCATGCTCCCACCGCGCCGGTGTCTGGCTTATGATCTGCCCATCTGCGCCCCGCGTCGTCAGCCCTATGGTGGCCGTTCCCTTGGCTATGCAAATAATACTCATGCTTTTGCCTCCTGTTCCAATTCTGCGCGGAACCGTTGTTCCAGTTCAAACACGCCGCGCGGCTGGCCTTTGTAATAGCCTTTCATTGGCCTGTCTATTTTCCGTTGCAGGTCTTTCAGGCGCTCCCAGTATTCCGGCAGGTAAATACACATATTCCGCAGTTCCCGCAGGTTCTTGTTGCAGCAGCACCAGCACGAAACACGGTCCAGCACGTCATAAAGGCGGATCGTGCCCTCCAGCCACGAAAACCCGTTTTCATAGCAATATGCCAGGGCGGCGGCTTCCGTCATGCCCCACTCCGCCAGCGGGTGCAGTTTATACGGCTTCCGTTCTTTTTCCAGTCGCGGCGTTTCGTCGGCAGCTATGCCAACGTAAACCATAGCGTCCCGCGCCTCCGCGTACCTGTCTATGGCTTTCAGCTTCCCCGTGGTTCCCCAGCGGCAGAGGCCGCCACACCAGCCATAACCTTGGTGTGTGCCTTTCTGCTTACTGCAAACCGGCCTTTCCAGCATATCAAACAGGAACGGGTTTTCCGGCTCCAGTCTGGTGTACTTGATCCCCAACTGCTCCAGGCAGGGCAGCATTTGATCCCGCGTGTGGTAAATCGCCTCGAACTCCATTCCGGTGTCGTAGAAAACCACCTCGTTCAGCGGGTAGCCCTTGGCAATCAGCATTAGGAGCATGGCCAGGCTGTCCTTACCCCAGCTGACACTTGCAATATGCCATTTCATTCCGCTTTTGCACCTCCGAACGCCGCCAGGTCGAAACAGGTCTGTTTCCCAACGTACTGGCCACCACGCCCATTCCAACATGGCACCGCGGCTGTCCTGGTAGTCCTGCATGAACAGAACCACGTCCGCCGCCTCCATCATGGCGAAACACAGGCGCATATAATCCACGGGGCGCAGCCCCTCCGGCGCCGTGGCGGGGTTCAGTACGATATGGCCCGCCGCCGCCAGCTTCTTTTCCACCTCTCGGAACTTGGCTTTATAACGCCTGTCCCCGGTGATCTTGCCTGATATGTAGATTTTCACAGAAAACCCTCCTATTCGTTGAAAATCTCGAAATACTCCTGGTATGGGTAACCGCTGATCTCATGCCACCCGCTCCGGCAGGTGGAACCGTCGTCGAACTTATACAGCACGGCGCCCTTTCTCGCTTTCGGGTCCTTTCTCCAGCTGGACGCAGGCACGGCGGTGTATGTGATTTCCGGCTTGTCCATGTTCTGCGTTTTGCTGTACCGCTTCCCGCGCTTGCCGATCTCTCTGTACCTCTCCATGGTGGAACGGCTTTCTTTCATCAGGTAGGCGGCCAGCTTGTAGTGGTTGCCGCGCCTGTCCATAGGCTTGAAACTGATACCTCCGCCGCCTCTTGGGACATTCTCCCACGCCTCCGTGATGATCTCCGGATCCATGCGGGAAATGATAACGTGAATGTGCGGGTTGGTCATGCGCTTGGTTTCTATGACCACCACGGCCTTGAACGTGATCCCGCGCTTTTTGCAGAGTTTCCGCAGGTTCCGCAGAAAGGCGGCCTTGTTCTCCAGAACCTCCTCGAAAGAACTGTCCTTGACGTAGTAGTGTAAAACGGCGTGGAGATCCCTATGGCCGAAATTGGCGTTTATATCCCAGCGCAGGTGTTCCTCTGCCACCCGCTCGTTGATCCGCTCCTGCTTCTCGGTGGTGTGCCCAGTATTGGGGCCGCGCTTCACTCCTTTGGTGTGAACCCGGAAAGATTGCATTTTCTTGTGTTCGACACACGGACCAGCTTTCACCACCCTATGAACGTAGGCCATGGGTGCCTCCTTTTCTGCTGCTGGTCACTTTACTAATCACTCTTACCGGCGCTATACGGGGCCGTGGCCCCGTCGCTTTTCCGGCTTGTATTCCGTCCGGGAACCTGATATAATATAGGTATATCGGACGGTTTTCCGTCGTCTATATTGCCACCTGCGCCGTGTTGACAGCACCGGGCGCAGGTGGCTTTTCTTTTTATGCCAGGTAATCCTTGGCCATTTCCAGCAATTCCGCCGCGTGGTCCTGGTCAATGATTTTGACCTTGCCGGGCTTCTTCGGATCTGCGTCGATTGCCCAGCACGTTTTCTTTGCCAGTATTTCCCGCTTGTTCAGTTCCTTGTCCAGCCTGCTTTTGTAATAGTCCCGGTCTTTCCCCCAGGCCACAAACTCCAGAAACTCCTCTGCGGTCATATTTACAGTTACTTCCACGGTGCCCTCCTTACGGCGTGGCCGCTGCTATTCTGTCAGCTGCCATTTGTGCATAGTCGTGGTTGATCTCGCAGCCTATGAAATCGCGCCGCAGGCGCTTGGCCACCACTCCGGTGGTGCCGCTCCCGGCGAACGGATCCAGGACCGTGCCGCCCAATGGGCTGCCTGCTAAAATACAGGGTTCAATCAGCTTTTCAGGAAACACGGCAAAATGGGCGCCGCGAAAGCCGTTTGTGCTTACGGTCCACACGTCCCGCTTGTTCCGGCGGCCCGTCTGGTTTTCTCGGTTCCCGTGGCTCTCGCGCTCCACCTGGGCGCTGTTGTCGTGTGCCCGCCCGCCGGTGTAGGCACCGCCGCCGCGGAACGTCCTGGCGTTGCCCTTGGTTGATGTAACGGGTTCGCTGATCGCCGCCGCGTCGAAATAATAGCGTTCCGATTTGGAAAGCAGAAAAATATATTCGTGGCTCTTGGTGCAGCGATCCCGGACGCTCTCCGGCATACAGTTGGATTTGTTCCATATAATATCCTGGCGCAAATACCACCCGTCTGCCCGGAGGGCAAAAGCCAGCTGCCAGGGAACGCCGATCAGGTCTTTGTATTTGTAGCCCCGCGGCGTATGCTTTGCCGTGTGGCCGCAGGAATTACGGGTGTTCGTCGGCGGCTGGCTTCCTGATCTGGTGGCGTAACTGTCGCCCATGTTCACCCATATGGTTCCGTCTGCCCGCAGAACCCGCCGGACCTCACGGAAAACGGAAACCAGCGATTGCAGGTATTCCTCCACGCTGGCCTCGTTTCCGATTTGACCCGCCGCGCCATAATCTCGCAAATTATAGTAGGGTGGGGAGGTGACGCAGGTATGGACGCTTTCGGGCGGTAAATGCCGCAGTTGCTCCAGCGCGTCGCCCGTCAGGATTATTTCAGCCATTGGCGGGCGCCTCCATTCCCACAGGTTCCGGCAGGCGCCAGTCCTCTGCGCGAACTTGGAAAGCGTCGCCCAGCTGCACGGTGTCCGGGAAATTGTGCTGTGTGGTCTGTACGGCGTATTTGTCGATCTCGGTTGCATAATAGGCGGTGATCTCCGCGCCCAGTTTGTCCAGCGCGATATGGCCGCAGCTCATGCCGTCGTACATGGAAAGCACTTCCACCGGCTCCTCCGTCAGCCCGGTAAAATGGCTCATAATGTGGGCAATCACGTCCACGGTCCAGCCGTTGCCCAGCATTTTATACGCTTGGGTGTCGCTGACGGGAAAGGCGTATGTGTCCGGCACGGTCTGGAGGCGTTTACATTCCGTCACGGTCAGCTTGCGAATGATGTAAAATCCGTCTGCCAGTTTAATGGGGTATGTCTTTCCTTTGATGGTGATCCGCCCGCCGCGAACCTCATAGACAGCCATTTGCTTTCCGTCCGCCGCCTCAATCACCAGGCGGCTTTGGTGTCCGGTTGCGGCCACGTCGTTGCTTTTCTGGTCGTCCCTCATTTCAAAGGCCGAACCGTTTTCGCGCCCGCGCCACGCCATACCGGCAGGCACCGCATACAGGCCGGTGGCCGCGCCGTCGGCCCCGCCGCCGTTCGGCCTTGCCTGCAGGGAAACGCTTTTCCCGTCCGTGCTGTATATGCGGCGGCTTTGGCTGGTGCCCACTTCGCCGTCCTTGTTCGGCATGGCGCCGACGCGGACGGGGACGGCGATCATATTGTCTTTCTGAACGGTTGTCAGGCAGTTGGTTTTCTGCGGTTCTTCGTTTACCTCGAAATACTGGAAATGTGGGATTGTTTCGTTATAATCGTCGCGGTGCCCCTGTTCGTTGATCCTGCGTCCCACGATACGCCCCGCCGCAGGAACAGGAATAGCCACACAGGTTTTGCGATCCACGGTATTTCCCACCAGGTTGCGGATCCCGTCTTTGTAGTAGGTAGCCCGCAGGCATTGGGCTTTCCCGTCCACGGTTTCGTTTACAGGTTCCGGCACAGGTACGGCATAAAGCCCGGTTTTTGCTCCAGCGCCACCGCCGTTCCCACATAATGCCGTGGCTTTTCCGTCATGGGAATAGACTTTGTACTGCTTACTGGTGTCAAATCTGGTTTCCGCCGCTGCGCTCTCAATTTCGCCAATTCGTACAGGTTCCGCGGCGCCATTCCGCTGGTGTCCGGAAACCATGTCGTCCGCCGTGGTCCCGCCAGTTGTGGACAGCAGGGCATACCCTTTTTCTTTCCAGCAGACACCACTTTCCAGAATGTCGCGCAGGAGGATCCCACGGTCCACCGGCTGCTCCACCGCCACCTGGCTGTATGTGCCGTCCGGGTTCCGTCTGCCCGCCCAATACAGGCGCTGGCGGTTTTGTGCGCTCACCAGGGCGCTGTTAATCAGGACAGGCTCCACGCCTAACTCCGCCGTGATCTGCGCCCGGATAGCGGGCGACATACTTTTATTGTTTTCGTACAGGAAAAAATCCGGCTGGTACTTATCCCGTGCAATACGGTAATTCAAGAACAGTTCCCAGCCTATGCCGCTGGCTTCGGTTTCGCGGTTCTTCGTCTGCGCGATACTCCAATGTGTGCAGGGGCTTCCGCCGATCAGTATTTTCATTCTTTCGCCTCCAATTTCGCCGCCAGGGCCTCAATGGTGGCCGCCGCTTCCTCCAGTTCCGTGGCCAGGAGGTTCCGGCCAAAACGGTCCCGCTGGTGCATGGCCTCCAGGCGGAGGTCTGCGGCCTGCCGCTTATATGGGTTCGTGCTGTCGGTCTTAACCGGGCCGCTGCCGGTGTATGCCCGTTTCAGCCACCAGGTAGGGCTATTCCGTTCAGCTTGGTGGGCGCAGTTTTCAGCGTCGCAGTTCTCCGCGTCGCAGCTGTCGCAAAATACCCGGTGGAAATCGTCGTCCCACGGGCCGGACAGGATAGGGAGGGCGCCCAGGAAGTCCCCCAGGGCCTCCGGGGAGGCCGTGATCCTTTCAAAGTTATTCACCGCCCGGCCTCCTCTTTGTGGAGGTCCACACCCTCCAGGGCGTTCCACACGGCCCGCTCCCATTCCTTTGCCCAGCCGGAACAGGCTTTCCGTACTGCGTTAATCACCACGGCCTCGCCGTCGGCCTCCCACAGCAGGCGATCCTTGTCGATCACGTCCGCGCCGATATGCTCCGCCGGATCCCGCTCGATCATGTCCACCAGGTACAGGGGAACGCCCCAGCAGGCACCGCCGCCAGGCGGCTGGTAAATCTGGAACCCCTGCATAATCACCGGCACCATGGTGACCTCCTCGCCGCGGTCACCGCCGCGCCAGTGGTCCATATCGTCCGCCGCCGTTTCTCTCAAAACCAGTTGCGGCTCCGTGTCCTTAATGATCGACGTGGGCATATCTCGCTCCGGGATCATGCCCATGTGTTCCACGATGGTGGCCAACACCTTGCGCGGCAGCAGGGCGCGGTTGGCCATAGCAAACCAGTGATCCGTGTAAATGGCCACGTCGTTGCCGGTGTTCAGGACGGTGTACCCGCCCGCTTTGTAGGCTCTTTTGATGGCGCGGATCAGCCCGCCCTCGTTAATCAGCATTTGAAACCCTCCTTTTATATAAGGTGCGGCATAGGCACCGGCCTTTCCTCCTTGTCGGCCCTCCACACCTCTGCGTCCCGTATTTCTGTCCAGTCACAGCCCCAAACCTCTGCCGCGTTCAGCAGGGCGGCAAAATTGGAACCGTGCGGCACCACGACGGTGCCATATTTCCGGCTTACCACTCTGGCGCAGCCGCTGGCCTGCCAGCGTTCCCGCCGTGCCCGCTCCGTCACAGACGTTTCATACTTGCGGGCAGCCTCGCGGGTTACACCCCGCCCCAGGCGTTCACCGTACATTCCCATGTTTCCATGGCCTCCTTGACTGCCTTGGAGTAGTCGGTGGAGGCGATCCCGCTGTCCCATGCGTTTCTCGCGCCGCCCTCGCCCATGTTGTAGGCCATGGCGGCCTTTTCGACGCTGCCATACTTGGCCAGATACAGGCCCAGCTTGTAGCAGCCGCCCGCGATATTCCCGGAGGTGGTGGTGGGGTCCAGCCCCGTGGCCGCCTGGATCTCCGCATGGTAGGAACCGCCGGGGCCTGGGTTTAACTGCATGATCCCCACCTCACCAGAGGCGCCCACGGCGTCCATGTCGAAATTGCTTTCCGTCTGTGCCACCGCCAGGGCCAGAGGGTAGGGGCAACCGTATTCCTCGCAGTACGTCCTCATGTAGTCCTGCCATTCGTAGGGCATAGGAACCGCCAGGGAGAAATAACCCTGCGCCAGCAGCGCCTCCTCGATCTTTTCCGTTTCCTGCGGGTCCTCCATGTATTCTTCCTCTGCCGCGGTGAACAGCAGTTCCGCGGGCAGGATTGCCGCCGGGGCCGCCGACGCTTCCGGCGCGGCAGGTTCCGCCGCCGGTTCCTCGCTGTACGCCTTGGCCACCATGACCACGCAGACGGCAACGAACAGCGCCAGGGCGATAAAGGCCAGAACCTTATTGCGCCGGCGGGCTTTGCGCTCCCGCTCCGCCGCGCGGGCGGTTCTGCGCTCCTTGGCCGCCTTGACCTCCGCCGCGGCCTGTTTCAACTCACGGGCGGACACCGCCGCCCGGTAAACGGCCAGATCGTCCTCCACGGCAGAGATCCGCACCCCCTGGGTGGTCTGCTCGGTGGTGATGGCCGCCACGTCCTGCTCCAGCTTGTCCACGCGCCGCTCCATGCGGCGGGCGTATTTTTCGCCTTTCTGGCTCATTTCTTCGTTACCTCCTTTTTTCTGGTGGCCCGCCCGGTCACCTCGTAGGTGATACCGAACCGGCGGCGTCCGCACTCCGAACAGGTGATTTTCTCACACCTCTGCGCGACGGGTTTTACAGTCTTACCCCTGGCCGCCAGATCAACGGCACAGGGCTTACACAACAGCTTTGTCATTCGTCCGCGCCCCTTTCGTCAATATGGGCGGCGCACATATCAGCCTCATGCAGCCGCCACACCCATGGCGTTGCGTCCATGGCTGCGGACAGGTCCCGCAGGTCTGTGTGTGCCGCCGCGTCATAGGCTCCCATGTGCCAGCGGATTGCCAGGGCTTCGTGATCCTCCAGGCGGATAAAGCGGGCGATCTGGTACAGGCTCTTTTCTCCGTGCCCCAGCGGGAGGGGGTCCCGGAACGTATAGCCCAGGTAGTCCTCCCACACACCCGTTTCCGGGTTCCTGCGGCGCTTGGTTTCGGCGTGGTACACGCCAGCCTTACACACGTCATGTAGCAGCCCCAGGATCGCCACGGTTTCCTCCTCCTGCTCGGAGAGGGTGGCAGGCCCCGGCGCGCCCTCTTTCGTCAGGTCGCGGATCGTGATCTCCCGCAGGCGGTAATAAACGTTCAGGCTGTGAATAACCAGGCCGCCGGGGAAAGCGCCGTGGTGCTTGGCTCCCGCCGGTGCCTCGAAAAAGTCCGTTTCATTCTCCAGCCGCTCCAGCAGTTCCTCCGCGCCGTTGCGGTGGACGCTGGCCAGAAACAGATTTTTGAAAAGGGCGGTCATGTCCCGCTGGCCGTTTCTTTCTAAAAAATCAGACATTTGCCGTTCCTCCTATGCTTCCGGGGCTTCGTTGCCCCAGGCGTCCCAGCCGTCAGCCCTCTGGCGGGCGAACATTTCCAGCCTGGGCACGTCGCCCAGCAGTTCCACGATCCGCCGGCGGGTTTCGTCTGGTTTCTTGCTGTGCCCCTCGAATGGGGCTTCTATAATCTGGTGGACATTGTGGGCGCGGATCTGCGTCTTGGCCTTAAAGCCCGGCGTGACGCCCAGCAGGCAAACCTCCGCGTTTGCGCGGGTGTAGGCACCCAGCCCCATGAAATTGCCGCCCTGCTTGCGGTTCTTTTTGACCCACACGAAAGCCGCGGTTTTGTATGTAAAGCCCCACGCCTCCATGACCTTTATGGCCTCCGTGATATTGGGGAACGTTGCCCACATAAAGCAGGCTGCCCCCTCTCGGACGATTTCGCGGACCGGCAGGGCGCATATTTCCGCGGTGGTCATGGTTGGGTAATGCTTCACGGCGGTGCCGCGGGCCTTTGCGGTGGCTCCGGCCTGCTGGTATGCCCACGGCGGATCCGCATAGATCACGCTGTACTGCTTGTCGGGGAGGGGGATATGGTCAGGCATGGCCGTTCAGCTCCCGCTTTCCGCTGGCGGCTTGATCTGCCACGAAATAAAGGGCCTCCACGTTTGAAAATGTCGTAGCCCGTGCCAGCCCCTCCGCCTCCGCAATCATCAGATCCGCGTCAAGCCCTAATATTTCAGCCGCAGCCCTGACGGCCTTTTCCGCCTCCAGGTATTCGTTGATTGCGGCCAGCTGCGGGGAGGTGTAGGCCGTCACCAGGGCCGCGGTCATGTCGTTACGCTCTGCCATGTGCCTGCCGCCTCCTCTCCATGGCGGTTGTGACTTCCTCCACCATGCCGCGCTCCCGCAGTCCCTCAACGGAAAGGCGGTGCGCCTCATGGTACAGCTGCCCGCCCGCCGCGTCGTGCGTCGTGATCGTCAGGATCGGGTGCCCCAGGGAGGAGGAAAGAAACGCTTTCGTGTGGCCGTCGTCCGTCGTCCATTCCAGCCAGTAGTCCGGGCGGCCATTCGCTTTCTGGAAATCCACGCGGCGCATACCCGGCAGGGGCTTGTATGTCGCCACCAGATTGTAAAGGCTGGTTTTGTTGGCTTTCAGCCTCAACACGGGGCCACCTCCGTTCTGTACCATTCCAGGATCCGCTTGGCGTACTTCTTGCGGATCCGCTTCTTTTTGGTGTGACGGTAGCGGTTATAAAGCGGGCGGTTGTCAACCGACGCCCAGCGCAGCGCCATTTCCATTTCCTGCTGTGCTGCCACCTCCGCCGCCACCCGCTGGATCCATCTGCATAAACTGTTTACCGTTGTCAGAACGCCCGCCGTAATCTCGCGGATCGCCTTGGCCAGTTCCTCACAGTTTGCCTCGGCCTGCTCCATGTTTATGCCTATCTGCGGCACCAGCATAGTGTTTTCACTCATGTGGAAAACCCTCCCCATTCTCCCAGCCCAGCAGGATATTGTTGGCCATGTTGCCCAGGTCCTCATGTGCCTGCTCCAGCGCCAGCAATTCGTGATAGGAGATCCCGGCGGCCTCCAGCTTGTCCCGGAAAGCCTTGGCTTGCTCGGTGGCAGCCGCAACCGCCCGCCGTTCTTTTTCTATGTCCTCCGCCGCGTATCTGGCTTTTCGTTCCGCCAGGTTGGCCTCTCCGGCCATGATCTGCTGGCAAAGTTCTTTTGCGCCCTCCAGGGTGAAATACTCATGCCCAGCCGTGTAAATCGTTCGGCCCTTGCCCTTGATGTCATTGGCCGCCACATAGAAAGCCGGGAGGCCGTCCTGCTCTCGCTTCTGATCTTTGCGGATCCAGAACATTACGCCGTCCTGGCGCCCCTCTCGCGTCTGCCCGTCCTTGCACAAGAACTTGATTTCTTTTCTTTTGCCCATCGCGTTGTATCTCCTTTTCAATTCTTCCGTATCAGGTGCCCGCCTGCTGGGGCTTGCCTCTGCGTCGGAGGTTAGCCTGGAAACGGCGCTGCGCCAGTTCCGGGTCATAGACAGGGCGCTGGTTCCGGTCCAGCTTTTCACCGTCCTGGCCTCTCCGTAATTCTGCGTAGATCGTTTTTCTGGATTTCCCCAGGTGCGTGGCGATCTCCGCCACACTCGCGTAATTGCGCCACGCCTTGGCGATATACTCCCGTTCGGCGGGGCTAATGTATTTTTCGCTCATGGCTTTTTCACCTCCGATTGCGACAAAAAAATAAGAGTAACAAGGGATTTCCCTTTGTTACTCTTATTGATAGCATTTTCAAGCCTCCCTCCTGCCCCCAAATCACTTGACGCGGCCCGCCTTGAACCGTATAATTAGTTATATATGTGCATTTTGCCGTCGTACCGACAGCTTTCTGCCTATCCAGACCATTTTGGGGAGGAATACTATGCCCCGTTCTGCTGCGCCGGCATCCGGTGTCATCCGTTGGATCGCCTCGGTGGCGGGCCGTGCCGGATACCTCACCGCCCTGCTGCTGGCGGTGCAATCTGTTCTGGCCCTGTGCGGCGTAGGCTACGCGCTGATCCTGCGGGCGCTGATCGACGCGGCCACCGCCGGCCAGACCCAGGCCTTTGTCCGCAGTGCTATCTGGCTGGTGAGCCTGATGGCTTTCCAGATCGTTCTCCGCGCGGTGGACCGCCACCTCAGTGAGTACACCCGCGCTACGCTGGAAAACCGCTTCAAGGCCCGCCTGTTCCAGACGCTGCTGCGAAAGGACTACGCCGCCGTATCCGCCGTGCACTCCGGCGAGTGGCTGAATCGCCTGACCTCTGATACCGCCGTGACGGCGGACACGCTGGCTCAGGTAATTCCCAATGCCGCGGGCATGCTGGTCCGCCTGATTGCTGCGGCGGCGGTGCTGCTGCGCATGGAGCCGCGGCTGGCCGCCATCATCCTGCCGGCAGGCATCGTACTGACCTTGTTGGCCACCGTGTTCCGCCGTACCCTCAAGCGTCTGCATAAACGGATACAGGAGGCAAACGGCCGTCTCCGTATCTACCTGCAGGATTGCCTGTCCAGCCTGCTGGTAGTCCGTATCTTCGGACGCGAGAAGGCCGTATCGGCGGACGCCGATGCCCGCATGGACGCCCACCGTCAGGCCCGCATGGCCCGCACACGGTTCTCTAACCTGTGCAACGTGGGCTTCAGCGCCGCCATGTACGGATTCCTGCTGGTAGGCGTCATCTACTGCGGCAGCGGCATCCTCCACGGCACCATGAGCTACGGCGTGTTCGCCGCCGTGCAGCAGCTCATCACACAGATACAGGGTCCCTTCGCCAATCTCACCGGCTACCTTCCCCGCTTCTACGCCATGCTGGCCAGCGCCGAGCGCCTGCGGGAGGCGGAGCACTTCCCTGACGATCTTACAGTCTCCCCCGTCCCCGCATTGGAGATACACCGCTTCTACCAGCAGGAGCTGCACGCCTTTGGCCTGCATGATGCCTGCTTCACCTACCATAGCCGCGGCAATGAGACACCGCCGTCCACTGTCTCCCACTTGGACCTCACTGTGGATAAGGGCAGCTGCATCGCCCTCACCGGCCCCTCCGGCTGCGGCAAGAGTACCGTCCTGAAGCTGCTGATGGGCATCTACCCTCTGGACAGCGGCGCATGCTTTCTGCGGAGCGCCGATGGCGACCGCCCCCTGGACGCCGGCTGGCGCGGCCTGTTCTCCTACGTGCCCCAGGGCAACCACCTGCTCAGCGGCACCATTCGCCAGATCGTAGCCTTCTCCGACGCCCCCTCCCCCAACGATGAAGCCCGCATCCTGCGGGCGCTGCACATCGCCTGTGCCGATGATTTCACCGCCGCGCTGGAGCAGGGACTGGACACTCCCATTGGTGAGCGGGGTGCGGGTCTGTCCGAGGGCCAGCTCCAGCGTATCGCCATCGCCCGGGCCATCTTCGCCGACCGCCCCGTTCTGCTGCTGGACGAAGCCACCAGCGCACTGGACGAGGCCACAGAGGCCCGTCTGCTGTCCAACCTGCGGCAGATGACGGACAAGACCGTGCTCATCGTCACTCATCGTCCCGCCGCGCTGTCCATCGCGGACCGCACGGTGGCGCTGGTGCCCCCGCAGGACGCCTGAAAGGAGGCCCCATGGAACATTTCTGGATCGATGCCGCGGGCCTTCCTGCGGAGATCACAGCCCAGCATCCGCTGACGCGGCGGCTCTGCCACGATTACGAGATCGCACCGCCCCAGTCCCCCGCCGTCCTCACCGCCTGCGCCGAACCCGAGACGGCGATGCGCCTGGCAGACGGCGCAGCCTCCCCTGCCTATCTGGAATTTCTCTGTATCCACGACAGTCTGGCTGCGCAGCTCCCCGCCCACCACCGGTTTCTGATGCACGGCGCCGCCATCGCCTTCGATGGTGCCGCCTATCTGTTCACCGCACCCAGCGGCACCGGCAAGACCACCCATGTCCGACTGTGGCGGCAGTACCTGGGCAGCCGCGTCACCGTGGTCAACGGCGACAAGCCGTTTCTGTCGCTGGAGCCTGACGGCACCGTCCGCGTCTGGGGCTCCCCCTGGGCCGGTAAGGAGCGGTGGCAAAGTCCCATCAGTGTCCCACTCTGCGGTGTCTGCCTGCTGGAGCGCGGCACGGACCGCATCTGCCGCCTGCCGCCGGAGCAGGCGCTGACGCCCCTGTTCCGCCAGACGTACCATCGGGACGATCCCGCCCTGGAGTACCTCACTCTGGGCTTTCTGGACGCGCTGCTGCGCCGTGTCCCCGTGTACCGGCTGACCTGCGGCATGACGGACGACGCCGTCCGCTGCAGCTTCGAGGCCCTCACCGGTCTCCCCTACGAAAATTACCGCCGCCCTGATGGCTGTGGCGAAGAAGGAAGTGCATTGTGATGAAACTCAGATCCGGATTCATTCTCCGTGAGGTGCTGGGCGCACCCGTGGTGGTAGCCACCGGCGACGCCGCCCGCCACTTTCACGGCATGGTGAAGCTCAACGAGACCGGCGGCATCATCTGGAAGGGCCTGCAGGAGGGCCTGACGGAGCCGCAGCTGGCGGAGCGCCTGGCCCTGACCTACGACGTGACACCGGAGCAGGCCGCCGCCGATGTAGCCGCCATGCTCCGCCAGATGGCCGATAACGGCTTTCTGGAGCCATGACCCCCTGCCGCATTGAGGACGTGCTGGCGTCCGAGGGCGTCTACGCCGCCACCACGTGGGGCACCAGCATGTACCCCATGCTGCGCTCGGGCCGCGACACCGTCATTCTCCGCCCGCCCCAGGGCCGCCTGCGCTGCTACGATGTCCCGCTGTATCGCGTGGGGGAGAAATATGTCCTGCATCGGGTGATACGCGTCCTGCCGGAGGGCTACCTCATCCGCGGTGACAACTGCCTGACCACGGAGCGGGTGCAGGAGAGCCAGGTCATCGGCGTGCTTACCGGCTTCTACCGCGACGACCGTCCGGTGAACCTGTCCGGCACCGGCTACTGTCTGTACTGCCGCATCTGGTGCGCCCTGTCGCCGCTGTGGCGGCTCTATCGCCGCGTCAGCAGCGCCGCCGCTTCTCTGCTTTGCCGTCTGCATAAAAAACGCCCTGCGGATTGACCGCAGGGCGTTTTTTCGATGTACCTTCAGCTCTCCACGCTGTAAAGGCCCGCTACCTCGTCCAGCGCCACGGAGAACACCACAGACTGGGCCTCCGACTGGGCTCCCGCCTTCTCCATGATGGCCTGCATGATGGCGGCACGCTTCTCCGCCGGCGTTACCAGCAGGATCATCTCCCGCTCCTCGGTGATGGCCATACCGAAGAACTTATTGCCGTTGGCCGCATCGGCAGCGCGGGTGTGCAGCACGGTACCGCCCTGTGCGCCTGCGGCGGATGCCGCCTCCATCACCATATCAGAATAGCCGCCGTTGGCGATGGCCACCACCAGCTCATAACCGGAATTGCTCATACGTTCCTCCTCCTTTACCGTCAGATCCGGCTCCACGTCCGTGCCGCCGGAGATGAGATACTGCATGGCGGATCTCCCGCCCACGCTGCTCAGATGCAGGCATACGGCGATACCGCTGCCCGGCCGGTCGATGTGCATGGTGTCCACCAGCTCCCGCATCAACACGTCCTTGATCTGCGGCGTCACCACGGAGAACAGCACAGATTTCTCCGTGGCCTCCAGTCCCAGATAGCTGAGCACGTCGTCGCTGGCGGTACCGCGGCCCAGCGCCGAGAATACCACCGGCGCGCCGAAGGCCCGATAGAAATCCAGAAAGTGCTTGCTGCCCATCACCCGATTGGTGATGGTAATGATGTAGTACAGTCTCTTATTCATCCCGTCACCCCCGTCAACACAGCTCGATGATGGGCTCCGCCGTTACGGGAGCCGCCGTTGTCGCCTTGGCCTGCTTCAGCTTCCGCTGATAGCTGACGCCCAGCAGCTGGATGGTCACCAGCGGTGTCATGGCCACCATGGCCACCACGCCGAAGGCATCCGTCACCAGATTTCCTCCCGCCGCCGCGCACGCGCCCAACGCGAAGGGCAGCAGAAATGTGGCCGTCATGGGACCCGATGCCACGCCGCCGGAGTCGAAGGCCACTGACGTAAATATCTCCGGCACCACAAAGCTCAGCGCCAGGCTGATGGCGTAGCCCGGGATGAGGAACCACATGATAGAGATGCCGGTGAGTACGCGGATCATGGCAAGGCCCAGCGACACCGCCACGCCCACGGACAGGGCGATGTTCATGGCATGGGCGGGAATGGCTCCCGCCGTGATCTCCTCCACCTGCTTGTTCAGCACATGCACCGCCGGCTCCGCCTGCACGATGAAGTAGCCGATGACCATGGCGATGGGGATAAGTATCCAGTTATATGTATGCCCCGCGATGCTGCCGCCCAAGAAACTGCCCACGGGCATGAAGCCCACATTGACGCCTGTGAGGAACAGTGCAAGCCCCACGTACACGTAGGCCAGGCCCACCGCCATGCTCAGCAGCGTGCGGCGCTTCAGCCTCCGGGTCACCAGCTGGAACAGCACCAGAAACGCGGCAATGGGAGCCAGCGCCTTGGCCGTCTCCGCGAAGTACTCCGGCAGCGCGTCCACATAGGCGTGGAACATCTCCACCGTGTCCTTGGCATCCGGCATCACCGTGTTGGTGTAAGCGCTGCCATCCGGCTGGTACAGAAGTCCCAATAGCAGCACCGTGATGATAGGTCCGATGGAGCACAGTGCCACCAGGCCAAAGCTGTCGCCGCCTGCCTGCTTGTCGCTGCGGACGGCGCTGACGCCCACGCCCAGCGCCATGATGAACGGTACGGTCATGGGGCCGGTAGTGACGCCGCCGGAGTCAAAAGCCACCGCCCAGAAATCCGGTGAGACGAACATGGCAAGTCCGAACACCAATATGTAGAACCCGATCAGCAGCCACCTCAGCTGGATACCCAGCAGGATGCGCAGCAGCGCGATGACCAGAAACACGCCCACGCCTACTGCCACGGACCAGATGATGACATTATTCTCAATGGCCGGTACCTGGTTGGCCAGCACCTGCAGGTCCGGCTCTGCCACGGTGATAATGATGCCGATGAGGAAGCTGATGCCCACGATGATCCAGACATTCTTGGACCGCGTGATCTCGCTGCCCACCGCCTGACCCAGCGGGATCATGGACATCTCCGACCCCAGCGTAAATAGACCCATGCCCACGATGAGCAGCACGCCTCCCAGCAGAAATGCCATCATGGCGTTGTTGGGCACCGGCGCGATGGTAAAGCCCAGCGCCAGCACGATCAGCATGATGGGCAGCACCGATGTCAGTGACTCATGCAGGGGCTTTTTGAAGATGGACAAAAAGCCCTGTGCCTTCTTCCGCTGCTTCCGCAGGCGCGCCTGCTCCTCCTGTACCGTTCTTCTCGTCAAATTACCATTCCTTTCCTTAAAAAAATGGCGTATCTGTCCAATTTCGGGCAGATACGCACTTGTATCTTTACAATACCAGTATATCATGTTCGCCGCCGGCGCACAAGGGATAAGCTGTAAACATTCCGTTAAAATGCCAAAATTTCCCCCAGCATTCCGGCATAAATGCTCAAAGCTCCTGCCGCGGCCCCGGGCGGAACTCCGCCGACAGCACCGCGAGCCGGACGCCTCCGGCGGACAACTCGGTGAGCCGTTCTTGTAAGGTCTCCACTCTCTCCTCCGGCAGTGACACCGTCAGATGGATGTCCGCACCGTACTGGGTGTCGTCCACTGTGCCGCCCTGCGCGGCGGCCTCCAGCCGCACCCGCTCGAACAGCGCATAGGAGCACGGGATGTCCACCACGGCCCACCGCCCCATCACCGCGTACCCTGCGGCGCACAGAGCGTCCCGCGCCCCCTTGGAATAGGCACGTGTCAGCCCGCCGGCTCCCAGCAAAATGCCGCCGAAGTACCGCGTCACCACGCATACCACGTTGGTAACGTTCTCCCGCTGGAACACGTTGAGCATGGGCTGTCCCGCCGTGCCCTGGGGCTCGCCGTCGTCGCTGTACCGCACCACGTTCTCCCCTATGAGATAGCACCAGCAGTTGTGCCTTGCATCGTAGTACTGCTTCTTGATCTGGGCGATGAACGTCCGGGCGTCCTCCTCGGACTCCACCGGCAGCAGATGGCTGATGAAACGGGATCGCTTTTCCACGAACTCGCTGTCCGCCGCCTGAAACGGCACGCGAAACTCACCCATGCCGCGCCTCCTTCTCCCAGTCCTCTCGGGCGATAGCATAGTAGCAGGTAGGCCGCTCCTGCCCGTCAGGCCACAGCACGGAGGGCCCGTCGCAAACATAGGTGAACCCGCACTTCTCGATGACGCGGCGGGACTTGTCATTCCCCGGGGAATGGCCGCACCAGACACGCGCCGCGCCCCGCTCCATAAAGCACCAGCGCAGCAGCTCCCGCACCGCCTCAGGGATGAACCCCTGCCCCCAGAAGGGCCGTCCGATCCAGTAGCCGATCTCCGGCTCACCTTTCCCATCCGGCGCATCGGTGGGAAATACGCCCACGGAACCGATGGTCTCCTCCGGCCGTTCCCGCAGCAGTACCGCCAGCGTATCCGGCTGGGACAGCACCGTTCGGATGATCCGGCGGCTCTCCTCCACGGACTCGTGGGGCTTCCATCCCGCCGCGGGGCCCACCTGTCCGTCGCAGGCATAGCGGTACAGACTCTCCGCGTCTTCCTCCCGCCAGGGCCGCAGCACCAGCCGCTCCGTTGTCACCATCATTCCCAGTCCTCCTTGGGCTCTACCCAGCCTTCGATGTATGCCTTCAGCCGCCCCATGATGCGGGGCGTACACACCGCTGTGACATCCACCGTCTCGCTGTATTCCACGCCCTCCACCTTGGCCTCGCGGTACAGCCCGTCCAGCAGTCCCGCCTTGTCGTAGGGCAGGTGGATGACCACCCGCTTCGTGCCCTTGTCCAGCCGCTTATCCACGGCCTCCAGCAGCGCAGGGATGCCCTCGCCGGTCCTGGCGGAGATATATACGGCGTCCTTCTCCCGCTCCTGCTGGGCGGTGAATGCCGCGTCGCACTTGTTGTACACGCGGATACAGGGGATGCCTTCCGCGCCCAGCTCGCGGATAAGCTCATCCACAATGCGGGCCTGCTCCCGCCACTCCGGATTGGACACGTCGATAACGTGCAGCAGCAGATCGGCGTACTCCAGTTCCTCCAGCGTGGCCTTGAACGCCTCCACCAGCTGATGGGGCAGTTTGCGGATAAACCCCACCGTATCGGAGATCACCACATCCAGCGTATCGCTGACCGTCAGCAGGCGGGTGGTAGTGTCCAGCGTATCGAACAGCCGGTCGTTGGCGGGGATACCCGCGCCGGTGATGGCGTTGAGCAGCGTGGACTTGCCCGCGTTGGTGTAGCCCACGATGGCCACCACGGGGATCTCGTTTTTCATCCGGCGCTGCCGCTGGGTGCCCCGCACGCGGCGCACCTCCTCCAGCTCTGCCTTCAGCTTGTCGATCTTCCGATGGATGTGCCTCCGGTCCGTCTCCAGCTGCGTCTCGCCGGGGCCCTTGGAGCCGATAGGTCCCTTGCCGCTGGTGCCCGCCTGCCGCTCCAGATGGGTCCACATGCCCACCAGCCGCGGCAGCAGGTACTGGTACTGTGCCAGCTCCACCTGTAAACAGCCCTCTTTTGTTTTGGCCCGCTGGGCGAAGATGTCCAGGATCAACCCACTGCGGTCCAGTACCTGCACACCGCACAGCTCCGTCAGCACCCGTATCTGGGAGGGTGACAGGTCGTTGTCGAAGATGACCATGGTGGCGTCGCTGTTTTCCACCATGCGCTTGACCTCCTCCACCTTGCCCTCGCCGATAAAGCTGTGGGGGTCCGGCTTCTCGCGGCTCTGGAGGATGGTACCCACCGGCTCTCCGCCGGCCGTCTCCACCAGTGCCCCCAGCTCCGCCAGGCTCTCCTCATCGGCGCTGTCCGCGCCCAGCACCGGCGACCGCAGCCCCACCAGCACCGCGTAGTCCCGTTTCTTCTCCTTGTTCTCTTCGATGGTCCTTCGTTCCATAGGCCCTCCCCCGACTGAATTGTTTATAGTATATCGCATTTTGCGGCAAATGTAAACAAACAAGACCCGTACCAAATGGTACGGGTCTTGTGATGTGACGTGTCTCTTTTACTTGTCCAGACCGAAACGCTTGTTGAACTTGGCAACACGTCCGCCGGTATCCACCAGCTTCTGCTTGCCGGTGAAGAAGGGGTGACACTTAGAGCAGACTTCCACGCGAATATCCTTCTTCGTAGAACCTGTCTCAATCACATTACCGCAGGCGCATTTGATAG
>OJKW01000135.1_pt1 | contig 72683 bp, 61 predicted proteins | sample 1596591 | NCBI WGS metagenome assembly OJKW01 (sample SAMEA4350166, study PRJEB24818) | metagenome | biome: human; feature: gut; material: faeces | place: Denmark | collected 2013-09 | reverse complement strand
GTCGTAGACGCACCAAGCCTTCATCATACCTTCCATGATTCGATCCTCCTGTTATCTGTTTTTTCCTGTCGGGCAGCGCGGTCAGCGCAGGGTGCGCACCGCGTGGAATCCTTCGTTCTCGGCGTCCCAGACCTTGCGGGGCTTTACAGCGTTGCCGATGACCTTCAGGCACTTGACGCTGCCCCACAGCTGATCCTCCAGCGTGTGGTCGCTGCGGAAGCCCACCGCTACCACCACATGGTCGCAGTCGATGCGGAAGGTCTTGCCGCCCTTTTCGCAGGTAACACCGCCGCCATCCACGGAGACCACCTTGGTGGCCAGATTGATGTTGATGTGGGACTCCGCCAGCATGTGCCGCAGGCTCTGGTCGCAGTTGAACAGATGGGTGGCGGTCAGCAGTACGTCGTCCATAGACTCCACCAGCGATACCTGGCAGCCCTCGTGCTCGTAGTACAGCGCCGTCTCGCAGCCCACCAGACCGCCGCCGATGATGCACACCCGGCCCTTGAGCTTCACGTCCTCCCGCAGCAGCTCCACGGCGTCCTTGACGATGGGGTTATCCAGTCCCGGGATGTGGGGCTTCACGGTGTCCGCACCGGTGGCCAGGATCACCGCATCCCAGTTGCCGTCGATGATCTCCTGCGCCGTAGCGGTCTTGTTCAGGATCACATCCACGTTCCGGGCCTCGTCCAGACGGTGGATCATGTTCTCCATGCTTACGTACATATCCCGCTTGAAGTCGGGCATACCCGCCGCCCGCAGGTCGCCGCCCAGATAGGGGCGCTTCTCCCACAGGGTGGCGCGGTGCCCCATCCAGTTGGCCATCAGGGCCGCCTTCATGCCGCCGGGGCCGCCGCCCACGATCAGGATGTTCTTGGGATCGGCGGTCTTGACCAGCGGGTAATCCACCTCGTGGGTGGACATGGGGTTGATAGCGCAGGTGCGGTGCTTGCCCACAAAGCCGGTGTTCAGACACTCATTGCAGCCCAGACAGTAGTTGATGTCCCGCCACTTGCCCGCCTTGACCTTGTTGGCCCAGTCGCAGTCCGCCAGCAGCTGCTTGCCCAGCAGCACGATGTCCAGACAGCCGTCCTCGATGGCCTTCTCCGCCACGGCGGGATCGTTGAGCTTGCCGTGGCCCAAAATGGGGATATCGCCCATAATGGCCTTGACCTGCTTGTAGGCGTCCAGATTGATGCCTTTCTCCTCATAGGTGGTGGGGATCTGGAACCAGTACTTCTCGTAGCAGCCGCGATCCAGATGCAGGGCGTCGAAGCCGCCGTGCTCCTTTAAGAGGCGGCACATCTCCAAGCCCTCCTCCAGCGTGCGGTACTCCGGATTTTCGGGGTAGCAGTGGTCGATGGTGATCTTCAGGATGATGGGGAAATCGGGGCCGCACTTGGCACGGACGGCGTCCATCATCTCGAACAGGAAGGTCATGCGGCCCTTCAGATCGCCGCCATACTTGTCGGTACGTTTATTCCACGCGCGGGTCAGGAACTGGTCGGTGAGGTAGCCGCCGTAGGCATGGAGAGCCACACCGTCGCACCCAGCGGTCTTGGCCCAGGCGCAGGCCTGCGCCACGGCGTTGATGACCCGCTGAATCTCCTCGATGGTGAAGGGGATGCACTTCACGCCAGGGAAGAACTTAGCCTCCACATCGCTGGGGGCGTGGGGCGGATTGGTGGGGTCCTTATGGCCCACACGGCCCAGACCCGGGCTGATCTGGGCGAAGAACTTGCCGCCCTCCTGATGGACGCGGTCGGCGCAGTGAGCCAGACCGCTGATCTGCTGATAGTTCTCCATGGTGGAGTTGGAGCGGGGCTCAAACTCCGTGGTGGCCAGCGTGCCGCCGGTAAAAATCAGGCCGGTACCGCCCTGCGCGATGCGGGCAAAGCTCTCGGCGTTGCGTGCGATGAAGCTGCCGTCCGTGCCGACGCGGCCGCCCATAGGCGCCAGACCGATGCGGTTGGGGATGGTAACATTACCGATCTTGACGCGCTCGAATAATCTCATCGTAGATGCCATGTGATTGCCTCCAAATTCATGTATAGTCTGGTCTGGGGGTGTTTCTCAATAGGTGCGGTAGCTGCCGTCCGCCAGAATGGGCCGGGGCGGCCAAGGCCGGTCAAACTGCTCGCAGCCGCGGTAGCCGCCCTGCTGGGCAGCCGTCACCACATAGAAGGACTGGAACCGCCACTCCCCGTCGGACTCCCGCACCATCTGAACCTCGTAGCGGCCCAGCGTGTGGCACTCGCTCTTTTTGGGGTAGTCCTTGAAGTGCTGCCACGCATAGAAGTAGGCGTGCACCAGCGCGGTGTCGTCATCCTCAAAGAGAATCTGCACGTTGGTCACATAGTGGGAGCTGGTAAGGGCGGCGCCCATCAGCGCCTTCAGGTGGGCACGGATCGTCTCCCGTCCCACATACCAGTCCTTGAAATTGTCGCCCCACTTCAGGACGCCCTGCTCCGCGAAACAGGAGGCCTGACCGTCGGGGTCGCACTTGTCGGTGCTCTGTGCGTAGTGATACAGTGCCTCGCAGATGGCGTTCCGATCCTCCATGCGCTGAAGGCGCTTCTCCAGAGACGTATCCTTCAGATCCTGCATGGTACACATCTTACCGTCTACTACATATTTCATCGTAATGTCTCTCCTTTCTTTCCCTGATGGGGCAGGGAGGGATGACCGGCCCTCTCCTCCACGGAGCCCTGCGGCCCCGCTCAAATCGTCTGTTATGATCATAACAATGTCCCGTCATCGTTGCAATTGCACAAGTGGGCCATTTTTCAAAAGTCAATTTTTGCGAAAATGGCCCTTTTGTGTGATGACATTGTGAAAGATTTATTGATAAAATCCTAACAGACACCGGGCACATGACCACTGCCTCTCCCCCGTCTCTCAAATCGTCCTTTGCACGATCAATACTGTATAACATGATTTATGGAGGTCTTTTTGTGCTTGCCTTTGATCTGACTGGCAAAGTTGCCATTGTTACCGGCGGCGCTTCCGGCATCGGCGTGGAGTACTGCACCACGCTGGCAAGCCAGGGCTGCAGCGTGGCCATCTTCGATGTCAGCGCTGCGGCCGCGGAGGAGCGCGCCGCCCAGCTGGCCGCCGAGACGGGCCGCACCGTCCGCGCCTACGGCTGTAATGTGGCGGATGAAGCGGATGTCCGCGCCGCCGTCTCCGCCGTGCTCCGCGACTTCGGACACATTGATATTCTGGTAAACAATGCCGGCATCCTGCGGTACAGCGACCGGTTGGAGGACTGGAACGCCGTGATCGCCGTGAACCTCACCGGCGCGTGGCTCATGGGCCGCGAGGTCATCCGGCAGGCCATGCTGCCCCAGCACAGCGGCAGGATCGTCAACATTGGCTCCATCAGTGCCACGCTGGTCAGCGGCTCCGGCGCCCCCAGCTACTCCGTCTCCAAGGCCGGCGTTATCGCGCTGACCAAAGATCAGGCCACCGCCTATGCCAAGGACGGCATTCTGGTGAACTGCATCTCCCCCGGCGCCATGGCCCACGGTGGGCAGGGAAAACAGTCCGCGCTGGCCTCCAATGAAGACACCTTCAAGAAGGGCCGCCACCCCATGAAGCGCAAGGGACACTACGGCGAGCTCAGCGCGGCCCTGCTGATGCTGGTCTCGGACGAGAACACCTACGTCAACGGACAGAACATCACCGTGGACGGCGGTTGGGGCAACGTACTGTAACGTGCCGCAGCCGGAAAATCAGAAAAACAATCAGGAGAGAAAGACATGAAAACAAAGAATACATACGCAAAGGTCATCATCCTCTGCACCGCCGTCATCACCTTCTTCGGCGTCGGTATCTTCGCCAACTCCCTGAGCACCTGGACCCCCACTGCCTACACCAGCCTGGGCGTATCCCTGACACTGTTCTCCGTGTACTACACCTTCCAGAATGGCACGCTGGCCATCTCCCAGATCTTTGTGGGCCGACTCATCAACAAGGTCAAGTTCCGCCCCCTCATCATGGCCTCCGTCACGCTGTCCTGCGCGGCACTGGCGCTGATGTCCGTGTGGCCCAATGTGTACTGCTGGTGGATCTCCGGCGTGCTTAACGGTCTGGGCCTATCCGTGACTTGCTACATTCTGGTACCGGTCATCATGAATAACTGGTTTGCCGTGGGTGCCGGCTCCGCCATGGGCATCTGCATGGCCATGACCGGCATCGGTGGCGCCGTGTTCGGCCCCATTGTGGGCCGCCTGCTGGCCAACCCCGCCATCGGCTGGCGTCCTTCCTATGTCATCATGGCCATTGTCTCCTGGGTACCCTGCATGATCGCCTGCCGCTTCCTGTACCTCAAGCCCGCCGACAAGGGACTGGAGCCCGTGGGCATGGATCGCATCGCTGAGGAAAAAGCCAAGGCCGAGAGCGCACTGGCCGCGAAGAAGCACGGCGCCCCCACGCTGGATCCCAAGAAAGGCTTCACCTTTGCCGAGGCCCTGCGCACGCCGGTGTTCTACGTGATTCTGCTAAGCGTACTGTGCATCCACTTCGTCAGCTCCTTCCAGCCCCACATCACCAACTACGCCGTGTCTGTGGGCTTTCCCATCGAGCGGGCCGCTACCGTGGGCTCCATCATGATGATCGGTATGTTCTGCGGCAAGTTCGGTCTGGGCGCCGCCATCGACCGCTTCGGTGTGGCCAAGTTCTGGACGATCGGTGCCGCGCTGGGCACCGCCGCCTTCGTGATGATGCTCACCGTCGCCGCCATCCCCATCTGCACCTTCATCGCCTGCTTCCTGTTCGGCTGCGCCTTCGGTATGATCCCCCTGTCCTCTCCCAACCTGACACGCCGCGCCTGCGGCCCCAAGGACTACGAGAAGATCTTCGGCCTCATCATTGGCATCGGCACCGCACTGAACGCCATTGCTCCCACCATCTACGCCTTCCTGTTCGACAGCCACGGCGGCTCCTACCTCTACGGCATCGTCGCCGCCATGACCTGCCTGATCCTCAGCTGCATCTTCTGCTGGATTTCCCTCGGCATGACCAAGGGCAAGTGGGATCTGGTCTGACCTGCCGCACCTGCGGGAGGGCCCCGCGTCTCTCCCGCACACCCCGATAACGGAAAGGAGCCCCCGTCATGGATCACACCGCTGTTCTGCGCACCACGCGCACCACACTCTGTCCCATCACCCTGCCGCCGACAGGACAGCACGACATCCCTCTGCCGCCGGAGCTGGCAGAGAGCAAGGATCTACACCATCTCTGGCATGTGCGGCGTCAGGACGGGCAACCGCTGGGCTGGGTCTGGCTCCACGATGCCAATGAGACGCTGCACGACATCACCCTCTCCTTCCGCGCCGTATCGGAGGACACCGACGCGCTGCTGGAGGCCGTGCTGAAAGCCCGCTGCACGCTGGCGGGCGACCCCGCCGTCCGCGTGGTCACCACCGCCACCGAGGACGCGAAGTTGGTGGACGGCCTGCGGCGCTGCAGCTTCACACTGGCACGCATGGACGGCGAGTGCTTCGTGCTGGAGTACGTCATGCAGTCCAGCCGCCGCTTCCCTCTGTATCTGGGGATCGCCGCGGTGCTCTCCGTGCTGCTGTATCTACTGCTGCACAGTTGGATGAGTGCCGCCTGCGTGGGATTCTGCCTGGCGCTGGCCGGCGGCTATCTCCACGAGCACAGCCAACGGCGGCACTTCCTGCGCCAGCGGGCGGAGCAGCTTCTCTCCGGCCGCAGCACATGACCGCATAGCAGGCATTTCCCTCTTTTCATCCGCCTGGGCATCCTGTAATATATAGGTAACAACAACGCTGCGTAAGGATGGTGCTATCTCAGATGGATTTCAAAAAGAATCTGAAGCTGCTGCCGCGGAAACGGATCTTCGACCTGATGGAACAGATCCCGTCACATCCCCTGTCCATGATCATCGCGCCCATGGGCTACGGCAAGACAGCCTCCCTCCGCAGCTATATCGAGCGGACGGAGCTGGAGAGCCTGTGGATGACCATGCCCCGGGCCACCAATCTGTCGGAGACGGAGCTTTTCTGGTTCCTGCTCGTCCGCGCCGTTACCAGACGGGACGCCGCCTTTGCCCAGCGCCTGTCCAGAATGGGCTTTCCCCAGAACAGCATCGACGTGTTCCGCATCATTGACATGCTTCACGACCTGCCGCCAGAGCGCCCCCTGCTGGTGGTCATCGACGACCTGCACTTCATCGAGAGCGCGGCCGTCTACGAGTTCATCTATCAGGTGGGCTGCTCCGGCATCCCCTGGCTGCGGATCGTGATTCTCAGCCGCACCTACCCCAACTTCCCCACGGCGGAGATGGAGCTCAAGGGCACCCTGTTCGTCATCGGGCCGCAGGAGCTGGCCTTTACCGCCGAGGAGGCGGACGAGTACTACGCGCTGGTGCAGTTTGATCCGCCGGCGGAGGTGCGCCGCCATATCTTCCGCATCTCCCAGGGGTGGATTGCCTCCATCCTGCTGCTGGTGGAGGGCTATCAGAACACCGGGCGGCTGGATGACAACGCCTCCATCAACGACATGTTCGTCAGCTCCGTGTTCCGGTACTACTCCGAGTATGAAAAGCGCCTACTGACGCAGGTGGCGGTACTGGACACCTTTACCCAGAAGATGCTGAACTATGTGCTGGACGATCCAAACGCCTCCGCGGCGGTGGAGTCCGCCTGCAAAGCCAACGCCTTCATCTTCCGGAATCAGCAGGGGCGCTACTGCTTCCATCAGATGTTCCGCGACTTCCTGCTCTCCGGGCAGGCCGCGCCGCTGCAGGACAGCAGCGTTTTCCTGCACCGCGCCGCCCAGTGGTACAGCGACAACGGCAACCTGAAGGAGGCCATCCGTTACTGGATGATCGCCAACGACCGCGACCGCATCATGGAGACACTGGAGATCATCCCGCCCATGGAAGTCCTGACCCTAAATCTGGACACCATGAACAGCTTCTTCATCGAGGGCGACGAGGAACATCGCTTCCGCTATCCCTACGCCTTCCTGAAGAACATCTTCTACCAGCTCATCATCTACAACAGCCCCCATCTCGTCCGTTATCTGGACGAATTCGACAGCTATTTCTCCACCCACAGCCACCCTCGGTACGCCAGTACCCTGCTGCTGGGGGAGAGCGCGGTGCTGCGCTCGTCCATGGTGTTCAACGATCTGGACAGCATGCTGGCGCAGATCCGCTGCGCCGAGGCGCTGATGCCCGGCGTTACCTCTCAGTTCCGCACGAAAAAGAGCTCCTTCTCCCACACCTCGCCCCATATGACCTACGGCTACTATAAGGAGGCCGGCAGCTTCCGCCGTATCGCCGACATCTTCGCCCGGGACTTCCAAGTCCATGTGCGCGTCACCGGCGGCTGCGGCGCGGGCTGTCCCCTGCTGGCACAGGCGGAATACGCGCTGGAGACCATGGATCTGCCCCGCGTGGAGGCCCTAGCCTTTCAAGCCATCAACGAGGCTCGTCCCCACCAGCAGAACTGGGTCATCATCGGTGCGTACCTGACGCTGGCGCGGCTCTATCTCCTGCAAGGGCGGCGTGATCGCATGGCCGAGTTCCAGGAGCGTGTCCGCATGATCAAAAAGGACGAGACAAACACCTCCACGCTGTGCGAGATCGACAACTGTCTCGGCTATATCAGCTGTCTGGAGGGACGGCTGGAGGATGTGCCCCGCTGGATCTCGCAGGCGGACATCCCCCAGGGCCGCAGCACCTTCAAGCGGCTGTCCTTCAACCTCATCGTCTCTGGCAAGGCCCTGCTGCTGGCCGGCGACTACGAGAAGCTGGAGCGCAAGACCTACCAGTTCGACCACTATTTCAACCAGTTCTCCTACCGGCTGGGCTATCTGCACAACTGGATGTATCGTGCCATTGCCAAGTACCATCTATATGGGCTGTCCGTGGGGCTCAGCGAGCTGAAGCGTGCGGTGGAGCTGGCCGTGCCGGATCATATTCTGGCCCCCTTTGTGGAGTGCCTGCCCGCGCTGCTGCCCATGCTGGAGGCCTACTCCGGCGGCCAGCAGGAAATGGCGCTAATCCGCGAGCTGCTGAGCTTCGCCGGACGCGGCGAACCCTCCACCGAGGGCGACGGTCTGCTGCTGACCCGCCGCGAGATCGAGGTGATGGAGTACCTCTCCGAGGGGTACAGTCAGGTGGAGGTCGGGCAAAAGCTCTTTATCGCGCAGAACACCGTGAAGCGTCACCTGCAGAATATCTACCATAAGCTGGACGCCTCCAACAAAACGCAGGCGATTAATCGCTACAAACGGCTGTTTCAGAAGGGCAACACTCCCTGAGTTACGGCACAACAGAAAAAGGACCGCTGATGACCTATGAAAAAACGACCTTCACTGACCGTTTCCTTTGAAGTGGCAGCAGTGTGGTTCGGCGCACTGCTGGGCCCGTCGCTGGTAACCGGCGCCTATATCGCAGTCTATTTCGCGCCCTACGGCAATCTGGGCCTGCTTCTTCCCTTCGTTGCGTTTCTCCCGATTTGTATTCTGGCCGCCATGAGCGCGGACATCGTCCGCCGATGCCACGCCTATGATTACGCTTCCTTTGGTAAAGCCCTGTACGGGCGGCTGCACAAGTACCTGATGCCTTTTCTGGACTACTTCATCATCATGGCCATGATTATCGGCGGCAGCGCCGTGGCCAATGTGGAGGGCAGCCTGCTGGGCAACCTGCTGCATGTGCCGGAGGTGGTAGGTGCCAGCATTTTCGGCATTATCACTGTGGTGGTGGCCATGTTCGGCGCCGGTATGCTGCGCCGGTTCTCCACCGGCATGACGGCGGTGCTGTTCTTCTCGTTTATCGCGCTGGCCGTCCTGTTCATCCGCCACTCTCCGGTGGACTTCTCCACGGTGCTCACCACGGAGGGCGCTCTCAGCGACCAGTACGGCCGCGGCATCTTCCGCGCCGTCCTGCTGGGCTTTTCCAACACCGGCTGCGTCTGCGGCACGCTGTGCGCCGTGGAGCAGGGCATCAAGACCCGGAGGCAGGCCGTCTTTGTGGGTGTGTTCAGCTTCCTGCTGAACAGCTGCATCTTTCTGCTGGGCTGCATCATGATCCTGCCCTACTGCCCCGCCGCCCTGTCCAACCCCACGCCCACCGTCTACATCATCCAGAACCACATACTGTCCTATTGCCCGTGGCTGTTCGGGCTGTACAACTTCGTGATGTTTCTGGCGCTGCTCTCCAGCGACGCGCCGCAACTGTTTGCGGTGAGCAGCCGCATCATCGCCGCCGTTGACAAAAAAGGCCGCTGGCAGCGGCACAGTGAGCGCACTAAGATCCTGGTCATCGGCACCGCCTACGAGGCCCTGTGCGTGCTGATCTCCACCTTCGGGCTGACGGCCATCATCTCCAAGGGCTACACCCTCAACGGATGGATGGGCCTGTTTCTGGTGGCTATACCCATCCTCATCCGCTTTTTCCGCGACCTCCGGGCCCGCCGGAACACCTGACCGGGACGCTGTATCCCGCTCGGTGCAGAGCAGGAAAGTATGGCGGCATTTTGTCAAGGAAAAAGCGCAGTGCGCAGAAAAAAATCATAACCACCAGTAAACTGGTGGTTTGACCTGCCCCTAAAAGGGGCGTCGAAGGTTTGACACCGCATTACCATTTCAGGCGGCCGCTTCAAGCGGCTGCCTTTTTATTCCTTCTTATTCTTGTCACCCGTAAACGGGTCTACATATTCTTTGATGCTGATCTGATTAGCGGCATAGTCCTCCTCCGGTTGGTTTCGGATACACTCCGCTATGATTTTTATTGCGCCCCACAGTGTCCACATAGTATCTTCTGCACCCAAAATTCCTCGGCCTATACTTGTACTTCAAATCCGCATACCTGTCGAAGATCATTAAGTTGCTCTTTCCCTTGAGAAAAATGTTCTGCCGCCGTTTCTTGATGCGTTGAAAACGCTTTGACCCACATTTTGACCCATACCGAAAACCTGCAGAGCCACCTGGCGGGAGCATTGCACTCCGCCCAGCGGCTCTATGCCTTCGTTTTGATACCCTTTCATTGTTTCCAGCAGCGCAAAATGTGACCATTCCACTGCCAGAGAAAGTTGACCCACACCGACGACGCCGGTGGCTCTGACCCACACCCTGACCCACACGCGGAAATGCGCGGAAAGGGCAAAAGATGAGCGGACGGATATTCCGTCCGCTCATCTCTTTTAGATTGACTTACATGACCTGCGCCATGAAGCTGCCCATGGTCTGCGCGGCTTCGTCCTGCTTCTGGCGGGTGGCGTGGGTGTAGGTTCGCAGGGTGAAGCCCGCGGTGTAGTGGCGCTCCCACCGGCCATCTGACCGCTTACGGATGTCGCCTTCGCCGTTGGCGCGTTTCTTGGCCATTGAATCAGCTCCTTTGCTTTTTTGTTAGCCAACATACATACCACAACGTTGACGAAATAGCTACTGTTTTTTACGGGCTTTTCATTGATTGGCGATGCAGAATGATGTGGGCCAGAAAAAGGCTGCGTCACACAAGTGGCACCGCAGTATTCCTTGTTGCCGTGGCTGAGAGGGTATGGTATTCTGTCTTTAGAAGGGGTGATTCCATGCCGGAAAATAGCAGCAATAAGTTCAAAGAACATTTTGGGCTTATACCTATTGATCCAACGAAAAACTTTTATGAACATCCCTGCGCAGGAACGCTCGCAGATATGCCCAAAGCGGTTCAGACAGAGGAGATGGTACTTCTTGCGCTTGAAAGTGAGAAGCCGTATACTTTCCCCGTTTTAAGCTGTGCCGCCGCGGCGCTGAAAACCGAGGAGATATGCGATAAGGCTGTAATATCCAATGTACTGAACTTTCTTTACACACCCCAAAAATATAGAACCGCTGAACGATGCCTCCGTGCGGTAAGCCGTGATACCTGCGAATTCACGGGTGAACACGCTATTCTCTCCGCTGTTCCGGAGGACGTGCTGAAAGGCTCGCTCGGGAACGAGATATGCAAGGCCGCCGTGGCCGCAAACTGGGAATCTATTCGATATGTTCCAAAGGAATATATCACAGCGTATATGCTTATGGGTGCTGCAGAAGCGATCCCTGCTGGGGATTCGCTCTATGATGTCTCTTACTACTTCCCGCGCAAAAAGCTCACCAAAACGCTCTGTGTGGCGATTATGAAGCGAGCCGGCAAAGGATTTGCTTCCTTACCTCCACGTTTCAAGAAGGATAAGGACGTGATTGACGCTGCCATATCCAGCTATCCGGATGCTGTGATGGAACTGGCAGATGAACAACTCACAGAGGGACGGCTTCACCGGGCACTGGAACAGGACGACACTCTGCTCCACCGGCTGCCGGATGAGATTTTGGACCGTTTCGGGATTGAACACCCTGCGAATGTGACTCAGGCAAAGGACGCGGCTTCTTCCCTGCCGGAAATCCGTGCCGTCGAGTCGGAACTGCCGGAGGTACCCGGAACTGCCATGGCGACGACCGCCTCGGCGCTTCCCGCTCTCTATGACCTCACCGCCGGTGACAGCATTCCGAACACCGGAAAGTTCTTCTACATCACCGACCTGCACCTCGAATCACAACTTGGCTTGACCGGTATGACTGTTGATGAAATCAAGGGTAATGTGGCGCAAAAGGCAGATGAGATGCTGGGCGGCCTCAGCAAAGAGGATATGGCGGATGGCGTCCTGCTTATTGGCGGCGATGTAGCGGACAGCGAGGAGGTCTCAAGGATTTTCTATGACGCGGTTTCTTCTCGTTTCTCTGGCCCTATTGTTTTTGTTCTCGGCAACCACGAACTGTGGGATGGCTGCACCTATGCGCATGGTGAAATCCATCAGAGGCGAACAATAGACGAAGTCGCAGCGGCCTACAAGCAATTTAACAAGCGCACATCTGGTTTTGACCTGAAGATGTATTGTCTCGAAAACGAGGTGCTGGTTTGCTACAAGAACTCTATGTATCAAAACTCTGTGGAGTTCGGCATCGGATATAGGAACGCAGGAATGCCTCACGGCGGCCTCTGTGTCCTCACGGAAGATATGCTTCTGGATGCCGACACCAACGACTTGCGGGAGTTCTTTGACGAATGCTCCATGATCGTTCTCGGCGGACTTGGGTTCTGCGGACTAAACCAACGCTACAACGCCGACACAGGCCTGTTCCGAGATAGAGTATCCCGCGAGGAAGACATCGAACGTTCCAAGCGATTCAGGGCTGTGTACGGAAAAGTTCTCTCCTGTGCCAACGATAAACGTGTGGTTGTCCTCACCCACACACAGATGGAGGACTGGACTGCCGACGCTCCGCATCCGGGCTGGGTCTATGTGAATGGACATACGCATCAGAATGGGCTGGTAAAGACAAATGACGGCGTAGCCGTACTCTATGACAATCAGGTGGGCTACAAGCCGAAAAAGTGGCATCTTAACCAGTTTTCACTGGAGCAGTATTACGACCCATTCGGAGCATGGGCGGATGGCATCTATCAGATAACACCACAGCAGTATATGGATTTCAATGCCGGTCGTGGCATCCAAATGGAATACTTCCGGCAGCAGGGAGACATTTACGCACTGAAGCAGAAGGGCATCTATATGTTCATGCTGCAATACGGCCTTGGTCTATATTTGCTGCGTGGCGGCCAGAAACTCAACGTATTTCATGGACTGGAATACTACGCTGCCAACTTGAAAAAGTATGTTGAAAAGATTCAGATGGCATTCAGGCCGTACCGCAATGCACTTGATAAGATCGCGGCAGAGGTGAAGCGGTTTGGCGGTTCCGGATATGTGCATGGAAGTATTGTAGATATAGACTTCTACAACCATATCTATCTTGACCCGTTTGATGGATACCTCATGCCATACTTTGCCTTCGATGTGGCAGGTCGCAGAGAATTTCGTTCTGTACAGGAACTGCTGGAGTCGTCCCCGCTTCCCGCGCTGGGCAGTGAGGGAAAGCCGTTGTTGTCGGCCTACACAAAGCTGCTGGACGCTGGCGGCGTGTCCATCCTTGCGCCGACCGTCAAAGAGGATGCTTTGGCAGTGGTGCCAAAGGAGGTTCTGGACGAAAAGGATATTTACGCGCCGTCCCGTGTTATGAAGTCTATCCAATACCTGTTGGACAAGGGTGTTGTGAGGGTTTGGAACGATGCGTTTCTTACCATGCCTGACAGGGATGCGCTGCCGGAGTCTCAACAGGAGCTACAGAAAAACAGAACGTGACAAAGATCCAGACATCGTCTGGATCCTTGTCACGTTGGCTTCTCTTATCTCTTTTACCCATTATAAAGGGCCTACGGCGGAAGTTTTACTTGTCATATTATATATCCTAAAATATTCTCAGTTTCGAAAGTCGCTCGTACTATCGCAAGAACATACAAAAGCTGACAGCTTGTATCCGCTTGATCCCATTTTTTCTTTGTTTACTGTGTCATCATTTTGTGCAGCGATGGAACTGTGTATGATGTCAAACAGCAACCGGACGCTTGCCGCGAACAGTCGGTATCCGGTTGCTATTTTTTGTCACAGAATAGATCCGCACAGCCTTGGCGGGACATATCCCGCTGTGCTGAAAGCCAGCCGCAATACCGGCCATGCAGCTGTCCAAAACGGCTCCCGGGGAGACACCTCCGGCGCAAAGCTGCACGCTGGGGCAGACGGCTCCGCCCATGCTGCCGGAAAACGCCATATCCCCCGTCGTTTCCATGAAGAATACCGCTACCAGTTCCTTTGGCTTTCCCAGCTTGTCCGATATCTCACGGATGATGCAGGACGCAGCCCCGTGCTTCTGCACATCGGACAGTTTCCGATTGACGTATACTTGTACAGACGGCGTGGCTGGACTCCCTTCAGGCCGTCTGCGTATGCTTCAAAGCCTGCGCTGTACGCCGGATCAATTCTTCACCGGGGGCTTTTCTGTCAGTCTTCGAAACTTCCACGATCAGCTGGTAAACGGGAACAGATTCCTCCTGTGCAATCTGATGGAACAGCTTCAGGAAAGAGGAGTGGCAGCCGGAAAGGCCGAGGATCAGATCCTCCGGCAGTACGGCGGGGCGGTAGCCATAGGGCTGCATGGCGGGAATCAGTTCATTGTCCAAATAGGACAGCAGGCCATAGAAATCCACATCACCAAGAAGTCCCTCCCGCAGGAAGGTGGCAGCCGCCACTTCCGTGGAGCAGTTTCCGGCGCTGCGTGCCATGCCCAGCAGGCCGCAGTCGACCTCCTCGGCGCCGGCCGCCACAGCCGCCAGCGCATTGGCCTGTGAAAGTCCCAGGTTGCTGTGGCCATGGAAGCCCACGGGAATGGTGACCTTTTTCCGCATAGCCGTGACATACGCAGAGACTTCGTCGGGGAACATCGTGCCGGCGGAATCCATGATGGTGATGCGGTCCACGCCCTCGGCGGCCAGCATGGCGGCCTCGTCCGCCAACTCTTCCGCCGTGCAGATGTAGGCTTTCATCAGAGAATAGCGGCAGGTCAGGCCGGCATCCTTTACCATGTGTACGGCGTCTATCGCCTTCCGGCCGTCGCCGGCGGCAATACCGACACGCAGGAAAGACAGCTTGTGCGCGGCAGCCAGCGCCACACGCTGCGGCGTAGCCTTTGCCGCCAGCAGGAACATGCCCAGCCGTCCCTGCTCCGTATAGGGCTCCACCAGACGCATATACCCCTCGTCATCCAGCGGGGCCGTGGCGCCGGACTCATAGGAACCGATGCCCTTGGCGTTGCCCAGTTCGATATCCTGAATACCGCAGCGGAGCAGATTCTTTACCATGCTTTCCGTCAGCTCCGGCGAAAAGCCGTTGCCGACAACATTTGCGCCGTCGCGCAGCGTACAATCAAACAGTTTCATAGTAAGCCTCTTATTTTACCAGATTGGGAAGGAATGTAACGATCTGCGGCAGGAAGATCAGGATGATGGCAACCAGTATCTCCACCGCGATAAAGGGCAGTATCTCCTTGGACACCTTGACAAAGGGCCGCTGGGAAAGACTGCAGGAGACGAACAGACAGGGGCCGAAGGGCGGCGTAGCGATACCGATGCACATGACGAAAACAGTAAAGAAGCCGAAGAAGATGGGATCGATACCATAGGCCAGCGCAACGGGATGCAGGATGGGCGCTACGATGATCACCACAGACAGTGCTTCCATAAACATACCTGCGATCAACAGCATCACCAGCACAAGGAACAGGAAAACGGTGGCGGAGGAGGCGATAGACTGGATGGATGTGGCCAGCAGGTTGGGAATATTGTAGTAGGTGACGATCCAGCCGAACAGCTGTGCCGTGACCACCATGATGGAAACGACCACCGTCTGCAGGGCACTCTTCTTGAAGATCTCCCACAGGCCCTTCCACGAAACGGAACGATAGACGAATTTGGCGATGATAATGCCATACACGGCAGCGATCGCAGCCGACTCCGTGGCGGTGCAAATGCCGAAATAGATCGTAACCAGAATGATAATGGGCATCAACAGTGCCAGAATGGAATCCTTGGTGGCATCCCAGAGCCGTTTCCATGAAAACGGCTCATCCTCCACAGGCATATCTCGCTTCTTGGCAATGATGTACACCATCAGGCACAGAAGGATACAGGCGAGGATGCCGGGGACAACGCCGCTCATCAGCAGCTTTGTGATCGGCTCGCCTGTGGCGACGCCGTAGAAGATCATCATCAGGCTGGGCGGGATCACGGGTCCCAGCGTACCGCCGATGGCCTGTACCGCAGCGGAGAAATCCTTGGGATAGCCGCGGCGCTCCATCTCCGGATACATCAGGCCGCCGATAGCCGCCGTTGTAGCGGTAGCGGAGCCGGAAAGGGCGGCGAAGATGGTGGACGCCACGACGGAGATAATGCCCAGACTGCCGCGGACACGCCCCAACAGCACCGAGGTCATATCCACAAGACGCTTGGAGATGCCGCCCTGGCTCATCACCTCACCGGCGATGATAAAGGCGGGGACTGCCAGAAAACTGAAGTTGTTGGCGCCGGTAAAAACGCGCTGTGTCAGCAGCACCAGCGGCATTCCGTCCATCGTCAGCAGAGCGGCAATGCAGGACAGCGACAGCGACCACGCCACCGGAACGCCGATGATCATGAACAGCAGCAGGCTGACAAACAATACGACAGGCGTACTCATGCGTTCTCCTCCTTCCGTTTCGTGCAGAACTCTTTGATCGCCAGGACTTCCTGCCGAATCGTTTCAATCAGTGCCAGAAAATATCCCAAAGGCAGCAGTGCGTAGACATAGTACATGGGGATCCGCAGGCTGGGGCTGACAGACAGGCTGCCCGCCTGCACCAGAGAGATACCACTGAGCGTGAAGACCGCCAGTGCCGCCAGTGTCAACAGGGCGATGATGCGTTCCAGAATGAACTTGGCGGTGCCGTGCAGGAGGTTGTCCAGAATATCAACACGCAGGGCAGCCTTATTGGCCACCATGATATTCAGCGTAAAAAAGATTGTAGCGATGAACATGAAGCGCGTCATTTCCTCACACCACGGAATGCTGTACTTGAAGATATAACGGCAAAGGGAATTGATGAAAATCAGAATGATCACCGCGAACATGGAAAAACCGGAGATCGCATATGTCACCTTTTGAATGGTCTTCCAGACCTTTGACACGTCTATTCGCCTCTCTTTCGCATAGAATGCGGCGGGGGACGCAGGATCCGTCCCCCGCCGAAAAGAAGATATTTTTACTTGGCCAGCGCGTCGACCTGCGCAACGAAGTCACTGTACTCGGGGTGTGCATCATAGACGGGCTGGACCATGGCGCGCAGCTCGGTCTTATCAAGGTCAAAGGCCTCCTCTACCAGCTCGTTGACGATCTTCTCGCGGCTGCTCTCGTCCATATCACGGAGCTGGCTGTTCGTGGTGGCTGCCATGGTCGCAGCTGCATCGGTGAACACCTTCTGATCCGCCTCGGACATACCGTTCCACACCTTTGCGGACAGCAGCAGCGCGCCGCAGGTGTAGATGTGGTTGGTGTTGACATAGTACTTGCACAGCTCGGCAAAGCCGCTGGTGGCATATGCAGTGTGGAACATCTCGACAGCGTCGATGGTGCCCTGCTGCAGGCCGGTCATCGCCTCAGAGGCGGCCATCGCCGTGGGGGAAGCGCCCAGCGCATTCCAGAGCTCCAGATGCAGGGGATTCTCCATCACGCGGATCTTCAGGCCCTTCAGGTCTGCCGTAGAGGCCACCTTTTTATTGGTGTACAGCTGACGGAAGCCGTTCTCCACCAGAGCCAGCGTCTTGAAACCGGCGCTGTCGATGGAATTGATGAGGGACGCACGGATGGGGCTGCTCTCATCGAAGAACACCGCATCCGCATGGGCGGAGTCCTGAATGAGATAGGGCAGATCGAGGCAGGCCAGATCCGGCACGATGTTGGCCAGCGGCGTGGTAGCCGTGAAGGCCATATCCACGGTGCCGATATTGACGCCCTCGTTCAGGTCGCTCTCGTTGCCAAGGGAGGAGTTGGCATAGATCTCGATCTTGTAGCGACCCCCCGTCTTTTCGTAGACCTCATCGGCCATGGCCAGCATCGCCAGGTGCATGGGATACGTTTCACTGTACACATGGCCCATTTTCAGGACAGTGGTACTCGTGGTACCGGTGTTGTCGCCGTCGGCGGCAGGGGTATCGTTCTTGTTTCCGCAGGCGGTCACGCCCAGCAGCATGACCGTTGCCAGCACAGCAGCCAGCAGCTTTTTCATCGTCTTCATGTTGTCTCTCCTTTTTGTTATTTGTGTCGTATGATTTTTTCTGCCATCAGATATGCAGAAGCTTCCCCTCATGGATCACGGCAGCCGGTGCATAGGCGAAGTGCATGGGGATGCTGTCGCCCTGACCGTCGATCGCGACTGTATCCACCGCGTGCTTTTTCAGAACAACGCAGTGCTTTGCCATATCAGGCGTATACTCCAGATACTTCGCGGGGTTCACCGTCAGCGCACGAAACACCGTGTTTTCATCGACGCCGCAGTTGAGCAGTGCGGACAGGATGTGGAACTGGTCGATCACGATGCTGTTTTCCGTGCGATATGTCATGGTGGCCATATCTGAGCCCAGCGTATCGAAGCCCACGCCCTGCTCCCACGCAGCCTTGAACACCTTCCAGGAGAAATGCTTACCGGCATAGCCCACATCAAACAGAACACCGCGCTCTTGCGCCTCAAAGACTTCCCGATAGACCCTTCCGCGCTCGTCCAGGATCGTATGGGCAAATCCGGAGTAGGGATGGGTGATGATGTCGCCGGTCTGCATAGCATTCATGGAAGCCCGGGGATCCATGCACTGGCCGGAAATATGCACCATCATGTGGCTGTCCGAACCGTCGGCGATAGCACGACAGATATCCAGCAGCTGGGTATCCGTGGTCACGCTTTTGTACGGGAGCCAGCCCAGCTGCACCTTTACACCCAGGGCACGTCCCTTGTTGCCGCGGATCATCTGCACATACCGGTCGACATCGATGGCCTCCGGCATGGTGGGTGTTTTGGGCGGGAAGATGGTCAGGCCCTCCGGCAGGACGGACAGGAACGACTTGATGTGCATATGACCGGCGTTCCGCCAGAAGCGGTCGGCGGCTTTCCAGCCGTCTACGCCGTAGGTTCCGGCGTCCAGCGCCCCGACAAATCCCGTGGCGTAGTATTTCTCCTCCGCAATGCCAAAGGAGGAAACGGCGGGCGGCGCCCACAGATGTGTATGCATATCCAGCAGTCCCGGGAGAATAAGATCCTCCTCCCCCAGCTGCAGGCAAATATCTGTCGGCTCGTCGGGCAGTTCGTATGTCAGGAAGGTATTGGGGACAAAGCGGTCTTCTGCCCAGCGCCGTCCGCCGTTGATCTGGATCTGGCCCATGTAGTCACACTCCTTTATGTCGTATTATATCACAGATGAACCGGATGGATCGGTTTTTCTCCGTTGAGAACACGCAGCGTTTCGGTAACGACTTCCATACCGGCCTTTTCCAGCGCCTCATAGGTGTTGCCGCCGATATGAGGCGTGGCGCTGAAGTTCGGCAGGCTCAGCAGCTTGTTCTCACCCGTGGGCGGCTCGTTGACAAAGGTGTCGCAGGCGGCGGCCTTCAGCTTGCCGGACACCAGCGCATCGTACAGGGCGTCCTCGTCGATCACAGCGCCGCGGGCGGCGTTGACGAAAACAGCACCGGGCTTGAAGTGATCGAACATCTCGCGGGAGATCATATGCTCGGTGCTGGGCACCAGCGGGACGTTGATATTCACCATGTCAGACCGCTCCAGCAGCTCCTCCATGCTGTCCACCTTTTCAAAGCCGCGGCGGGCTGCCTCCTCCGCATTGATGAACGGATCGTAGCCCAGCACCTTTACGCCGAACCCCTTGTTCATAATGTGCGCAATGCGCTGGGCAATATTGCCCATGCCGATCTGGCCGAAGGTCTTGCCGAGAATCTCCGTGCCAAGAAAATCCCGGGGGGCGATGCTGGTAAAGCGTCCGGCGCGACAGCCTTCGTTTGCCTCGTACAGGCGGCGCTGGAGCAGAAGGAACAGCGCCACCGTCAGTTCAGCCACGGAATCGGCGTTGGCGGTGGGGGTGTAGATCACCTGAATGCCGCGCTGTTTAGCGGCCTCCACGTCGATGGAATTACAGCCGATGCCGTGCTTGGCGATGACCTTCAGCTTTTTCGCCCGGTCCATCATCTCCGCCGTCACGGATGCGCCGCGGACGATGATAGCATCGATCTCCTCGATGTTGTCAAAGGTATCCACGACAGTGGCCTGCTGTCGCAGCAGTTCAGCCGCTTTTGGATAGATATATTCACTTAAGTATACGACCATTTCTACCTCCATGTTGTGTTTGCTGCTTTTTTATAATACTTATGTTGTGTCCACTAATGTTAAATTAGCAGATAACAGGCCATAAGTCAATGGTGCATTCCATAGAAAGCGGCACTTCAAATTTGTGCATTTTGTTGTATTTGCTTCTAAAATGCCAATTCATAAAGCTTCAAAAGAAGTGTTTACAACTTCCCTTCTGTGTGGTAGAATACAAGAAAACCAGCTACATGGGGGAAATCATGGACAATTTCTTTATTGATCGGATCAAAGGCACCCCGCTGACGAAGGGACAGGAGCGGATCGCCCGGTACATGATGGAGAATCAGTATACCATCTGCCAGCGTTCTTTGATGGATATCTCGAAAGAGGCCGGCGTCAGCGATGCATCCGTACTTCGCTTTACGCGCGCCATCGGGTTTGAGGGATATAATGATTTTAAGGCAGCGCTGTATGCGTATCTGGCGGAGCAGGCAGGCGCCAACACGGGCCACAGTTCTCTGGATCTTGGCTCGCGGCTGCGCAGCGGAACGGCACACGGTGAAAACGCCTTTCAGGATTTCCTCCGCGTCTCTCTGGAAAACGTAGAGCGTTCTCTGTCCGCAACTTCCGGTGACACCTATGCGCACATTGCCGCCTCACTGACTGCCAGCCGGAATATCTACATCTTCGGAAACCGCGCCGCACGCTCCGCAGCAGAGCATTTTGCGCGGGGACTCCGCTATGTAAAGGACAATGTGATCTTCCTCCAGCACACCAATGATGTTTACCCAGCGCTCTATGGCGCAGGCAGTCAGGACGTGCTGGTCTATCTGTGCATCTCCCGCTTCTACAAGACCGACGTCCATATCTGCGAGGCCGCAAAGGCCGCCGGTATGCGGCTGTGTCTGGTCACCAATACGGCACCGTCTCCGGTCACGAAATACGCGGATCACATTCTGCTTGTCCGCACAGACGGTACCAGCTATTTCAACTCCATGGTAGGGATCTCCGCCGTTTGCGAATATCTGCTGACTTTGATCGCGGAACGGACTCCGGACACAGCGCAGCGCCTGGAGGCCATTGACCGCTACTCCGAGGATGAGCGTTACACCGCATCCGGCACCAGACAGAAAAAGAACACCCAACAGGATATCCTGTAGATGCAAAAGAGGATCGCCCTCCGTCGAGGGCGATCCTCTTTTGTTCCGTTGTGACCCGTCCATAACAGCGAATACGTTCAAACTTTTGCGGTGTCTCTCTTGTCGACCAAGATTCCATCATCTTCACCAGCGTCGTCAAAGTCCACCTCTCTGCCAATTCTTTCAACTGTCGGCATTGAGGGCCGCTTCTTTTGTCAATGCATGCGTAGTGTCTTCTGCAATCTGAATTCCACAATTCTTCCTATCAACCGTTATTGTGATGGGCTTGTGATGCTCATATTGATTGCCGTAAATATCACGGTATTGTATGCCATAATCATATTTACCAGAAAGCTTTTCATGAACGTAAAAAAGCAACCCGGTATATACTTCCCCTCCAACAGGAATTGAAATCGGTATTGAAGCTGCAACCGCCCTTTTGATCGTTGACTTAATAGTAATTTTTGTATTAATTGCGCAGCCTTTTCCCACGTTTGTTATTTTCATCGGAATATAATGTCTGTCGTTTCTCAAATTGGTTCCAAATTCTCCGTGGTCTTCCATCGTCACACCTATCGTACGCGCCGCCTCTTGTTCCTCCGAAAGCTTTCTAATGCACTCTATTTTATCGTCCGAAAAAAAGAAGAAGCACTCGTCATACATGAACTCTCTATAAGTCAATGCCTCTTTTGCCTTGTCTTCTTCCCTAACATCATCTTCACCATACCAACCTAAGTCGAATGGGCTTACGCACTTTCTCCCAAGAATGTTGATTGCGAAATACGGCAAAACATCACGACGTTTATCTTCTCTATACTGCTTATGAGAATATCTTATGGAGCAGTATACGCCGATTGCGGCACCGGAAGCCGCAATAATTGCGCCATAATAGGTAAGCACATCAGCGGCTCCCCATATCGTTATATACCCGCTATTATTTCTATAGAACTCGTTTATTATAATAGGCCCGCCAATAATAATCCCAAGCACTATCACCGCCAATAACACCCATCTAATCAACGACTTTCTCATAATAATTCCCCCCAACGTGTATCGCATTTATGCCTGCAATTCCCCTGAAAACCAACTATCTCTGCGGCAAGTCATTAGTTCCTGCGATTACACTACAGAAATTTTGCCGCCACAAATAGCTCGATTTAACAATAACACGGCTTCCCATAACGGGCAAGCTATTATAGTTTTCATCGGTCCTTTAGCGGGGTAGTATCTTCATATTACTCCCCATCCTATTCTTTGCTTACTGCGTCACCGCTTTTGAGCCGCGAACCTACTTGTAATCGCCGCCGTATCGAGTATACTTATCCGCAACACGATTTACAGGAGATGACAGCATGATCTACTGCGTATCGGACATTCACGGCGAATTGGATAAGTTTGAGCGACTGCTGACGCTGATCCAATTTTCCGAAAATGACCACCTGTATGTTATCGGTGACGCTATCGACCGGTGCGCCATGGGTGTGGACATCCTGAGGTTGATCATGGATACGTCCAACATGACCATGCTGCTGGGCAATCACGAGCAGATGTGCCTCGCCACCCTCGGGCTGCATAATGAGTTTGGGGCCCGTGAGCTTTGGCGGCGGAACGGCGGCTCATCCACCTATCGGGAGCTGTTCTACCATCGCACGCCCCATGAGCGTAATATGATCCTGCGCTTCTTGGCTGGACTGCCGGATCATCTGGACATTACCGTTGATGGACAGCAGTTTCACCTTGTTCATGGTTGTCCCGGTGCTGACCGTGATACGCGCATCTGGGGACGCATCAAGCCAGAAGATAGAAGTCCTTACCCGGACACCATCTGCATCGTCGGCCACACGCCGGTCAACTTCCTGACCGGTGTCAGTGACCAGCCCTTCCGGATATGGCATGGTGACGGCATCATTGACATCGATTGCGGCTGCGGTCATCAAAAAACAGCGCAACGCCGTTTGGCCTGTCTCCGGCTGGATGATATGGCGGAGTTTTATGTTGGGAATACGAGCACGGAGATATATCAGCGCAAAATGTGAGTATCGTAAATACTTGTGAAATGCTCGTATCTGTGGTATACTGCATAATAAGAAATGTTTAACGAGGGAGGTGCGAAGCAAATGTCTGACAGGGTCTGTACACAGGACGAAGTTTTTACCGCCGTGCGGCGGCTGCTGAAAAAATACCATGCCGAGCGTGCAATTTTGTTCGGCTCTTATGCGCGGCAGGAAGCGGATGCCTCTTCCGATATTGACCTCATTGTGATTGGCGGGATCAAATTCGACCCTACCGATGTTTTCTGCATAGCAGAGGAACTGCATCGCGCCTTGGGAAAACCCGTGGACGTGTACGAGCTGCGGGAGCTTAACGCCGGCTCCGCTTTTTATGACACCGTGATGGCGGAGGGGGTGCAGATCGCATGAAGTACAGCGACCAGCAGAGAATTGCGAAAATGCGGGAGACTGTGGAAAAGCTCCTGCGCTATGTGTCGGAAGAAGGTATCACTCCGGACAGGATCTTCGCGGAGGAAACCATTCAATGGACTGTCACAACGCCTCTTTATAACATCGGCGAGCACGCCGCCAACTTGACGGAGGATTTTAGGTCGCAGCATCCCGACATTCCGTGGGTGAAAATTGCGGGCTTGCGGCACAGGTTGGTGCATCATTACGAGGATACCAACTGGACCGTCATATGTGCGATCATCTACGATGTTCTGCCGCCGTTTCTTGATGCGCTGAAAACGCTTTGACCCATACCGAAAACCTGCAGAGCCACCTGGCGGGAGCATTGCGCTCCGCCAGGTGGCTCTATGCCTTCGTTTTGATACCCTTTTATTGTTTCCAGCAGCGCAAAATGTGACCATTCCACTGTTAGAGGAAGTTGACCCACACCGACGATGCCGGTGGTGCTGACCCACACCGCGACCCACACGGGGAAACGAGTGAACGGAACACATGGATCAAAGAGTTTCTGACCTCATCCTTTTTGGGGCAAAAACGCCCGCAAACCCTTATGCCGCAACGGATGGAGGGCATTTTATCACTTGGTAAGGATGAGGTCGGCGGTTCGAATCCGCCCAGCAGCTCCAAAAAGCATCGAAAACTTCGGTTTTCGGTGCTTTTTTGCTGTAAAAATGTACTTTTAGATGTGGCTCAAAATGTGGGGCAACCGCCTGACCCACACCGTGACCCACACGCGGGAAACATACCAAGAACCTGCAGAGCCACCCGGCGGGAGCGTCGCTCTCCGCCCGGTGGCTCTATGTCTTCGTTTTGATACCTTTTTATTGTTTCCAGCAGCGCAAAATATGTGCCGATTTGCGTTTCCGCTTGGTATCTGCCGGGTCAATAGAACTTCATTGTAAATCATCCCGAAATGTGTTATCTTCTTCACGGAAATATTCACGCGAAAGGGATTTTTTTATGCGCAAGATTCAATGCTGGTGCCGTACTAATGCTATGCTGGCCATTTCACTGCTGGCTGCGGCTGCAACGGCGTTCTTTGTCCCTCCCGACAGGGACTACTTAGGCTATTACGACCTCAAAACGCTTTCCTGTCTGTTTAGTGTTTTGGCGGTGGTAGGTGCTCTGCGAGACCTGCAGATCTTTTCTGCTCTTTCGCAGCGGATGGTACACACCTTTTCCACGGTCCGGGGCGTATGTACAGCACTGGTGGTCATCACCATGTTCGGATCTATGCTTCTGACCAATGATACCGCCTTGCTGACATTTCTGCCGCTTGGCTGGTTTGTTCTTTCCTCTACCGGTCAGGAAAAGCACGCCGCGCTCTTGTTCATTCTGCAAAACTGCGCCGCCAATCTCTGCGGAATGATCACGCCCTTCGGAAATCCGCAGAATCTTTATCTTTTTAGCTACTACGATCTTTCCACAAGGATGTTCTTTTCGGCAATGCTGCCGCCCTTCATTCTGTCTACCGTTCTCATTCTCTTGTGCTGCCTGGCATTTCCCAAAGACCGGCTTTCCGTGCCGGAAGTGCAGGTCACAGTAGACTCCCGCCAGGCTGCCGTCTATGGCGGACTGTTCTGTTTAGCCGTTGCCATGGTGCTGCGGCTGGTACCCTATGTTCTTGGCCTGACTGTCATTGTTCTGGCACTCTGGTTTCTGGATCGGCACGCATTGAAAACCGTAGACTGGGGACTGCTGGCTACCTTCGCCGCTTTCTTCACCTTTTCCGGCAATCTTGCCCGGATGGAATCGGTCCGTGCGCTGTTCGCCCGCCTTTTGTCCCATGGAACAATGCTGATCTCCGCGCTCACCTGTCAGATCATCAGCAATGTCCCTGCCGCCATTCTGCTCAGTCGCTTCACGCAGGATGCCCGCGCTCTTCTGGTTGGCGTCAATGTGGGCGGTGCAGGGACGCTGGTGGCTTCTCTTGCGAGCCTCATTACGTTTCGGGAATATACGCGCCGTGTTCCCAATGGCGGAAAGAGTTTTCTTCTCCTGTTTTCCGGGATCAGCTTTGCATTTCTGGCGATTCTTTTGACTGTCATGTCCATTCCGATGTAATAAGCCATTTCCAACAGAATGCGCTTTGGGAAAAGCTATGGGTGACGCCTGCCCCATTCCCGTTGTCAAGACGCTGCGCGCCCTGAAGGAGCTGAACGGCGCGGGTACGGTACAGACGCTGGTGGACAACAGGGCGGCTGTGGAGAATCTGACCCGGCTGGCTGAGAGCAAGGGCTGTGCCATAGAAACGGAGCGGCTGGGCGAAAAGGAGTACCGCGTGACCATCACCGCAGGGGAGGACGCGGAGCTGCGCGGACAGTGCCGATGGCATCTGCACTGTTCCCGCCGCGGCGGACAACACCGTGGTGGCCGTATCTGCCGGCCACATGGGCGAGGGCGGCGGAGGAGCTGTTCCGGCGTGCCGGTCTGCCGGGGCGGATGATCCCTGTTCCCTCTCAGATCGCGGCGGGCTGCGGTCTGGCGTGGAAGGCGCTGCCGCAGGAGCGGGACGCGCTCTGCACCGCATTGGACACAGCAGCCGTCGGTCATAGCGGCTGCTTCCTGTTGGAGATGTACTGATGGAAAAGCTCATCTATCTGGACAACGCGGCCACCACGCTCCGCAAGCCGCCCGGGGCGCTCACGGCGCGTCCATGCAGGCCTCCCGCACGGTGTACGAGACGCGGCAAAAGTTGGCGCAGCTGCTGGGCTGCCCGCGCCCGGATCATGTGGTATTTACTTCCAACTCCACCACGGCGCTGAACATCTGCGATTGGGACTCCGCCGAGGTGTCGGACGTGCTTTATGCCGACTATGGTATTGCCACCCGCCCCGGCGCACACTGTGCGCCCCGTCTGCACGAAGCCCTCGGCACGGTGCGGCAGGGCGCGGTGCGGTTCAGCTTCTCCGTGTTCAACTCGGAGGACGAGGCGGACATGGCCATTCAGGCGGTAAAGGAACTGGCACAGAGCAAATAGGGAAAAGGCATCCCCGGGCGGGGATGCCTTTTCCTACTCCTGCCGCCCCCGCTCCGTCACAACAGCGGGGACGCGGATGTCGTGTGTTTCCTGCGGAATGTCCGGACACAAAAGCCTTTCCCGGCACAGCAGCAGCGCGTCGCCGGTATACCGGGCCAGAAATCGATCGTAGTAACCGCCGCCGCGCCCAAGCCGGCGGCCATCCGCAGCCGCGCCTGCACAGGGGATGATGGCCAGATCGACGCGTTCCGGCGGTACTGCCGGCGCATTGTCCGGCGGCTCCGAAATGCCGTAAGCGCCGGGGCGAAGCACGGCCAAGTCAGGCACCTCACGACATTCCATGACGCCGGGAGAGGTACACAGCGGCACGCACAGCCGTTTACCGTCCGCCAATATCTGCTCCAGTAACGGCCGCGTGTCGATCTCATCGGCCCGTCCCACAAAGGCAAATACCGTGCGGGCGAGGCGGTATTCCTGCGTATTCAGTACATGGCGGAGAATAGCGCCGTCGGACAAGCGTTTTTCCTCCGGCATCATAGCCCGCTCCACCGCTGCCAGCTCCCGCCGCAGCGCCGCCTTTTGCTGCTGTATCGTATCCATGAATACCTCCTGCACAGCAGGCAGAGAAGCGCGGTGCGTTCCTCTGCCCGCTGTGCTTTACGCTAATTTGGACGCCAAATTCTCCACGGCCGCGCCCAGCGCCTCCTCGAAGGAGGGGTGAGGACGCATGACAGTCAATAGCTGCTCCACCGTCAGGCGGTTCACCATGGCGGTACTCAGCTGGGAGATCATGTCGCTGGCGTGCTGGCACATGAGCTGTGCGCCGATAAGCTCGTGGGTGTCCGTGCGCGCCACCAGCTTCATGAAGCAGCGTCCCGGGTCTTCTATGATGGTGCGGGCGTTGCTGAACAGGGTACACTTGCCGGACACGGCGGGAATGCCCTGCTCCCTGGCCTCGGCCTCGGCGAGCCCCACTGCGGCGATTTCCGGGGCACTGTAAATGCAGCTGGGGATCACGTTCAGATCGATGCTGCCCTTACCGCCGCACATCCGCTCCACGCAGTCCGTGCCCTGCGCCGCAGCCACATGGGCCAACTGCACAGCGGCGGATGCGTCGCCGATGGCGTACACGCCGGGGATGCTGGTCTGATAGCTTTCGTCCACCAGCAGCCGTTTCCCGTTCAGCGCCGGGGTCAGCCCCGCGGCAAACAGGCCGTCGAAATACGCCCGGCGGCCAATGGCGCACAGCACCTTCTCGCCGGTGACGGTCAGCTCCTTGCCCTTCTGCTCCAAATGGACGCGAAGTCCGCCCGCCGCCTGCTCCACAGACTGCACCATGGCGGAGGTCAGCACCTCCACGCCCTGCTTTTTCAGGATCTGCGCCAGATTCTGTCCCAGCTCACGATCCAGCTGGGGCAGCAGATTGGCCATGCCCTCCACCAGCGTTACCTGACAGCCAAGATGACTGTAAAACGTGGCGAATTCCACACCGATAACGCCGCCGCCGATGATGACGATGGACTGATACGGCGTGTCTGTGCCCTCCAGCAGCTCGTCGGAGGTCATAACGCCCGGCAGCTCCAGTCCGGGAATGGGCGGGCGGACGTTCACCGAGCCGGTGGCGGCCAGGATGCGTTCCGCGGTATACCGTGTCACGGCGCCGTCCGCGCCGGTGACATCCACCTGACCGGGAGCGGCGATCTGCGCCGTACCCTCGATGACGTCCACCTTTGCGCCCTTCAGCAGCGCGTGGATGCCGGAGCGCAGCTTCTCGCTGACGCTGCGCTTGAAAGCGAACATCTCGCCGATGTCGTAGGAAAGGCTGCCGTGAACGCCCACACCCGCGCCGTTCACGGCGTCGTAGTAGACCTGAGAGGCGTGAAGCAGCGTCTTGGTAGGGATGCAGCCCCGGTTCAGGCAGGTGCCGCCCACCTCCCGGCGCTCCACGACGGCGGTATGCAGTCCCAGCCTGGCGGCGCGCAGCGCGGCGGTGTACCCGCCGGGACCCGCGCCGATGACGATCAACTGATAGTCAGACATAGGAGTTCCTCCTGTATTTTCAGATGTTTTGTGCGCGGATAAGGCGGCACAGGTCGTCTCTGATCTCCTCCGGCACCGCCGCGCCCTCTAAGGAGCGGCACAGAGCCCCGGCGGAGAACGCACAGCCGTTGAGAGCGCCCTCCAGCACGGCGGACAGTCCCGCATCCATGGCGTCGGTATACACCGCCGCATCGCGGCAGGTGCCGCGCTCCACCCGCAGGTGCAGGCTCACCTCGCCCCAGGGGAACTTATCCCCGCAGGCAAAGTCCAGCGGCGCACTGCGGCCGTAGACCCAATCCCGGCTGCTGAACTGCGCATACAGCGCGTCCAGCGCATGATGGTCGAAGTCCTGTTCCTGCAGGGGCGCAGCCGTCAGGCCGTAGACCTGCTCAAATGCCCGGTTCATGGCCTCCGCCGTCTTTTCAATGGTCAGACCGGGGCACAGCTCCCGCAGGTTCACCACGCGGGAACGCACAGAATCCACGCCCTTGCTGGCGATCTTGGCGGTGGAGGGGCTGAGATACCGCCCCATCTTCGTCATGTCTGCATCCACCAGCAGTGTGCCGTTGTGGAACGCCCTGCCGTTGTGGGCGTAAAAAGAGTTGCCGGAGAACTTCCGCCCCTCGGCCAGCAGATCGTTGCGCCCGGACAGCTCCGCTCTGAGTCCCAGCAGGCGGCAGGCCGTGAGAATGACCTGCTGCTGCCGGTGAAGATCGTAGTTTTCCTCTGTGACGCTGAAGGTGAAGTTCAGGTTGCCCAAATCGTGAAACACCGCGCCGCCGCCGGAGAGCCGCCGCGCCAGCACACCGCCCTCCTGCTCCAGAAGGCCGGTGCGGCACTCCTTCCAGGCGTTCTGGTTGCGGCCAATGACCACCGTGTTCTGATTCTGCCATAGGTAGAGAACGCAGGCGTCCTCCGGCACAGTCTCCGTGAGATACCGCTCCAGCGCCAGATTGCGATAAGGGTCTGTGCCGCTGCCGGAGCAGGTGAAAAGTCTCCGTATCATGCGTTTCTCCAGCGCAGCACGGGCCTGCGCGCCGCCTGCACCTCGTCGGGCCGTCCGATGGGCATATTGTGGGGCGCGGTGTGCATGGACTCCGCATCCTCAAAGGCTTTGTGATACAGCTTGCGCAGCACCTCCGCCGCGTGATCCAGTGTCTCGGGGCCCTCCGTTTCCGTGGGTTCCAGCATCAGCGCCTCGTGGACGATCAGCGGGAAGTACATGGTGGGCGGATGGATGCCCTCGTCGATAAGGGATTTGGCCACATCCAGTGCGGATACGCCCGTTTCCTTCTTCAGGCCGCTGAGATCCAGCACGAACTCGTGCATACACAGCCGGTCATAGGCCGGGGTATACGTCCCCTTCAGCTTTGCCAGCAGATAGTTGGCGTTCAGCACGGCGTTCTCCGCCGCCTCGGGGATGCCCTCCCTGCCCAATGCCAGCAGGTAGGCCAGCGCCCGCACCACCACCAGGAAGTTGCCCTGGAAGCTGCGTACCTGGATATGTCCCGGCTCCTCCGCCAGCGCGCTGTGGGGCAGGTATTCCTTCAGAAATGCCTTGCAGCCCACCGCGCCCGCGCCGGGACCGCCGCCGCCGTGAGGGGTGGCGAACGTCTTGTGCAGGTTCATGTGGATGCAGTCAAAGCCCATGTCGCCGGGACGAACCACGCCCATGACGGCGTTGAGGTTGGCGCCGTCATAGTAGCACAGGCCGCCGGCCTCGTGGACAAGGCGCGTGATCTCCAGAATGTTCCTGTCGAATATGCCCACGGTGTTGGGATTGGTGAGCATCAGCCCTGCGGTGTCCTCGCCCAGCGCGGAACGGAGGGCGTCCAGATCCACGCAGCCGTCCTCGCCGGAGGCGATGTTCACCACATCGTAGCCGCACATGGCAGCGGTGGCAGGGTTGGTGCCGTGGGCGCTGTCGGGTACGATGATCTTCGTGCGCTTTTTGTCGCCCCGCGCATCGTGGTACTGCTTGATGAGCAGCACGCCGGTGAACTCACCGTGTGCGCCGGCGGCGGGCTGGAAGGTCATGGCGTTCATGCCCGTGATCTCGCAGAGGTACTGCGCCGCGGTGTCCAGCACCTGCCGCATGCCCCGTCGATCCTCCGCCGGAGACAGGGGGTGTACGCCCGTGAAGCCGGGCAGCGCCGCCATCTCCTCGTCGATGCGGGGATTGTACTTCATGGTACAGGAGCCCAGAGGATAGAAGCCGCAGTTCACGCCGTGTACCTGCTTGCAAAGCTCCGTATAGTGGCGGGAGATGTCCGTTTCGCTCATCTCCGGCAGGGTGGGCTTCGTCTCCCGCCGCAGGGATGCGGGCAGGGAAACGCTCTCCACATCGCAGGCGGGCAGAATGGTGCAGCGGCGTCCGGGGACGCTCTTTTCAAAGATCAGCTTCATTTTGCCAGCACCTCCTTTACGATGGAAACGGCCTTGTCCAGCTGGGCGCGGGAGACCTTCTCCGTGGCGCACCACAGCACACCGTCCTCACCGATGGGCAGACCGCCCAGAATATCGCCCTCCGCCAGCGCGGCCAGTACGTTTTCCCGCTCCGGCAGACGGGTGACGAACTCGTGGAAGAACGGCCCGTCATACACCAGCTCCACGCCGTCGACGGCGCACAGCGCCCCGGCCAGATAGTGGGCCTTGGCCATGGACTGCTCCGCCGCCTGTGCCATGCCGTCCGGCCCCATGACGGCCATATACAGTCCCGCCGTCAGGGCGCACAGCGCCTCGTTGGAGCAGATGTTGCTGCTGGCCTTCTCCCGGCGGATGTGCTGCTCCCGGGCCTGCAGGCTCAGCACATAGGCGCGGCGTCCCTGAGCGTCTGCCGTCTCGCCTACGATACGGCCTGGCAGCTTGCGCATCAGCTTATCCGTAGTGGCCATGTAGCCCAGATACGGGCCGCCGCAGCCCATAGGCAGGCCCAGGGGCTGTCCCTCGCCTACGGCGATGTCCGCCCCACAGTCCCGAGGCGTTTTCATAACAGCCAGCGCGATGGGGTTGCAGCCCATGATGTACAGCGCGCCGGCTTCGTGGGTCAGCGCACCCAGCGCTTCCGCGTCCTCCAGCTGGCCGAAGAAGTTGGGCTGCTGCACATAAAAGCTGGCCACATCCGCTGTCAGCATCTCACGCAGGGCGTCCATATCGGTCTTGCCGTCTCTGGTGGGTACGATCCGCAGCTCATCGCCCGTACCGTAGCAGTAGGTATAGACGGTGTTGATGGTGTCGGGGTGCGCCGCACCGGAGATCAGCGTCACCCTGCGCTTGCGGTCGCGGCACATGGCGGCGGCTTCCGCTGCGGCGGTGGCGCCGTCGTATACGGAGGCATTGGACACGTCCATCCCCGTCAGCTCGCAGATCATGGTCTGGTACTCGAAAATAGACTGCAGAAGGCCCTGACTCATCTCCGCCTGATAGGGGGTATACGCCGTCAGGAACTCCTCCTTGGCGGGAATATATTTCACGATGGAGGGGATGTAGTGGTCATAGGCTCCCGCGCCCCGGAGGACCGTGCCGTATACGCGGTTCTCCGCCGCCATAGCGGTCATGGTGCGGCTGACCTCCAGCTCACTCATCCCGGCAGGGATATGCAGCGGCTCGGTGAGGAGCATCTGCTCCGGCACGTCCCGGAACAGGTCGCGGGTGCTGCTCACACCCACGGCACGGAGCATTTCCTCCCGCTGCGTCCCGGTAGAGGGAACGTAGCTGCCCATCGCTCAGCCCTCCTCGGTGCAGAAGGCTTCGTAGGCGGCGGCGTCCAGCAGCTCCTCACTGCCCTCCACGTTCTCCACCTTGATGAGCCATGCGCCGTAGGGATCGCTGTTCAGCTTCTCCGGCGCGTCCAGCAGCTCCTCGTTGACGGCGCACACCGTGCCGGTGACGGGGGACACCAGATCGGACACGGCCTTCACGGACTCCACGTCGCCAAAGGCATCGCCGGCGGTAACACCGTCGCCCTCAGCGGGCAGGTTCACGAACACCACGTCGCCCAGCGCGTTCTGCGCGAAATCGGAGATACCCACGACGGTGACGCCGTCCTCCACCTTCACCCACTCATGGGATTTGGAATACTGCAGTTCAACAGGATACAACATGATACTTTACCTCCATCAAAATATAAGTCGGGTCGTATTTTTTCCTGCCCCGCCCCGTCAGGGGCGGGGTATATTTCCGTTATGGCTCGCGAGGCAGACGCCTTACACCAGCTTGGCGGCCAGCTGCTCCAGCGTCTCGTCGATCTCGGCATCATCGAAGCAGTAACGCATCTCCAGATGCTCGCTCCGCAGCTTCTTCACGTCCTCCTTCACATCCTTGCCCCGAAGGATGCAGTCCGCCATCAGCCCGGCCAGCCTGTCAAAGTCCGCCGCCTCAAAGCCGAAGCGGGTCATCTCGCTGACGCCCATACGCAGCGCGCCGGAGGCGGTGAAGCCCTCCTCGTCGGGGGTGGCCTGATAGTTCACCACGATGTTGTTCCGCTCCAGCCGCTCGGCGATGTCCGGGCCCTCGCCGTAGCCCACGGACACGATGACCTGATGTGTCTCGGTGTAGCCGATGGCCGGATCGCCGGCCACGTCCAGGCCGTGGGCCTTCAGGCTGCGGGCGAAGGACTTGGCATTGTCGATGACCGCCTTCTGATACACGTCACGGAACTGGTTCATCTCGTAGGCGGCCATCAGCATGCCCAGCTGGGTACCCAGATGGTGATTGGACACGCTGCCGGGGAACGTGCGGCTCTCGATGGTCTTCCACAGGCCGTACTTCAGGTCATCCTCCTGATAGTTCACGCCGATGACGCCGCGCTGGGGACCGAAGAACGTCTTATGGGTGGAACCGGTGACGATCTCTGCTCCCTCGGCAAAGGGATTCTGGAAATGGTCGCCAATGAGTCCCAGCACATGCGCCATGTCGTACATGATGGTGGTGTGGATGTTCTGCTCATCCACGAACTTCCGGATCTCGGACACCGGCTCCTTGTGCAGTACCATGCTCTTGCCGAACACGATCAGCTCCGGACGGTAGCGGTCGAGGAGCCTCTTCGTCTCCTCCACATCCATCTTGTAGGGGTTGTCGGCGCAGACGGGGAAGTTCACCACGGCAGGCTTCTCCGTCACCGGGTCGATGGCGATATAGTCGTGGAGCGCACCCATGGGCTGGGCGGACAGGTGGCCGCCCTTAATGATGTGATTGTTCATCACATAGCCCAGACGTTTGGCCTCGGACTTGCGGTCAACGCGGTTCTTCCAGTCCATCAGCGCGGAGAACACCGCCATATTGGACATCTGACCGCTGAGGGTGCGCGTTTCCACCTCGGTGCAGCCGAAGTAGGCACGCATTTCCTCCACCAGCAGCCGCTCCACCTCGTCGATGAATTTCGTGCCCTGGTAATAGAATACCTCCTTGTCGTAGAAGGCCAGCACCTTCTTGTGCTCAGCGTACCGGCAGGCAGGGTCGCTGCCGCTGAGCAGCCGCACGGCGCGGCTGGGGGTGTTCTCGGAGGGGATGAGGTTCACGCACTGCTCCTGCCGCCACTGGTGGTTCTCCAGTGCTTTTTTCAGCAGCTCCAGCGCCTTGGGTGCGCGATCGCCGCCGCCCACGCCGTGTGCGTTCTCCTCCGCGCCGTACAGCAGCGGGCGGGCAAAGGGAGGTGCGCCCACGCTCATGTGGCGGGCAGGGATGACGGCCTTCAGCCGCTTGCCCCGGACATCCACCTCCACGGTGTCGTCCTCCAGAATGTCGTTGTCGATATAGCACAGGCCGATGGCGCGCTTGCCGCTGGCCTCCAGAATGACGGTGGACAGGCCCTCACCCTCGGTCTTGAAGTAGGGCACCATGGTGCCGCTGGTGACCCATCCCACCAGCTTGCCGCCCCGATAGATCTCCATGCCCGCCCGCATGACGCCGCGATCCAGCAGCGCGATGGGAGCGATCTTCCTGGGCAGGCCGGACATATCGGAGAAGTCGCGATCCATGTACTTTACAAAGCAGCTGTGCTGCTTTTCCAGCGCGGCACGTCCGATGTAATCGCCCTTCTGCTCGGAGAAGCTGACGGCGAACTTGGCCAACGGCACGGCAAAGACGGGGATCTCGCTGCCGTCGGGAGCAGTGCCCATCTCATGACCGTACAGAGGCAGAGAAGCCTCCATGCGCAGCGTGTCCCGGGCGCCCAGACCGGCGGGACGTGCGCCCAGCTCCACCAGACGGTTCCACAGCCACTCCGCGTCCTCGCTGTGGACATAGACCTCGTAGCCCAGAGGTTCTCCGGTGTAGCCGGTCTTGGCGACGTGGGCGTAATGGCCCTCCAGCGATACTGAGCCCAGCGCGTTCTTCATAGGCTCTGTCAGCTGTGCGCCGCCGTTGAGCGCCGTCAGCATTTCCTTGCTCTTAGGCCCCTGCACGGCGATGGCCGCCCAGCCCTTCGATATGTCGGTGATGGTGCAGTCAAAGCCCTCCAAAGCCTTTCGCAGATGCACCAAGTCTTTTTCTGTATTGGCGGCGTTCACCACCAGCAGATAGTTGTCCTCCTCGAACATGTACAGGTACGCATCGTCCACAGCCCCGCCGTTCTCATTGGGGATGATGCAGTACTGCGCCAGATTCACGTCCAGCGCCGCCACGTTGCTGGTCAGCACGTGCTGCAGGAATTTCCTGCGATCCGGCCCTTCGATCAGCAGACGGCCCATGTGGGACACATCAAACAGGCTGCATACCTGCCGGGTGTAGAGGTGCTCGGCAATAATGCCGCTGGGGTACTGGATGGGCATTTCCCATCCGCCGAAGTCCACCATTTCCGCGCCGGCGGCCACATGGACGTCGTATAGCTGGGTACGCTTCAGTTCGCTCATGCGATTTTCCTCCTTAAAGATCGTTTCTTTTTGGCAGCAAAAAAGGACACAAAGCCGCTCTTTACGGCTTTGTGCCCCCGTTGAGTTACCTGAGAGATTCCCTCCGCTATGGGAGGTTGCACCTTCGGTGGTCGGGCGTTTCCGTCCGGCCTTTTCGGAGTATCGTCCGGAATCGGTCCTTTTGCCTGAGAGCTTCTGCGTTCCCCTTCGGCGCCGCCTAAGCGATCTCTCCCGATCCCATCGTCCGATCGATATGAAATTTCGGCAGAGGAAACTGTTTCCCCTGCCGTAATTGTATCATTCGAAAAACAAATTTGTCAAGACTGAATTCCCGCGGCGTGTCAGTCAGGCCGCTGTCTGCCGCAGAGGCTGAAGCGGCATTTTTATCGCCGCGCGGGAGCTTCGTGCTATTTATACGTCCTGATCACGGATTCCGCCACCTCCCGCTTGGATATGCGCTGATCCATGGACTGCTTTTCGATATAGCGGTGGGCCTCCGGCTCTGTCATGCCAAGGCACTCGATCAGCAGCCATTTGGCGCGGTTGACCAGCCGGATCTCCTCGATCCTTTCCTCTACCGTGGCCTGCTTTGCCTCCATCTGGCGCATCCGCTCGCGGGTGGCGCAGAGGACCCGCAGGTTCTGCGCCACCATCTGCATACCGGTAGGCTTGGCCAGTGTGAGCACGCCATAGCTGACAACTCTGGCGTAGATGTCGTCGAACTGATCGTTCCGCACCAGCAGGAGGACTCCCGCACCGCTTCCGGTGCAAATGTCCACCGCCAGATGCAGCCCGAAGTCATCCGGCAGCGGCGCGTTGATCAGCACAATATCAAATGACGCCTCCGCGATCTTGCGGCGCGCTTCTCCCACGCTGTGTACCGTCGTCACCGGCCAGTAATCCGTCACGGGGAGCAGCGGCATGATCTTTGCGGTAAAGCTGTCCGAGGCTGTGACGAGCAGCACACTGTACGTCCGTTCCTGAAAGACCATGTTCTCCCCTCCTTTCATCTGCTTCCGGCAGATCGCTTATGGACGGCAATAGGCAGAGATCACGGCCTCCGGGAGATGCTGGCGGATAAATGCGCTCGCCTCTGCCAGCGCGGCAGCCTCCGGCAGAGAGGCGGGCAGCTTTTCCAGCCCGTCCAGCACCTCGGTCGGCGCGGTGTAAACGTTGAAATCAGAGGCGGGGCAGAGCTGCAGGTCGTGCTCAAGCCCATACATCCCGGCATAAATCAGGAGCGTGTAGGCAATATACGGGTTTGTCATCGGGTCGGCAGAGCGCAGCTCGGCGCGGCGGTATTCGCCCACCGCCGCCGGGATGCGGATCAGCTGGGAGCGGTTTTCCGCCGACCATGTCACGTAGAGCGGGGCTTTGTCGCTGCCAAGGCGGCAGTAGGACTCCTCGCAGGGGTTCAGAAACAGCGTCATCTCCCGGATGTTCTCCAGGATTCCCGCAATGACGCTGGGCAGCGGCTGGGTGTTCCCGTCGCATTTGACCGAGACGTTGATGTGCATCCCGTTCCCGTCACAGTCCGCCAGCGGCTTGGGGGAAAAGCTGGCGCAGAGCCCGTTCTGCGCCGCCACGGTGCGAACCATCGCGTGGAAGGTGACGGCGTTGTCGGCAGCCGCGAGGGGGTCCGAATACCGGAAGTCGATCTCGTTTTGTCCCGGGCCGCTCTCGTGGTGGGAGCTCTCCGGACAAATGCCCATCCGCTCCAGCATCAGGCAGATCTCCCGGCGGATCGTTTCCCCCCTGTCGTCCGGCGCGATGTCCATGTAGCCCGCCCGATCATAGGGAATCCTGGTGGGCTCGCCGTATTCGTCCAGACGGAACAGATAGAACTCCATCTCCGCGCCAAATGCGAAGCGGAAGCCCTTGGCCTCGGCGGTCGCCACCGCCCGCTTCAGGATGCTCCGCGTATCCCGTTCAAAGGGCCTGCCGTCCGGATAGGAGATGTCGCAGAACATCCGCACCACCTTGCCCTGCTCCGGCCGCCACGGAAGCTGGATCAGCGTGGAGGGGTCCGGGTGGAGCAGCAGATCGGAGCGGATCTCGCCGCCGAAGCCCTCCACCGCCGAGGCGTCAAAGGCGATCCCGTAGGTGAAGGCCCGCTTGAGCTCGGCGGGCATGATCGCCACGTTGTGCTGCTTTCCATAGACGTTGCAGAAGGCCAGACGGATAAACTTGACGTCCTCCTCCTGCACGAACTGCATTACTTCTTCCGGCGTGTACTTCATGTTCTCACCTGCTTTCCTCAATTCAAAACATACATCTGACGATAGGGATTTTTCGTGTCCGGCGTGATCACCGTAAAGGGCGCAGCCATGACGGCGTCCCGATCCCCTCCGAAAAATGCGCAGTAGTTCTCCACATATTTCCCGATCTCGGCGAGGTCGTCCTCTCCGGCAGGGCGCGCATCGACCTGCTCGGGCAGGCGCAAGCCCCTGCCGTCTGAGCGCAGATAGAGCTTCCCGCCGTACATGCCGGTGCAGGGGAAATTGCTCACGATGGGGCGGCGCGTTTGGGACAGTCCCAGAACAAGGATGATCCCGCCCGCCTGATATTCTCCTAAAAAGCTTCCCGCCTTACCGCCGATGACCAGCGCCGGCACTTTATCGCCGTAAGCCTTCATGTGGATGCCCGCGCGGTAGCCGGCATCCCCCTGCACGTAGATCTCACCGCCCCGCATGGCGTATCCGGCGGCGTCGCCGATGCTGCCGTGGACGATGATCCGCCCGTCGTTCATCGTATCGCCGACGGCGTCCTGGGCGTTGCCGCGCACCTCGATGCAGGCGCCGTCCAGATAGGCGCCCAGCGCATTTCCCGGCGTCCCCGTGATCTCCAGCCGTCCTCGCTCCGCCCCTGCGCCGATGAATCTCTGCCCAAGGCATCCGGTGATACGCAGCGTGCCGGGGCTGTGCCGGATCTGCTCATTCAGCCGGCGATGATCCAGCTGTGACGCATCGATATGAAACATGATACCACGCCTCCCGTCGATTTTCTATTCTAAATTATTCTCCGGCATGAGAAATTCCGAGAATTTTCAGCTCTCTGTCGGTCAAGCCGACGCCCCGCAGCATCAGGCGGTTTCCCCGCAGCGCCTCCACGGAGTTGATGCCCATGCCGCCCATCATCTCCTTGATCTCGTGCCGCCATGCGGTCATCAGGTTGACGAGCCGGCGGCTTCCCTCGTCAATGTCGAGGCGCTTGACCAGCTCCGGTCTCTGGGTAGTGATCCCCCAGTTACAAAGCCCGGTCTGACAGCTTCTGCACAGATGGCATCCCAGCGCCAGCAGGGCGGCGGTGCCGATGTAGCAGGCGTCCGCCCCCAGCGCGATGGCCTTGACCACATCGGCGGAGGAACGGATGCTGCCGCCGGCGATCAGGGACACATGATTGCGTATCCCCTCCTCCCGCAACCGCTGATCCACCGCGGCCAGCGCCAGCTCAATGGGTATTCCCACATTATCCCGGATGCGGGTGGGAGCCGCGCCGGTGCCGCCCCGGAAGCCGTCGATGGCGATGATATCCGCGCCGCTGCGGGCGATCCCGCTGGCGATGGCCGCAATATTGTGTACCGCCGCCACCTTGACGATGACAGGCTTTTGGTAAGCCGTCGTCTCCTTCAGGGAATAGACCAGCTGCCGCAGATCCTCAATGGAGTAAATATCATGGTGGGGCGCGGGTGAGATGGCGTCCGTCCCCTCCGGCACCATTCTGGTGCGGGAAATGTCGCCGACGATCTTGGCTCCCGGCAGATGTCCGCCGATACCGGGCTTTGCGCCCTGCCCCATTTTGATCTCGATGGCGGCGCCGGCATTCAGATACCGCTTATGTACGCCGAACCGTCCGGAGGCGACCTGCACGATGGTGTTCTCGCCGTAGGCGTAAAAATCCTCGTGGAGCCCGCCCTCGCCGGTATTGTAGCAGATGCCAAGCTCCTGCGCCGCTCTGGCAAGGCAGGCATGGGCGTTGTAGCTGATGGAGCCGTAGCTCATGGCGGAGAACAAAACCGGCATGGACAGTGAGAGCTGCGGCGGCAGATCGCAGTTCAGCCGTCCGTCCGCCTCTCTCTGCATACGCTCCGGCTTCCTGCCCAGAAACACCCGCGTCTCCATAGGCTCCCGCAGGGGGTCAATGGGTGGGTTCGTCACCTGCGAGGCGTTGATCAGTATTTTGTCCCAGTAGACCGGAAAATGTCGGGGATTCCCCATGGAGGACAGCAGCACGCCGCCGCTCCCCGCCTGCCGGTAAAGCTCCTTGACGGTATCCTCGTCCCAGTTGTCGTTTTCCCGGAGGGCGCAGCTGCTCTTTTGTATCTTCAGTGCATGAGTGGGACAGAAGCAGACGCACCGCTGGCAATTGACGCATTTGCTCTCGTCGCTGACCATGATCTGCCTCTCCGCATCGAACCGGTGGACCCCGTTGGCGCACTGCCTCTCGCAGATACGGCAGTTGGTACACCGCTCCTCGCGGCGGATGACCTCAAATTGCGGGTAGATATAGTCGATCCCCATCAGTATCGTCCCTCCTTCACCCGAACGATCACCGGCTCGCCGCCGGCAGGGGCAAACAGGTTTTCCGCGTCCGGCTCCATAGCCCGGATCGCCGCCTCCTCGCTGGCGATCAGCACCTTGTCGTCCTTTTCCGCCACCACCAGGCTGCGCAGCTTCAGCCGGTCGTTCAGTGCCATCAAGCCGCCTGTAAAGCCCAGAATGATGGAAAAGGGTCCCGTGATCAGAAGACTGGAGAATACGGTGCGGAGATACCGGAGCTTTGTCTGCTCCGCCTCGCCCTTCGTCTCGATGGTGGACCAGAAGGGGGCCGCGATCACAGCGGACAGCTCCTCCAGCGAAAGCTCCTGCCTGCGGAGAAGGTAATCCGCGATATAGGTGATGACCTCGGTATCCGTCTGCAAGGTGCAGCGGTAGCCGAACATTTCCATGAAGCGGCGATTGGCGTCGTAGGAGGATATTTCCCCGTTGTGGACGATGGAACGATCCAGCAGGGCGAACGGGTGCGCGCCGCCCCACCAGCCCGGTGTATTGGTGGGGTACCGGCCATGCGCCGTCCAGCTGTAAGCCGCATAGTCCTCCAAACGGTAGAAGTGTCCCACATCCTCCGGGAATCCCACCGCCTTGAACACCCCCATATTCTTCCCGCTGGAAAAAACATACACGCCCTTCATCTGCGTGTTGATCGCCATGACGGTGCGCGCCACGCACTCCTCCTCGTCTATCTGCATGGAGGCCAGCACGCTGCGAAGCGGCGTCACAAAGAACCGCCAGATCAGCGGCTCATCCGTAATGGCAGGCGTTTTCCTTGTGGGGATACGCTCCTCGCGGACGATCTCCATCGTCTCCCGCAGGAAGGCCTCGCAGTTCTTTCTGGCGGCGCGATCCTCCAGAAACAGATGCAGCGCAAAAAAGTCCCGATACTCCGGATAGATCCCGTAGGCGGCAAAGCCGCCGCCCAATCCGTTGGAGCGGTCGTGCATGGGCTTCATGCTTTCGATGATGGTCTCGCCGGTCATAAGACGCCCCTCTCTGGAGAGCACCGCGGCGATGGCGCAGCCGGACGGGATCCGGATCTGCCCCTCGATTTTACTCATATCACCAACCCCTAAATAAGAAAAAAGAACGAGGTGTGTTCGCAGAAAAAGCGCACTTTTTCCACAGAACATCCTCGTTCTTCTTTTAAGATACGAGAAAAGCCGCCGTTTTGCAAGATTACAATTTACCAAAATTTGCGTCCCTGCAAAAAACGATTTTCAACAAATCGACAGTTGACTTTCCGGGCGGCGGGATGTATATTTTGCGTTGTTCAGAGACATTGGCGTCTCGGAGGCAGTACCTGCCGTGGCGCCAGTGGCTCTTTTTTTATTTTTCTGAAAGGATGACTCACTATGACGACTGTACCGGAAATATTTGGAAGCATGGTCTTTGACAGCCGCGTGATGAAGGCTCGCCTGTCCGGGGAAGTATATCATTCCCTGAAGCACACCATTCAAAAGGGAACGAAGCTGGACCCCTCCGTTGCCAACGCGGTGGCCGCCGCCATGAAGGACTGGGCAGTTGAGAACGGCGCGACCCACTTCACCCACTGGTTCCAGCCCCTGACCGGGATCACGGCGGAGAAGCACGACAGCTTTATCACTCCCGCGCCGGACGGCAGAGTGATCATGGAATTCTCCGGCAAGGAGCTGATCCGCGGCGAGCCGGACGCCTCCTCCTTCCCCTCCGGCGGTCTGCGCGCCACCTTCGAGGCGCGGGGCTACACGGCATGGGACCCCACCAGCTACGCTTTCATCAAGGGCAAGACGCTCTGCATCCCCACGGCGTTCTGCTCCTACGGCGGAGAGGCGCTGGATAAGAAAACGCCCCTCCTTCGCAGCATGGAGGCGCTGAACCGGCAGGCTCTCCGGGTGCTGAAGCTGTTCGGCAGCGAGGAGGTCAAGCACGTGACGCCTTCTGTCGGCCCGGAGCAGGAATACTTCCTGATCGACAAGGCGCTGTACGAGCAGCGCAGGGACCTGGTCTACACCGGCAGGACGCTGTTCGGTGCCAAGCCCCCCAAGGGGCAGGAGCTGGACGACCACTACTTCGGCTCCATCAAGCCCCGCGTCGCCGCCTTTATGGAGGAACTGAACACCGAGCTGTGGAAACTGGGCATCCTCGCCAAGACGGAGCACAATGAGGTGGCTCCCGCCCAGCACGAGCTTGCCCCCATCTATACCACCACCAACCGCGCCACCGACCAGAACCAGCTGACCATGGAGATCATGCAGCGGGTGGCCGCCAAGCATGGCATGGTGTGCCTGCTCCACGAGAAGCCCTTCGCCGGCGTCAACGGCAGCGGTAAGCACAACAACTGGTCGCTCTCCACCGATACCGGCGTCAACCTGCTCTCTCCCGGCGAAACGCCCCACGAAAACGCCCAGTTCCTGCTGTTCCTTGCGGCGGTCATTCAGGCGGTGGACGACTATCAGGGGCTGCTGAGAGCCTCCGTTGCGACGGCCGGAAACGACCACCGGCTGGGCGCCAATGAGGCGCCTCCCGCCGTGATCTCCATATTCCTCGGCGATGAGCTGACCGCCGTGCTGGACGCCATCGAGACGGACTCCGCCTACGTCGGCGCGGAAAAGAAGAAAATGAAGCTGGGCGTCGATGTGCTCCCCCGCTTTATCCGGGACACCACGGACCGCAACCGCACCTCTCCCTTCGCCTTCACCGGCAACAAATTCGAGTTCCGGATGCTGGGCTCCTCTAACTCCATCGCCTGTGCCAACATCATGCTCAATGCCGCGGTAGCCCAGTCGCTGAAGCTCTACGCGGATGAGCTGGAGCAGGCGGAGGACTTCAACGCCGCCCTGCATGAGCTGATCAAGCGCACCATCAAGGCGCACAAGCGGATCATCTTCAACGGGAACGGCTACGATGACACGTGGATCCGGGAGGCCACGGAGAAGCGGGGCCTGCTCAACCTGCGTACCACGCCGGACGCGATCCCGGAGATCTTGAAGCCGAAGAATATCGAGATGCTGACGACCCAGAGAGTCTATACCGAGGCGGAGCTGCGCTCCCGGTATGAGATCATGCTGGAAAACTACTGCAAAACGGTGTGCATCGAGGCGCAGACCATGAGCGATATGGCGCGCAAGCAGATCCTGCCCGCCGTGGCGCACTACGCCGCGGACGTGGCGCGGGACGCTGCCGGCAAGCAGGCATTGGATCCCGACATCCGCTGCGGCTATGAGACGAAGCTCGTCAAGAAGCTGACGGCAGTGGCTGAAAGCATCGACACGCGTGTCGATGCGCTGGACGGCGCGATCGCCAGGTTCAAGACCCTCAGCGATGTGACCGAGGGTGCAAATTTCATTCGGGATGAGATGCTCTCCCGTATGACGGAGCTGCGGGTCGCCGCAGACGAAGCGGAAACGCTGACGGCGGAGAGCGCGTGGCCGTTCCCCACCTACGGTGATCTGCTGTTCAGCGTCAAGTGACCGCAGCAAAAAAGAGGCGGCACCGCGAGCACAGCACTCGCCCTGTTGCACACAGATACTATTTAGGAGGTCAATGCGATGTGTTCTATCATGGGCTACTGTGCCGAGGACGCAGATCACGCGCTGTTCAAAGAGTGCTTTGACAAAACCCTCTCCCGCGGCCCCGACGACAGCCGTATCGTGGACACGGGGAAAGGGCTGCTGGGCTTTCACCGGCTCGCCATCATGGGCTTGCAGCCAGAGGGGATGCAGCCCTTCCAGCTGGGTCACAGCTATGTGGTCTGCAACGGTGAGATCTACGGATTCGAACGGATCAGGGAGGCACTGCAGGAGAAGGGCTATACCTTTGAGAGCGGCTCCGACTGTGAGATCCTGCTCCCGCTGTATAAGGAGTACGGCGTGGAGATGTTCCGGATGCTGGACGCGGAATTTGCGCTGATCCTGTACGATGGAGACACGGAAAGCTATATCGCCGCCCGCGATCCCATCGGCATCCGCCCGCTCTACTACGGCTATGACGCCGCCGGCGCCATCGTCTTTGCCAGCGAGCCCAAAAACCTGGTGGGGCTCTGCGGAAAGATCATGCCGTTCCCGCCGGGACACTATTACAAGGACGGAAAATTCGTCTGCTACCGGAACATCACCGCCGTCAGGAAGGTCTGTCGGGACGACATAGAGACCGTATGTACGTCCATCCGCGAAAAGCTCATCGCCGGTATCCGGAAGCGGCTGGTGTCCGACGCCAAGGTCGGCTTCCTCCTCAGCGGCGGTCTGGACTCCTCGCTGGTGTGCGCGGTGGCACAGCGATGCTCTGACCAGCCGATCCGCACGTTTGCCATCGGCATGAGCGAGGACGCCATTGATCTGAAGTACGCCAGAGAGGTGGCGGACTACATCGGCAGCCAACACACGGAGGTCTATATGACGCCGGAGGAGGTCATCGCCTCGCTGGAGACGGTGATCGCGCTGCTGGGCACCTACGACATCACCACCATCCGCGCCAGCATGGGGATGTATCTGGTCTGCAGGGCGATCCACCGGCAGACCGACATCCGGGTGCTGCTGACCGGCGAGATCAGCGATGAGCTGTTCGGCTATAAATACACCGACTTCGCCCCGTCGGCGGCGGAGTTCCAGGCGGAGGCGGTCAAGCGTATCCGGGAGCTGCACATGTACGATGTGCTGCGGGCTGACCGCTGCATCTCCGTGAACTCTCTGGAGGCGCGGGTACCCTTCGGCGATCTGGATTTTGTGGGATACGTGATGAGCATTGACCCGGAGTTGAAGCTGAATAAGTATGGAAAGGGGAAATACCTGCTTCGCCACGCCTTCGAGGGGGATTACCTCCCCCACGACATCCTCTATCGGGAAAAAGCCGCGTTCTCCGATGCGGTGGGTCATTCCATGGTGGATTACCTGAAGGACTACGCGGAGCATCGCTACACCGACAGCGAATTTGAGGAAAAGCGTCAGGCATATGCACACGCCCGGCCCTTTACCAAGGAGTCCCTTTTGTACCGCGAGATTTTCGAGACGTATTACCCCGGTCAGAGCGAGATGGTCGCGGATTTCTGGATGCCCAACAGGGCGTGGAAGGGCTGCGATGTGAACGACCCCTCTGCCCGGGTGCTTGCCAACTACGGCGACAGCGGGAAATAACAGCAGGCGGGTGCGCCACAGCCGCCCATGGAAAACAGCCGGGCACCCGAAGATCCGTGACCGCGCCGCGCAGGTGCTGCTGGGGCATATCCTGCCGGGCGAGGTGATTCGCCAACCCTCGCTATCCAAACTGCGCCGCATCACCGTCAAATGAAACGGTGATGCGGCGCAGTCCCGCCTTTATTGCAGTTTCTTCAATCGCTTCTGTCCTGCCCTTTAGTCATTCTTGAAGAACGCCACCACAACGGCGCCGGGACCTGCATGCGTCCCGATCACGCTGCCCACCGTTGTGTAGCGGACTTCTTTCAGGTTACCCTCCCAGATGTGGCGGCTATCCTCGATGTACTTTAATAGAAGCGCATCGGAAAGTCCGCTGTAACCAAGCAGCACCGGCTTGCTGAAATCAATGCCGCCCGCCTTGTCGATCTCCTGAACGAGCAGGTTGTTGCCCATTTTAGAGCCGCGCGCTTTTCCGAGTACGCGGATCTCCCCGTCAACAACGGAAAGCACGGGCTTGATGTTCAGTACCCCTCCGGCAAACGCGGCTGTCTTTGAAATGCGGCCGCCCCGCTTGAGGTATTCGAGGGTGTCCACCAGTGCCACAACGACGATTTTTTCCTTTTCCGTCTCCATAGCCTTCGCGATTTCCTGCGCGGAGGCTCCCGCGTCCAGAAGCCGGAACGCAAGCTCCACAAGGATACCGGTGCCCATGGCCGCGCTTGCGCCGTCCACAACATAGATATTCTCATAATCCTCCGCCGCGATCACGGCGCTTTGATAGGTGCCGGAGAATCTGGACGCGAGGGTGATGACAACGGCGGCCTCTCCCGCCTGCTTTGCCTTTTCAAACTCTTTGATAAAGTCGTTCGGCGCCGCCTGACTGGTGGTGGGCAGCACATCACTCTCGACCAGCTTCTCATAAAACGTTTTGTTGTCGATGGTCACGCCGTCGATGTATTCCTCCTGCCCGAAGTGAACGGTGAGGGGGACCGTATAGACCCGTGCTTTGATCTCAGGAACTAAGTCCGCAGTGGAATCAACAATAATCCTTGTTTTCAATTTCGTCAATCTCCTATTCTTCGCTATTTTGAGCGATGGCCTCAAGACTTATGCTGATGGCAGAAAGGCTGCGGTAAAATGCCGCTCGTTCGTCCTCTGTTAAGGTATGGCTGATCGTACCAAGCACTGTGCCGATTTTCTCTGCGATTCTTCTGCCGACTTCCTGACCTTTTTCTGTCAAGCGCAAAGGGCTTCTGTACCGTTTGGCCCGTTCAGAATTCCGGACGATAAATCCGTTACTTTCCAGATACTCCAACGCACGGGAAATGGTCGCCTTGTCCTCCTCGCAATGCTCACACAGCTCTGCCGAGGTCACGCCGTTCAGCGAATATATGTAGTACAGGCAGGATACATGGACGCTTCTCAGATGATATGCGGCCATCTCCTGATTTTTTATCCTTCGGATATCACGGCTGATTCGGTTGATTAAAACTGTAAATGTCTCAAATCTTTCCTGCATGGTTACCTCTCATCTCCAAGAATGTTGAAGTTTCAACATGCGAATCTTATCACGTAGATGTTGAAATGTCAACAACAAACTCTGCATCGCTTTCATTCTTTGATCGGCATCCCATGCCGCAGGATTTCTGCGCCCAATTCCGCGACGCAGGCGTGGATGCCTGTCATCTACGAGGCGGCCGGCAACCAGTCTCCAGAGGAAAGTCTCGACCATGTGAGGCGCTATCTGCTCGACTGACCTCCCGTATCAAATAAAAATCACCGCCCCATCGGGCGGTGGTTTTTATTTGCCCGGCAAAAGCCGGCGGATGCGGACGATATCTCCCGCAGGGAGGAGCTCCACCGCGGCAAGTATGCTTCCGGCGGCGCCTTACCCTTTATGCGTACCGCTTTCGCAGGGTCAGATTCATGTAGTGCAGGTACAGCATCCCGAAGGGGTTTTTATAGTCCTCGTGCCACGGCTTGTTCCTGCCGCAGAAGTGCAGGACCGCCGTGTTCCGCATGACCCAGCTCAGGTCGTGCTTACCGGTGCTGCGGATGAGATACTTGGAGTAGTTCCGCACATCGTAGTTCCAGAGGACGTCCTCCACCGGTCGGGTCTCCTTGCCGTAGAGGATGTTGAATACGTCCTGATCCGGCAGGATCAGCTCCTTTTCGTGCTCGCTGACGCAGGCAAAGACATCCTCCGCCGTCACCAGCTTGCGGGCGGCAGTCAGGTCGATGAGCATGACGCCGGAGTTGAAATACTCGTGCTCCGTGTCCAGCCGCATCTGATTGATGCCGTTGGCCATCTCGGTGAGCCCCGTGTGGGACGCCGCCGCAAAGGCTTTGCCGTACAGATCCATCTCCCACAGGGGCCGCAGCGGGTTGATAATGAGCATATCCGGATCGAGGTACAGCACCCGCTCCACCTCCCGGGGCAGGATCAGCGGAGAGAGCAGCCGGTAGTACATCTCCTTAGGGTAGCGCTTGCTGGTGGGGGCGCTTTCAAAGAGCGCCGCGTCCACGGCGATGGGCCTCAGTGCCGCGCCGAAGGCAGCGCAGAACGACGCCAGCTCCTCCAGCTTCTCCACAGGGATGGCGCTGTGGAGCAGGTACACAGTGACGTCCGTCTCCGCGGGGTTGCTGGCGAAAAGGGAATCCAGCATGACCTTGCAGGGCAGCAGATAGTTTTCATCAAGCGTCAGCAGTATATTCATCACGGTCTCCTCCGTTTCTGTTTTCAGCTCACCTCCTTCAATATAATGCAGATTTCAGGGCGTCCGCAAGGGGGCAAGGCTATTGTTCACACTTTGTTCAGAGAGGGGTCGCGGGATCGGTGGAAAGTTTTCTCTCCTTCTTCTCCCATGACGCAAACCCAAACGGCGCCGGCATGAGCCGGCGCCGCCTGGACCCTATTTCCGGTTTTGTCACGCCTTCCGCAGGAACAGCACGCCCAGCGTGCCCGGGCCGCAGTGGGAGGAAACCGTGCAGCCCGCCTGAGTGACGAATACCTCCTCGAAGGGAGCCAGCTCCCGCACCAGCGCCGTCAGCTGCGACAGCGTCTCCTCCGGCACCTCGCCGGAATGGGTGATGAAGGCGTGGTCGGCTACCACCGCCTTCCCCGCCAGCCGCTCCACGATGTACTGGCGATACACCTTGTCCATGGAGCCGCGGTACTTTTTGCACACCACCAGCTTGCCCTCCCGCATCTCCAGACAGGGCTTCAGCTTCAGCATGTTGGCGCCCAGTGCCGCCACGCCGCTGCACCGGCCGCCCTTCCACATGTACTCCAGCGTGTCCAGCACGAAACTGGTGTCGCTGTGAGGGGCCAGGCGGCGCAGCTCTGCCGCGATATCCGCCGCCGCCATGCCGGCATCCCGCAGCTTGGCTCCCCGGAGGGCCAGCAGACCGCCGCCGGTGGACAGCTGGCGGCTGTCCACCACGTGGATCTCTCCCCGCTCCGTCAGCTCCTGCGCCGCCAGCACCGCGTTCTGGCAGGTGCAGGACAACTCCGCGCTGATGTCGATATGTACGATGTCATAGCCCTCCGCCAGAATGGGGGCGAAAAATGACTTGAACTCCTCCGGACTCACCGCCGCCGTCTTGGGCAGGGTGCCGCGGCTGCGATAGTCTGCGTACAGGTCTGCCGAGGTGTAGCGCCCGTCGTCGGGGAACACCCGTTCCCCGCTCTGAATGGTCAGGGGCACCGTGCGGATCCGGAAACGCTCCAGCAGCTGGGGCGTCAGGTCGCAGGTGCTGTCGTAGGTGATGCAGACAGGTCTGTGCATGGGGGTCGTCCTCCTATTCTCTCCGATTGTAGGGGCAGTATACCGGAGAAACCTCAACACAAACTCAAAAAAGCCTCGATTTTCGAGAGCGGATGTGATAAAATTCAGAAAAAACGCTGGAGGGATGGTCATGTTCCGTATTCTGGTAGTTGAGGACGACGACAGCGCCCGCTTTCTGATGTGCGAGGTGCTGCGGCGGGCGGGATATGAGCCCTGCCCCGCCCGGGACGGTGTGGAGGCGCTGGAGGTGATGGAGCACTACCAGTGCGATCTGGCGGTGGTGGACATCACCATGCCGCGGATGGACGGCATCACCTTCACCCAGACGCTGCGGGAGGGAAACTGTGACCTGCCGGTGCTGATGGTGACGGCCCGGGTGACGCAGGAGGACAAGCGCCGCGGCTTTCGGGCAGGCACCGATGACTACATGATAAAGCCCGTGGACGAGGAGGAGATGCTCTGGCGCATCGAGGCGCTGCTGCGGCGGTATTGCAGCCGCGCGGACCGCCGGCTGCCGGTGGGAGCCACCGTTCTGGACCGCGGCTCCCTGCAGGTCGTTTCGCCTCAGGGCGCCCAGCAGCTCACCGCCAAGGAGTTCCTGCTTTTATACAAGCTGTTGTCCTACCCCCGCACACTGTTCACCAAGCGGCAGCTCATCGACGACATCTGGGATCTGGACAGCGAGGTGGACGAGCACACCGTGGAGGTCTACATCTCCCGCCTGCGGGAGAAATTCCGGGACAACGGGGACTTTGAGCTGCGGACCATCCGCGGCTTCGGCTACATGGGCATGCTGCGGGAGGATGAAGATGCGCAGAGCTAAGGTGAAAAAGGAGAACCCGCCGGTACGGCTGCTGGGCACTATGTTCCTGCTGGTACTGGGACTGGTGGTGGTATACGTGGTGCTGGCGCTGGGCATTGTCGCGCTGGCACAGCGGCTGGTACGTCTGGAGCTCACGGGCTATACGCTGCTGTGGCCCATCCTGATCCTGACCATCAGCGCCGTACTGGGCGTGGTGCTGGCCGTGTTCATCTTCCGCGGGTATCTGGCGCCGCTGTCTCGGCTGATGCAGGCCACGCAGGCCGTGGCCGCCGGAGATTACTCAGTGCGTGTGGAGATGCGGGGCGCACGGGGCGAGGTGGCGGAGTACATCCGCAGCTTCAACAAGATGGCGGAGGAGCTGTCCAGCGTGGCGCTGCTGCGGATGGACTTTGTGAACACCTTCTCCCACGAATTCAAGACGCCGCTGATCTCCATCCGCGGCTTCGCCAAGCTCCTGCAGAACGACGACCTGACGCCCCAGCAGCGGCGGGCCTATACGGACACCGTGGTGCAGCAGTCCCAGCGTCTGGCGGCCATGAGCACCCATATTCTGGAGCTTGCCCAGTACGAAAACACGGAGATCATCTCCGGCAAGACGCGGTACAGTCTGGACGAGCAGCTGCGCCGCTGCGTCCGGCAGCAGGAGCGGGACTGGCTGAAAAAAGGGCTGACGGTGGAGGGCGATCTGGATCCCGTGGAATATTACGGCAGTGAGGAGCTGGTGGAGCACATCTGGTCCAACCTCCTGTCCAACGCCATCCGTTTCACCCCCGACGGCGGCCAGATCACCGTGGTGCTGCGGCAGGGCGAGGGCGCGGCCCACGTGTCCATTTCCGACACCGGCGTGGGTATGGATGAGGAGACCCAGCGCCACATTTTCGAGAAATTCTACTGCGCCGCCCCCTCCTCCGGTGACCACGGCAACGGCCTGGGTCTGTCCATCGTGCAGCGGGTGGTAAAGCTGTGCGGCGGACAGATCACGGTATTCTCCCGTCCGGGAAAAGGTTCCACCTTTACAGTGACGCTGCCCGTGGAGCAGCTATGACGGCGTTTGACACAAGATCACAAAGGACGGCCGGAGCGCTCCCGCCATCATCGGCGGAGAGGGTATCGGGCCGACGCAAACGGGCGAAGGACCGGCGCTGCAGCTGCGCCGGTCCTTCGCCCAAAAGTACCAAAAGAGGAGAGAAATTAGCTTATTTGCTGCCGCAGGGGACCTTCTTCACCAGCCAGTCGTTGATCATGTCAGCGATCTGGTCGTTGTTGTCGTCCATCATCAGCATGTGGGAGTTTCCCTTGATGCCCATGGCCGGCAGGTTCATCCACGTGTGATCCGCGTGGAGCTCGTTGAGCTTGGCGTACCAGGCGGGCGCTGTCTTGCGGATGGAGTCCGCCCAGGAGTGAACGACCTTGTAGTCCTCGCTCATGAAGTCGCCGTACACGTACAGCTGGGGTATCTTGGCAAAAGCGCTCAGATCCTCGTCCAGCGCTGGCAGGCTCGCCGCCTCGATGAACACCACCGCCTTTACGAAGTCTGGATACTTCTGCATGATCTTTTTGGTATACAGCGCACCCTGGCTATGGACCATGATGATGACGCCGTCCACATGCTGCTGCATGCGCTCGATGTACTTGCAGTAGGCGTCGACGGTCCACTCGTCGGAGGTGAGCCAGCGGGGAACGCCCTGCATCATCAGCTGGTCATAGTGGTCAATGGGGAAACGGTTGCCCTCGTAGGGGATGGGATACGTCTCGCCCATCTTCAGGTTCAGCCAGCGGGACTCGTAGGAGTGGAAGATGGGAGGCGTGGGGTTGATCTCGGGGAACTTGGCCCAGCTGGCGCGGCCGCGCTCCACGGCGTCGGACACGTAGACGTTGAAGCCATGGCGCAGGAACAGGGTGTCGAAGCCCTCGCGGCCATCGGGAGTGGTCTCCCAGGTAACGCCGGTGAGACCGCCGCCGTGCCACATCAGAATGGGGTAGGGGCACACGGGCTCGGCCAACTCGGTGTACTGGACGTACATCTGCTTGGCCCAGTGGGTGCCGTTGGGGTCAGAGTGGAAGGTGAACTTACCCTGATAGGGAAAATCCTCCACAGGGGCGTTCTCCAGCTTGACCTTCTCACCGCCGACATGGAAGCTGCCGCGGTGCTTGACCTTGATAATATCGTCCATTACACTACCTCCCGTTACAGAACCAAGATACTGATGATGCCGGAGGCCACGATAGCCAGGGTAACGGCCACCAGGACCACGATGCCCTTGGACAGCGCCCACTGCTGGCCATCATCCGCGAAGATGTCCGTACTCAGCATGATGGCGGACTGACCGGAGCCGGAGGGCAGCAGGCAGGCGGTCAGGGTGCCAGTACCGATCAGGGCAGGGAACACGGAGACATTGATGCCCTCCTGGTACAGCACCACAGCCAGCGGTGCCAGTGCCGTCAGGAACAGGATTGCCGTGGCGGAGTTGGAGAAGAACTGCGTGATCAGACAGCTGAGGACACAGACGATGATCACCACGGTCACGATGCTCATACCTCCGAAGATGCCCTGGAAGATGCTCAGCAGCCAGGTGGCCACGCCGCAGACGTCCGCCGCCATGGCACCGCCGATGGCGATAACGGAGCCCACCGCGAAGATAATCTGCCAGTTGGTACCGTTCTTGAACACGTCGCCGATCTCGGCGATGGGCTCGCCGTCCACATGGAACAGGCAAAGCAGGCAGATCACGAAGCCCATGAACAGATTCTGGCCGATGTTGTTCAGGAACAGATACACACCGGACTCAGAGGGCAGCAGCATCAGGATGAACGGATAGAAGAAGGTTAGAATCACGGACACCAGCACGATGACCTGCTTCTTGGACATCTTCTTGAACTCCTCCGTCTGCAGCACGGAGACATCCAACTCCTTCATGCGCGTCAGGTCGAACTTAAAGACGAAGCGTGCCAGGGCCATCAGGAACGCGAAGGACAGAGCAGCCATGATGATGGCGGTGATCAGCCAGGTATTGCCGTCGCAGGCAGTGCCGATGGTGTTCAGCTGCGCGTCGAAGATGCTCATGTACAGCGCGGAGTAGGGCTTGAAGGGGAACAGCACCTCCGTGGTACCGGAGAGCGCCACGGTGGACAGCAGGAGGAAGCGGAACCAGTCGTCTTTTATGCTCATGCCCGTCACCTCCGAAACGGCGGACAGGATGGCAATAGCCAATAGGATGATGCCAAAGGAACCGATGACCGCGCCGATAACGATAATAGCCAGGAAGAAGAACGCGGTGAACAGATAGGGTCTGCCGTTGACCACCTTACGGGACAGCAGCCAGCGCACCAGGAACTCACCGGTCTTGGTTTTCTGGAAGATGTACACCATAATGAAGATGAAGATCATCAGCAAGGTGATGCTGTTGCCCAGCGTGGTGGTCACGATGGATGCGGCGGTATAGTATCCTGGGATCACGCAGGCTGTCAGCGCGATCACGGAGGACAGCAGCAGGCCGCCGGTGACGATGCTCATGTAGATCCAGCCGATCATAATGCACAGGTACTGAACGCCCATTCTGGTCACAGGGCCCCACGTGGGGATAAAGTAACCGGCGACGAACATGATCAGCAGTGAGATCACTGTCTGGATCATCTTAGATTTGCTCGTTTTCATGTGATTCCTCCTAAATACTTTGTGTGTCCGCGTCCCGCCGGGCGGGACACGTTTCGCTTACCGCAGCTTTTTGGCAACGCTATCGAACCGGTTCTCCTCCAGTTCTCTCACAAGAGGCAGGCCGATGAAGTCGTTGAACTGGGAAAAGCTCATCATTTCGTCCAGGCAGTTCCGGGTCGTGCCGTTGGCGCGCAGGTCCATCAGCATGTCGTAGACTGCCTTGGCCGCCACAAACAGCGTGGAAATTGGGAACACCACCATATCATAACCGATCTCCTGCAGCTGTGCAGCAGTCAGAAGTGGTGTACGGCCTGTTTCCACCATGTTGGCGATGGTGGGCTTGGCAATGGCCTCATTGACCATGCGCATTTCCTCCACGCTCTCCAGCGACTCCACGAAGATGATGTCGGCCCCAGCCTGCTCATAGAGCCTGGCCCGGCGAATGGCTTCCTCCACGCCATGGTTGGTACGTGCGTCGGTGCGGGCGATGATGAGGAAGTCGGGGTCCTGCCGCGCGGCTGCGGCGGCGCGGATCTTGTTGACCATTTCTTCCGCGTCCACCACCTGACGGCCCAGCATGTGGCCGCATTTCTTGGGCGTGGTCTGGTCCTCCAGCTGGATGGCGGCAGCTCCAGCTCTCTCATACTCCCGTACGGTACGCACCAGATTCACCACATTTCCGAAACCGGTGTCGCCATCGCAGATAACGGGAACGGACACGGCCGCACACATATCCTTGGCCCGCTCCACCATCTCGCTCATGGTCATCAGGCCCACATCCGGTGCGCCCAGCTTGCTGGCGGACTGTCCGTAGCCCGTCATGTACACGCAGGGAAAGCCCGCGGCTTCCGCCAGTCTGGCGCTGAGCGCGTCGTATGCGCCCGGCAGGACCAGGATCTCCTTGGCGTCCACCAGTTCTCGCAGTCGTTTTCTTGCCTCCATACACACTCCTTTCTCTAACTCTACACAGAGCGCCGGATCAGATCACGTGGTCCTCTGCCAGCGCCTCCAGCTGCTCTTTGTCCAGACCCAGCAGCTGGCCGTAGATCTCTTCATTATGCTGGCCCAGAGCCGGTGCGCAGGTCACGACCTCCGGCATCATATCCAGCAGCTTGACGGGGTTTCCGTTGACGCGCATATCGCCGATGACCGGATGCTTCACGGGGATGAACATCTGGCGGTCCTCCACGACGTGAGGGTCATGGCTGATCTGGTACAGATCGTTGATGGGGGACGCGGGGACGCCGGCGGCATTGATGGCGTCGTAGGCCTCCGCCGCCGTCACGGTGGTGCTCCACTTCTCGATCTCCACCTTTAGGGCGGCGTGGTTCTCGCAGCGCAGGGCGTTGTTCAGGAAGCGGGGGTCGGTCAGCAGGTCCTCGCGGTGCAGCACCCTGGTACACAGCAGGTTGAACAGCTTATCGTTGCCGCAGCCGATGACGAAGCTGCCGTCCTTGGCCTTGAAGGAATCGTAGGGATAAGCGGAGGCGTAGCGATTGCCGATACGGCGGGGCAGCTTGCCGGAGGCGAAGTAGCGCTGAGTACCGGTCTCCAGACTGGAGATCACGCTGTCCACAAGGGCCACATCCACGCGCTGGCCCTTTCCGCTGAGTTCTCTGGCGTGCAGCGCCGTCAGGACGCCGATGGTCAGATTCATGCCGCCCAGCACATCGCCGATGGCGGTGCCCACACGCAGAGGCTCGCCGTCCGGCTCGCCGGTGATGCTCATCAGGCCGCCGTAGGCCTGGGCGATAATGTCGTAGCCGGGGCGGGCGGAGTTGCGGCCGTAGCTGCCGAAGCCGGAGACGGCGGCGTAGATGATGCGGTCATTGACCTCCTTCAGCACGTCGTAGCCCACACCCAGCTTGTCCATGACGCCGGGGCGGTAGTTCTCCACCACCACGTCAGCCTTCTTCACCATGGCCAGAAACAGCTCCTTGCCTTTGGGGTCCTTCAGGTTCAGCGTAACGCTCTTCTTGTTGCGGTTCACGTTGGCGTAGTAGAGACTGGAATTGTTGACGAACGGGCCCATGCCGCGGGTGTCGTCGCCCTTGACAGGGATCTCGATCTTGATCACGTCGGCGCCGAAATCCGCCAGCATCATGGTGCAGTACGGACCGGCCAGCACACGGGTCAGGTCCAGTACCACAATATCTTGTAAAGCTTTCATGGTTCCTCCTGTCAGCAGCACGGGCTCTTGGCCGCGATGTTCATCTGATGCCCGCTGTAAATGCCATCGATCTCGGCGTGCTGCTCCTTGGACAGCGCCAGCAGCCGCTCAAAGTCGATGCCGGTATCGTAGCCCATTCGCTGGAGCATGTAGACCAGATCCTCCGTGGCGGTGTTGCCGGAGGCGCCGGGGGCAAAGGGGCAGCCGCCCAGCCCGCCCAGAGTGGACTGCACGGTGTCCACGCCGGCCTCAATGGCCGCCAGCGTGTTCACCAGCCCCATGCCGCGGGTGTCGTGGATGTGGACCTGCATTTTGGTGTCGGGGAAGCGCTCTATGATGCTCTTCACGGTGCGGCGCACCTGGGCGGGATCGGCGATGCCGATGGTGTCCGCCAGATAGACGGTGTCCACATCGCAGCTGCGGATGCGCTCCACGAAGCGCAGCACCTTGTCCAGGTCGGGAATACCCTCGAAGGGGCAGCCGAAGGTGGTGGCCATGCCGATGCACAGCTGCAGCTCGGGGAAGCTCTCGCGGATGCGGCGCAGCTCCTCGAAGGACTGGTCGTGGGTGCGGTTGATGTTGGCTTTGTTGTGGGACTCGCTGACGGAGATCACATATGTCAGATTCTTCAGGCCGGCAGCCTGGGCCAGCTCAGCGCCCTTGAAGTTGGGGATCAGTGCCACCAGCTCCTTGTCGGGGTACTTCTCCACGCAGTAGCGGGCCACCTCACCGGCGTCCACCATCTGAGGAATGGCCCGAGGGCTGACGAACGAGGTGATCTCCATGCTCCGGATACCGCAGGAGAACAGCCCGTCGATGTATTTGAGCTTCTCCTCCGTGGGCAGTACCTTCTTGAGGTTCTGCCAGCCGTCACGCGGCCCGCACTCAAGAACTTTGATCTTTTGCATTTTCTGTACGCCTCCTGTACACTTTTGAAATATGGTTAGCTTATTGTTGCTTAATTTTAATTTATCTGATTAAAAGATAGCGTTTTCGCTTAAAGATGTCAAGATGTTTTGCGAAGAATCAGGGATTTCAACAGAATTTATCCTCCGCTTTTGTGCAGATTTTCACCGTTATCAGCAGAAATCGCGGCGCATCTTCCGGGCAATTTATTTAAGCATTGACATTTGCGGTTAAAAAACGTATAATTAAGCAAGAAATTAAGGAGGTACACGGCACATGGGCGTTAAGCTGAAGGATATTGCGGAGCAGTGTGGCACATCGGTGGCCACCGTCTCCTATGTGCTCAGCGGCAAGGGAGTGGAGAGCCGTATCTCTTCCGAGATGCAGGAGCTGATCTTCGACACGGCGGAGCGGCTGGGATACGCGCGGAAGGCCGCGCCGCCCAAGCCGAAAAAGCCCCGCATCGCCATCTACTGGCCAAAAAAAGGGTTGGAGACCACGCTGGTGAGCATCATGAACGGGGTGAACTCGGCCATCCTGTTCGACACCGTGCCCATCAGCCTGACCATCTGCCCCTACGAGGCCAATAATCTCTATCTGGAGGACGACCTCTGGTCCAGCCGCGTATACGACGCGGCCATCATCGTCTCCGCCGGCGCGGGGGATCTGGCCACGCTGGCCAAGCGAAAGACCAAGATCCCCGTGGTGCTGCACAACCGCGTGCTGGAAGGTTACCCCTGCGTGTCCATCGACCAGGATGCCTCCGGCCGCATTGCGGCGGAGCAGGCTGTGTGCAAGGCGGGAGCCAACATCGGACTGGTCATCAATCCCGCCCAGTACCTGGGCCTGAACCAGCGCGCCAGCGCCATCAGCCAGACCTGCCAGGAGTACGGCGTGGACATCCACTCCCGCACCTTCTACTGCGAGAACAACATCGACGCGGGCTACGAGCTGGGCATCAAGATGATCCGGAACCACAACGTACCCAAGGCCATCATCTGCACCTACGACATTGTGAGCTTCGGCCTGATGCGGGCGCTGATCGAGGCCGACTATCGCGTGGGCAGTCAGGTGCAGATCATCACCACCTGCACCTCCCTGCCCCAGTTTTTCGCCAAATCCACGCCGCCCATGACGGTGGTGGACCTGAAAATGGAGGAGGTCACCCACCGCGCCGTGCGGCTGGCTATCGATCTGGCCCTCCAACGGCTGGACGCGGCGGACATCCGCCCCACCATCGTGACACCTCAGATCATCTATCGGGAATCCTGCCCCGTGCCCACCTTTGAGGAGGCGGAGCATCTGGAGCGCTGCAGGGCCGCCCACTCCACCGAGGTTTCGTAACACAAAAAACACCGGAGAAAGCGTACGCTTTCTCCGGTGTTCTTTGTGTTATATGGCGGTTCAGGGCGGCAGGCAAAGCAAGACGCCGGACAGGAGGAAAACCTCCCATCCGGCGGTCTTTTTCAGACAGAGCCTTTTACTTGGCGAACTCCTCCGCCAGCTCCTTGGTGACGCGCAGATACTCCTCAATATCCTCCACCGTGTGGCAGTGCATCGGGGAAACACGGATGGCGCCGGTGAGGCCCACACCCTCCACGATGCGCTTGGAGTACACGCTGCTGTTCACGCGCTCGAACACGGTGACGCCGCGCTTCTGATACTCCTCCACACACTTGGTCATATCCACGCCGTCGATACCCATGGCCACGATCAGGTCACGGTGCGTCAGATCCTCGGTGTCCACATAGACGTGGACGCCCGGGATGTGGCGCAGGCCGGCGGCCTTGTCCGTGCCCTCCAGCATGGTGTACAGCAGAGCCCGCTCCTGCAGATGGATGTGCTCCATGCCCACCAGAAACAGCTTGCGGCGATCGGTCTCCTTGGTGAAGTGGCCGCCCAGCCAGCAAACATAGTCCACCACGGCGCTCATGGCCGCGAAGTTGCCGGGGGTGGGAGAACCCAGCTCCCAGATCTCCTCGGGACGCTGCAGCACCTTGCGGTGGGGCAGCTTGGCCACACGGTCGGACACGTAGCCGTAGCCCATGCCGCGGGTGCCGAAGAACTTGTAGGGCGCAAAGTTCACGCCGTCGAAGCCCAGCTTGTCCACGTCCATGGGGGCGTGGGGCGCGTGCTGCACCGCATCGGTGACGATGTAGATGTCGGGGTTGATCTCACGGGCGGCGCGGACGATGCCCTCCATGTCCATGATGGTACCGGTGATGTTGGAGGCGTACATGACGCTCAGCAGGCAGGTGTCCTTGTCCACCACGCGGCGGATCTCCTCGGGGTCGATGCCGCCGGTCTTGGGATTGGCCTGAGCCACGCGGAACTCCTTGCCGGTCTTTTCGCAGTAGTACTTCACGGCGTCGAAGGCGGAGGGATGCTCCAGCACGGAGGTGACGGCGTTGGTACCCGGGCAGTTCTCCAGAATGGCGCCCACCATCTGGAACATGCACTGGGAGGCGGTCATCTCTGTCAGCAGCGCGCCGCCGGAGGCGCCGAACACCACGTGCATCACATCATCGATGCCCCGCAACTGGATACGCTTGAGCTCCTTGGAGCGGGCGTGTACGCGTTCCGGGCAATCGGGGAAGGCCTGGTACTTGGCCTGCTCCTCCACAGACGCCTTCAGGCGCAGGGAGCCGCCGGAGTTCTCAAAGAACAGACGCTTGCCGAACTCGGGGTCGGCATCCACATAGCAGAAGCGCTCCTTGATCTCCGCAGACAGGGCGGGGTCAAACAGCAGACCATGCTCATAGTTTTCCATAGGGATCTCCTTTTTCCATTCCATCTGTAAATTATTTGTTTACTTGGCAGCCTGGGGCTTGTCGAAGCGGCGGCCCACGCCGGTGATGGCGCTGAGGGTGAACAGGACGATCAGCATGATGCTCTGGAAGTTGTAGGGGATGAAGTCCAGGAAGGAGAAGGACTCACCCACCACACCGCTGGCGATGGCCAGACTCACCGCGTTCAGGCACACGGGGTTGTAGGGGACCAGACCGGCGAAACCGGTGCTGATGCCATCCATCAGGTTGGAGCCGCGGGTACGCTCGATGTTGTGGGTCTCCAGCAGCTTGCGGACCAGCGGGCCCACAAACAGGATGGTGATGGAGGCCGCGCCGATGGCCACGCTGCCCACGAAGCAGATCAGGATGGTGACCAGCTCCGCCTGACGCGGGGTCTTGCTGGCATTGTGCAGCTTGCCCAGCATGATGTCAAACACACCGCTGCGGGTAAGCATCTCCAGCAGGGCGAACATGAAGAAGCTGAAGCAGATGACGTTCAGCATGCCGGTGAGGCCGGCGCCGATGGGACCGGCGGCGTCCACCATCTTGGCGGGCTCGATGAAGCCGAACACCAGGCACAGCACGAAGCCCACCAGGTCGCAGACGATCAGAGTGCCGATGAGGTTCCAGCCCTTGAGCATCAGGATGATCATGATGACGGGGATCACCAGCATGATCAGGGTCTTGGCGTAGGAGGCGTCCACCAGCTCCGGCAGGGTCACGGCCTCGGAGGTGCGGAAGCCGATGATGACGAACAGGACGGCGGAAACCACGCCGGCGATCAGGGAGTAGGGCAGACGGGTGCGAACCACGTCGCGGACCTCAGCGCCCTGAGTCAGGGCAGAGGCAATGGTGGTATCGGAAATGGGGGCCAGGTTGTCGCCGAAGATAGCGCCGCTGACGATAGCGCCCACCACAACGGCAGGATTGGCGCCCACGGTGGTGGCCACGGGCAGCAGCACCGGCAGAACAGCCACAATGGCGCCGTTGGAGGTACCGCAGGCCGTGGAGATCAGTGCGCAGATGATAAAGCCTACCAGCGGCAGGAAACCGGCGCTGAGGCCCAGCTCCGTCACCAGCCAGGTCAGGCCCTGGATCAGACCGCTCTGGCGCAGCTCCTGAGACAGGACGCCGGCCAGCAGGAAGGCAAAGATAATGACGCACAGGGTATCGTTCTTCAGGCCCGCGACCACTGCCTTCTCAAATTCCTTCTTGTCCTTGGCCAGCAGGAAGGCGGTGCACAGGCCGGCGAAGCCCGCCATGCAGAACAGGACCAGAGAGACCTTCTGCAGGGCTGCAATGGTGATCATCAGTGCCATGAACACCAACAGCGGCAGGCACGCGCCGAAGGTGCCGCCATAGAACTGCATCTTCTTTTGATTTTCCATTTCTCATCTTCTCCTTTTTTTGGTGATTCCCGCCGAAAGCGGTGGAGGACTGTGGTCTCCGGCAGGTTTGTTCACATCTTATTCATACAAGATAGAAAGTCAATAGGTTTTCAACAATTTACACCGCCGCTGTTGCATTTTCTACAAAATATACAGTATAATGTTGTTGTGGCAACAACAATTGCCGCAGACTTTGTGACAGAAGGAGTTTTGCCCTATGGACACCAGCTTGCAGCAGCGCATCCAGAGCGCCGATCTCACCCGCACGGAAAAGCGCATCGCCGACTATTTTCTCGACCACAGCGAGTCGCTGTACTTCATGACCGCCCGAGACATCGCCCAGGAGCTGGGCGTCAGCGATACGTCCATCATCCGGCTGTGCCGCACCCTGGGCTACCGCGGCTTCCGCGAATTACAGGAGAGCCAGCGGGCGGAGCTGGCTCAGGTCATGGAGAGTGGCCGCTACGTCATCCCCCGGCAGCAGGTGGAGGGCAAGCTGGAGCAGTACCAGAACTGCAGCCCGTTCCAGTGCCTGCAGCTGGCCATGGAGACGCTGCAGGAGACGTACCGGAAGAACCGGCCGGAGAAATTTGAGCGGGCCGCCCAGCTCCTTTTGCAGAGCGAGCACATCTTCATCTCCGGCTTCCGCGGCTTTTCCGGCTCCGCCCGTTATATGGGGGTGCTGCTGTCCCAGTACATCAACCGCGTCACCTACTATTGCGATGCGGACACCCGCTGCGTGGAGGGTCTCATTGACTACGGCTCTCAGGACTGCGTAGTGGTTTTCGGCGCAGAGCGCTACTCCCGCATGTCCTGCGTGCTGGCCCAGATCGCCCGGGACGCCCATTGCCGTCTGATCGTTATCACCGACAAGCTCACCGCACCTCTGGCCGTGGGGGCGGACATCGTGCTGCTGGCGGATTTCACCAGTCCCACCGCCGTCAACTCCTATCTGGGTGTGAACTTTCTGGTGGAGGCCATCGCCTTCGAGGTCAGCCGCCAGCTGGGCGTCTTTCCCCAGCAGCGGCTGTCCCGCATGGACCACTACCTGTCGGAGCTGCATCTGTATTGATGCGTGCCAAAAAATGAACAGCACCCCATTTGTTAGACAAGCATGGTAAAATACCTGTACTAAGAAATGGGGTGTTTTTCTATGTCAAGGGGAGCAGAGGGCAAGCGGTATCCACCGGAATTCAGAAAAATGGCCGCAGAGGCGATGCCGCAGGAGCCGCCGGTCCTGCGGCCGAAGGGGTAACGGCGCTTACCTCTCCACCAGATGGACGTTCAGGTGGTCGTAGGTCATCTCCACCCCCGCCGCAGCAAAGGCATCGCGCAGGTTCTCGTTCAGCGCGAAGAAAGCGTTCCAGTAGTCCTCCGCCCTGGTCCAGCAGCGGACGCTGTACTCAATGGCGCTGCTGCCGTACTCCGTCAGATACACCACCGGCGCAGGCTCCGGCAGCACATTGGGCGTGGCCGCCACCGCCGCCAGGCAGGCGGCCTTCACCGTCTCGGTGGGCGCGTCGTAGGAGGCCGTCACGGTCCGCACCACCCGCCGCCGGCCCATGGCCGTGTAGTTGATGATGCGGCTGGAGGACAGCTCCTTGTTGGGCTGCATGACGAACTGGCCGTCCGGCGTCTCGATCTTCGTATGGTTCAGGGTGATCTCCCGCACCGTGCCCACGGTGTCCGCCACCTCGATGTCGTCGCCGATGTTGAAGGGGTGGGATGTCAGGATCACCAGACCGCCGGCCACGTTGCCCAGAATGTCCTCCGCCGCCAGGGTCACGCCCAGCGTCAGCACCGACACAAGCGCCGTCAGGGACGAGGTGTTCAGTCCCAAGGCCTCCGCCGTGATGATGCCCGTCAGCAGATAAAGTACCACCTTGCCCGATGTCAGGACGATCTGGCGCAGGCGGGCAGTCAGCTTTTTGCTGCGGTCCAGCAGCCGTTTGGCCAGCTTTAACAGCAGCCGCGACACGATGAGGCACACCAGCAGCGTCAGCACCGCCGACAGAATGCGGCTCAGGCTGTACCCGCCCAGCGATGTCTCCAGTATTTTCGAAAGCTCTTGCATCGGAATGTCTCCTTTCTCATGCTGACACCAGTATAGCAAATTCCCCGCCGCTGCGCAATCGCATTCATAAAGAGGGAGCGGAACACGGTGCGTTCCGCCCCCTCTTTATCCGCTCTGCACCCCGCCGAAAACATCCCTGTCTCCCCCGCCGGAGCTTGTCGCAGGTGCACAAAATATCTGCGTCTGCCAATTTTTACTTGTCAGGCAGGGCCGGCTCTGCTATGATAGACGCGAAAAATGCCAAAAAAGGGGGTACTGCCATGGGCATATCCTACAACAACCTGTTCAAGCTGCTCATCGACAGGGGCTGGTCCAAAACGGAGTTTGCCCGCAAGGTGGGCATCAGCTCCAACACGCTGGCCAAGCTGTCGAAAAACGAGCCGGTGTCGCTGGAGGTGCTGGTGCGCATCTGCCGGCGGCTGGAATGCACACTGGGCGACGTGGTGCAGATCCTGCCGCTGGCCGCTATGGAGAAGCTGCGCACCGCTGCGGAGGAGGGGATACACAGATCATGAGCCAGACCAACGCAAACGGCGCCACGTTCATGGAAAAGCTGTCCACGTTCATCGTGGATAAGCGGAATCTGATCTTTCTCATCACCATCATCGGCCTCATTTTCTCCGCCTTTTCCCGTAACTGGGTCCAGGTGGAGAATGACCTGACCTTCTACCTGCCGGACAGCTCTCAGACCAAGCAGGCGCTGGCCGTCATGGACGAGCAGTTCGTCACCTACGGCACGGCGGAGGTAATGGTAGCCAACGTCACACCGGCCCAGGCTCAGAAGCTGGCTGACAAGCTCCGGGACATCGAGGGTGTCCAGAGCCTGACCTACGACAAGACCACCGACCACTACAACGACATGTCCGCTCTGTTCTCCATCACCTTCGCCTACGACGAGGATGACGACGCCTGCCTGACGTCTCTGGATGCGGTGAAGGCAGCCCTCAGCGGCTATGACCTCTACGTCTCCACGGATCTGGGCAATACCCAGCAGGAGACCATTGAGCATGAGATCAGCGTCATTATGATCTACGTGGCCATCGTCATTGTCATCGTGCTGACCTTCACCTCCGAGACCTACGGCGAGGTGCCGGTGCTGATTTTGACCTTCGTGGTGGCGCTGGTGCTGAATCAGGGCACCAACTTCCTGATGGGCAAGATCTCCTTCGTGTCCAACTCCGTCACCAGTATTCTGCAGCTGGCGCTGTCTATCGACTACGCCATCATCTTCTGCAACCGCTTCAAGGAGGAACACCGGCTGCTGGACCTGCGGGAGGCCGTCATCGTCTCCCTGAGCAAATCCATCCCCGAGATCGGCGCCAGCAGCCTGACCACCATCGGCGGTCTGGTGGCCATGCTGTTCATGCAGTTCAAGCTGGGCCCCGATATGGCCCTGTGCCTCATCAAATCCATCCTGTTCGCGCTGCTGTCCGCCTTCGTGGTGATGCCGGGCCTTCTGATGCTGTTCGGCCCCCTCATCGACCGGACGCAGCACCGCAGCTTCGTGCCCAAGATACCCTTCGTGGGCAATTTCGACTACGCCACGCGGCACGTGGTGCCCGTGATCTTCGCCCTGCTGATCACTGTGGGCTTCTTCCTGTCCTCCCGCTGCCCCTTCGCCTACGGGTACAGCCTGCTGACCACGCCCATCCAGAACGATAACCAGATCGCCGAGCAGATGATCGAGGACACCTTTACCTCCAGCAACATGCTGGCCCTGATGGTCCCCGCCGGCGACTACGACAAGGAGGCCGCCCTGATGGCGGAGCTGGAGCAGTATGATGAGGTGGACCACACCATGGGCCTTGTGAACATCGAGGCCATGGACGGCTACACGCTGGCGGATAAGCTGACGCCCCGCCAGTTCGCGGAGCTGGCCGGTCTGGACTACGAGGCCGCGCAGGTGGTCTACGCCGCCTATGCCGCCAACGACGGCGACTACGGCCAGCTGGTGGGCCATCTCTCCACCTACAAGGTGCCGCTGCTGGATATGTTCCTGTTCGTCTGCGACCAGATCGACGCCGGTGTGGTAACGCTCAGCGACGACCAGACCGCCGCCCTGAAGGACGCCCAGACCCAGATGCTCAGCGCCAGGAACCAGCTGCGGGGCGAGGATCTCAGCCGCATGCTGGTATACCTGACCCTGCCGGAGAGCGGCGATGAGACGTACGCCTTCACCGACAAAATTCTGGACATCGCTCAGAAGTATTACCCCGACCAGAAGGTATATCTGGCCGGCGACTCCACCAACGAGTACGACTTCGAGAAGTCCTTTGCCATCGACAACAAGGTGGTGAGCATCGTGTCCATTCTGGTGGTCATGGTGGTGCTGCTGTTCACCTTCAAGTCCGCCGGTATGCCGGTGCTGCTGATTCTGGTGATCCAGGGCTGCATCTGGATCAACTTCTCCGTCCCCGCCGTCACCGGCAAGTACCTGTTCTATCTGAGCTACCTGATCGTCAGCTCCATCCAGATGGGTGCCAACATCGACTATGCCATCGTCATCGCCAGCCGCTATCAGGAGCTGAAGGCGAAGATGGCCCAGCGCAGCGCCATTGTGGAAACGCTGAACTTTGCCTTTCCCACCATCATCACCTCCGGCGCCATCATGTCCATCTGCGGCTTCCTCATCGGCAGCATGACCTCGGAGCCCGTCATCGCCGGCATCGGCGAGAGCCTGGGCCGCGGCACGGTGATCTCCATCATCATGGTCATGTTCGCCCTGCCCCAGATCCTGCTGATCGGCAGCCGCGTCATCGACAAGACTTCCTTCTCCGTGCCATCCGTGGTGGCCAAGAAGAACAGCCGCGGCCGCATGACGGTGAACGGTATGGTGTACGGCCACATCAACGGCACGGTCCGCGGCATGATCCACGCCACGGTGGAGGGCGACGTAGACCTGACCATGCTCTCCGGAGCGGAGGGAGAGGAGGTACCCGACGATGAGGAAGAAGATTGACACACGGCATCTGGCCGCGGCTCTGCTGGCAGCCCTGATGCTGCTGGCCTGCCTGCCCGTGACGCAGGCCGACGCTGCCGGCAATACCATCCGCATCTCCTCGGAAGCGGAGCTGCGGGACCTGGCCGCCAGCTGCGCGCTGGACACCTGGTCCCGCGATAAAAACGTGGTGCTGGACAGCGACCTGACGCTGGCGGACCCGTCCTTCCTGCCCATCCCCACCTTCGGCGGCAGCTTTGACGGGCAGGGTCACACCATCCATAATGTCAGCATAACGGACAGTCTGTCCCCTGCCGGCCTGTTCGGCGTGGTACAGGCGGGCGGCTCCGTCCGCAGCCTCCATGTGGTGGGTACCGTCACCCCCTCCGGTGACGGCCGAAGCGTGGGCGGCATCGCCGGCGAGAACAACGGCGCCATCGAAAAGTGCAGCTTCACCGGCACGGTGTCCGGTCAGGTATACGTAGGCGGCATCGCCGGTCACACCGGCGCCTCCGGCAGTATCCTGGCCTGTGAGACCTGCGGCGCGGTCATCGGCGACAGCATGACCGGCGGCATCACAGGCTATAACGAGGGCCTGCTGGCCGGCTGCACCAACAGCGCCTGCGTCAACGTGGAGAGCACCGATCCCCGTCTGGATCTGGAGGATCTGGATCTGACGCTGACGCCGGACCTGTCCAAGCTGGGGCAGGCCAACACCGGCGCCTCCGCCGCTGATACCGGCGGCATCGCCGGATACAGCGCCGGTACGCTGTCCGGCTGTGTGAACCACGGCGCCGTGGGCTACCAGCACATCGGCTATAACACCGGCGGCGTGGTGGGCCGCAGCTGCGGCCAGCTCCTGCGCTGCCGCAACGACGGCGCCATCGCCGGACGCAAGGACGTGGGCGGCGTGGTGGGCCAGATCGAGCCCTATATCCAGATGGACGCCTCTCCCACCTATCTGTCGGAGCTGAACCGCCAGCTGTACGAACTGAAGTCCCTGACCGATCAGGCCGCCAATGACGCCCAGGACGGCGCAGACGGCGTGTCCGACCGGCTCAACGACATGAACGACTACCTGAAGGACGCCCTCTCCGACCCGCAGGACCCCCTGGCCGCCATCACCGGCTTCGGCAGCCGCCTGAAGGACCTGAACAACAGCGCCTCCGGCTCGGTGGACACCGTGGCGGACGACCTGCGGGACATCAACAGCAAGTTCAATGAGGTATCCAACACCGTGCTGGCCGCCATCTCCGCCGCCGGCAACCCTGCCTCCGTCATCTCTGACGGCTCGCAGGGGAATATCGACAAGATCACGCTGGGCAAGACCTCTGCCTGTACCAACAGCGGTACGGTCAGCGGCGATGTCAACACCGGCGGCATTGCCGGCTCCATCGCCATCGAGTACGAGCTGGACCCGGAGGATGACGTCAGTGCCAATCTGGACGGTGAATACCGCCGCCAGTACGAGTACCGCGCCGTGGTGCAGCAGTGCGCCAACACCGGTGCCGTCTCCGCCAAGCGCAGCAACACCGGCGGCATCGCCGGGCGCATGGACCTCGGCCTCATCATCTCCTGTGAGAGCTACGGCAGCGTGGAAAGTGACAGCGGCAGCTGCGTGGGCGGCATCGCCGGTCTCACCGCTGCCACCGTCCGCAGCAGCTATGCCAAGTGTACCCTCAGCGGCAAAAAATACGTGGGCGGTATCGTGGGCTCCGGCGTGGCGGAGAAATCCGACGGCAGCGCCAGCACCGTTACCGGCTGTTGGTCGCTGGTGGACATCACCGGCTGCCAGCAGTACGAGGGCGCCGTCTCCGGCGCGGACACCGGTACGTTCACCGATAACTATTTCGTCTCCGACACACTGGCGGGCATCAACCGCCAGAGCTTCGCGGGCCGCGCGGAGCCTGTGAGCTTCGACACCCTCGCCGCGGCGGAGGGTATGCCCGGCGGCATGACCACCTTTACCCTGTCCTTCGTCTCCGACGGCAAGGTGCTGACCAGCCGCACCTTCTCCTACGGCGCATCCTTTGACAGCAGCGTCTATCCGCCGCTTCCGGAAAAGGACGGCATCTACGCCCACTGGGATCGCACCGACCTCCACGGCCTGCATCTGGACACGGTGGTCACCGCCGTCTATGACGCGCTGCTGCCCACCCTGTCCTCGGAGCAGACCCGCGAGGATGGCCGTCCCGTCATTCTGGCCGGCGGTGACTTCAACGACGGCGACACCATGGCCGCCACAGCCCTGACTCTGACGCCGGAGGAGTTCCACGCGGCAGACGGCAGCTTCGCAGACCGCGCTGCCAACTGGTTCTCCTACCTGAAGGAAGGGCAGCTGCCGCCCCTGACCGTGAACCGCCGCGTGGCGGAACAGTGGCGGGTATCCCTGCCCGATGACGGCCAGGAGACCCACACGCTGCGCTACCTGCCGGCTCAGGACGCATCGCACCTGCGGCTCTATGTCAACGACGGCGGCGGCTGGCAGGCCGTGTCCTACGACACCGTGGGCAGCTACCTCTCCTTCACCGCAGGCGGTGCCAGCCCCGAATTCGCCGTGGTCACCACCGCATCGGTGTGGTGGCCGCTGGCCGCGGCCATCGCCGTGTGCGTGGCCATCGTGCTGGCGATCCTGCTGGGACGGCGTCACTGCCGTCGGCGGAAGGCCGCCGCAGTCTCTGCCCCCGAGACGGTGGAGAATGCCGTTGAAAGCACGGAAACACCCGCCCGCATCTCCCGCCCGGCCAAGAAGAAAAAGCGGCGCTGGTGGATCCCCGTCAGTATCGTTGCGGGCATCGCCGCTGCGGCGGCGGTGCTCCTGACCGCCACTGGTCTGGGCCGCCAGCTCAACGCCTGGCGTCTGCTGCACCGCGCCCTGAACGCCGACTCGCTGGCCATGACCGTCTCCGTCCAGAGCGGCGAGGCCTTCACCGCCAGCGCCGATGTCTGCCGCGCCAGGGCCGACACCACCCGCATCGTCACCGTCCGGTGGCAGGGCGTGACCGTCTACTGCACCGGCGATGCGTTGTATCTGGAGAACGGCCGCGCCTACCGTCTGAGCAGCAGCATGCCCCTCTCCGACCTGGCCGCTCTGTTCCGCAAGGCCCATGTGGACTGCGAAAAGACAGATGCGGACACCCTGTATACGGCAGTGCTGTCCGCCGCCGACGCGGACGCCCTGCTGACGCTGCTGGAGCCGGAGGCGGGCGACCTCACCGGCATCGACAGGCTCACCGCCGTGCTGACCGTGGCCGATGGCCGCGCCCGGTCCCTCCGGCTCACTGCCGGGCCGGAGGACGCCCCCGTCCTCACCGCTGTGATGGATTTCACCGCCAAGGTCACGGCGCCCCAGGTGCCGGAGGCGGTGACCGCCGCCATCGCCGGCGGTACGGAGCCGGAGAATACCGTGCTGCCCGCGGATACCCTGCGCCTGCTGCGGTCCTGGGCCGCCCTGCGCAGCAGGGAGGTACTGGCCGCCGACCTGACGCTGACGGCGGACTGCGGCCCTCTGGTGCTCCGCGACACCCTGCAATATGACCGCCGCACCGTGGACGGTCAGGATTTCACCGCCGTCCGCAAGGGCGCGCTGAGCCTGTACTTCTCCGGCGATAAGCTCTGCGATGCGGAAGGCCATGTTCTCACCACCGATGACGCTCTGGCCTCCCAGGCCCGGCTCCTTCAGCTGGCCTACCAGCTGGTGCTGAACGGCACCGCCGCCTGCACCCAGACCGGCGGCACAGATACCTATACTCTGACGCTGGACGAGGCGGGAGCTGCGGAGTTTGCCGCCGCCATCGCGCCGGATATCCAGTCCCAGCACGTCGCCTTCACCGGCGGCCGCGTCACCATGGAGGTGCAAGACACCCAGCTGTGCAGCATTCGTATCACCTGCTCCGGCAGCATCAGTGTGGCGCTGACGGAGGCCAACGCCTCCCTGAGCGCCGATATCCGGTTCGTCTCCCGCAATTACCCGTTCCCCCGCGCGGTGCTGAATGCGCTGCAATAACAAAAGAGAGAAGGCAATAGCATGGGAAACCGCATCATCTGCATCAGCCGCCAGTTCGGCAGCGGCGGCCATGAGATCTCCGTCAAGACCGCGGACCTGCTGCGTCTGCGCGTCTATGAAAAGGAGCTGGTACATCTGGCCTGCGAATACGGCGAGCTATCGGAGTCCGTCATGAGCGATTCCGATGAAAAGGCCACCAACCCCTACCTGTTCCGCACCGTCCACGAGGGCAACTACCATGTCGTGCGGGGCAAGCCCACGTCCGAGGTGCTGTTCGCCCTGCAAAGCCACGAGATCCGCCGCATCGCCCGCAGGGAGGAGTGCGTGTTTGTGGGCCGCTGCGCCGACTATGTCCTGCGGGATGCGGATGTCCGCCTGCTGCGGGTATTTGTCTCCGCGCCGGAGGAACAGCGCATTGCCCGTAAGATGGAGCAGGAGCATCTGACCCAGCCTCAGGCGGCGCGGCTGCTGCGGAAAATGGACAAACAGCGCCGGAAATACTACGAGACCTACACCCACCATGTCTGGGGCGACAGCACCAACTACGACCTGTGCATCGACACATCCACCTGTACGCTGGACGAGGCGGCGGCCCGGATCGCCGACCGCTTCCGCGCCATGGCGTAGCGGCAGAAGGGCTTTTATGCAGCAAGACAAGACATTTCTCGGTACGGAGCCGGTAGGGCGGCTCCTGTTCCAGCTGGCGGTCCCCACGGTGACGGCCCAGCTGGTAAATATGCTCTACAACATCGTGGACCGCATCTACATTGGTCACATGCCCGGCGACGGAAGCCTGGCCCTCACCGGCGTGGGCGTGTGCATGCCCCTCATCATGATCGTCTCCGCCTTTGCGGCGCTGGTGGCCTCCGGCGGTGCGCCCCGTGCCTCCATTGCCATGGGCCGCGGCGACCACGCCGGCGCGGAGCGGCTGCTGGGCGGCTGCGCTGCTCTGCTGCTCCTGTTGTCCCTGGCCCTCACCGCCGTGCTGCTTCTGTGGGGCCGCGACCTCCTGCTGCTGTTCGGCGCCAGCGAGAACACCGTCGCCTACGCCGCCGACTACATGGGTGTCTATGCCGTCGGCACCGTGTTCGTCCAGCTGACGCTGGGCCTCAACGCCTTCGTGACGGCCCAGGGCTTCGCCCGGACCGGCATGCTGACGGTGCTCATCGGCGCGCTGGCCAATATCGCGCTGGACCCGCTGTTCATCTTCGCTCTGGACATGGGCGTGCGGGGCGCGGCGCTGGCCACCGTGCTGTCTCAGGCCCTGTCCTGCGTCTGGGTCACATCGTTCCTCTGCGGCAAAAAGACGCTGCTGCGCCTGCGGCGGGAAAACCTGCTGTCCGGTCTGCATCTGGTGCCGCCCTGCATCGCGCTGGGATCGTCCTCTTTTGTCATGCAGGCCAGCGAGAGCGTCATCTCCGTGTGCTTCAACTCCTCCCTGCTGAAATACGGCGGGGATCTGGCCGTGGGCGCCATGACCATCCTCACCAGCGTCATGCAGTTCGCCCTGCTGCCCCTGACCGGCCTGTCTCAGGGCGCTCAGCCCATCACCAGCTACAACTACGGCGCCCGGAACACAGACCGCGTCCGGCAGAGCTTCCGCCTGCTGCTGCGCGCCTGCCTCATCTACTCTATGATGCTGTGGGCCTTCGTGATGCTGTGCCCCCGGGTGTTCGCCGGTCTGTTCACCACCGACGCGGCCCTGCTGGCCTTCACCTCCAGGGCGCTGCGCATCTACTGCGGTGGGCTGGGCCTGTTCGGCATCCAGATCGCCTGCCAGATGACTCTGGTCTCCACCGGAAACGCTGTCTGCTCCATCATTGTAGCGGTGCTGCGGAAGTTCGTGCTGCTGATCCCCCTGATCTACATCCTGCCCTGCTTCCTGCCGGACCCCACAACAGCCGTCTATCTGGCGGAGCCCGTGGCTGACGTGCTGGCGGTGACGTTCACCGCCGTCCTGTTCTCGGTGCAGTTCAAAAAGTCCCTGCAAAAGCTGGAGACGCCCCTGCAATAATCTATACCCAAAAGCGCGCAAAAAAGCGCCCGTCCTTCCGGACGGGCGCTTTTCAGTGCTTGTCGTATATCCCTTACTCGGCCTCGGCCAGCGCCTTGGCGGCGGCGATCGCCTTCTCCTGAGCTGCGGCGGGGCAGTCCTCGTAGCGGACGAAGTTGAAGGTGAACGTACCGCGGGACTGGGTCATGGACCGCAGGTCAATGGCGTAGCTCATCATCTCGGCCATGGGCACCTCGGCCTCCAGCACGGTCTCGCCGTCTCCGGTGGGGTTCATGCCCATCACGCGGCCGCGGCGCTTGTTCAGGTCGCCCATCACGTCGCCCACGTAGTTGTCGGGCACGGTGACCTTCAGCTCACCGATAGGCTCCATCAGCACGGGCTTGGCCTCGGGCAGAGCGGCCTTGAACGCCAGGTTGGCGGCCAGCTTGAACGCGATCTCGGAGGAGTCCACGGGGTGGTAGGAGCCGTCCACCAGGGTGGCCTTCAGGAACACCACGGGATAGCCGGCCAGCACGCCGTGCAGGCAGCTCTCGCGCAGGCCCTTTTCCACGGCGGGGAAGTAGTTCTTGGGCACGGAGCCGCCGAACACGTTCTCCTCAAAGATCATATCCTCCTGCTCGCTCTGGGGCTCGAAGATAATGTGAACATCGCCGAACTGGCCGCTGCCGCCGGTCTGCTTCTTATAGCGGCCCTGCTTGCGGACGGTGCTGCGGATCTTCTCGCGGTAGGCAACACGCGGGGTATCCAGCTCGGAATCCACGCCGAAGCGGGACTTCAGCTTGCTGCACAGCACGTCGATCTGGATGTCGCCGGCGCCGGAGATCACGGTCTGGTGGGTCTCGGCGTTGTTGGTGACGGAGAAGGTAGGATCCTCCTCGTTCAGCTTGTTCAGACCGGTACCCAGCTTCTCGATCTCCTGCTTGGTCTTGGGGGAGATCGCCCGCTCGTAGCAGGCGGGGGCAAAGGCCAGAGGCGCAAACTTCACATAGGTCTTGGGCTCGCACAGGCTGTCGCCGGTCTTGACCTTGTCCATCTTGCCGATGGCACCGATGTCGCCGCAGCAGATCTCCTTGGTCTCCTCGGTCTTCTTGCCCTTCATGACGTACAGACGGCCCAGCTTCTCGGTGTTGCCGGTGGTCATGTTGTACAGGGACATATCGCTGGTGACCTTGCCGCGGATGACCTTGATCATGGAGAAC